>Ga0209402_10000264_pt1 | contig 65600 bp, 63 predicted proteins | sample ArcticOcean_MG_C_3_FD_187437 | JGI IMG/M metagenome (GOLD analysis project Ga0209402, IMG submission 187437) | Marine microbial communities from western Arctic Ocean - ArcticOcean_MG_CB8_126 (SPAdes) (version 2) | ecosystem: Environmental > Aquatic > Marine > Oceanic | place: Arctic Ocean... | reverse complement strand
GTACTGATGGAAAAGGCAAAATGAGTAAAAGCCAAGGGAATGTAATTTTACTTTCAGATTCTGAAAAAACTGTTGAAAAAAAAGTTAGAAGTATGTATACAGACCCTAACAGAATTAGAGCTGATATCCCCGGTAAAATTGAAGGGAATCCTGTTTTTCAATATCTCGATGCCTTTACAAATAATGATCCCAATGTAAAAGATTTTAAAGAAAGGTACAGTACAGGTAATATTGGGGATGTTGAAATTAAAAATTATCTTTCCAAAACATTAAATAATTTCTTGGCCCCTATTAGAGAAAAAAGAGCATACTATGAACAAAATTTACCACTTGTAGAAGAAGCTTTAGATAAGGGGATCAATAATGCAAGAAAAATGGCAAATGAAACCATGACTTTAGTTCGTGATAAAATGAAAATCTCTTCTTATAAGAAAGTTTGGTAATTTTGATAAATACAGACGAGTTTAATGATTTCAGAAAAAAAGCGGAAAAATTTAATCTAATACCAGTATTTAAAGAAATTAGAGCCGACTTAGAAACACCTTTATCAATATATATAAAACTGACTAAAAATAATTATTCATTTCTTCTCGAATCTATAACTGGAGGAGAAAACTTAGCAAGATATTCCATCATAGGAACTGACCCAAGAAAAATAATAAAAACAGGAAAAGATGAAGAGTACGGTGAAACAGATCCTCTGGAATTAATAAAAAAAGAAATGGATTCCTATTCTGTGCCTGAAAATAAAGAGTTCCCTGTATTTACTGGAGGAGCAGTGGGTTATTTAGCTTACGAAACTATCTCATATTTTGAAAAAACAGTTTTGAAAAACAATAACACATCAATAGATGTTCCTGAGTCAATTTTTATGATGACAGATTCTATAGTTGTGTTTGATCATGTTAAGCAAACAATGTTTATTGTAAATTATGCAAAAATAGATAAAGATAAAAAAATAGAAGAAACATATAAAAACTCTTTAAAAAAAATCAATCAAATATACACTCAAATAAAAAAACCTATTCCTGAAAATTTTAATAACATTTCAAATATAAATAATACTACTGAAAAAAGTAATGATGAATTAATTAGTCAATATAAAAAAAACATGACTAAGGCAGAATATAAATCTGCAATTGAAAAATGTATAAAAAATATTTATTCAGGTGAAATTATTCAAATTGTATTTTCACAAAGATTACGAAAAACAACTGAAGCTTCAGCGATAGATATATATAGATGTTTGAGGACGATTAACCCTTCACCTTATATGTTTTTATTAAACTTTAAAGATTTTCAAATTTTGGGGGCTTCTCCAGAATTATTAGTAAAATCTATTGATAAGAAAATTACTGTTCATCCTATAGCAGGCACAAGACCAAGAGGATCTAATTCTGAAGAAGATGAAAAAATTGCAACAGAACTTTTAAATGATGAAAAAGAGTTAGCTGAACATTTAATGTTGCTTGATTTAGGTAGAAATGATGTAGGAAGAGTCTCAAAACCAGGAAGTGTTGAAGTAACCCAAAAAATGGAGATAGAAAAATACTCACATATAATGCACATAGTTTCTAATGTAACGGGTACATTAAGCGATGAATTTGATGAATTTAATGCATTAAGAGCCGCTTTCCCAGCAGGTACAGTGTCAGGAGCACCTAAAGTTAGAGCTATGCAGCTAATATCTGATCTTGAGCCTGAAAGTAGAGGCCCTTACTCTGGGGGGGTTGGATATTTTTCTTATGATGGGAATATGGATACATGCATTGCTATAAGAACTCTTGTAATGAAAGATGATACTGTCTATATTCAAGCAGGTGGTGGAATTGTGGCTGACTCAATAGTTGATAATGAATATGAGGAAACTTTAAATAAAATGATGGCACTTATTAGATCAGTTGAAGATGCAGAAAGAAATTTATAATGATTGTACTTTTAGATAATTATGATTCTTTTACATATAACTTATTTCAATATATCTCTGAATTAAATCAAGAAGTTTTAGTTTTAAGGAACGATAAAACCACAATCGAAAAAATAGAAGAAATAAATCCAAGTCATCTAGTTATATCTCCTGGGCCATCTAATCCAGATCATGCCGGAATATCTAAAGAAGCTATAGAATATTTTTCAAAAACAATTCCGGTATTGGGTGTTTGCCTCGGGCATCAGTGTATAGCCAGTACATTTGGAGCAAATATTATTCAATCTAAGGAAATAATGCATGGGAAAATTTCATTAATAGAACACGATGGAAAAGGCATTTTCAAAAATATACCTAATCCATTTAAAGCAGTTAGATACCATTCTCTAATTATCGAGGAAGATTCTTTATCTAAAGATTTTGAAATTTCTGCGAGAAGTGAAATCGGTATAATTCAAGGAATTAGACATAAAAATCTTCCTTTAGAAGGAGTTCAATTTCATCCAGAATCTATTGAAACAGAAAATGGTAAAGATCTTTTAAATAATTTTATAAACTCTTAATTAATATGAATATTATAAATTTATTAAAAAAAATATCATCAGGCAAGAATCTTACTTTTGAAGAAGCAGCTTTTTGCATGAATCAAATTATGTCTGGGGAAATGCTTCCTTCTCAGTTTGGAGCACTAATGGTAGCTTTAGCAAATAAAGGAGAAAGTGCTCAAGAAATAGCAGGAATGGCATCAGAAATGAGAGCCTTTTCATTAAAAATAAAACCAAAAGAAAATGCTATAGATGTTTGCGGAACAGGAGGTAGTGGTTTGAAGTGGTTTAACATATCTACAGCTTCCTCAATATTATTATCTTCTTTAGGAATCCCTATTGCAAAACATGGAAACAGAGCAATGTCAGGCAATTCTGGGTCTGCTGATGTTCTAGAAGAATTGGGAGTAAATATAACATTAGATCTTGAAAAAGTAGAAGATTGCCTTAATGAAATTAATATATCTTTTATATTTGCTCAATCTTTTCATCCTGCAATGAAATATGCAGCTCCTTTAAGAAAAGAAATAGGAATAAGAACTATTTTTAATTTCTTGGGTCCTCTTACAAATCCTGCTTCTGTAAAAAAACAAATAATTGGGACTCCAAATAAAGCTTTTGCAAAAAAAATAGCAGAAGCAGCAAAAATACTAAAATCAGAAAGAATAATCACACTAAGCGGAGCTTCTGGGGCAGATGAAATAGAAATAGACAATAAAACTATTTTTTATGATTCAAAAAATAACTTTATAGAAGAAAATATAGATTTTGAAAGAAAAAAATATGATTCAAAATTTTTAATTGTAGAATCGCCAAAAGATTCAGCAAAAAAAATATTAGATGCATTCGAATCAACTAATCAAAGCAAAGAGATTGAAAAAAAATCCATTGAACACTCAATATTAATGAATGCTTCAATTGCATTGTATTTATGTGATTTTAGCACTAACTTTTTAGAATGTTATGATATTGCCAAAGAAAATATATATAATGGGAAAGCTTTAAAAAAGCTTAATCAGCTAATAGAATTCACTAATAGAATATAATGTCAATTTTAGAAGAAATTACCAAAAAAAAAATTAATAGGATAATAAATAAGAAAAAACAAATTTCTTTAAATAAATTGATTAATTCTAAACCAAATTATAGTGAAGTTTATAGTTTTGAAAATATTTTAAAAAGAAAAAATTTACTAATTACTGAAATGAAAAGGCAATCGCCTTCTGGAGGAAATTTAGATAACAATCTGAATCCTATTGCCCAAGCTAGAACTTACATAGAATCAGGTGCTGATGCTATCTCAGTTCTTACAGAAGAAGATTTTTTTAAAGGTAGCAATAATGATTTAGAAAAGGTATTAAAAATATCTAAACCTAAAAAAGTACCTGTCTTACAAAAAGATTTTATAATTGATGAATATCAAATTTATGAATCAAAAGTTATTGGAGCTGATTGTATTTTGTTAATTGTAAAAATATTAGAAAAAGAACAATTTATTGAATACTTCAATATTGCAAATTCATTAGGATTAAGTGTTTTAGTAGAAATTCATAATGAAAAAGAATTAGAAAAAGCCTTATTAGTAGACTTGAAAATTTTGGGCATAAATAATCGGAATTTGGAAACTTTGAATACTAATTTGAGTACTTTTGAAAAAATTTCTCAAAAAGTTCCAAAAGGTATTTTCAAAATTGCTGAAAGTGGAATAAAAAACTCTAAAGATGCATTAAGAATGATCAATAAAGGAGCTAACGGATTACTTGTTGGAGAATCAATAATGAAATCGGATAATAGAAAAAAAATAATACAAGATATATCATTAAAAAATGACAAATAACCCTAAAATTAAAATTTGTGGAGTTAAAGATATAAAAATTTCTAAGTTATTGCTCGATTTAAATATTGATTACATAGGTTTAAATTTTATAAAAAAATCTTCACGGTTTATCACCATTGAAAAAGCTAGATCAATTACTGATGAAATAACTCAATATCAAAAAACAATAAATTCAAAAATCAATACAGTAGGTTTATTTCAAAATCATGAAGTTGAGTATGTAAACTCTATAATAAAATGCCTAAACCTTGATTATGTACAATTGTGTGGCTCAGAAGATTACAATTATGCAAAAAAAATTAATTCTCAAATAATTAAAATGATTTACATAAAAAATGATGAAAAAGAAGAAGTCATAAAATCTCAAATTCAATCATCACTACAATATGCTAATTTTATCATTTTAGATACTTTTTCTATTTCATCTAAAGGAGGAACCGGTAAAAGTTTCAATTGGGAAAAGTTTAAAAATTTGTTTAATGAAAAAATTTTTATTGCAGGAGGATTAAACCCCGATAATATCAATATAGTTAACAAAAAATATAGCCCATGGGGAGTAGACGTCGCAACTGGAGTAGAAATCAATAAAATAAAAGATGTTTCTAAAATTAAAGTTTTTGTAGAAAATTTAAACTCTAAATAGTTATTTTATTAAAAAAATCTTTAGGCCATCTTACTTTTTGAATTTTAGCAAGATGAAAATTACAATTTTCAATCACAGCATCTGAAAATATGCATCGATACATCCAAGCATTTTCAAAATCTACATTTATACACTTGGATCTTGATAAATTAGCTCTATATAAAGCTGATTTAATAAATTTAGATCCAGTAAAATCAACATTGATTGCGGATATTTCAGATAAATCTGCTTCAAAAAAATTACAGTTAATAAATCTAGAATTATTTAATACAGCCTTAGAAAATCTCCAGCCAGTAAAATCTTTATTAATAAAAGTTACATTGCTTAAATCAAACCTTTTATCAGGATTTTCTTTTATCCATAGATTTAAATTTTCTTTACTTAAATTAGTTATTTTTTTATCTTTATACATATATGATGAAATTATTAACAATTTTGTAACACATAATAGATATTATAAAATAACTAATTATTAATAAGATAACTAATTATTAAAAAAACAAGGAGTTTCTAAATGGCTAACGAATCAAAAGAAGCACTAAAGTTAATGCAAGACAATGGTTGCGACATTCTTGATATAAAATTTATAGATTTGCCAGGGGTATGGCAGCATGTATCTGTTCCTATAAGTGAAGTAAATGATGGATTATTTTTAAATGGTACTGGTTTTGACGGATCAAGTATAAGAGGGTTTCAATCAATTGATGAATCTGATATGTTACTGGTTCCAGATAAGGCAACCTTAAAAATAGATCCTTTTATGGATGGGCAAGTAACAGTTACTGCTGATATAAAAGATCCTGTTTCTGGAGAACTTTATAGCAAAGATCCAAGAAATATTGCTAAAAAAGCCCAAGAATATTTAAAAAGTACAGGTATAGGCGATAGTTCATATTGGGGTCCAGAAGTTGAGTTTTTTGTATTTGATTCTGCAAGATTTGATTATGGTCCTAATTACAGCCTCCATCAAGTAGACTCTGATGAGGGGATTTGGAACTCTGGATCTGACTATATGTTGGATGGAGAGACTTTAAATAAAGCACATAGGCCTAGGGAAAAAGGAGGATATTTTCCTGTTTCTCCTGTAGATACTCAACAGGACATGAGAAATGAAATGATTCGAATTATGCAAGATTCATTTGGAATAAAAGTTGAAAAACACCATCATGAAGTTGCTACTGCAGGTCAAGGTGAAATAGATATCGTTTATAATACTCTTTTAGAAACAGCTGATAGCGTTATGGAGTATAAATATGTTGTAAAGAATGTAGCTAAAAGACATGGTAAAGTTGCTACTTTTATGCCTAAGCCTATTTATGGTGACAATGGTACAGGAATGCATACCCACCAATCAATTTGGAAAGATGGAAAGCCTTTGTTTGCAGGTGACGGTTACGCAGGATTCTCAAAATTAGGATTAAACTATACCGGAGGATTAATTAAGCATGGAAAAGCATTAATGGCTCTTGCTGCTCCAACTACTAATTCTTATAAAAGATTAACACCAGGATTTGAAGCTCCTACAATTTTAGCATTATCTGCTAGAAATAGATCTGCAGCGTGTAGAATCCCGATGTATTTCCAAAACCCCGCAGCAAAGAGAATAGAATTCAGATCTGCTGACCCAACATGTAACCCTTACCTTACTTTCTCTGCTATGCTATTGGCAGGCTTAGATGGTATAGAAAATGGATATGACCCCGGAGATCCTTTAGAACATGATCTGTTTGAGTTGCCATTAGAAGAACAAGCAAAACTTCCCCAAGTTCCTGCAAGTTTAGATGAAGCTCTAAATGCACTTGAAGAAGATCATGACTTTTTACTAAAAGGTGGAGTTTTTACAGAAGATGTTATAAGAACTTGGATTGATTTTAAAAGAGAAAATGATGTTGATCCTATAAGGCTAAGACCTCATCCATATGAGTTTTTCCTTAGTTTCGATGCGTAATTAAAAATACAAATATATTTTTGTTTAGATGATTTTAAAATATTTTTCTAAGATCATCTAAAGATGAAATTTTAATACAATCTTTAAAATCTTTGTAATAGTCATATCTATCAATTAATATAGGAGTAATTCCTATATTAATAGCTCCCATAATATCTGACTCAATTTGATCGCCTACTAGAATAGTATTCTCGGGTAAAACATTAGCTTTATCGAGACAAAAATTAAAAATCTTAGAATTTGGTTTTTCTGAATTTGCATCTTTTGAAGTTATAATAAATTCTAAGTGGTCGTTTAATTTAAGATTATTAATTAATATATCACCATCTATTTCCATATTAGTTATACCGGCTGAAAAGATTTTTTTTTCTTTTAAATATTCAATATTTCTGTAAACATCATTGAATATTTTTAGCTCATATTTTTCTTTGGTAATTTCTAGCCAAATTTTAGAAACTTTAGATTTTTCTATATGTATATTATTTTTTTCTAATATTTTCAATTCATATTGTAAAAAAAATAATTCTCTTTCCTTTTTCTCCATAATTCTAATAGGTTTTATTCTTTTTTGATAAGCCATAAATTCATCTGCTTCCTTATATCCAGAAGAGATTTGATCTTCAGTTAAATCTATTTCATATTTATTTAAAATTTTTTTTTGTATTTTTTCTCTAGTAGGATTAAAGCCTGCTAGAGTTCCATAAATATCAAAGAAAATATAACTTATTTTATTCATTATTTTCCATTTTTTTTAAATATTTAAAAATTATATAACCATTGTTGTTATAAATTTCTATAACTTCTGATTTCATTATAAATTTGAATCTTTTATCAAAATCAGGATAGTTTAATTTTTCAACAGGTCCAAAAATTACTAATTCAACTGAATAATAATCAAGAAAATCTTTAATAAATTGTTCTGAAGAAGTAGTATAAAATTCTTCAATTTGTTTATTTCTTATAGTTATTGAATAAGAATTCAAGGATCTTTGTTGTTTTTCATGCCAATCCCATCCTAATACTGATGGAAGTCCTGTATTAATAGATATTGCTGATGACCAAGTGTATAGCTCTCCAGAATTTTCAACTATAATTGGGTTCCCTTGAATATTTGAATTGATCCAATTAACTGCATCATACGTATTAGATAATTTAATTGCATTATCCTTATATAAGTAGATACTTGATAACATATATTGATTCCCTTCAAGACCAAAATAATTATTTGAAAATCTGTCTAATAGTCTAGGCTTTATTGAATAAATAGGATAAATCATTCCAAAAATAAACAATATCAGAATGGAAGAAAAAAATATTCTTTTAATTTTTGTGGAACTAATTTCTTGAAATATCAAAGGGATTAATAAAGAAGCTCCTAAATTTAATATTATCCACGATTGAAAATTAAACTTAAAAACTGTATTCATTCTATTAATATCACCATTCACAACAAAAATATCAGTCAGTATTGGAATTCCAAATCCAATAATTAGAAGTATAGCAATCCATAAGAATAATCTTGAATCAGATTCAAATAATTTCAATTTTAATATTGAAATTATAAGTATTGAAATCAATAAAGTTGAAAGTAAGAAAATAGAAGTTAGTTGGAAAAATAAAAACAACAAAAAGAGTAAAAATATAATTAAAACAAACATAAATATTTTTTTAGAAAAAAAGTTAAATTTAAGATATTGAATTTTTAATTTTAAGCTATATGTATAAATAGAAATAAAAATAGAAGATAGAATTATTGGTACAAATAAAATTTCCAACATTATTATTGATGAAGTTTTCCATTTAGAAAAAGATAAGCCAAATTCTGGCATTATAAAATTATTTTCAAAATTATAAAATAAAAATGAGGACATAAGATAATAAAAAGAAAAATATAAAACAAATCTTATTAATCTAATATTTATTTTACCTTCAGACAAAAAAGTTGAAAATAAAATAGAGAAAAATACTATAATTAATCCTAATGGGTAATCCCAAGTATTCGTAGCTTTAATGGCACCTGTAATTAAACTTAGAAATAAAAGTATTAATAAATTTTTAACTTTAGAATTATTAGAAGAAAATTCATAGAAAAAAATAAAAGAAACTGATACTAATGAAATAATCAGAGGAATACTCATAAGATGTGCATGCAAATCTGCAAAAAGAAAAGAAAAAAATGGAAATTCATTAATTTCTAACCCAGATGAGTTCATTGAAATTATACGAGTACTCCTCCAATAATCAAAAGTTTCTTGAAAATTAAAAATTATATTAAATACTTGAATAACAGCATCAAAATTTCCAAATATTAAAATAGCAAAAACAGAAAATATACCTGTATATAAAGGGGTTTTAAACCAATCAAATTTTAAACCTTTAGATTTTCTAAATAGATAAACAAAGCTACTACTAAATCCAAATATTAGAGTTGCAGAATAAGCAAAGAAAGTTGGAATAGCTAAATTATAAGATATGTAACTAGGAATACCTGTAAATTTACTCGCAAGTCCAACCATAAAATGGCCAAAGTAATAATAATTTAATGTATAACCACTAAACCAAGGGTCATATGGAGGAAAACTTGTGCTTCTAATAATAGAATTTAAAAAAGCTAAATCCATAGGCTTTTCTCCTCCTCTATAAGGGTGCCAAAGATCAGGATTTAGATATCTTATTAAAATTCCTAATAAAAAAAATGTAAAAAATAAGAACTCAACAAATAATATTTGTTTAAAAGATTTTTTTGAATAATATAAAATTTCTTTTTTGTTTTTAACAAATAGCACTATAGAAAAAATAGATAATATTAGTGCAATAAAAAAAATATTAATAAAAATAAAATCAATTAATCCATATGAAACAAAAAACCAAACTATGAAAGAAAAAGAAAGTAATCCAAAAAATTTATAAAAAGAATAGCCAAATTCAGGAAAATTTATAAATAATTTATAAAAAATAGGCATAAAAAGTATTCCTAAAAAATTAATCATTAAAAACCAAAAAAAGACTTGGAGCAAAATAGGTTTGTCATCTAAAAACATTTGATTTTTAAAAAGATTTATTTCACCATAATCTCCAAAATTTTCATATTTTTTATAAAGTTCTTCATTTGTAAAATCAAAACTCTTTGTTTTTTCAAATAAATTTTGATCTAATATTTCGAATAATTTATCTTTAGAATATTTTTTTTCATTTTTCAAAATTATTACATTTGGGTGATCGTATACAGAAAAACTTTCATCAGACCAACCTAAGTTTAAATTAATTAAAAAATCATTTTCATAGTTATTAATATTTGAAGGTTTTTGAATAGCAATTCTTTGAAAATAATTTTCTTGATAATTTATAGAAAATAAATTCATAGATTGTTTCTCGAAATTTACAATTTTAAACCCTAAAGTTTCATCAAAAATTCTTTCATAGAAATTTGTTGAAACAGGATATCTTTTATCTAATCTTGGAATTGTTCCATATAATCTATTTGAAAAAATCACATAATAATCTGATTGAGATAATAAAGTGAAAATTTTATCAAACTTTTCATAACTATCTGGGTTATATAACTCAAGTCTTTCATGAGAAAATTTAATACCTTCTATTGCAGGTATAGATTCTTCCCAATGATCTTGTACTATTAACGTATTTTCTTCAGCATTTAATTCTAGCCATTTAGATGCTAAAACAGCTGGGTGTTCTGTCAAATAAATTCCATTAATGTACGATAAAGAAAAATGCAGAGTAGGTAAAATAAAAATTATTAAAATAAAATATTTAAACTTACTTATACTTGGGTATATTTTAATAATATATCCATAAATTGACTTTAAAAACAAAACTGAAAATAGAAATAAAAAAGGTATTAATGGCAAAAAATATCTAGTAAATTTTACATCAAAACTTCCATTTATAACTAAATATGGAACAAACCAAATTAATATTATAAAACTTAATCTAGATTTATTTTTGATTGAATAAAAAATAAAATAAAAAAATCCCAATATAGAAATTATTCCTAAATAAGGGCCTATGCCCCACTTTACTATTTGAATTATGGGATATAAAAAATTTGTAGTGTTAATATATTGTCTAGTATATGGAAAATCGTGAATACCTCTAACCATTTTAGATTGTTCTAAAATATTAGAAACATAAGTATGAAAGTCAAAAAACATATACGGCTGAAATATTAGAAGAAAAAATATCACAAAAAGTAAAAAGATACATAGATACTTAAATAATAATAATAAAGATATTTTGTTATTCAAATATAACAAAATATATGAAAATAAAATTGGAAATATTGAAGGTAAAAATGAAAACTTAAATGATAAACCCAATGCAAAAAATAAAGACAATAATAATGTTCTTAAAAAGCTTGTCTTTTCAGAATTTTTAAAACTAAATAAAATTATCAATAAAGAAATATTAGTCACAAAAACATCAGTTGTAAAAAAATGGCTGTTTTGAATATTTATTAATGATATTGAAGCTAAAATGCCAACTAATAAGCTGCTTTTTTTATCTATAAAATTACTTGCAATTATAGTGATAAATATAACAGATAAAGAATCTATAAAAACCGATAATATCCTTGCAGGAATTCTTAATTCAAAAATATTTAAATCATAAAAAATATTAATTACAATAGTAGTTATTTTTAAAAAATATAATGGAAATGATCCATAATTAAACCATTTGGGGTTAAATGAACTTTTTTCTGCATTAAATACTTCAAATCCATTTTTAAAAGAATCAAAACTAAGGTCGTAAGCATGCATAAATATTGCTCTTTCATCTGGATGAAAAAGAAATCCATTATCCCAATCAATTCCAACGATTCTAATAAGAAAAGAAAAGCAAAATAATAAAATAAGAAAAGCAAAATAATTAAAAGGAATTTTATTTTCTATGAAAAACTTCATTTTTCTTTTTGAACATTTTGAATTAAACCATCATAATTATTTTATGATATTACAAAAAACATTTTTATTATAACTTAACTATGCAAATAGAATTTTCAGAAATTACACTCGAAAATAACATTCGAGTAGTTCTATCAGAATTTAGCACAACCAATGCTGTAGCTGCAAATTTTATATTTGGAGTAGGCTCAAGATTTGAAGATGAAAATTTAAGTGGATCTTCACATTTATTTGAACATATGCTTTTTAAAGGAACCAACAATAAACCAACTCCAAAACAAATTTCTAGCATCATAGAAAACCAAGGTGGAACAATTAATGCATTTACTGATAAAGAAATAACAGGGTATTGGGCTAATTTCCCAAAAGAATACACTAGACAATCAATAGAACTATTTTCAGATATAATTCAAAATTCCTTAATGAGACAAAAAGACCTTATTTTAGAAAAAAATGTTGTCATCGAAGAAATCAAATCATCTTTAGACAATCCTTATTCAGTTTGTATAGCTAATTTTGAAAAATTAACATGGATAAATCATCCTATGGGTAGAGATGTTGCAGGAACAGAAAAATCTGTAAATAGCCTAACAATTCAATCATTAAATGAATTTTATAAAAAATTTTATACTCCTGATAATTTAGTTATTTCTGTCTCAGGAAATATAGATAAAAATAGAGTTATAGATCAATTAGAAAATAATTTTAAAAATTTTATTCACAATAAAAAAATAGTAGAGAATCCTATAAAGACATACAAAGGTTTTCGGCAAATTTCAGTAAAAAAAGAAATAGAGCAATCAATAGTTATCATAGGATTTAGATCTCCTCATTATTTAAATGAAAAAAAATATGCTCTATCACTTATTTCGGTAATTTTAGGAGAATCTATGAGTAGTAGGCTTTTTGAAGAAATTAGAGAAAAAAGAGGTCTTGCTTATGATATACATTCTTCAATTAATTTATATAGCGATACCGGAGTGATTTATTTTGAAGCAGGAGTAGATGATAAAAATTTATTGGAAGTTATTAAATTAATATTTAATGAATTGAATAAAATAAAAAACCTACAAATTGATGAACAAGAATTAAATTCAGCAAAAAATCTTTCAGTTGGAAGGCTCTTATTAAGATTAGAAAATAGCCGATCAATTTCTAGTTTCTTAGGTACTCAAAAAATACTATCAAATAAGATAACAGATATTAATGAAATAATATCAAAAATAAACAATGTTACTTTAAATGACATTAAAATCCTTGCTGAAGAAATTTTTATTAAAAAAAATCTTTGCATCTCAAAAGTTGGACCTAAAAATAGTATGGTCGAAGATTTTTCAAACATAGATTTATAAAAATAAGAAAAAATTGTTTTAAAGTTACTAAGTAATTTTTTTTGTTTTTTATTATCCTTTTTTTATGGTTATCAATAACACCAATAGAATTAATAATTTTGAATGGAACTCTGAAACTGTTTTAGCCTTAAGAGCCCATATAGGAAATTCTCAAACTAAGCTTGCAAATGAACTTGGAGTAAGACAGCAGACTATAAGTGAATGGGAGAAAGGTTTATATAAACCAAGGGGAGCTTCAAATACTCTTCTAAATTTACTTGCAAGAACTGCAGGATTCCCTTTTCAAAAGTTCCCTAAAATTAAATCCCAATTATCATTTGATAGATTTGGTTTTGAATCATCAAAGATTTCAGATGATGATAAATTAAAAATTAATAGTAAGCAAAGTGTTAATAAAGCTCGTACTATACGAAGAATAAATTCAATAGATGAATTTGAAAAAAGAAACAATGAAATCCCTATCTAAGCTGTTTTTTTTATTACATTCTGTATCATTTAGTTAAAATTCAAATCCTTATGTTTTCAAAAGAAGATTTATTATTTAAAAAAGAATTAAACGATCTTATTAAAAAACATCTTCCTGTAGATTGGCAAGAATATCCTGATGAAAGAATTGATTATCATTGGGAGTTATCAAATAAAATCAAAAAATCTCTATCAGAAAAAAAATGGATAGCTCCTTCATGGCCCGTAAAGTATGGAGGGTTAGGAAAAGATTTTACTCAATCAATTATACTTTCCGAAACAATGGCTTATAATATGGCTCCAGGGAATGATAGGTTTGGTATTAGGATGATTGGTCCAACATTACTAAAATATGGGACTAATGCACAAAAAGAAAAATATCTAAATGAAATTACCAATGGAGATGCTCAATGGTGTCAAGGATACTCCGAACCTAACTCAGGGTCAGATCTTGCTTCAATCAATACAAAAGGAAAGTATGATGAAAGTACAAATACTATAACCATTAATGGAACAAAAGTATGGACAACTTTGGCACATAGAGCAAATAGGATGTTTATTCTAGTTAGAACTCTGCAAGGAAGTAAAAGACATGAAGGATTGTCTTTAATATTATTAGATATGAATGATAAAGGGATTAATATAACACCAATAAAAAATATTTCAGGGAAAGCATCTTTCAATGAGGTTGTGCTAAATAATGTAAAAGTTTCTGCTGATAATGTTTTAGGAAAATTACATGAAGGATGGATGCTAGCATTAGATTTATTGAATTTTGAAAGATCTGGAATAGACTATATAGGTTGGGGAGAAAGATGCTTCGATGATTTATTGATTTATTGTAAAAAAAATAATTTATTAGAAAAAAATTCAAATAAAGATAAATTTGCTTATTTAAAATCAAGTTTAGAATCAGCAAAAATAATGACCTATAAATCATTATGGATAAAAGAACAAAGTAATAAAATTCACATGGAACCATCTATGAGTAAAATTTTAGCAACAGAAATAAATATCAAAATCCATGATTTTGCATTTGAAATATTAAGTACTAAATCAATATATATAAATGATAAAAATAAAGACCCTTTTGCTGAAAGAATAATAAAAAACAGGCTTTTTTTTGTATCAGGAGGGATACTTGGAGGAACAACTGAAATTCAAAAAAATATTATTGCTCAAAGAGGGTTAGGACTACCAAGATGATAGATTTTAGTATTAATGAATCTCAGAAAATGATTCTAAAGTCACTTCAAGATACGCTAGAAAAAAAAGTGGATTTCAAACTTTTAAATGATAAAGCCGAAAAAAAATCTGATTATAAATATGGCTGGAATGAGCTTTTAGAATTAGGATATATTAGCATGCTTACTGAAGAAAATTCAGGAGGATATGGATTAAGTTTTTTTGATTTCTGTCTTATGTTAGAAAAATGGGGATACAACTTATGTGATGGTCCCATAATTGAAAATTCAGTATCCGGTATTTTGACTCTTCAAAATTTTGAACAAGAAAAATTTCAAACTTTAATTAATCAATTATCTAATTCTGAAAAAATTCTAACATCAACTATTTTAGAACAATACATACAAGAAAAAAGTTTTCCTATCATAAGTAAAGTAAATGGAGAAATACAATTAAGTGGAAAATTATCTAATGTTTCTTTTTATAAAGAATCTACCCATATTATGATGATTGCAAAGTCAAATCAAAAAAAAAGAGTAGTTATCATCCCTTCAGATTCTTTTGAAATATTAGAAACAAAAACTAGTTTGATAGGAGAAGAAATATGTGATCTTGAAATTAGTGATTTTCACATTGAAGAAAAAAATTTAGTAGGTATAAATCATAAAATCAATAATATTATAGATTTTATGTACTACCATACAATAATTTCAAAATGCTCTGAATCTATAGGGGTTGCTGAACATATTCTTAATATAACCTTAGATTATGTAAAAAATAGAGAACAATTCAATAATAAAATTGGATCTTTTCAAACAGTTCAACATAATTTATCTGAAATGTACATAAGTATTAACGAAACTAGAGAATTAATAAGGTATGCAGCTAAAGAAAAATACTCCGGAGAATTTAAAAAATTATCTTTATTCTGTAAAATTATCTGTGATGAAAAAATTAGTCAAATAGCCTGGTCTGCTCATCAATTACATGGAGCAATAGGATTTACTTGGGATTATGGCTTACATCTTTTAACAAAGAAAATATTAATTAATAAAAACTTAGGTGGAAATATAAGTTTTCATAGTAATAAAATTTTTTAGTATGAAATTTAAAAATCAACCATTTATACTTTTGTTTTTATCAAAAGAGTACAGACTCTTCTGGATCGCCGCACTATTTTCTAATGTAGGCATGTGGGCTTTAATTTATGGTCGTTTATGGTTAATGAGAACAATGACGGATTCTGAAACAATGCTAGGCATAGTTTCAAGTGCTAATTATACCCCTGTTTTATTATTCAGCATATTTGGAGGTGTCTTAGCAGATAAATATAATAGATTAAAAATAATACGAATAACAAGATTAATGTTTTGTTTTATAACTCTTTTTACAGGATTTTTGATTTTTTTCGAGCTAATGAATCCAACCATATTGATCTTTTTATCATTTTTTACAGGTATTCTTTTAGCGATAGATATCCCTTCAAGATCATCAATGATTGCTAGATTAGTAGATAAAAAATTTTTAGCTGTTGCAATATCAATGTATTCTATTATATTTGGTGTCTCTGGCATAATTGGGCCTTCATTATTTCATCCAATAGTAAAAATGCTAGGTTTAGAAGGATTGTTTCTAATAATAGGTATTTCATATTTTCTTACATATATAACTTTAAAGAAAATGGATCCTAATGTTCATCTTGTTGAAAATATCAATAAAAATAATAGTGTTTACTTTGATCTTTTATCTGGGATAAAATACCTATTCAAAACTCCTGTTATATTAATTTTTATTGTGATTGGTTTCTTTTTTGGTATTACAGCAGGCTCATTTGATGTTTTGCTACCAGCAGTAACAATTGATTTACTGGACGGCAACTCAGAGACTTATGGGAATCTTTTATTATTTGGAGGCATATCAGGTTTATTTTCTACATCTTTATTGATTTTATTTGGCCAAAAAATCAACAAGTACTTGCTATATTTCATTTTTGGGATTATTTTATCTAGTTCTATAATCTTACTTAGCACTGACTTTGGAATTTTTAATATTTTTATGTTATTTTCAATTATTTCATTCTCAAAAGTTATATTTAGTACTTTGAGTTCTACTATAATTCAGTCAAATGTTAAGGAAGAGTTTAGAGGCAGAATAATGAGCATTAATCAATTAACTTGGGGATCTGTATCTATTGGTGTTATTTTAGTTGGATACTTAGCAGAATCTATTTCCATTTCTTTTTCTTTTAGATTTATTGGAGTAGTAAGTTTTTTAATAATACTTTTTGGGGGAATCTTTTCATTTTTGTTCTTATTTAATAGAAAAAGATAAATATTCCCCCAAAAAAATTTATTTTACTCTTTGACTCTTTACGAATGCCTTATAAAATGATACCAAGATACAAGAAGATTAAATAGAGATAATAAGCGAAAGGAGACCAGATGCATCCATTTGCATATGCAGCCCCTTCTACAGTTAAAGAAGCTGTAGAGATTTTAACAAAACATGGCGAAAAGGCCAGGCCTATGGCTGGAGGAACAGACCTGCTAGTTCAAATAAGAGGAGGTAAATTTGATTTAGACGTGGTAGTTGATATAAAAAAGATACCTGAATTAAATAAAATTACTAATAATAATGATGGGCTAGAAATTGGCTCAGCGGTTCCTTGTTATAAATTATATGATGACAACGAGATTACTAAAATTTATCCAGGGCTAATTGATGCAGCTACCTTAATAGGAGGCATACAAATTCAATCTAGATCAGGATTTGGAGGTAATTTATGTAATGCAACACCTTCAGCTGATGGTATATGTCCGCTAATAGTGCACTCTGCAGTAGCGAATATAGAAGGAGAATCAGGTTCAAGAAGTATTCCCGTAGAAGAATTTTGTACTGGTCCAGGAAGTAATGCTCTAGGCAAAGGAGAGATTTTAGTGTCTCTATCTATACCTAATAAAGGAAAAAGTTTTGGAGCAGCATATGAAAGATTTATCCCAAGAAATGAAATGGATATTGCAGTTGCTGCTGTTGCTTCAAGTATTCTAGTCGGAGCAGATGGAAAAATTTCAGAAGCAAGAATAGCACTAGCTTCTGTTGGACCTACACCTATTTTTGCAAAAAAGGCTTCAAATTCTCTTATTGGGAAAGAAGCAAATGAAGCTTCATTTAAAGAAGCAGCTGCTATTGCAAAAAGTGAATGTTCTCCAATTGAAGATATGAGAGGAACTATAGAACAAAGAAAACATTTAGTGGAAGTTATAACCTTGCGAACATTAAATCAATCATTAGAAAGAATAGAGGGATAATTATGTCTATACAAAAAATTCATGTTAAAACAACAATAAATGGTAGACCAGAAGAGTTCTTAACAGATCCATATGTAAGTTTACTAGACGCACTAAGAGAAATTGTTGGCTTAACTGGTAGTAAAGAAGGATGTCTTGATGGAAATTGTGGTGCTTGCACTGTATCAATTAACGGAAAAATTGTTGACTCTTGCCTAGTTTTAGCTGCTGAAGTTGATGGGCAAAATGTAGAAACAGTTGAAGGAATGGCTACAGCAGAAGGACTACATCCATTACAACAAGCGTTTTTAGAAGAAGCTGCATTGCAATGTGGAATTTGTACACCAGGATTTCTAGTTGCAGCAAAGGGACTTTTAGATAACGAACCTGATCCAAGTGAAGAAAGAATTAGACATTGGCTAGCAGGAAATCTTTGCAGATGTACAGGTTACGACAATATTATTAAAGCAGTTAAAAAAGTTGCTGAAAATTCATAATAAGGAGTAAAACTATGGTAAATGTATCAGATTCAAAAAATTATAAAGTAATAGGAACTAATCCAATTAGGCATGATGGTTACGATAAAGTAACAGGAAGAGCTATTTATGGAGCTGACGTAAAACTTCCAGGATTAATTTGGGCATCGATAGTTAGAAGCCCTAATGCACATGCAATTATAAAAAATGTAGACACATCCGAAGCCGAAAAAGTAGAAGGCGTATTTGCAGTAATGACAGGGAAAGACCTTCCTCAACAAGAAGATCAATTTATTGATCATGGAGAAGGTACTGAAAATGTTGCATGGTCTTCAGAAAATATAATGGCTACGAAAAAAGTTTTATATAAAGGGCATGCTGTAGCAGCTGTTGCTGCTATCGACAGATATGTTGCAGATTATGCTGCATCAAAAATTAAAGTTGAATATGATGTTCTAGATGCTGTTACAAATGTAGAAGATGCCACTAAAGAAGGCGCTCCAATATTATTAGATTCTTTAGTTGGTGATCATTTAGGGAAAAAAGTAAAAAATACAAATATTGCATCAATTACAAGGCATGAATTTGGAAATCCTGATAAAGCTTTTGGTGAAGCAGAAAATGTTGTAGAAAGAACATTTACTCTTCAAATGGTTCATCAAGGATACATTGAACCTCATAATGCGACTGCTCACTGGGACGAAGAAGATAGAATTAAAATATGGACTTCTACTCAGGGAGCCTTTCCAGTTAGAACATCAACAGCTGCTATCCTAAAATTAGATGTTTCTAGAGTTAAGGTAACTCCACTAGAAATTGGTGGTGGTTTTGGAGGTAAAATTTCAGTATATCTAGAACCAGTAGTATCTATTCTTTCAAAAAAATCTGGGCGACCAGTAAAAGCAGTAATGGAAAGAAGTAGTGTTTTTCAAGGTTCAGGACCAGCTCCAGGTGGAACTATAATTGTAAAGATGGGAACAGATAAAGATGCAAATATTATTGCTGCAGAAACATCAATAAAGCTAGAAGCGGGAGGATTCCCAGGATCAGCCGTAGGTGCTGCAGTGCAATGTGTATTTGCAGCATATGATGTTTCAAATACTAGAATAGATGCATTCGACATAGTGGTTAACAAACCAAAATCGGCAGCTTATAGAGCTCCTGGATCACCTCAAGTGGCATTTGCTACAGAAACTGTATCTGATGAGTTAGCAAGGTTACACGACATGGATCCTATTGATTTTAGATTACAAAATGCAGCCAAAGAAGGTACAAGAAGAGCTGATGGAGTAGTATTCCCTAAAGTTGGAAATGTAGAAGTATTAGAAGCTGCTAAAAAAAGTGATCATTGGAATTCAGATCTTGGAACACCAGCAGCAGGAAGAGTTAGAGGACGAGGAGTCGCTTCTGGATATTGGTTTAATGTTGGATTGAAATCTACTGTAAATCTTGCTGTAAACAGTGATGGATCCGTGGTTTTAGTTGAAGGTTCTACTGATATTGGAGGAACAAGAACTTCTATTTCCATGCAAGCTGCAGAAATATTAGGAATAGGTGTGGAAAACTTTAGACCAAGTGTAGGTGATACTGAAACTGCAGGATATGCTGATGTTACAGGTGGGTCTAGAACTACATATGCAACTGGATTTGCAGCTGTAAAAGCCGCAGAAAGTCTTATAGAAGTATTGAAGGACAGGTGTGCAATTATTTGGTCTTTGGACAAAAATGAAATAGATTTTGAAGATGGAACATTTTTTGCAAGTAAAGATCCTGAATTAAAATTTACGTTCAAAGAATTGGCATCTAATCTTGATAATACTGGAGGCCCAGCTGCTTCTTCTGGAAGTGTTGACTTAGAGTCTGCTGGAGGTGCTTTTGGAACTCATATAGTTGATGTAGATGTTGATCCTGAAACTGGAAAAACAGATGTAGCAAGATATACAGTGCTACAAGATGTAGGAACAGCTATCTATCCTGCATACGTTAGAGGACAAATGGCTGGAGGAGCTGTTCAAGGGATAGGCTGGGCACTTAATGAAGAATACTATATGAAAGAAGATGGAACACAAGCAAATGTATCCTATCTTGATTATAGAATGCCTACGGCTTTAGATCTTCCCAACATTGAAACTATCATAGTAGAAGTTCCAAACCCAGGGCATCCATTTGGTGTTAGAGGAGTAGGTGAAGTTCCTATTTGTCCACCGATTGGTGCTATTGGAAATGCGTTACACGACGCTCTTGGTAAAAGATTCTATGATTCTCCAATGAAACCAGGAAGAATTCTTAATGTTTTAGGAAAAATTTCAGACTAAATTACATAATAGAATTACAAAAACCGTGATCATTAAGTTTTATCTGATCCAGGATAAAGTTTAATGATTACGGTTTTTTTTGAAAGGATATAACATGACTATAAATTTTAAATCTAAAAAAAACTATAAAGTTATTGGAACCAATCCAATAAGACATGATGGATACGATAAAGTTACTGGCAGAGCAATATATGGGGCAGATGTAAAATTACCTGGCTTGATTTGGGGAGAAGTTTTACGAAGTCCTTATGCTCATGCAAAAATTAAATCTATAAACATATCTAAAGCTGAAAAATTTGATGGGGTTTTTTCAGTAATTACATCAAAAGATATTCCTATAAATAGTAATTATGATAATAGCCATATTGAAAAATTACAAAAAAGAATGCCAAATATGAACTTAAAGAGAGATGTGGACAACATTCTTGCCAGCGAAAAGGTCCTTTATAAAGGACATCCGGTTGCTGCTGTTGCTGCTAAGGATAGAAATACAGCAAAAGAAGCTTGTAAACTGATTGAAGTAGAATATGAAGTTTTAGAACCTGTAAAGAATGTTGATGAAGCTATTAAAAAAGGTGCTCCAATAATTTTAGAAGATTTAGAAGGAGATCATTTAGGTAAAATAGTCAAAAATACTAATATTGCAAAACATTTTAGACATGCATTTGGAGATATTGAAAAGGGATTTAATATATCTGATTTAGTGATAGAAAAAGAATTTAATCTTCAAATGGTTCATCAAGGATACATTGAACCTCATAATGCTACAGCACATTGGGATGAAAATGATCATTTATCACTTTGGTCAAGTACTCAAGGACAATTTGCTGTTAGAGATTTAACCGCTGGTTTTCTGGATTTACCAATTTCCAAAGTAACTACTTATCCAGTTGAAATTGGAGGTGGATTTGGAGGTAAAACTAAGGTTTATTTACCACCATTAGCAGCAATACTTTCAAAAAAATCTGGGTTTAAGCCCGTAAAAATGATCATGGATAGAGTATCTGTTTTTCAAGGTTCTGGACCTGCACCTGGAGGAAAAGTTACAGTTAAAATAGGCGTTACAAATGATGGAAAAATTCAAGCTAGTACAGTTGATTTGAAATTTGAAGCAGGGGCCTTTCCAGGATCTTCAATTGCAGCAGGATCTACTTGTTCATTGGCCTGTTATAATATTCCAAATATACAAGTAGATGCCTTTGATGTATTAGTAAACAAACCCAAAACGGCTGCATACAGAGCACCAGGTTCTCCACAAGTTTCTTTTGGAGTGGAAAGCGTTATAGATGAAATTTGTGAAAAAATGACTTGGGATAAGATCGAATTTAGATTATCAAATGCATCCAAAGAAGGGTCAAGAAGAACCGATGGAGTTTTATTTAATAAAATAGGTTTTATAGAAACATTAGAAGCTGCAAAAAAAAGTGATCATTGGAATTCAAAAATCAATAAAAGGAATAAAAATAAAATTTATGGCAGAGGAATTTCGTGTGGATATTGGAGTAATGGTGGGGGTAGATCTACGGTAGATCTAATCCTTCAAGATGATGGCAACATAGCTCTTAATGAAGGTTCTGCGGATATTGGTGGTACAAGAACATCCATATCCATGCAAGTAGCCGAAACTTTAGGAATTCCTGTCCAAAATATACATCCATCTATACCAGATACCGATACGATTGGATTTACTCAAACAACTGGGGGCTCAAGAACTACTTATGCAACTGGATATGCAGGATGGGAATCAGCAAAAAAACTTATAGAAGAAATGAAAAAGAGAGTTTCTATTCTTTGGGAAGAGCCTGAAAAAGAAATTCTATTTGAAGATGGAAATTTTTCTTCCAGAGACTCAGGTAGAAAAATCAATATAGCTGAATTAGCTTCTAAAATAAATTCAACAGGAGGTCCAGTTACTTCAACAGCTTCAGTAAATTTAGCTACTGCTGGAAATGGTTTTAGTACAGGAATTTGCGATATAGAAATTGATCCTAAAACAGGTAAAACTGATGTCGTTAGATATACTGCCATCCAAGATGTAGGGAAGGCTATTTATCCCGCATACGTAGAAGGACAAATTAGAGGTGGTGTTGTACAAGGAATTGGTTGGGCACTTAATGAAGAATATTATATTAAAGATGATGGATCTATGGCTAATTCTAGTTTTTTAGACTATAGAATGCCAACAGCTTTAGATATGCCTAATATAGAAGTTCAGCTAGTAGAAGTGAATAATCCTTTGCATCCTTTTGGAGTAAGAGGAGTTGGAGAGGTTTGTATAGTTCCTCCATTAGGGGCTGTAGCAAATGCAATTAAAGGAGCTACTGGCAAAAGAATTTACAATACACCGATGAATCCTAGAAGAATTTTAGAGGCATTAAATTATGGCTAAAGTATTTCTTCCATACCAACTAAAAAAATCAACTAATAATAAAGATTTTATAGAAGTTAAAGGTAAAACTTTAAATGAAGTAATAACAAATCTTGAAATAATGTTTCCTGGCACAAAAGAGCATCTGGTTCAAGAAGGAAAGATTAAGCCTGGTTTAGCTGCAATATGTGGATTTTCAGCAACAAGAAAAGGCTTATTACAAGAGCTAGAAGAAGATACAGAAGTTCATTTTTTACCATCTATTGCAGGAGGATAATATGACAAAAATAAATAAAAAAATAATATCAAATTCTATTAGTAAAATAATTGATAGTTTAGGGGATAATGTTAATAAAGACGGCGTAAAAGACACTCCAACAAGAGTAGCAAAAGCTTATGAGGAACTTTTATCAGGCTATAATCAAGATATAAATCAAATTATAAACAACGCATTATTTAAAGTAAAATATGATCAAATAGTATCTGTAAAAAATATAAATTTTTATTCTTTATGTGAACATCATTTATTGCCTTTTTTTGGAACTATACATATAGGATATTTACCAAAAGAAAAAATAATAGGCTTATCTAAAATACCTAGAATAGCATTAATGTTTGCCAAAAGACTTCAAGTACAAGAAAGATTAACTGAAGAAATTGGAAAAGCAATATATGAAAGTACAAATGCTCAAGGTGCTGGTGTAGTAATTACAGCTCAACATCTTTGTTCAAGTATGAGGGGGGTAAATATGCCTGGAACAGAAATGATAACTAGTGCTCTTTTTGGAAGGTTTAAATCTGACGGCGCAACAAGACAAGAATTTTTTGATTTAATAAGATAGGTTTCAAATTGCTACTTGAAAATAAAAATGTACTGATTACAGGAGCTGCAAATAGAATTGGTAAAGAAATAGCACTTCATCTTTCTGAAATGAATATGAATATTGCGTTACATTATAATAACTCTAAAAAAAATGCATTAGAAACATTAACTGCTATTAAAAAAAACAATGTTAAATCAGATGTTTTTAAAGCTGATTTATCAAATGAAGATCATTGTATAACTTTATTTGATAATATTAATAACTCTTTAGGTGAAATATCCATAATAATAAATAACGCATCTACTTTTAGGAAAAACACTCTTGAAAATGCCAAAATACATGAAGTTAAAGAAGATTATTTTGTAAATATAATAGCTCCATTGATAATGGCTCAAAAAATGTATAAAAATAAAAATATAAAAAATGGAAAAATAATAAATATAACTGATTGGAAAACAGCTAGAGAGAAGCGGTTTTCTTATGGAATCAGTAAAGCAGGAGTATTTGGATTGACAAAATCTCTGGCAATTTCAATGGCTCCAAGGTTTCAAGTAAATGAAATTGCCTTAGGAGCAATTTTACCTCCTGTAGATTCTTCGAATAGAATACCTAAAAAAATTGATCTAGGACCTATGAAAAGAGTTGGTGAAATAAGTGAAGTTACTAGCTGTATAGAAATGCTACTAAAAAATGATTTTATTACAGGTGAAAAAATCAATATAGATGGAGGAAGGCATATATTTTAATTATGGAACACTATGATGAAATTTTTATAGAAGGAATAAAATGTTATTCAACAATTGGAATAAATAATTGGGAAAAAAATACAAAACAACCATTAATAATTAACATAAATCTTTTAATGAAAAAAATTGAAAAAAATAATAAAGATACTATTAATGAAACAATAAATTATAAATCAATAAGCTATTCAATAAAAAAATTAGTAGAAAAAAATAAATATGAACTAATCGAAACTATGGGAAAAGATATAGCATTTTTATGTTTAAAAAATAGAAAAGTGATACAAGCTAAAGTAAAAATTAATAAACCAAACGCTCTTAAAATATCTAGTAATGTAGGAGTTATTATTACCAGAGGTAAAAATGAAAATTAAGATGGATTATGGCAAAGAAGGATTAATAATTGATATACCAGAAGAGTCTGATGTGCTTTTGCCAAGACATAAAAATAAAATCAAAAATCCTTATAGCAAAATAAATAATGCTTTAGAAAATCCTGTAAATTCTTTACCTTTAAAGTCTATTTATAAAAAAGGTATGCAAGTTGGTATTTCTGTTTGTGATCACACTAGAGCTCAACCAAGAAATGACATTGTCAAGGCAATAATTAAAAACCTTGAAGGTATTAATAAAAATGATTTATTGATTTTTATAGCTACAGGGAGTCACCGACAAACAACTATGAACGAAATAAATGAAATGTTTGATCCCTACATTCTTGAAAATTCAATAATAGTAAACCACGATTCTGAAAGCTCTTCCAACATAAAAAATATTGGAAAAACTTCCAAAGGAACTCCTATTGAAATAAATAAGGATTGGATTTCTTGTGATTTAAAAATTACCACAGGATTTGTGGAACCACATTTTTTTGCAGGTTTTTCTGGTGGTCCCAAAATGATTGCTCCAGGATTAGCAGGAATTGAAACTATAATGAATTTACATGATTATGAAAGAATTGAAAATACAAACTCTACATGGGGAATAACCGAAGGAAATCCTATACATGAAGAGATCACAGAAATTTCACAAAAAATTAAATCAGATTTCTCAGTTGATGTCACTTTAAACAGAGAAAATGACATCACAGGTATTTATTCAGGAGACCTTATTGCTGAACATAAACTTGCTAGAGAGCAAGTGAAAAAAGATTCTATGATTAAAACTAATAAATTATATGATGTTGTTATAACTTCAAACTCAGGATATCCTCTTGATCAAAATTTATACCAAGCAATAAAAGGAGTTTCCGCAGCAGCGCAAATTGCTAAACCTGGTGGCATTATCATATGTGTTTCTGAGTGTTCTGATGGAATTCCATACAATAGTAATTATGAAAAGTTATTAAAATCATATAAAAACCCAAAAGAGTTTTTAGAAACTATTAAACAGCCAGATTTTCTACAACCTGATCAATGGCAATTTCAAATTCAAGCTCAAATTCAAAAGAAAAATAGAATTATGCTATTTTCAAAATTAAATGAAAAAGATGTTTCAGATGCGCATTTGACTAAAATAAATAAAGTAGAGGAAATTATAGAAGAAGTAAAATTAAAGATCAACAAACCTTCAATATGTGTTTTGCCAGAAGGACCTCAAACTATTCCATACAAAGTATAGTTCATGATAAAAAATACATTAGAAGTAATAAAAAAGCTTTCTGATGAAGGATTAATAGAAGATATCTCTATTTCAGTTTTTAAAAATAATCAGCATTTAAATGAATTTAATAAATTAGATAATAAGAAACACTTTCACATTTTTTCAGCTGGAAAACCATTTATAGCAGCAGTAATTTGGAAGCTTCATGATAAAAAAATTTTAAATTTTAATGACCCTATTATTAAATATTGGCCAGAATTTGGTAAAAATGATAAAAAAAATATAAAAATCAAAGACGTTCTAACGCATACCTCCGGAGTTTCAATCGCAAATGATCTTATGGATAATGATTATGTTGACTTAAACAGGGTTTCTAGATGGTTAGAAAATTATAACCCAGAATCTAAACCTGGATCTAAAATTGCATATCATGAAGTTACATTTGGATGGATTTTAGGAGAAATAATACAAAGGGTAACAAATAAAACTTTTGAAGATAATTTTAAAGAATTAGTATCAAATCCACTAAAATTAAAGAGTAGTAGTTTTACTTTGAGTAAAAATAATTTTCCTTTAAATATTATTAAACATTCATCATCTGACTTAACAAATATACCTATTATTTTTAAATTCTTATTAATAAACAAAATTCCTCTTATATCTGGAACTTGTATATCAACAAGCTTAGATTTAGCTAGGTTTTATAATGAATTAATACATAATAAAAATTGGATCTCAGAAGAAACTAAAAATATAGTTCTAAGTGTTCAAGCACAGGGAATAGATTATAACAGCAATCTTAAGTATTCAAAACTAGGACTTGGAGTAAGATTAGACAGCAATCTTATGAATGAAAGAGGTTCAAATTATTTAAAAAAAACATTTGGCCATTCAGGTTTAGTTTCTTGCACAGGTTGGGGTTCAAAAAAAGAAAAAATTTCAATTTCAATATTAAATAATTTGTTACTATCATCTAGTTTAAATATCTATAGATTGAACCTTTTATCGTCTGCAATAAAAAAAGATTTAAATACAATATAAACATGAAAAGATTTTTTTTAATAATTCTTATACTTATTACTTCTTGTAGTGAACCCGTAGATATTGACGCAACAATAGATGCAAGAGCTTTACGAATAGCAATGGATAATATTGATAAAATAAGTACTGCTACTCCTCAGCCAATGCCAACTATTCAGCCAAGTGCAACTCCACAACCAACACCAACTGTTGTTCCTTTACCTTTAGATATAATTATAAAGATAGCTGAAGAAAAAGCTTTAGAAGCGGCTTATACAGGTGATATATATATAGTAGAAGAAGTATTACCTACACTAGTTCCTATATATGCTCCAATACCAACTCCGCAACCAACATCAACTCCGCAACCAACATCAACTCCGCAGCCAACATCAACTCCGCAACCAATACCTGAAATAGCTGATGCGTCTCAATTAGCTTATAATGTGTATCAGGAAAATAAGTCAAAAGTTCTAATGATAACAGCAGGAGATGGAGTTGGAACTGGATGGGTTATTGAAGATGGTTGGATAATAACAAACGCACATGTTGTTGAAAATAATAAATTCGTATTAGTTCATTTCTCTTTAGATGACGATTTGCCTGGTTCAACTATGATTCAAGGTGAAGTTTTCGGGATTGATACTAAAAGAGATTTAGCTGCTATAAAAATAAATCATAATATCGAGCCAATTAAAACTAGAATAGCTGATGTTAGTGATATTGGAAAATCAGTAGTTACTCTTGGATATTCAGCAGGAAATTCAGGTGTTCCTTCAAGTCACTCCGGAATAATTTCTTATGTAAAATCAGCTAGCACGACCTTAAAATTTGAGAAAGGAAGCTCATATTATAGAGGCGAAGCTTTAAATGAAAAGGTTTCAATTATAATATTTGATGCTGCTGCTGATCCAGGAGATTCCGGCGGGCCAATACTTGATGAAAATGGTGTTGCAATTGGAATTATTTTTGGCTTTCTTGAGTCTACTGGAGGAAAAAGAAATACAGGACAGCAAATGGGAACAAACTTTGCTTCTATTGATCAAGTTTGGGAAGAACTAAAATCTGGGAATAATACATCACTTAAGTAATTGTGTAAGAGTTATATTATTTAGGTGGAGCTGAATAGCTTTCTAAATATCTAAATAATTCACTGGTGGGGTCCAATATAATAGTTGAACCTGCTAATGAATTCTCATAAGCTTCAAGAGATCTTACAAATCCGTAGAATTCTGGGTCAGATTTAAGAGCTACAGCTAATGCTTCAATCGCTAGAGCTTCACCTTCACCTCTAGTAAATGCAGCATAACCATTCGCAGTTTCTAAAGTAATTTCAACTTCCTTATTAACATTTGCTCTTATTTCTTTATCTTTCTGTTCACCTTCAGCTCTATATGCACTAGATTTTTCAAATCTTTCTGCCATCATTCTTTCAAAAATTGAGCTTTCTACTTCATCTGGAAAATCAGCTCGTTTGATCCTAATATCAATAATTTCTACTCCCCAAATGTTTTGAAGCGGGACAAAGTATTTTATTTCGTAAGTGGGATCAAAAGCATTAGAAATAATCAATGTTTTTTGATCAATATCGACTGGAGAAAATGAAGAGTCCGTAGGAGATTTTACATAAAAGTATAAATCTTTATATTGGAGGTTATTTTCTAATTCATAAACTTCATCATAAGAAATTTCAAAAAGGTTTGAAGTAGTAGTAACATAACTCATAACACCCTCTCTTCTTTCAGAAATCAGATCATCTTGTGTGTCTTGAGCAATTTCTTCTCGCAACCTTGACGAAACTATGCTTCCTATTCTTGAATCAGCTGTAGTTTCATCTGTTAAAGTCTTAAAAAATAACAAAGGATTAATAATTTTATACCTTGCGTAAGCGTCAACTCTAATTCTTTTCTTATCACTTGTAAGTATAGTTTCAGGAGGAACGTCTACACGTTGAAGTCTTTTATCAAATTTAGTGACTGTATCAACAAAAGGAACCTTAGTCTTCAATCCAGGAGTAATATATGAGGCTTTATACTCACCAAAAGTTGTAACAATAGCAACTTCTTTTTCATCAACTGTAAAAACAGATTGAAGTGCAATAAATATTATTATTATTAGTAAAATTATTAGTGGTGTAGTTTTTTTATTCATAATGATTAATTTGGTTCTATGTCTAGTAAAGGTAAAATATTTCCTTCATTAATAATGTATTTATTAAATTCTGGAAATACTCTTTCAACCATCTCTAAATAAAGCCTTTGTCTAGTTACATCTGGAGATTTTTCATAAGCTTCTAAAAGTTTTATAAATCCTTGAGATTCACCTTCTGCTCTTGCGATTCTTCCTTGCTTGAATGCATTAGCAGCTTCAGTTATTTTTGCTGCTTCACCAATTGCTCTAGGGAGTTCAGAAGCTTTGTAGGCATCCGCTAAGTTAATAATTCTATCTCTTTCTTCTCTGGCTCTAGTAACATCATCAAATGCATCTTGAACTTGAGAAGGAGGATTTACATTTTGTAACCGAACTGCAATTAATTCAAGCCCTGTGTTATATTGTGCTGATAATTTCTTCATAAGTAACAAAACTTCATCTTGAACTTCTCCTTTTTGAGTAGTCAAAACATCATCAATTTTTCTTTTACCAACAACTTGCCTTAAAGCAGTTTCAGTAATATCTCTTAAAGTAACACCGTCCGGATTTCCAGGTTCAATGTTTCTATCTGCTTCTCCTGGATCATCAACAGAAAATAAATATTTCTTAAGATCTGAAATTTTATATTGTATAACTGCTTGAATATCAACAATATTCTCATCACCTGTAATCATTAGAGATTCGTAAGGAACTGGTTTTGTAATTTCCTCACCTTCAGATCTGAAGCCTAGTTCTAACTGTCTTGTTGCAGTAACAACTACAATATCTTTTTGCCCTATAGGTCCAGGCCACCACCAATGAAGTCCATTAGTTTGAATGGAATCAAATTTTCCAAACATTCTTACTGCTGCCTGTTGGTCAGGTCCGACAGTGTATATACCCGAAGCAGCCCATATTACAACTAAAACGATTAGTCCAATTAATATAATTGCTTTATTACCATTTGGCAGTTTATTTATAAACGGTATATTTTTCTTGACATTGTCAATAAATTCTTGAAAAGAAATATCGTATTCTTCTCTCTTTCCTCCAGAGGGAGGTCTATATTGTTTTGCAACGCCAAATGTTTTCTTTAGAAATTCCATAAAAACAATTATATATGATTTATTGGTTTTCAGGAGTTTTTAAATTTATCAGTATATTAAATTCTTCTAAATTTTTAACTTTTTTTATTTCATCAATGAATAAACCGAATGAATTATATTCTTTCCTTAAATTTCGCAATTGTTCATCAAAACTTGATAAGGCAGAAGGTGAAGAGCCATAATTGCCATGAAAGGCAAAGTATGCTTGATTAATTTTTCTAGTTTTATAGCCAAAATTTTGAAGTTCAAGTGTTCGATCTTTCATATATTTTTCAGCCAAACCTATTTCATCAATTTTAAGAAGTCTATCAACTTCCAATCTAGTTTCTTTGAGAAAATTATTAAAAAAATTATCTGGATAAAAAATATTTTGTTCTTGAGATAAATCAGCAATTTCTTGTCCAAAAATATCTGCTAAAGTTTCATTCAATTTAATCATTTCTCCACCTCTAAAATATGCTTGCCCTAAAGGAGTAAAAAATAAATATTGATGAAGCCATTCATGTGAAATAGTAGAAATCATATAATCGTAATTATTATTATTTTTTACAATACTAGGATACGATGCAAATCCTCCAGTATTTACTATAATCGAGGATAAATTTCTTCTATCAATAGAATTCTCAATTTCTATTATTTTATCTATAGGAATATTTGGGTTTATAAGTAGTACATATTGTTGAGCTATTCTATCTCTTGGAGAAATAATTAAAACTTTAGGAGAATCTTGTATAACAAAGTCAATTGGAGGAAAAATATACTTTTTCTCAAGTTTTAGCTTTATCTTGTTTGAAATTTCATCTTCTAAGAAAAGTTCTATCTTAAGATTATTAAAATCGCTTTTATTATTTTTAAAAGCTTCTCTTACAAAGTTTTCTGATAAATCGGATTCTTTGAAAATTGAAATATATTTTTTAGGTAGATTTTTGATTTCCCAAAGTATAATATCAAATTGATAACCTGAAGTTATCTGATCTATAAATCCAATATTACCTTTATCATTAGAAAAAACTAATATTATTATTAGTAATGAAAAAGTCATTTTATGTAATATTTTTTTCAAAAATAACTACGATGTTTTTTTTAATTCTTCAATTAGATCTATAATAAATTTATTACAGTCTTCAACAATGCCAAATTTTGAATAATTAAAAATCGAAGCATCAGGATCTGTATTCACTGAAACTATATTTTTTGAATTTGAGCATCCTGCCAAATGTTGACTTGCACCAGATATTCCAAAAGTTATATATAGATTTGGGCTAATCCATTTGCCAGTTAAACCAACTAAGTTACTAGGTTCAATCCATTCAGCTTCCACTGCAGCTCTAGATGCTCCTACCGCTCCATTAAGTATATTTGCCAAACTTCTTAAATTTTCAAAGCCTTCTTTACCTCCTATTCCTCTCCCTCCAGAAACAACAATTTTTGCATCGTCTAATTTTAAGCCTTCAGATTGAGTTTGAAAAGTTTCTATTATTTTGAATGGTTTGTTATTCACTACTTTTAACAATAATTCAGTTATGTTTTTTTCTTCTAAAAGCAAAGGCTGTTTTTCAAATGAATTTTTCCTTATTTTTAAAACAATTGTATTATTTTTTTCTACAGAATAAATTCCTTCTGCAGATTCTCCATGAATCGGCCTAACAAATTTTATGTCTTTTAAATTATTGGAAAAAATTTGTTTTATATCTGGTATATAAGGATAATGTTTCCTATATGAAATAACTGGAGCTATATAATTAGAAAAATCATCTTTTTGAAAAATTATAAAATCATAAACTTCATCATCCAAAAAAACTTCGATTGTTTTCAAAATGTCAATTTGATTGGTATTTGCGTTACTCAAATCAACGTAAAAATTATTATCAACAGGAAGTTTAGAAAGATATTTTTTATCACCTCCAAAATTTAAGCAAGTTATATCAGTATTATTATCCAAAGAATTTATAAAAGAAAAAATTTCTAAACAAGAATCACTAAACTCGTCTTGATCATTAAATAATATTGTTAATGCTTTCATTATTAAATAATCCGTGATTCTTTTAACTTAGATATTAGTTTTATAGCTTTTTCTTTACTATCGGTTCCTTCAATCATTTCAACATTATTTTGATTTTCTGGAAAATAAACTTTTTCCAGATTAACTTTTGTTTCAATATCTTTTATACTCAAATCAAGTTGATCTAAAGTGAAATTAATAATCTTTTTTTTGGAAGCTTCCATAATACCTTTTAAGGTTGGGTATCGTGGATCACCAACTTGATTACCAGCTGTAATAATTAATGGAAGATTAGATTCTATAAGCTGATATCCATCAGTTATTATTCTTTCTAAAAGTATTTTTTCTTTTTCTTTTTTAATATTTTTCACTATATTTAAAATAGGAATTGATAGCATTTCAGATAATGCAAATGGCACAGTTGCCATATCAAAATCTGATGCGTGTCTTCCAGAAAAAATAATATCATACGGTCCTGTTTTTTTAATTAATTTAGAAAGAATAAGTGCTGTTCCGTGCACATCAATATTAATATTTTTTTTATCATCACAAGTAATGATTTCATCCGCTCCCATAGCAATGGGTTTTTTTATAACATCACTTGATAAATCATTTCCAACAGAAATTATAGAAACAGAAGAGTTTTGAATTGATTCGGAAAACCTAAGGGCTAATTCAACTGCATTTAAGTCAAAACCATTGATTATGCTAGATATATTTTCTATAGGTAAAACTTTAAGATTTTCTGAATCAATTTGTAGTTTATTTATTGGGACATCAGAATCTGGTACTTCTTTTATACAAACACATATTTTCATAATTATTTTTTCTCATACTGATAAAATAAATTATACCCAGTTTAATTATACGAAAGTAAAATTGCAAATACTAAATAAAAGTTTAAATGACTTAAATATTCATATTACTGAAGAAGAAAAAGATAAATTAAAGATATTTTTTGAAGAGATTTCTTATGCATCAAAACAATTTAATTTAACAGGCCTGAGTGGTTGGGAAGATATAAGAGATACTCTATTTATTAGATCTTTTAGATACAGCTCTGTAATAGATAAATTTTTTAATAAAGATCAATATTTAGAATTAAAAAATATTAAAATTTTAGATTTAGGAACAGGTGCCGGAATACCTTCGATACCGCTAAAAATACTGTATCCAAATATGGATATAAAATTAGTAGATTCTTCAAAAAAAAAATGTCTCTTTGTTGAATCAATTATAAAAAAATTAAATCTTAAAAATATTTCTATTGAAAATACTAGGGCTGAATTATTAGGAGTTTCAACTGAAAGGGAGTCTTACGACATAGTCTTAACTAGAGCTTTGGCAAAGCTTCCGACTTTAGCTGAACTAACAATTCCATTAATTAAAAAAAACGGAATTGTAGTAACTGCTAAAGGTTTGCTACCAAGTGAAGAATTAAAAGATTCAGAATATATATTGAATCTATTAGGCTCTTCAAAAAGCCAAATAATAAAAATTATAAAACCGAACTATATATCTGAAGATAATTTTATAATTTGGGTAAAAAATAAAAAAACTCATAAAAAGTTCCCTCGAAGAAATGGGGTGCCTAAAAAAGACCCCATAATAAAGTAAAATAGTATGTAAAATTTTAAATTATTAATGTAGGGGCTGTAGTTCAACTTAAAGAGCGCATCGCTGGCAGTAATCCTTTTTCTCTCCCATATTTGAACTCAAAATCATAGTTCTGGGACCTCTATTTCCTCTATTTCCTCTATTTCCTCTATTTCCTCTATTTCCTCTATTTCCTCTATTTCCTCTATTTCCTCTATATATAGCTTATTTTTTAATGATTATTGTTATTATTTTTTATATCTTTACAATATTTAAAAATTACTATAAATTACTTTTAACATAGCTAATATTGGCTTATGCTTAATCAATAAAGGAGATTTTTGTGAGAACAATAAATGAGATTTTTATGAGAAAAAGTAAATTAATTTTACTTATAACTTCTCTTGCAATTTTTTCACTTGCACTTATTTCATGTGCAAGCGAGACTATCAAAGAAGTTGAAGTAATTAAAGAAGTAATTAAAGAAGTACCTGGCGAAACTGTAATTAAAGAAGTACCTGGCGAAACTGTAATTAAAGAAGTACCTGGCGAAACTGTAATTAAAGAAGTACCTGGCGAAACTGTAACTAAAATTAAACTTCAGCAAGAATTTATTACAGTAGCACCTACACCTATACCTGGTGGTGGTATAGCTATTTCAGTTGATATGTCAGATTTTGTGTTCGCTTCAAATGAGCCTAATCCAGTCTACGGAGGAACCGTTAGAATGACATTTGGTGTAAGTGTTAAGCACACTGATCATCATCAGATGCCTGTAGCACAAGGTGCAGGCCCTCACAACTTTACTGTAATGTATAACGGTTTAATTAGAATGAATCCAAATGATGGTATGCAGACTATAATGCCTGATTTAGCTGATAAATGGGAAATATCTGCAGATGGAACAATTTATAAATTTCATTTAAGAGAAGGTGTGAAATGGCATGATGGATCTATGTTAAAAGTAGAGGATGTAGTTGCTACTTTTGAAAGAATTGTAAATCCGCCAGACCACATAGCTATAGGAATTCAGTCGTTGTTTACTGAGATTGATTCCATTGAGGATGCTGGAAATAATTGGGTTCAATTTAATTTAAAAAGGGCTAGTGCTCACCAATTTAATGCTTTTACTATGTTAAATGCAACAATTATGCCAAAGAAATGTTTAGAAGAAAACAATTTTGATCTTAGAGAAGTTGTATGTCCAGGAACTGGTCCATTTAAATTTGTGGAGTATATTCCAGGTGAATATATGACTTTTGAAAAGAATGAAGATTATTGGAACCCAGCACTTCCATATGTTGATGGAATAAAAATGATTCATGCAGGAGGAACAGCTAGAGGTGTAAATGTTATTACAGATATTGCTGACTTTGCTTGGAATACTTCCGAGGATGGTTATGCTCAAGCTCAAGCTGAGCCAAATGTTAATTCAAAAAGAATGCCAAACACAGGTAGTAATTATTGGGGGTGGAATAATGCTGTTGCACCATTCAATGACAAAAGAGTTAGAAAGGCTTTTCATTTAGTTGTAAATCCACACAACTTCACAAAGGTTTCTTTAGGTTCCACTAAGCCAAGCAGATGGATACCAACTCTTGCTGAAGGAGCCACTCCTACAGAAGAATTTTATAATCTTGCTGGCTACAGAGATGATAACGCAGCGGATATAGCAGAGGCTCAAAAACTTATGGCTGATGCAGGTTATGCAAATTGCGAAGGATTTCCTGTTAAAACAATGGCTGGAAATAAGCCTGATGATGCCCTTCCGGTTGCCTTTATGGATATGATAAATTCTAATTTGGGATGTGATATACAACCAAGGGCTGTTGAAAGAGCTTTGGTACAAGACCAATTTAGCGGTGCTGCATTCAAAGCGGGAACTGAAATAATACAGCACTTAGTGCCAGTTCAAGCAATTAAGAACTATACACCTTTTATGATGGGTCTATATGGAACTGATTCAACTCAAAACTTTACTAACTATTCTAATCCTGAAGTTGATGCATTGTTGGACACAATGTTGGGCGAATTAGATGCTGATGCAAGAGCTGGATACACAAGACTTGTTCAATCAAAACTTGACGAAGATCCACCTTTGATACTTGCTGGTTTTGATAGTCACAGAGCTGTATGGGGTAAGCATGTTCATTTTCCTATGGATATTAGAACTCAAAGCATATGGGGTAGGATAGATACATTGTGGATGGATAAAAGATAACTACTCTTAATCTTTCATTAGCAGGGGTATGAATAATACTATCCCTGCTAATGAACTTTTTTAATTTTATATGTATAAATATATTTTTAGGCGAATAATGTTATCTATACCTACACTAATTGGTGTAAGTATTTTAATTTTCTTTTTCATGAGAATACTCCCTGGAGATGTAGTTGATGCTATGGTTACTGATGAAACTGGAGCATTAGTTTTTACCGACGAACAAGTAGAATCAATTGAAGAAAGTCTAGGGCTTAACAGGCCATTACATATACAATATTTAGGATGGATGAAAGATGTTGTTACTGGGGACTTAGGCTATTCATTTTGGACAAAAGTTTCCGTTGGTGAGCACGTAAGAAGACGTGCTCCCATGACTTTAGAAATAGCTGGATTGTCTTTAATAATTTCATGGATAATTGGACTTCCAGTAGGTATTTTAGCAGCAATAAACAGGAATAGTACTAAAGATTATATTTCTAGAGGAGTTGTAATTTTGTTTTTAGCAATTCCTTCTTTTTATGCAGCCTTAGGTTTTTTAATTTTCTTCGTACTTCTTTTTACATGGAGGCCGCCAGTAGAAGTCATATTTTTTTGGCAAAACCCTATACAGAGTTTGTATGTAGCTTTGCCTGCAGCAGTAGCTATTGGGACAGGAATGGCAGCTGTCGTAGCTAGAATGGCAAGATCTAGTATTTTAGAGGTTATTAGAGAAGATTATGTGCGAACTGCAAAGTCAAAAGGGCTTACAAAAAGAACTATTATTAATAGGCATGTTTTAAAAAATGCACTTATTCCTGTTATAACAATTTCAGGCTTACAATTTGGAAATTTACTTTCAGGTGCAATTGCTGTAGAAGCTGCTTTATCAATACCTGGCCTTGGAGCACTTCTTGCGCAAGGACTTGCTGACAGAGACTGGATGATAATCCAGAATTTAGTTTTGATATTTGCTTTCCTTTTTATATTAATAAACTTATTAGTTGACATTATTTATTCATTAATTGATCCAAGGATTAGATATGACTAATTTATTAAAAAATCCATTAACTTTTTTTTCAATCATAATTCTTTCTATTTTGTTAATTCTTGCTATTTTCCCGTCGCAAATTGCACCTATGGACCCTCAAAAAGCCAATTATGATGCATTAAGGTCCCCGCCGAGCAGAGATCATATTATGGGAACTGATTATGTTGGAAGAGATATTGCAAGTAGAGTCATTTATGGTGTCAGAACCACCTTAATTATAGCGTTTTCTGCCGTCATTCTTTCAAAAACTATTGGGTTTGCTTGGGGTTTAGCTTCAGGTTATTTTGGAGGATGGTTTGATTTGGTTACACAAAGAATTGTAGAGATTATGTTATCAATACCATCATTGATACTAGCATTATTACTATTAGCTTCACTAGGTAGTGGAAAAATTACTGTAATTATTGCTATTGCAGTTGGAGGCATAGCAGGTACTGTAAGAATTATAAGGTCTTCAGTTTTATCAATAAAAAATATGCCATATGTAGAAGCTGCAAAAGCTATGGGAGTTCATCCTATAATTATTATTTCTAGGCATATTGCTCCCCAATGTACTGCGCCTCTTCTTGTAGTTGCTAGCGCTAGTCTTGGAAGTGCAATATTTGCAGAAGCTGCATTGAGCTTCCTTGGATTGGGAATTACACCTAATGAGCCTACTTGGGGAAGTATGATGGCAGTAGTTGCAGAGAATTATTTAAGACCACTATGGTGGATTGCAGTTTTTCCTGGAATCGCCTTAACTTTGACTATTATGGCATTCAATTTAATTGGCGATGAACTTAGAGACAGATTAGATCCTAAATTAAAAGGAGAGATTAAAGATTAGTTATGAAGAGTAAGTATAAATTATTAGATGTAAAAAATCTTAGAACTGCATTTAACGTAGAGGGCAAAGATGTAACAGTTGTAAATGATATCTCATTTAATTTAAGCCCAGGAGAAATAGTTGGGTTGGTAGGAGAAAGTGGATGCGGAAAAAGTGTTACTGCATTGTCTTTGATGGGGTTAGTCCCTGATCCACCTGGCAAAATTTTAGGCGGTGAGATATTTCTAGAAGGAAAAGATTTATTAAAATTTTCAGAATCTGATATGGAAAAAGTAAGAGGCAAAGAAATGGGCATGATTTTTCAAGAGCCAATGACTTCTCTTAATCCTGTTCTGACAATAGGCAAGCAAATAACTGAGATTCTTGAGTTGCACCAAGATATGAGCTCAAAAGAAGCTATTAATGAAGCTATAGAGTTACTTAAGCTTGTGGGTCTTACTGATCCAGAATTAAGAATTAATGATTATCCGCACAAATTAAGTGGAGGTCAAAGGCAAAGGATTATGATAGCAATAGCTTTAAGTTGTAAACCTAAAATATTAATTGCAGACGAACCTACCACTGCACTGGACGTAACAATTCAAGCACAGATTTTAGAATTAATTCAAAAGTTATCAAATGAATTAGGTACTTCAGTAATATTGATTACTCATAATCTTGGAATTTTAGCTAGATATGCTCACAAGATAAATGTAATGTATGCAGGTCATTTAATAGAATCAGGGACTACAGATCAAATTTTTTATAACCCAAAACATCCTTACACTGCAGGCCTTTTGAATTCAGTCCCTAGGTTAGATTTGGATCCTAATATAGAGCTCCCAACAATTAAAGGAGAAGTTCCTAATCTGGCTGAATTTAATGAAGGTTGTATTTTTAAAGCAAGATGCCCTAATCCTACTAATGATTGTAAGGACGGAAAATCAGAAATGGGTTTGATAGAAGTAGAGCCTGGGCATTTAGTAGATAAATGTTGTATAAATTGTAAATGAGGAAAGTATTTTGAGTAATAAAAAAATTCTAGAAATCAAAAATTTAAAAGTTTTTTATGAATCATCTGGTTCTTTTTTTACTCGTAAAAATATTGTAAAAGCTGTTAATGGGTTAAATATTGATATTAATCAAGGAGAGACATTTGGGTTGGTTGGCGAAAGTGGTTCTGGGAAAAGTACAGTAGCAAGAGCAATACTAAATCTTGTGAAATCAAATTCTGGTGAAATAAACCTTGAAGAAGAAAATTTATTAAAATTGAAAGGTTCAAAATTAAGAAGCAAGCAAAAGCAAATTGGGGCTATATTTCAGGATCCTTATAGTTCTCTGAATCCAAGAATGAAAATTAAAGATATTATTGCGGAACCTTTACGTGTTCAAGGTAAAAAAAATGTTGAAGAGGATGTAAAAAATTTACTAAAGATGGTCGGTTTAGATAATAGAATGGATAATAGATTTCCTCATGAATTTAGTGGAGGGCAAAGGCAAAGAATTGGTATAGCTAGAGCAATATCTACTAATCCCAAGTTAATAATTTGTGATGAGCCTGTGTCAGCACTGGACGTTTCTGTTCAAGCACAAATTTTGAACTTATTAAAGGATTTACAAAAGAAGTTAAATATTTCATATTTGTTCATTGCCCATGATTTGTCAGTTGTTAAATATCTTAGCTTAAAGGTTGGAGTAATGTATCTAGGCAAAATTATAGAAATGGCGAATAGTGAGACAATTTTTTCTAATCCCATGCACCCTTATACAAAAATACTCATAAACTCTATACCTGTACCGGATCCGAAAATCGAAAGAAAGAAGAAGTTCGTTCCTATTAAAGGTGATATTCCAAGTGCATCTAACCCACCTTCAGGTTGTGTTTTTAGAACAAGATGTCCAAATCCTACCAGTGATTGTAAGGATGGAAAATCTGAAATGGGTCTTATTGAGATAGAGCCAGATCATTGGGTAGATAAATGTTGTGTAAATTGTAAATAAATTATTAATTCAAATAAGGAGAAACCATGGAAAAACCAAACATTATATATATACAATCTGATCAGCACAATCCAGAAATTATCGGTTGTGCTGGAGATGATATAGTAGAAACACCAAATCTGGATAAACTTGCAAATTCTGGAACAATCATTACTAACGCTTATGCTGCATCTCCAATTTGTGTACCTTCTAGAATGTCTGCAATAACTGGTCTTAATCCTTGTGAAACTGAGGTATGGACAAATGACCAAATACTAAATTCTGCTATCCCTACCTATGCTCATTCGTTAGGAGCTAATAAATATAATCCCGTTCAGGTCGGCAGGATGCATTTTAATGGATCTGATCAATTTCATGGTTTTACAGAGAGATTGGTAGGAGATCATGGTCATAATCATTTAGGTTCTCCAAGAGACGCAGGGACACATGGTAAGTTATTGGGGGGAACAGCTGGACCTAACAGAATAAGTCTTAAAGAGTCAGGAATTGGGCAAAGTGCATATCAAGTTCATGATGAAATAGTTTCTTCAGAGGCAGTAAAATATATAGATGATATTGGAAAAAGAGATAACAATAATCCTATTTCACTTTCAATAGGGCTTATGCTTCCTCATCAACCATTTATAGCTTCAAAAGAAGATTATGAAAAATATGCAGATAAGGTAGGAATGCCAAAAAATCCAGCGAAACCTTTGGACAAATGTCATCCTTACATACAATGGTGGCGCCAACAAACAGGCAGTGAGGAAGTTTCTAAAGAGGAAATTATAAGGTGCAGAATTGCTTACTACGCTTTGGTGGATAGGATGGATAAAATTATTGGAGATATTCTAGATGCACTAGATAGAAATGGATTGATGGAAAATACCATGATCGTATATACATCTGATCATGGAGAACAACTAGGGGAACATGGGTTATGGTGGAAGCAAACATTTTACGAAAATTCAGTTAAAGTCCCTGCAATTATCTCTTGGCCAGGCCATATTCCTGATAAACAAATATTGGATACAGTAATAAATCAATATGATTTGATGGCAACTATGCTTGATGCTTCAAATTCTCCAGAATTACCTAGGTCAAATGGAAAAAGTTTATTAAAACATTTGCAGGATCCAATTAAAAATAAATGGCATAATTTGGCATTTTCTGAATATTGCATGGACGATTCTTCCATTAATAACTTTTCGGGAAATCTAATGGGCAATGATATACACGCAAAAGAAGGTGGAGTACAAAATAGGATGGTCAGAAAAGATAATTTTAAATTGATTTACTATCATGGTTATGATGTAGAACTTTTTGATTTAGAAAATGATCCTGATGAATTGAATGACCTTTCAAAGGATAATAATTATTTAAATAAGAAAAAGGAATTATTAGATCTTGTGCTTAAAAATTGGGATCCTAAAAAAATTCATAAAAGAATGATTGTTCTTAAAGGTGAACAAAAAATACAGCAAGACTGGGCAAAAAATACTGATCCGGAGGATACGCTAAGATGGAATCTTGACCCAGCAAAAGACTCTACAAGATTAGATAAATAAATTAGATTTAAATTCAATTAGCACAAAATTCATCTATTTTGAAAAAATTACTCTATTTTCCATTGATTTGTCAGTGTTTAGAGATTTGATAAACTTCGTCTAACCAATATACTAATTCTGCAGTTATATCTATTCTTGACATTTCTTCCATTCCCCAATAGCCAGATTTTGTTTGTTGAGAAATTATGTTTTTACCCGCTCTAATTGACATTTCATAGTACTTTTTTTCTTTTGTGATTCTATAAAGTAAGGCATTCCCCCACGCAACTTTTCCAGCTCTTAAAGTATTCCATAAGTAATCGCTGGAATTTTCGGCAATTAACATATATTTCTTAGCAAGTTGAAGCCATTTTTTTTCATCAGTATAAAGATAAAGTCTACAAAGAAACCCCGTAGCTATTCCTGGATGAAAAAAGTATTGATCACGTTCTGCGTTTGCAGACATTACAAATCTAATATCATCTTCATTGAATTCAGTAATTAACCCTTCTGATTTATTAAATACTGAATATAGTTTTTTAGGATATTCAGGTTGTAAATCCATAAGTGTTTGCATCCATTTCCCAACTGATTCTGCAATTTCTAATTCTCCTGTATAGATGGCCGCAATACCATTCCCTGCTACTACCCATAAATCTTGATATGTGTTTTGGTCTCGTTTTTCAACATCAGAAAAAAAACCTCCCGATTCTCTGTCCCAGAATTTTTTGATGAAATCCATACCTTTTTGCGCTATATCAAACTGCCCTAATCTTTGAGCTCCTACTACTACCCAACTATTATAGTATGTATACCAATAGTTTTTTAATTCATCTTGGGGCCGTGGGTCAAAATCACCATCTGTTTTTAACCCGAAATTCCTAATCCAATCTATCATTTTATTTGCTTGTTGTGTTTTTCCGCAAACCTGTAAAGCTGCTGGGACTTTATAATAAGATGTTACTCCTGCTATGGAATCACCAATGATTCCATCATTTTTTATTTGAGCTTCTAACCAGTTTGCACCCAAATCTCTTGCTATTTTAAATTCGTTCATTACGTATATTGAAATTAGTTACTTAATATCTTTTAGCATATTTGACTGAAATATGATTTATAATTTACTTAGATTCATGATTTTCTGGGTCATTATTGAATATTGGGGCTGTAGCTCAGCTGGGAGAGCGCATCGCTGGCAGTAGTAAGTACGGTCTACCTGATTTGAACTTGAATCCATAGTTCTGGTACCTCTATTTTCTTTATGTCCCACGGTTATGTCCCACACTTTAAAATAAATCTCCTTCAATTACTTCTAAATTCCTTGAAATGACGTTTGTTTCATTAACTGGTGAAATTATAATCTCCTGTATTTTTTTATAAGATCTTTGAGATGTAGTTTCAAAAACTTTAATGAACTTGTTTTTCTATTTTTACCTGCCTTTTTTATTTCTTCTGGAATGTTGAAAATGGGATATCCACTATTATTCTTGGGATAACTGTATTTTTGTAAGCTCATTGAATAATTAGTCTAATTGATTCATAATAAGCACAAATATATTTATGTATACTTCATAATATAAAATATATTTATGAACAGGAGTCAAAATGGCATATACAAAAATAAAAAATTGGCTTGAAGAAGAAATAAGTAATATACATAAAAGTGGATTATACAAAAAAGAAAATATTCTTACATCCTCTCAATCCACTAATGTTGATACAACTGATGGAGAAAAAATAAACTTCTGCGCTAATAATTACCTTGGTTTAGCAGATAATAAAGAAATAATTAATGCTGTTAAAAGTGGTATTGATAATTATGGTTTTGGAATGGCATCAGTAAGATTTATATGTGGGACACAAGATATACATAAAAACTTAGAAGATCAAATATCTAATTTTTTAGGTACTGAAGATACAATATTATACAATTCTTGTTTTGATGCTAATACTGGTTTATTTGAGACTATTTTAAATAAAGAAGATGCAGTAATAAGTGATCAGCTAAATCATGCAAGCATTATTGATGGCATAAGATTATGTAAAGCAGATCGAAAAAGATATAAACATAATGATATGAAAGACCTTGAAGAACAACTATCTCAATCAATGGACAAAAGGTTTAGATTAATTGCTACTGATGGAGTTTTTAGCATGCAAGGCGATTTAGCTCCATTAAATGATATATGTGACTTAGCAGAAAAATATGATTCAATGGTAATGGTTGATGACTCACATGCAACTGGCTTCTTGGGACCAAATGGAGCTGGAACTGCAGATCAATTGAATGTAAGAGATAGAGTCGATATAACAACAAGTACACTAGGAAAAGCTTTAGGAGGAGCATCTGGGGGCTTTACTAGTGGTAAAAAAGAAATTATTGAATATCTTAGACAAAAATCTAGACCTTATTTATTTTCTAATACTTTAGCTTCTCCAATTGTAATTGGCGCTAGTAAATCATTAGAAATAGCTATAAGTCAACCTGAAAGAAGAAAAAATTTAATGGAAAATACATCTTATTTTAGAAATAAGATGTCGCTTTTAGGTTTCGAAATTTTACCAGGTATTCATCCAATTGTGCCAATTATGTTAAGAGATGAGATAAAAACTGTTAAATTAGCTGAGTTGGTAAATAATCTAGGAATTTTAGTAGTAGGATTTAGTTATCCAGTTGTTCCTCTAGGAGAAGCAAGAATTAGAGTGCAACTTTCGGCTATACATACTAAGGATCAACTTGATGAAGCAATATCAATATTCGAAAAATCAGCTAAAGAATTATCAATAATTTAATAAAGGAAATTATATGAGCAATGAATCTAAAAGAGTAGCAATAATAACTGGAGCCGGGCAGGGAATGGGTAAAGCTGTAGCTCTAAATTTAGCGTCAGAATCGTGCAACATTGTAATTAATGATCTTAATGAAAATTCTGGCCTAGAAACAGCTAATCAAATCAATTCCTCATATGATTCTAAAGCTATATTTGTGAAAGGTAATGTAATTTCTAAAAACGATATAGAAAATACAGTAAATTCAACTTTAAATGAATTTGGGAGAATCGATATATTAGTTAACAATGCTGGTGTACTAAGACCAACCAAAGTGATTGATATTGAAGAAGACGAATGGGATTTTGTAATAAATATCAACTTAAAAGGTACTTACATGTTTTCAAGAGGTGTACTACCTACAATGCAAAAGAACGGGTGGGGAAGAATTGTAAACTTTTCATCTACAGCTGGAAAAAATATCAGCACTGTTGGTGGGGCTCATTACACTTCAGCTAAAGCTGGAATACTAGGATTTACTAGGCATTTAGCTAAAGAGGTTGCTGAATATGGAATTACAGTTAACTCTGTTTGTCCTGGTTTAATTGATACTGAAATGGTTCAATCAACAATATCTTATGAACTTACCCAAAAATATGCTAATAGCTTTCCAATAAAACGTCTTGGTAAACCTAGTGAAGTTGCTGATTTAGTAAATTTTTTAGTTTCAGATAAAGCTTCTTATATAACTGGTGCATCTTTAGATATAAACGGTGGCGATTTAATGATATAAGTTATTGAATCTTCCCCACTTATTATTACAATTACTAAGCTCAAGGGTAGCTAGAATAATAAAAGCAACTGTCAATGATTAAAAAGATGAATTGAAGAAACTACCCTGTGAGTAGTGGATTCAAGAAGATAGTTTACTCATCATATTTTATAATGTCTCCTTGAGTTAATGTCTAGTTATATATTTTATTTACAATATTCTGTATACCTATTTGTTAACCTTTTTAGTTTGATTTACTAGTTTATCTAGTGCTGTTGGCTTGTCCCATGTTCCATGTTTTTTATAATTATCAACCATAATATCTACTGCATCAGCATCTTCTTTATAATTAGGTAATCCTTTTTGTTGGTTCTCCATGTACTGCAGTATTTCATCTGGAACATCTAACCATTCTTTTCCCTTGCGATCTTTTATTCTGGGTAATGTCATTAGTGGATTCCCTCCATCGTCATACAATACTGCTTCTATTTGATTGTTTATTTTCTTTGATATTATTTCCATCTTTGTTTCTCCTCCATGTCACTCTCTATGTCACACGGTTAAATTTAAGTTGCTTTATTAATTTACTGATAATCAGGTTTTTTCATGGGACATTAAATTAGAAAACCCAAAAAACAATCTAGAGTATTTTATACTAGTTGTTATAAACTTAATATGGATTAGTATTAAATTACCCAATCTAGAATAATGGGGCTGTAGCTCAGCTGGGAGAGCGTATCGCTGGCAGCGATGAGGTCAGGGGTTCGAGCCCCCTCAGCTCCACCAATATTTATTATTGTTTTAAAATAGGAAAAATTGTCTATATTAAATAACAAAGTGGCTTTAGTAACTGGAGATAATCTTGCACAAGTTACATTATTTTAACGAGTGATGAGTCTTCATTCGTTACAGGTGGATTACTTCCTGTTGATGTTAGATTTACAGCACAATAAAGGAGAAGGTACAATAATGAAAAAAATTATAATAACAAAAAAAAACAATCTTGAAGAGGAAGTAAATTCTGGAGCAATGATTAGGCTTGCTGGAGTTTCTGAATCCTTAAGTGGTGCCAAAAATATTCACCTCGCAATTGCTACAATACCTCCTGAAAGATGTTCAACTACTCATTTTCATACTAATTGTGAATCTGCAATTTATGTTTTATCAGGGGAGGGGGTTTTTATTCATGGAGATAATATGGAAATAGAAGATAATATTTCAGAAGGAGATTTCATTTTTGTTCCAGAAGGTTCTTTGCATCAACCTATAAATACAGGTGAAGAAGATTTAAAATTAATAGTTGCTAGAAATACTCCTGTTGAAATAGTAGAGGAAGTAACAGAATTAGGGAGGAAAAATTGTTAGAAATTATTAAATCTTATATAGAATGATAAAAATTATTAATTTAAATGAATTTCAAAGGAATAAGTAATATGAATACAAACATTCTTCCAGATATTTTACAATCAGGAGATGATAATGCTATAGCAATTTCAATTCCTGAAAAATTTGAGATTAATTATTCTAAGCTTAAATCTTTAATAAATGAAACTTCTGACCAATTGAAATCATTTGGAACAATTAATGAAAAACCCATAGTGATTGTATTAGGAAATAATGCAGAATTTATAATTTCTTTTCTTTCAATAACTAATACTAATGCCATTGCAGCTCCATTAAATCCAGGATTCACAGAGGAAGAATTTAAATTTTATTTAGAAGATATAAACCCTTCTTTAGTGATAACTAATGAAAATAACAAGGTAATAAATGAAGCAAAATCTAAAAATATACCTACTGCTATTGTTAACTACAATGGAACGCATTTAGACATTACATTCAGCGGGTCATCTTCAGAAAATAAAGATAATAACATACCAAGCCAAAATAATTCTTGTCTTTTTTTGCATACCTCAGGTACAACAAGCAGGCCTAAAGGAGTTCCTTTAAAACATAAAAATTTACTCAAATCTTTAACTAATATTGTTGATACCTACAATTTAAATAAAAAAGATACTGCAATGGTTGTCATGCCTTTATTTCACGTTCATGGATTAATTGGAGTTGCACTTTCTACACTAGCTTCAGGAGGTGAAATAGTAATACCAGAAAAATTTTCAGCAAGTGCTTTTTGGGACATACAAAAACAATATAATGCCACATGGTATTCTGCAGTTCCAACAATCCATCAAATACTTTTATTAAGAGCTGATCAAGATAATGCCCCTAATAAATCTTTCAGAATAATTCGTTCTTGTTCTGCAGCATTAGCGCCTTCAGTACTTAGAGATTTAGAAGCAAGATTTGGAGCACCTGTTTTAGAAGCATATGGCATGACAGAAGCTTCACATCAAATGAGCTCAAATCCATTGCCCCCTGAAGAAAGAAAAGCTGGAAGCGTTGGAAAGCCTACAGGAGTAGAAATTAATATAATGTCCATGGAAAAATTAGGAGAAATGTTAGAAATAGACCAAGTAGGTGAAATTGTAATTAAAGGGGAAAATGTTACAAATGGCTATCATAATAATGATAATGCAAATAAAGAAGCTTACATAAATGGCTGGTTTAGAACAGGAGATCAAGGATTTATAGATAATGATGGTTATTTGAGCCTTACAGGAAGAATCAAAGAACTAATTAATAGAGGAGGAGAAAAAATTTCTCCACTAGAAGTAGATTCTATATTAATCAATCATCCTTCAGTAAACGAAGCTGTTTGCTTTGCATTTGATGATACTAAATATGGTGAAGTGGTTCATGCTGCCTTAGTAGTAAATTCAGAAGTTACAGAGGAAGAGATTAAAGATTTTTGTTCAAAATCACTTGCAAACTTTAAAGTTCCCGAAAAAATTCACTTTGCTGATAAATTACCTAGAACTGCAACAGGTAAAATTCAGAGAAGAAATGTTGCAAAATTTTTTAATTAAAAAAATATAAAAACAATAGATAAGCAATAAATGACATTAGAGGAGATGATACAAATTAATGAAAATTGATCTTAGTAATAAAAAAGTTATAGTTACAGGTGGTTCAACAGGAATAGGAAAAGAAGTAGTAAAGCTGTTTGCGGAAAACAACGCTAAAATAGCAATTTTTGACGTAAATAATACAGAAGGAATTGAACTTACAAATGAATTGAATAAAAAAGGTAATGAAGTAAGATATTGGAATGTTGATGTAAGAGATGCAAATCAGGTATCTGGAGGGGTCGTTGCTGCTGGGCAATGGCTTGAAGGAATAGATATTCTAATAAATTTAGCAGGAGTTTTACAAGGAGCATCTCTAGATATAGAAGAATTTCCAGACGAAATATGGGACTCTGTAGTAGGCATTAACTTAACTGGTAGTTTTCTTATGGTAAAACATGTTTCTAGTATTATGAAAAAACAAAAAAGCGGAGTTATTATACTAACTAGTTCAGGAGCAGGTGTTGATGGAAGCTCGTCTTCTTTTGCCTATGGATCGTCCAAGGGAGGAGTTCATGGATTTAGTATGGTTTTAATGGATAAGCTTTCTAAATTTGGAATAAGAGTTCATGATATCTTGCCTGGATCCGTAGATACTCCCTTAAAGAATTCTCAAATTGAAAATACTAGAGATATTACTGGAAACGAAGCTGAATATAAAAATATAAAAAATATTCTAGTTGAACCAAAAGGTATTGCTAAAATTATTCTTTTTATGTGTTCAGATGATGCCTCATTACTTAAAGGGTCCATAAGAACTGAATGAAAAAGATAAAACTGTCAGACTATAAAGGAATAGTTTTTGACTTAGATGATACTTTAATAGATAGAAAAGAAGCATATAATAAAGTTTTTTCAGATCTTTACAATGCACAGAAATTGTTCCAAAAAAAATTCACACATGATCAAGCGATGTGTTTTTTTTGGTCATTAAGTCCAAATAATCACTTTGATTTAAAAAAAGGTCTTATTAAAATAAAAAATTTATTTCCTGAATTTACTTTAAGTTATGAAGAATTCTATGAATATTATTATGAAAATTTAGTAAAAATTATAAAACCTTACGATGGAGCAAAAGAGTTCCTTGAAAAATTAATAGAAAGAAAAATAAACTTTGGAATAGTTACCAATGGAGGAGAATATCAATATAAAAAAGTTAAAAATACAGGACTGAAAGATAAATATAACTTTTTTATAGCATCAGAAATATTTGGTAGTTCAAAACCAAATATTGAAATTTACTTAGAAACGCTTAGACAATTGAAATTAACAGATAAAGATGTTGAAAATATTTTATTTATAGGCGACAATCCTTATACGGATATAATAGGTGCCCAGAGAATTGGATTTAAGACCGCCTGGATTAAAATGGATGACAATGAATACCCAGATGATCTATCTGCTCCAGATTATATCATTGAAAGTTTTAGAGAATTAGAAATTTAAGGAAGAGGTAATTATGAACCCAAAAGATATAAAAAAAACACTCCAAACAGGAGGAAGTGTATTTGGAACTATGATCAATTTTGTCGAAGGAAGTAGATGGGGCGCAGCATTTTCATCAAAAGCTTTAGATTATGTAATTATTGATGCTGAACATGGATCATACTCTAGAGGAGAAATCGCAAGAATGGTTGCAATTGGCCAATCTGTTGGATTAACTGTAATTGTACGAGTTGCAGATCCAGACCCAACTTTAGTAGCAATCGCATTAGATGCAAAAGCTGATGGGGTTTTAGTTCCCTATTGTGAAGATGCAGAAATAATTCAACAATGTGCATGGAAAGTTCAATTACACCCTCTCAAAGGAAAGGCTTTCGAAGATGTAGTTTCATCAGAAAAGTTTCCTAGTAAAAAAACAAAAGATTACTTAAATAAAAGAAATGGTCATAGAATTATGATTGTTGGTATTGAAAGTATTACTGCTGTAAATGATTTAGATAATTTAATTTCTAAAGGTCCAATAGATGGTGTCTTTGTAGGACCAAATGACTTATCAACTTCAATGGGAATTCCAGATGAATTAGAAACAAAAGAGTATTTAGATACACTTTCAAAAATTATTAAAATTTCTGAATCTTACAATATACCAGTAATGGTACATGGGTTTTCAGAGGAAAGAACATTAAAAACTATGGAATTGGGTTCTAGGTTCGTACTTCATAGTTCAGACGGTATGATGATTTCTAAGTCAATAGATAAAGAATTTACATCTATAAGGGGTGAAACCATTGATAATACAGAATCAGAGGCTATTTAGAAACTAATTTAATTCAAATTTAGAAAAAGCTTCAGCATAGTCTGAATCACATATTTTACCCATTTCTTGCCTTCTAGAAGACATATGTTCCTTTGCTCTATCTGGATCAGAAATTTGGCTAGCATGTGCTAATAAAGCATTAGTGGCTATTTCTACATCCTGTTTTTCTAAAGGGTTAAAGAAAAGGTGGCTATTGTTATTCCCCATATTAAACATACTAATCCATACTTGTTTTACTTTATGAGGCTCAAGCCCTTCTTCAAGAAGTTCCGGAAAGGTTAAGTGATCTCTAGCACTTGGAAAAACAGCTGATAAAGCAGCTTCTCCAGCAGCAAAATGATCAGGATGACCTAAATAACCTCCTGAAAATAAATCTCTTTTTGGGTTAGTTGTAATTAAAACAGAAGGCTTATATTTCCTAATTTCTCTTGATATGTCTCTTCTAAGTTCTAAAGTTGGTTCTAAATAACCATCTGGGTGTCCTAAAAATTCAATTGCTTTTAATCCTAATATTTTACCTGCATTTTTTTGCTCATCTTCTCTAATTTCAGACAGCTTTTTACTGGATATTTCTCTATCTTCAGTACCTTTTGATCCATCAGTACAAAGAACATAAACTACATCCCACCCTAACCTCGTCCATTTAGCAACAGAACCTGAACAGCCCCATTCTGCATCATCAGGATGAGCAGTTACAACCATTGCGATTTTATCAAGATTTTCATCCAAATTAAACTCCTTAAAAAAAACTTACTTTATAATAATACTGTAATTATTTAAATAACAAGACTCAGATGACTTCATATTTAACTTTTGGAAAAGGGCCAGACTTAATACTAGGACACGGAATGGCTCAAAATAAAAATTCATGGGTTGAAGCAGGATGGATAGAAGAATTGTCCAAAATAAGAAAAATTCATATTTTGGACTTTCAAGGCCATGGCTCAAATTTGAATACAAAAAATGATAATTTACTATCCGTTCAAAATATGTCAAAAAACATCATTGAACTATCAAAATCAATAAGTTCTAATAGCTTTGATTACATTGGATTTTCTATGGGAGCTAGAGCAGGTTTTGAACTTGCAACAAAAAACAACCAATTAAGAAAACTTATATCTTTAGGCATGCACCCTGGCTCACCAAAACTAGAAGAAAAAAGGTTTAATAAAAGATCCGCTGCAATGGAAAAACTTGGAAATAAAACTGGCCGTAAAGAATATTTTATTTACAGCAAAATATTTAATCAAGCATTAATTTGGGATGGAGCTTTTAATAGAATTAATTGGAAAAAAGAAAAACATCTCATTGTAATGGGAGAAAAAGATGATAATTTTGAATTAACTAAAAATATTTTAGGAAAAAAATATTCAGAAATTTTATTGATTTTAGAAGGAATTAACCATAAAAAAACCTTTGATGAACCAAATCATTCTATAAGTGCTATAATTAATTTTTTACTAAGTTAGGAGTTTGTTATTAAACCAATAGTTTCAGTAATAATGGGAAGTAAAAGTGATCTTGACACAATGAGGCTTTCTTCGGAAGTTCTAAGAGAATTAGAAATACCTCATGAAATTAAAATAATCTCTGCTCATAGAACTCCTGATTTAATGTATAACTTTGCTCAAAATGCTAAAAAAAGAGGAATAAAAGTAATAATTGCAGGAGCAGGAGGCGCTGCTCATCTACCAGGAATGGTAGCTGCTATTACTGAACTTCCAGTGATAGGAGTCCCAATAAAATCTTCAAACTTAAGCGGTTTAGATTCTTTATTATCTATAGTTCAAATGCCTAAAGGAGTTCCTGTTGCTACAGTTGCTATAGGAGATTCAGGCTCTCAAAACTCTGGATTGTTAGCTGCAAAAATATTAGCATTACAAGATGAAAAACTAGCTGATAGACTCTCAAAAATGATTAAAGCAAATAGTTTAAATGTTTCCAAAGATAGCGAAATAGGCTTGTGGTTAGAATAAGTTATTAATTTTGAAAAATAATACCTTGAAGATAAATACTATAGGGATATTAGGGGGTGGGCAACTTTGTCAGATGTTATCTGAATATCTAACCTTGCAAAATAAAAAAGTTTATTTTATAGATCCTAATAAAAATCCGCCTGCAAAATTTACAAATGCAATTCATATTCAAAAAAATTACGATGATGCAGAATCTTTAAAGTTTTTATCAGAAAAATGTGATGTTATAACCTATGAATTTGAAAATATTCCTATCAAGAGCTTGGAAAAAATAGAAAAAAAAATTAATATAATTCCAAGTTCTTATATTCTTTCAATTTCTCAAAATAGATTAAACGAAAAAACAAACTTCATAAGATGTGGAATAAATACACCTAAATTTATAAGTTTTTCTAAAAAAGATACATTACAAGACTTATTATATAAATCAAAGATGAATTTCCCAGTGATCATTAAGACGAATACTATGGGATATGATGGGAAAGGGCAAATCAAATTAGAAAGTTTAAGTGAAGTTGGAAAAGCACTCAACTCTTTGCCTGAAAATAATGAGTTTATCATTGAAGAGAAAATAAACTTTAATAAAGAATTTTCTGTAATAATAGGGAAAGATATTCATGGTAATATTGCTAATTTTGAACCTATAGAAAATATACATAAAGATGGTATTTTAGATATTTCAATTTTTCCAGCTAGGATTCCTGATCAAATTAAAAAAAATGCTATCAAATTAGCTTCCAAATTTTTAAAACAAATTGATTTAATAGGTATAGTAGCCATAGAAATGTTTTTAGATAATAATGAAAATATTTTATTTAATGAAATAGCTCCTAGGCCTCATAATTCAGGACACTTAACTATAGAGTCTCACTCCATATCACAATTTGAAATGTTAGGAAAAATAATTTCCAGAGAAAAAATTTATAACCCTGTGTCAAGAAATACTGCTTTTATGAAAAATTTACTAGGTGATTTTTTTATGAAAAAAAATTGTAATGATATTCTAAATGAAATTTCATCTAGGCCTAATCATTTTGTTAAGCTATACAATAAAGATGAAGTTAAGATAGGAAGAAAAATGGGTCACGTAACAGTATTGACTGATGAAGTAGAAAACGCTTTAGTTAATATAAATAATTTAATTAATTAATATAAAAAAATTGTAACAAATTACTGGAGTTATCATGAAAAAAGAACTTAAGGGAAAAGTAGCAATAGTTACTGGGGCTGGACGATTAAGAGGGATTGGTAAAACAACAGCTGTAGCATTAGCTAAATTGGGAGCTGATGTTGTTGTTACTGGCACTGGTAGAAAACCTGAAAACTATCCTGAAGATGAAAAGGCTGTTGGATGGAAAGATGTTGAAAGTGTCGCAGATTTAATTAGAGATGAAGGAAGTAAAGCTTTAACTATAATTGCTGATGTAACAAATAAATCTGATGTAAAAAATATGATTGATCAAACTATCAAAGAATTTGGGAGAATAGATATATTAATAAATAACGCTGCTTATGCCAGGGCTGAAGACAGAGTTCCTATTTTAGATTTAGACGAAAATGTTTTTCAAAAAGTAGTAGATATTAAAATAACAGGTACATTTCTATGTACCAAGGGTGTGATAGAACACATGATTAAACAAGGAGATGGTGGCAAAATTGTTAATATTTCATCTAGTGCAGGAAAAAAAGGAACTGCAAACTTTTTAGCTTATAATGCAGGTAATTTTGGTATAGTAGGAATGACTCAATCAATGGCTAGAGAATTAGGTCCTGAAAATATAAATGTTAATGCTGTATGTCCTGGAGCAGTAGATACATCAAGAATGGATGTTGTTAGAGATGATTGGGATAAAATGGCTGCAAATACTCCAATAGGTAGAAATGGGACTGATAAAGAAGTGGGAGATTTCTGTGCATATTTATGCACAGAAGCATCTTCTTGGATACACGGCCAATCAATAAACCTAAATGGCGGAACCATCATGGAACATTAATCTGAAATGAAGGTAAAAAATGGAAAAAGAACTTAAAGGTAAGACTGCAATTGTTACCGGAGCCGGTAGATTAAGAGGTATTGGGAGAGCTACAGCTGTTGCATTGGCTAATCTTGGTGCAAATATAGTAATCACAGGAACAGGAAGAGATCCAGAAACATTTCCTGAAGATGAAAAAAGCATAGGATGGAATGATATTGAATCAACAGCAGAACAAGTACGAAATCAAGGATCTTTAGCAAAAACAATAATTACTGATATTACTAAAGAGTCAGATGTTGAAACTTTGGTTCAATCAACTTTAGAAAGATTTGGTAGTTTAGATATTTTGGTAAATAATGCTGCTGCTCCATATGGAGAAGATAGAGTCCCTATCGTTGAAATTGAAAATGAAATTTTCAAAAAAGTAATAAATACTAAAGTTTATGGTTCTTTTCTTTGTTCAAAATTTGCAGCAAAAGAAATGATTTCTCAAAATACAGGAGGCAGAATTATTAATTTATCTTCTTCAGCAGGAAAAGAAGGGCATGCTCGTATGGGAGCATATAATGCAGCAAATTTTGCAATTGAAGGGTTTACTCAAGCTTTAGCAAAAGAATTAGCATTAGATAAAATTACTGTTAATAGTGTTTGTCCAGGAATGACAGAAACTGCCAGGCTTGACCCAATAGGAAGAGGAGCTTTATGGAAAAGTAGAGCTGAGAATATTCCAATGGGGAGAGTTGGTACTGATGAAGAAGTTGCAGACTTAATTGCTTTTTTATCTACTGACAGGGCAAGATTTATTACAGGTCAAGCAATCAACATAAATGGTGGCTCTGTTACTTCTAGGTAATTTCTATTTGACAGGCTCCCAAAATCTTCTAAAATAGAAGGTGTTAATATTATAAATCAAGACAAATATAATTTAATAAAACTATTATTAGAAATTTAATCATATAAGGAAGGAGCAATTAAGTGGCACTTAAACTCAAACCATTAGGCGATAGAATAATTATTGAACCTAGTGAAGAAGATGATTCCAAAAGTTCAGGAGGAATTATTATTCCTGACACAGCTAAAGAAAAGCCTCAAAAAGGTAAAGTTGTTGCCGCTGGATCTGGAAGAGTAAACGATGATGGTAAAACAATTTCTCTCTCAGTTAAAAATGGAGATGAAGTTGTGTATTCTAAGTATGCAGGTACAGAATACTCAGAGGGTGGAAAAGAATACTTAATAGTTAGAGAAACTGATATTTTAGCTATAGTAGGCTAAAATATACGTCTTAGAAAAAATTCAACAAGAATTAAAAGGAAAAATAAAATGCCAGCAAAGGATTTAAAATTTGGAGCAGATGCAAGAACTAGATTGAAAAAAGGTATAGATATTCTTGCAGATACAGTAAAGGTTACATTAGGACCTAGAGGAAGAAATATTATAGTTGATAAAAAATTTGGACCACCTCAAGTTAATTCAGATGGAGTAACTATAGCTAAAGAAATAGATTTGGAAGATCCATTTGAAAATATGGGTGCCCAATTATTAAAAGAAGCATCAAAAAATACAAATGATGACGCTGGAGATGGAACAACTACAAGTACTGTTCTGGCTCAAGCAATTATAGCTGAAGGCTTTAAAATTGTTGCTGCAGGAGCAGACCCTATGGCTATAAAAAGAGGAATTGATAAAGCAATTCAATCTGTTAGAGATTCCATATCAAGTCAATCTACTCCTGTTTCTGGAAAAGACCAGATAGCAAGTGTTGCAACTCTTTCATCACATGATGAAGGAATGGGTACTCTTATTGCCAATGTTATGGATAAAGTAGGTAAAGATGGAGTTATTACAGTTGATGAATCTAAAACACTTGATTATGAAACTGATTTTGTTGAAGGGATGCAAATTGATAGAGGATTTTTATCTCCTTATTTTGTAACTGCACCAGATACTCAAGAGGCTGTTTTAGAGAATCCTTACATATTAATTACAGATAGCAAAATTTCAGCTGTGTCTGACCTTGTGCCTGTATTGGAAAAAGTTTTACAAGCAAAAAAACCATTACTTGTAATTGCAGAAGACGTTGAAGGCGAAGCTTTAGCAACTTTGGTTGTAAATAAACTTCGAGGAACTATAAATGTTGCCGCAGTAAAAGCTCCTGGATTTGGAGATAGAAGAAAAGCAATGCTTCAAGATATTGCTATATTAACTGGAGGGAATGTTGTTTCTGAAGAAGTTGGAAGAAAACTTGATTCTGCAACTTTAGATGACTTAGGTAAATGTGCAAGAGTTGTTGTAAAAAAAGATGATACTACTTTTGTTGATGGAGAAGGCTCTAAGCCAGAAATTGAAGGGCGAATGAAAGAAATTGCAAGCCAAGTAGAAGAAACAACTTCTGATTACGATAGAGAAAAGCTACAAGAAAGATTAGCTAAGTTATCAGGTGGAGTTGCTATTTTAAGAGTTGGAGCTGCAACTGAAATAGAAATGAAAGAAAAAAAACAAAGAGTTGAAGATGCTTTATCAGCTACAAGAGCTGCAGTTGAATCTGGAATTGTTCCTGGAGGAGGAACTGTTTTAATAAAAGCTTCATCTGCTCTTGGATCTGTGAAGCTTGAAGATCCTGATGAAAATACTGGAGTAGAAATTTTAAGGAAAGCGTTATTAGAACCAATAAGAGTTATTGCAGAAAATTCTGGTTTTGAAGGAGCTGTGATTTTAGATAAAGTTTCTACAAATAAAAAATTGAATTATGGTTTTGATGCTCAATCTGGAGAGTATGGAGATATGATTGCTATGGGTATAGTAGATCCAGCTAAAGTAACTAGAGCTGCAGTAGAAAATGCCGCATCAGTTGCAGGTATGATACTTACCACAGAAGCATTGATAACAGATGTACCTGAACCAGATTCTCCAATGCCTGGCGGAATGCCTGGTGGAGGTATGGGTGGTATGGATATGGGAATGTAAGTAAGTTTTACATAAAAGTAAAAAAGAGCTAGTTTAAACTAGCTCTTTTTTTTTAACTTTTATTCAAACTTTCATAAAGCTTTGTAAGAGAATCAATCCAAGCTTTTTGTACATCCGGAAGCCAATTTGGATCAAAATCTGGGTACTTATCTAAAATAATTTTTACAACATTGATGTTTTTATCTAAAGAAATCTTAGAATCAACAGGTTGTGAAAAATTAATCTTACCTAATTTTTGTTTATTTTTCTCAATAGAATTAGATATATTTACATTATGCCTTCTTGCTAAAATATGAGTAGAAAGAACTATATTTGAATATTTAGAAGCTTGAATAAAAAATGCTTCACATTTAACCAAAACTCCTTCTTTAGTATCAAAGCTTTTAAAAGCTTCTCTAAATTGATATCTTGTCGCCTTAGTTAAATCTAAATCAAAAATTGGTTCATAATATTTGTATAAAAGTTTTCTTAATATTTTTTTTTGTAATTCTAAATCTCTTGATACAAGATGTTTAAAATCATCATTAGGTACACCATGATTATCTATCAAATCAAAAAATTTAATTGCTGTCATAATTTGGGTTCCATTAGAGCCAGAAAACTTATTTACCCAAACACTTCTATCAATTCTACTAGGCATTCCATCTGATAAAAATTCTAAAAAAGTTTGGAATGTTTTAAAGGAAACATATGGGGGTATTTTATTTTTAATATTTTTCAAATTATAAGTTTGATTTTAGGTTATTTAGCTAATTATAAATAAAAAATTCTAAACTAACAATATTTTAAGAATGATTATTTCCCAACAAGGACAATTTTTGAAAATGTAATTCAGAACTAAGAAAATTAAGATATAAAATAAAAAAAAGAGGGGACTAATGAAAATTTCAGTAAATGATATTATTATCCAACCAACTCATCCCATTCACAAACTCCAGCCAATTAAGAATTTAGTTAATAAAAGAAACTCTTCTCAACAAAAGCCTGTTTTATTAAAAGATAAAAATCAATATTTACTATACGGAGGAGAAAAAATATTAAGAGTTGCAAAAAATAAAAATAGTTCTAAAATTGACTGTGTTTTAAAAGAATCAATTCTAGATATTGAAGCTATAAATTTATCTGAGATTTATTTTTCAGGATTAAAAACACCTTCAAACATAGCTAGAGATTTTATAGAATTTAGAGAAAAAAATAAAATAACTCAGCAAGAGCTTAGTAGAAGAACAGGAATTACTCCTGGAACAATTCATCATTATGAATCATTAATAAAAAAACTTAACCCAATTTTATTAAAATATTTAGATCAAGGGAACCTAACGTTTAAAGAAGCGAGGTCAATTGCTGATTTAAATAATTTTGACCTTCAATCAAAAATAGCTACGCCATTTATTGAAGGTCAAATTTCTAGTGTTTATGTAGAAAAAATAATTGGTAATATTAAAAAAAATCCTAAGGTTTCAATTGAGAAAATTATTAAAAATGTAATAAACGGTATTGAAATAAGAGATAATAAACCCAAGGAATCAGAAATAATTTACGAAGAAAAAAAAATTGAATCAATTGAAGAAAAAATATTAAATTTTGCAATCGAGCTTGGTTCTATGAATGAAGAAGAAATTCCTGAATATAGAAGATTAAGAGTTATTTCTAGCTTGAAAATTCTAGATTCTAAAATAAAATCTTCATTAAGTTATATGAATACTTCCTTTGTAGAAAAATCAAAAATTTATAGTAAATAGTTTGGAGATATAAATGTTAGAACGTTTTCATGTTTCTGGTGAAGAAGCTATAAGAATTAATCATAATAAAATGCATTCTGTAGTAATGCAAATATTTTTAAAAATGGGACTATCAGATATAAATGCTAAAACGTCTGCAGATGTTCTTATATATGCTGACTTAAATGGTGTTGATACACATGGTGTATCAAATATGCTCAGATCTTATGTAAAGATGTACCAAGAAAAAAAAATTAATCCTAATCCAATAATAAAAATAATAAAAGAATCTAATGCAACTGTAGCTTTAGATGGAGATAATGGATTAGGATTACATACAGCTCCTGAAGCTATGAAAATGGCAATTGAAAAAGCCAAGGAGTCAGGCGTTGGTATTGCAACACTAAATAATGCAGGCCATTTAGGAGCAGCTGGATTTCATGCTAAATTAGCGATTGATGAAGATATGATTGGAGTTTGTATGAGCGGAGGAGGTGGGTTTGCTATGCTTCCCACATATGGATCTGAACCACGGTTTGGAACAAATCCTATAGCTTGGGCTGCTCCTGCAAATAAAGAAGCTTATTTTATGTTTGACGCTGCTACTACTCAAGTTGCAGGAAATAAAATCAAGCTCTTAGAAAGGCTTAAGGTTCCATTTGCAGCAAACTGGCTAGCTAATAATGATGGAACTCCTATAAAAGAAGAAGAAACACTACAAACAAAAGATTTCCATCAAGATGGAAGATTAAAAAATTTACACATGCTGCCTTTTGGTGGAGATAGAGAAAATGGATCTCATAAAGGTTATGCATTTGCAGCTATAGTAGATATTATGTGTTCAATGCTAGGAGGAGGACAAGCAGGATTTCTTGGAGGAAGTGGGCATTATTTTGCAGCTTATAATATTGATTCTTTTAGTGATAAAGAAAAATTTAAGAACAATATGGATGATTTCTTAAATGGATTAAAAAACACCCCTCCTGCTCCAGGACATGAAAGAGTATTGTATCCTGGGTTGCCTGAGTCAGAAAGTAGACTCGATAGGGGTAAAAATGGAATTCCATACCACCCAGAGGTAATAGAATGGTTTGAGTCAATAACCTCAGAGTTAGAAATTAGTCTTGATTGGTAAAGTTAAAAGTGAATTGCCTTATTATGTGTATTGGCAGCAGCTTCTTTTATCACTTCCGAAAGTGTAGGATGAGCGTGGGTTAGTCTGTGCAGTTCTTCTGTAGTACCTTCCAAATACTTTAACATTCCTATTTCACCTATCATTTCAGTAGCTTCAGCACCTATCAAATGTGCTCCAAGAACTTCTCCTGTTGCTTTATTAGAAATAATTTTTGCAAATCCATTGAAATTATTTATAGCTATAGATTTTCCTGCAACTTGAAATGGTACCTTCCCAATTACATAATCTAAATTTTGGGATTTTGCTTCTTCTTCTGTTATTCCAATACTTGCAATTTGCGGAGAACAATATGTACATCTAGGCATATTTATATAATCTGAAATACCTTGAACATCTTCTCCTGCAATAAATTCAGCTGCTAAAATACCTTGATCAAAAGCTACATGCGCTAAAGGAAGTTTACCAGTTACATCTCCTATTGCATAAACTCCATTAACATTTGTTTTCATGAATTTATCAACTTCTATAAAACCATTTTTATCTATTTTTATACCAGCATTTTGAAGGTTTAAATCTTCAGTATTTGGTTGAATTCCAACTCCTAGTAGAACCTTGTCAAATTCCTTAGTAGATATTTCTCCAGATTTTTCAAAGTCTAAAGTAACCGAATTTTTATTTTTGACAACATTAGTAATTTTTACAGAAGTATTAGATATTATTCCTTGTTTAGAAAATTGTCGTTGTAATTCTTTAGATATATCTGAATCTTCTTTAGGAACAATTCTGTCCATAATTTCAAATAAAGTTACCTCTACACCATAGGCATTAAAGTAGTAAGCAAATTCACAACCAATAGCAGAGGCTCCAATAATCGCTATTGATTTAGGTTTTGTTCGAAGTTCTAAAGCTTCTCGGGAAGAAATTATTAGATTTTTATCTATTTCTAAACTCGGTAACGATCTTGGCCTAGCTCCAGTTGCAATGATAATATTAGTTGCTAATAATGTTTCATCTCCAACATTTACACTTGAAGAAGATAAAAGTTGTGCAGAACCCATTACAAGATCAATTTTATTTTTTTTCACAAGAAACTCTATACCTTGGGTAAGTTTTTTTGAAACACTCCTAGATCTATCAACTGCTTTAGACATGTCTGCCTTAAACTCTTTAAATGAAAATCCCCATTCTTCAGGATTTTTCATTTCATTTAACAACTCTGCATTTTTAAGTAGTGATTTTGAAGGAATACAACCCCAATTTAGACAAACTCCTCCTAATCCACCATTACCAGTTCCATCATCTTTTTCTATTAAGCAAACTTCCATCCCTAGTTGAGCGCCTCTTATTGCTGCATGATAACCGCCTGGTCCTGCTCCTATAACTATAAGATCATATTTCTTTTCTGCCATTTTTACCTCATAATTTTTATTTCTTAAATCATTCTACTCTAAACATTTCATAAAGCTTTAATACAATCAAACCAAAAATTGTTCCTATTATTAGAAAAAAAGTAGTTACTACAAATATTACCAATAGTGCAGGTAATGGATTAGACGGGCAATTAATATTAGTTGGACAAATTATCATTAAGCTAGCTATTGAATACAAAACAGAAAATAAAAAACCTATTATGGTAAATATTATTGAAGAATATAAAATTGTTTTGTGTATCTTTCTAAAAAAAAACATAGTTTATTGATGTAGCTGACTTAAAAATATTATATAAATAAATTACTAATTAAACATATCTCTTATGAAAAAAAATCAAGAAAAAAACCCAGGCTTGGGTTTATTAATTGGATTATCAATTGGCCATGGTGTTAAACACTTTGGGCAAGGAGCTCTAACTGTAATTGGACCGATGTTAAAAGTATCTCTAGGTTTATCAGACATTTCTTATGGTGCAATATTTTCATCCCTTAATGTCTCTAGTGGGTTATCTAACATCCCAGCTGGAATACTTTCTGATATGTATAGAAGAAAAATCGCTTGGATGCTAGGAATATCAATGTTCACAATAGCTCTAGGATATTTTATTTTAGGATTATCACAAGTTTACGCATTTATTATTTTATCAGTGATACTTATTGGATTTGGAACAAGTTTTTGGCATGCTCCTGCTTTTGGTACATTAGCAGCAAGATACCCAGAAAGAAAAGGGTTCGCTTTATCAATGCACTTAACAGGTGCTCAAATAGGAAATACTTTAGGACCTCCAATCATCGGAGGGTTAATTTCTGGAATTACAATAGGTTCTATAATAAAATTTAGTGGTTTTGGGTGGGAGAAAGTATCTTTATTATTAATACTGCCAATGTTGATAACAGGATTGCTTGTAATAGTTTTATTCAAATCTGCAGGTTCTGAATCAAACACAAATTGGTCTTTTGAAGTATATAAATCTAGAACTAAGGGTTTACTTAGAGATAAAATTATTCTTGGTTTAATTTTGCTTGGAACTGTTAGGGCTAGTATTCATACTTCTTTTCAACTTTTCCTAGCTGTCTATTTAAAAGAAGAATTAGATTATTCAGCTTTTGTTATAGGGTTTCATATAGCACTTATTACTGCTGCAGGAATTATATCAACACCAATTATGGGTATATTGTCAGATAAATTTGGTAGAAAGCCAGTAATTCAAATCTCAATGATTTTAATGGCTATATATTTATTTCTTTTTCTTATATTCGATGATGGATTGGGATTAATTATATTAATAACGTTATTAGGAATGTTTTTCTTTTCTGTAATGCCTATTATCACTGCAGCTACAATGGATAGGGTTCCTAAGGGAAGTGAAGGAAGCGGAACTGCTCTTAATTTTATAGGTATGAGTGTGAGTGGTTTTATATCACCAATTTTTGCAGGAATCATATATTCTCAATTTGGTTTTTCTGGGATTGCTATAATGAGTGGAACAATTGCCGTTTCAGGAATAATTCTTTGCTCAGTATTACCAATAAAAAAATCAGCGGACTTTTGACAAAAATTTTTCTGAGTTAATTTGAGAATTGGTTATAGTTTGAATATATTTTCTCATAACAATTCTAAGTTTATCTAAAGAGTTTTTTGGAAAATTTATTTTTTCAACCTTATCCCATAGATTATTAGACAAAAATCTAAGAGCTTTTATTGAATTTTTATCCATTAAAATATAATTATCTGTTGAAGTTGCAAATTTTTTATCTACTAATCCTCCATTAATTGATGAAAATAAATGATCTCCTTCAATTAATTCAGTGCCACTAATTTGACAAGTATATAGTTCAGGCAAAAAACCTGAAATAACAAGTAAGTTTATTTCAAACCATCTTGTTAGAAGATTTTTATTATCGCATGATAATAATAGATCTAACGCAAAAGATAAATGTTGATAAATATCATTATTAGGATCATTTTCTACAGAAAATTTTTCACATAATTCTAATAAATAAAAACCTATAGAAATCATTGAAAGATCTTTTTTTAATAACGAATAGTTATCAATCATTTCAACTTGTGACAAATTACTTAAATTTTCTCCTATGGAAATATACGCGTTAACTTTAGACAAAATATCTATATGCCCTCCCATTCTAGACTTAGGCTTTCTAACTCCTTTAGCAACAGCTCTAATTATTCCATTTGAAGGAGATAACAAAGTAAAAATTCTATCTGCTTCTCCAAAATCATAAACTTTCAAAACTATTGATTCTGTTTGTAAATATTTCTTTTTTTTTCTATAGGCTTTCATTTATATTTACTCTAGACCCTAAAGCATGAAGAATTGTTGTATCATCTGCATATTCAATATCTGAACCAGATGGAAGTCCTCTTGCTAATCTTGTTATTTTTAATTTACTTTTTGAATTATTTAATACTTGATTGATATACATTGCAGTTGCTTCTCCTTCAAGGTTTAAATTTGTAGCAATAACAATTTCTTCTATTTCCGGTTTATCATTAATTCTATTAATTAATTCTTTAATTCTAATTTCATCAGGCCCAATTCCATTTACAGGAGAAATAGATCCATGTAAAACATGGAATTTTCCCTTAAAAGCTCCCGATTTTTCTAATACATACACATCCATTGATTCTTCAACAACGCAGATTATAGAGCTATCTCTTTTATCATCAATGCAAATATTACAATTTGTATTTTCAGATATATTTTGGCATGATTCACAATAAATTATTTGTGTTTTAATATCTAGTAAAGACTCAGATATTTCTTTTACTTGTTCGGTAGACATTTTGAGCGTAGAAAATGCTAATTTTTGAGCTGTTTTGGGACCTATTCCAGGTAATAAACGAAGGGATTCAATTAGTTTACTTAACGCAGGAGGCATAAATTGAAAGTTACTAAGAGGAGTCATTTTATAAGCCTGGTATATTAAGCCCACCTGTCATTTCAGACATTATTTGCTTAGAAGATTTTTCAGCATTTTTTAATGCTTCATTTAAAGCTTTTATAAGTGTTTGTTCTAAGTCATTTGAAGAAGTTTCTCCAAAATATTCCTGATTTATATTTATAGACTTAATATTCGAGGTTCCTTGAATAATTACAGAAATGTTACCATCATTTGATTCAGAAGTGGTTTCGAGTTTATCAATTTTCTTTTTAAGACTATTCATTTGTTTCATCAAACTTCCAGCTTGTTTCATTTTATCTAAATTAAACATATTGCTATCCTTCCTTTTCTTCTTCTATTTTTGCTCCCAATGCAAGAGCAGATTTTACAATACTACTATCAAGTATATTTTTGTCAGATGAAGTTCTTTTTAATTCTTCATCTGGCTCTTCAAGAACTAATTTTATTTTATCTCCATAAATTTTGATTACTGAATTCTTAACTGCTTCTCTAGCTAAATCAATTTTCCATTCTGCTTTAAATAAATCATGCAAATATTTACTTTTAAATTTTAAAATCAATTTATCTTCAATTTTTTTTGGGATTTCAACATTTCTAAGTAATCCTCCAAGAACCATTTTTCCAAATTTTGCCCTTCTAAGGTCAAATAGTACTTTTTCCCACTCATCTTTTTCTTCTGAGTTATAAATGTTAGCTTCATTAATTAAGTTTTTTGTATTATCTATAGGTGCTTTTATTTGACTTTGTGTATCAAATACTGATTCTTCTTTTGTATTATCTATAGGTGCTTTTATTTGACTTTGTGTATCAAATACTGATTCTTCTTTTGT
>Ga0209402_10000260_pt1:0-65000 | contig 66734 bp, 60 predicted proteins | sample ArcticOcean_MG_C_3_FD_187437 | JGI IMG/M metagenome (GOLD analysis project Ga0209402, IMG submission 187437) | Marine microbial communities from western Arctic Ocean - ArcticOcean_MG_CB8_126 (SPAdes) (version 2) | ecosystem: Environmental > Aquatic > Marine > Oceanic | place: Arctic... | reverse complement strand
ACGCTCAAGTCGTTACACCATTCGTGCGGGTCGGAACTTACCCGACAAGGGATTTCGCTACCTTAGGACCGTTATAGTTACGGCCGCCGTTCACCGGGGCTTCAGTTCTCAGCTTCTTTTGGTCGAAACCAAAATAACCGATCCCTTTAACCTTCCGGCACTGGGCAGGTGTCAGCCCCTATACATCGCCTTTCAGCTTAGCAGAGACCTATGTTTTTGATAAACAGTCGCTTGAGCCTGTTAACTGAGGCCCGCGTAGGCTTATCTGGCAAGCAGATTTCACCAAACGGGCACCCCTTATTCCGAAGTTACGGGGTCAAGTTGTCGAATTCCTTAACGTGGGTTATCTCGTTCACCTGGGGACATTTACCCCTGCACACCTGTGTCGGTTTGCGGTACGGGCACCATTACTTCTAGTAACGAGGCTTTTCTTGACGGCATAGGATCAACGAAATTCCCCTGGGCATAAGCCCTGAAGTTTTCTCTGCTCTCAGCTCATAACGCTAAAACGGATTTGCCTATTTTAGCTTGGCCTAGTACAGAAAACGCGCCATGTCCGATGGGCACGCTCCGCCTACCTGTCCGTGTCCCCCCTTTACCTTAAAATGAAATAACGGTGGTACTGGAATTTTGACCAGTTGTCCATCGCTTTCGCTATTGCGCTACAGCTTAGGCCCGACTTACCCTACGTCGATCAGCGTTGCGTAGGAAACCTTGTGCTTTCGGTGTCCTGGATTCTCACCAGGATTGTCGCTACTCATGCCGGCATTCTCACTTCCCATCACTCCACCAGACCTCACAGTCTGACTTCAATGCGATAGCAACGCTCCCCTACCGACTTCCGTTAAAACGGAAGTCCCGCGGCTTCGGTGATGTGCTTTAGCCCCGTTACATTTTCGGCGCGAAAATCCTCGACTAGTGAGCTGTTACGCACTCTTTAAAGGATGGCTGCTTCTAAGCCAACCTACTAGCTGTTTTAGTATTTCCACTTCCTTTCACACTTAGCACATACTTGGGGACCTTAGCCTGCGATCTGGGCTGTTTCCCTCTCGACAATGGAGCTTATCCCCCACTGTCTCACTCCCCAGAACCATTACTGAGCATTCGTGGTTTGCATGAGTTCGGTAACTTTACAGCCCCTAGCTCAAGCAGTGCCCTACCTCCCAGTAATTATCTGAAGGCTGTACCTAAATACATTTCGGGGAGAACCAGCTATCTCCGAGTTCGTTTGGCATTTCACCTCTACCCACAGCTCATCCCAGCCTTTTGCACCAGACACGGGTTCGGTCCTTCACCTCGATATTATCGGGGTTTCAACCTGGCCATGGGTAGCTCACTCGGTTTCGGGTCTAATCCAGACAACACGTTAAGCATATTGGCAATTCAGTCACTATCATCATTCTAATTTCAGTTAAATCTTCTCCGAAGAGAATCAACAACAAAAATGAGATCTCAGATAATGGATTCCTTGCCGCTTAACTAACGCCCTATTAGGACTCGCTTTCGCTGCGGCTCCAGAATTTCTGTTCCTTAACCAAGCTAACTAGATTAACTCGCCGGCTCATTCTTCAATAGGCACGCAGTTAGCCTCCGTAAAGGCCTCCTACGGCTTGTAAGTCCACGGTTTCAGGTCTATTTCACTCCCCTCCCGGGGTTCTTTTCACCTTTCCCTCACGGTACTGGTTCACTATCGGTGGTCAAGGATATTTAGCCTTGGAGGGTGGTCCCCCCAGATTCCCACAAGATTTCACGTGTCCCGTGGTACTCAACAATCTACCAAAAGTCCGTCTCCTTTCAACTACGGGGCTATCACCCTCTTTGGCAGTTCTTTCCAGACTCTTTCGTCTAGAAGACGGTTTTGTAACTTTTTGCTTCTTTCTGAGGTTGAAGCAGGTAGATGTTACAACACCAATCAGACATAGGTCCTCAGACCACTAAGCCTGCTTGGTTTAGGCTATTCCCCGTTCGTTCACCACTACTAGGGGAATCTCGGTTGATTTTTTTTCCTCGGGCTACTTAGATGTTTCAGTTCGCCCACTTACCTTTCTGATAAAAATCAGAATGTTCAGGTATGACCCTGAACTGGTTTCCCAATTCGGGAATCCCCGGCTAAGCCCACTAGACGGCTGACCGAGGCTTTTCGCAGTCTTGCCACGCCCTTCTTCAGTCCTTGACCCCAAGGCATTCACCATGGACTCTTAATAACTTGACCCACATTGGGGTCCATGTATTAATTTTTAATGCTCAAACGACATTTAGAGCATTAAATTCTTTCTAACTTACAATTTTTAATAAATTAAACATGAGATAACATTCGATGTATGTTTAATTTATTGAGGTGTAATAAATTTTAGTTAATTTATTACAGACAGGATTAAGTTGTTAAAGTGCATAAATAAAGACGCTCGAGCTATCTCAACCGTCTTGCTGAAAAACTTAGTCCAACAGGCTTGAGTAAACTTGCCTAACTATCTTTTTCAGACCGACAATTATATGTCCATAAAACCTCTCAGTCAATGAGATATGTTTATGAATTATGATTTGTTACCCATTTAAAGTTAAATGGACTAAATCAACAGCAAATTTCTTATTACAAGCAGCAATTAACCATGGAACTCTACCAGAGGATTTTTGAGGATCGAAAACATATTCGTTTAATTCTCCTGAATCAGACACAGCGTAAACCTTTACTCCAGACGCCCATGCAAAACCTAATCCAGGATCTATTTCACTTCGCGGTTCATTGAACATCATATAGGCGTTAGTAATGCCTCTAGCTAACCATGGATAACTGCATGCACCCCCATCCGTCCAAATACGAACTTGAGGATAATTCTCTTCCATAGACTGAAGGAATCTTGATGATTTAAAAGTCCAGTGTCGTATATATTCTGGGCTCATTAAATATGCTGCAATAATAGAATTGTCAGAAATTTTAGTTTGTTTAGAAGCAGCGACAGATCTTGGTTCGTTACCATCTAATAGATCGATTTTAACCCCATTACTGTCAGCAAAATACAACTCTTTTCTGTTGATATCAGATGCTCCAGCCCAGACAGGTTTCATTGAAATAGGATCCCATACAGTAATTACTGCCCACCACTCCGCAGGAATTCCACGCATATAATGTCCAGAGCCATCGAAAGGGTCACAAGTAATCAAATAATCGCTTTGACCCACGTTGCCTACCGTACGGTTTGAATGTTCAGAATATATCTGAACGTTACACTGTGATTTTTTTACAAAAGTCTCTAGAAGATCTTCCGAATATTTGTCTAATCCAATCTCAACATCTTCCGTTTCTTGTCTACCGGGAACCGCACCTATTGTGTTCCTCCCAAAACCAGACGAATCAAGTTGAGGTATATCAATAATCAGTTGTCTTAAATATTTATCTAAGTGATAAGTGAGTTTCGTAAGTTCAGGCATTATTATACTAGTGCAGCGATTCTATCTGCGAATTCATAAATGTAGTTAATCGTATCCTCAGTATTAGAGGCAGTAACAGATACAATCATGTAATCTAACCCTGCATCTTCATATCTTTTTATGTCGCCTAAAACCTCTTGATTTGTACCAGTCATTATTACTCTATCCCCATTTTCATATTGTCTATCAGTTAAATCCATATTTATAGTGGTTGAAGCTTTTATAGTTGAAGGGTCTCGATCTATTAGGCTACATATCTCACCTAATTTATTTAAACGCTCGACCACATCCTGTGGTGTGACTTTGAATGCATTCCAATAATCGCCATAATTTGCCACGCGCTTTAGCGCCGCATCAGTAATTCCTCCAATCCATATTGGGGGATGCGGTTTTTGAATCGGCCCAGGGAAAAATGTTGTACCTGTGATTGATGTATGTTCACCTTGAAATTCTGGGTTAGGCTCAGCACATACCGCTTTATATAATTGTAAATGCTCATCTGTAAGTTGGCCTCGCAATTTATAATCCACATTCATTGCTTCAAACTCTTCTGGCATCCATCCAGTCCCCACCCCTAGCTGAACTCTTCCATTCGATAAAACATCAATTGTATTTATCATTTTGCTATTCAATAATGCGTGTCTAAATGGTAAACACAAAACACTGAAACCAACAAGAACTCTTTTAGTTAATGCTGCTGCATAGCTTAAAGTTGTAACAGATTCTAATAGGTTTTGAGAATCTGGTTTTGAGTGATGCGGTGAGAACATTTCTGGATGTAGGTCCATAATATCAACTGGGTAAACTGTTCTGTCTGCAACCCAAACGGAATCTAAGCCACACTGTTCCACAGCTAGAGTTGCTTTATTTACGTAATCTGCTTGCCCAGCAGCGGTTACATTAGGATTTATTGCGTTAGTTACTGTTACTCCAAATTTCATTTATTGTCTCCAGTTTGACTTATTAATTTAAATCTAATATTCATTTCTAGGGTCATTACGATAGCGCATTCTAGATGGAAGTTGGTCAATTAACCCTAAAGCGTTAACCGTTCGATTAGCTATGTAATCAACTACTTCGGCTGTGGTTTTTTGTCGCAGATAAAAAGCTGGTTGGGGTGGGAGAATTATTCCTCCTGCGATCGCTAAATCAGTCATGTTTTTTAAATGTATCGCATTAAGTGGAGTTTCCCTAGGAACAATTACTAAAGGTCTTTTTTCTTTAAGTGTGACATCGGCTGCCCTTCTTAGTAAATTATCGGAAAGACCATTAGATATAGCAGCGACAGTAGCCATGCTACAAGGAACTACCGCCATACCAAGCGTCGGGTATGTTCCAGAGGCAATTTGCGCACTTAAATCACCTATTTGATTAGTAGTGAACCTGCCAGATTCCACCCATCGCTCTATGGTTTCCCCATAAGACTCATCGATCTCCTCTTTCCAGACCATACGACCTGCAGAAGAAATTGTTAGCACCACGTTAAAATTTAAAGACAATATTAAATCCACCGTAGCCACAGCGAGTTCAATCCCACTTGCTCCAGTAATGCCAACAATTACGGGGGTATTTTCCTTTATGTTATTCATCTAAATTAACACTGCAATCAACGTTCCAATAAAAACTATCAAAGATACATATGCATTTATTCTATAAAAAGTCATTCCTATTTTAGAAACATCGGATGGAGACACTACCCTGTATTTAAAAATTAGTATGAGTCCTGCCAATATTGCTCCAACAAAATATGGCCAGTCCAAAGACATAAACAATCCTAATATTAACAAGCATACTATGGCTATGCCATCCATCAATTTAGCAACATGAAATGCCTTACTCACCCCTATTGATGCCACGACTGAATGAAGTTTTTCTTTTAGATGAAAATCCAAATCCTGAGCATGGTAAATAATATCGAAACTACCAGCCCACATCGCAACGGCCAAGGACAAAAGTGCAGGCTCCCAAGTTAATTTACCAGTAACTCCAATCCACGCTGCAGAAGGTGCAATAGCTAATGCCCATCCTAACAATGGATTGGCCATCCACGTAAATCTCTTGAAATATGGTTGACAAATTAAATATATTGCAGCAACCGGAGCAAGTATTAAAGAGAGTTGGTTTAATTGTGAAGCTGATCCCATTAAAAGTGCAAATCCAAGCGCAATCAAAACTATCATATCTATTTGTTTTAAAGTGCCTTTAGGTAAGTGCCTGGTAGCTGATCTTGGATTAGACGAATCGATTTTACGATCAATCAAGCGATTAGCCGCCATTCCTAGTGTCCTTCCACCGACCATAGCTAAAGTTATCCATAAAAAAACCATCCAGTCAGGCCATTCGTTAGAGGCTAAAATCATACCTGTATAAGCAAATGGTAAAGCAAAAATGCTTTCCTCAAATTTAATTGCTGCCGGAACCTCTTTTAATCGAAACAGAGCTTGATCACATATTATTTCAATATTACCAAAGCTCATAGATTGAACTCCTCCCAGCGTTGATTAACTCGGTCAACTATTTCTTTAGTCATCATAATTTCTTCTGGCCATTCCCGTAGAAATCCATCTGACTGAGATTTTGATGTGGCATCTATCCCGATTTTGCTACCATATTTTAGTAACTTGCTTGAATAATCCAAATCATCTAATGGACCTTCAGTAAAAACCACGTCGGTCTCTGGGTTCAAATTACCAGATACTTTCCAAGCAACCTCCGATGTGTTTTGAACGTCTACATCATGATCTACTACTATTATTATTTTCGTTAACATCAATAATCCAACGCCCCACAAAGCATGCATAACTTTCCTGGCGTGGCCAGGATACTCTTTCCGAATTGATACAATCAATAAATTATGGAAGATCCCTTCAGCTGGCATATTCATGTCAATAATTTCCGGAATTATCATCTTTAACGCGGGTAACATAATTCTTTCAGTAGCTTTACCCATATAAAAATCTTCCATTGGGGGTCGTCCAACAACAGTTGCAGGATATATAGCATCAGCACGCCTTGTAATAGCAGTTACATGCATCACTGGATACTGATCAGCCGATGAATAAAATCCTGTATGATCTCCAAAAGGTCCTTCTGTTTGATATTCACCTGGAACTACGTATCCTTCAATTATTATCTCAGCCTCGGCTGGAACCTCTAAATCCACTGTTTTACACTTAACCAAACGCACTGGTTTTTGCCTAATCACGCCCGCAACTGCAAATTCATCCATATCGGGAGGTAAGGGCATAGAGCCTGTCCATATCGTTACAGGGTCTCCTCCCAATGCAACAGCAACTTCAAGACGGTCATCCTTTCTTCTTTCTCCTTCTCGAAAGTGTTTCGCACCTACTTTGTGTGTTTGCCAGTGCATCCCAACAGTTGTTTGATCATAAACTTGCATTCGATAAGTACCGACGTTACGTCTGCCACTTGTAGGATCCTTACTTATTACTAAAGGCAAAGTTATAAATTTCCCAGCATCATGCGGCCAACATTTTAATATCGGCAATTGATTAAGATCGACGTCTTTATGAGTCGAAATTATTTCTTGGCATGGAGCAGAAGTAACTAACTTTGGTTGACTTTTCGCAATTCCAATCAAATCACCCAGTGTAGTCAATTTGTCCATTATTCCATTCGGAGGATTTTGAGGAATTTTTAAAATCTTCGTAACTCTGTCAGCTATTTCCTGAACATCGTCTACCCCGAGTGCCCAAGCCATCCTTTGGTGACTGCCAAACATATTAATTACAACCGGAATCTCTGAGCCAGATACGTTTTTAAACAATAAAGCAGGTCCGTTAGAGCGTATTGTACGCTGAGTAATTTCTGTTATCTCTAGTTCTGCGCTTACTTCTGCATCCACCGTCGCAAGGTCTCCACGTTCATCTAACAAAGCCAAAAAATCTCTTATGTTCTCCAAATTAAAGCTCCTTACCTAGAGAATTTGTACGTATTCCTGTCGAAGAAATATCTTCTCTGAACAAATCAACAGGTAACTCAAAAAACATTTCCTTAAATGCTTCCGGCACCTCTAAATCTTTTTCAGTTAATAGGATTCCATTAATACACCTGGAGGCAACTAAAAAGCGGCATCCCAATTCTTTTATTTCCTCAAGCTGATTAATCATATTATCGATGTTATTTTCGTAGTATTGAAAGTCAATAACTCTCAATGCGGTATCAAATCCAACCACAAACACACAACCAGGAAAAAGTTTGGCTTTTTTAATGAATGTGTCAGAGCGAGTCACAATTATGGGCCATTTCCCAAACGCTTGATTAATTCTAATATTAGTTTTTTCAATAGTAAGGTCTGCTTTATCTACGTTAGACATCGATAATTCAAAGATCACTTCCATATCCAAATAACTCTTTGAAGCTTCTAGTAATGATATGTGACCAGAATGCAGTGGATCAAATGATCCCGACAAAATTGCCTTAGCATTGACTTTATTTTCTATCTCCATTGGGAGTTCAACGTCAACGTAAATATAATCACATTTCTCAACTACTCTCGACACACCATAATCTAATTCAAGTTCTTCCAATTTGCTATCTTTTCCAAAATCTATATTTAATTTCGGCTGTATATTAATGGTGTTTGAAATTGCGTTTATAATAGCTAAACTAATGGACTCTTCCTCTTCGGATCGAGTGAGAAGGCCTTTCTGGAGTTCTAATTTCCAGTTTTTCAATCCTTTATTAGACATGGTTGAAATATATCCCCTATGAGCGCCTTGCTTCTCTCGATCAGTAACAATCGTAGCGGTACATCCTAAGCCGATAATAGATCTCTGATCTTCTTCGAAAACTTTGGCTTTACAAAAAGCTTTTTGAGCCATATACTGTGCTGTCTTCATCGATACTGCAGAATCGGGATATTTCCCAAGAAAAGCTGCCAAAGACTCTTTTGAATAAGGGATTGTAGCTTCTATTAGCGTACGTGATGATCCGGAAATTTCTAATAACCAAGACAATGCTTTTGAGCCAGCACCAGCCACAACTAATGCACAACGATATCTACTTGCATGCAAAGCATCTATAAACTTATATACCTTTGAGTCCATATAAAATCAATATTACCGTAAGTTGAATTTACTTAATTTAAATTATAATTCCTTATACTAATCTTAATAATACATTTTATAAGATCTAAATGCAGATTAAAGCTTAACTGATAATTGACACAACAAAACCACAAAATCTAGAATCCAAATTACAAACCCAACTAACAGATAGTAGTATAAGGTATGCCTGCAATCAAGGCGGTGCCAAAATTTTCGAAGAAGATAAAGAGAATCCAATAGATGACTGGAAACCTAAGCCTGGGGATCGCACAATACGACACCCCAGATTAGATAGCGTTCAGCCAATCAAAATATCGGTGCCATTAGAAAATAGAAGAAAATCCAAGGTCTTTGGATCTCCAGTGATACTCTTCTACCTGTTCACTATACTGATATTAATTGGCACCGGGTTGCTGTGTTTGCCACAAGCTAACACTAGCGACCACATGACCCCTTTTATGAACGCTCTATTCACCGCGACCTCGGCTATTACCGTAACTGGATTAGTGGTAGAAAACACTGCAACTTATTGGTCTGGGTTTGGAAAACTGATTATCCTTATGCTAATGTTTGTAGGCGGACTGGGAATCATGACAACAGGTGCTTTCCTTCTAGTCCTTATGGGGCGCAGAGTCTCGATATTTCAAAGGCAACTCGTCAAAGAAAGCATCAGTATCCTGCCAGTAAATGATGTCGGGGGAGTAGTAAATCTAGTTATTCGAATCGTTTTGATATCCGTTTCTGTTCAAATGATTGGATTCATAATCTACCTAGCAACGCTTTTGACCAATATGGAGTTGAAGAACGCTATCCCTCACGCCTTTTTTTTGGCGGTATCTGCGTTTAATAATGCTGGCTTTTCCGCATTTTCTAACGGCGACAGCTTAAACTTTTATCAAAACAATCCGGTTATTATTATAACCACCACAATATTAATCTTAATTGGAGCGGTGAGTGTATGGGTGGTAGCCGATTTACTAGCTTTTCGAAATAAGGTTTCTCTTTACAGTTTAAATACTAAATTAGTATTAACTGCCACTTTTATTCTAACCCTTTTGGGAGCTCTAGCCTTCTTTGCATTTGAATATAATAACGCCTCCACTATCCAAGATTTATCTGTGCCAAACAAGATAATGATTTCGATCTTCGAGGCTGTATCTGGGAGAACAGCTGGTTTCACAACGGTGAGCTATGCTAATACCGAGCAAGAAACTAACTTTTTGATAACTGGATTAATGTTTATAGGTGGTGCCTCCGGCTCAGTGGCTGGAGGCATAAAAGTTAACACTTTCGCTGTAATATGTGTTTCTATAATATCCACTTTACAAGGTCGAATTCGCGTTTCAGTTTTTGAGCGAGAAATATCTTCGATCATAGTGAGGAGAGCAATGGTTATAGGCGCTATAGGCACTGCTTTAATTTTTGTTCTCTCTTTCTTATTGACAGCTGTAGAATCACAGTTTGATTTCATAGATTTACTCTTTGAAGTGATTTCTGCATTTTCAACAGTAGGCCTTTCTACTGGGTTAACATCAGAATTATCTAGGTGGGGTAAGCTAATTCTAATTTTCACTATGTTTATAGGTCGAGTAGGCCCACTTGCACTAGGCTTAGCCATGACACAGATATCACAAAAAGAGAATTACCGACACACTCAGGAAAGAGTTACAATAGGCTAACGTTATTTATTAATCCAGCTACTGGAAGTATTTGGCGTAAAAGACAATAAAGATAAATCACATGAAAAAACAAGTAGTAGTAATCGGGCTAGGAAGGTTTGGATCTAGTCTAGCTACATCACTTTACAACATTGGTCATGACGTTTTGGCAATAGATACTAATGAAGATCGTGTTCAAAGCATGATGGGCAGAGTAACCTTTCCTGTGACTGGCAATGCCACCAACGAAACCGTCCTCAAAGAATTAGGTGTAACCGATTATGATGTTGCAGTCATTGCTATTGGCTCCGATATCGTTGCCAGTATTATGACCTCTGTTTTGTTAAAAACTATGGGAATACCATATATTGTTTCACGAGCTAGGGATGAAATTCATGGGAATACATTAGAGCGACTTGGAATAGATAAAATCATACATGCCGAAGAAGAAATGGGCATGCGATTGGCTCACAACTTATTCAACCCAAATGTTCAAGAATATTTAGAACTAGCACCAAGTTTTGGTCTTAGCAAACTAAAAGTTCCGCCACGGTTTGATAATTTAACCTTAAATGAGTTGGGTTTATCCAGCTCAAGAGATAAATATGGGTTAGCTGTTCTGGCTCTTCGAAGAGGCAAGGACATAACATTAAACCCTGATTCAGGAGACCGGCTTAAAACAGGAGATGTATTAGTTATAGCTGGCCGTGATGAGCTGTTAGAAAAGCTTGAATCTTAAAATCAAGAATGGACTTCTCTTCAATACTAGTTCCAGTTTCTGGGTCTTCATCTGACAAACACGTAGTGGAACTTGCATGTAAGTTATTGAACTCATCTGATAGCCATTTATTCATTTTGTACATTATTGAAATAAATCGTTCCTTACCAATCGACGCAACCTTAACACCAGAAGTTGCTAGAGGTGACAATATTTTGAAATCCATGGAAACATTAGCTGAGAAATATAACCATCAAGTAACAGCAGAACTACTACAAGCAAGAGAAGTTGGATATGCGATAGTTCAAGAAGCAAATCGTAAAAAAGTAGATGGTATAGCAATGACAATACCTGACTCGACGAAGTTTGGACGGTTCGAATTAGAAAAGACAGTCACATATGTGTTAAAAAACGCCGGGTGCAAAATTGTATTATGGAATGATTAGAAAATAAAAAAAACGACACCATACTGAAAAAATGACATTAAAAAAAACGCCTGACTCAAAAACAAATGGAAACTCTAAAAAAGCTGTAATAGTCGGTTGTGGTAATTATGGTAAAAACTTAGCAATTAAGCTTGCAGAATCTGGGAAGCAGGTAGTAATTATTGACAAGAATCGCGTTGCACTTGAATCTCTGTCTGAATTATCAGTGCATAGTGATCTTATTGTTGGATTTTTAGGAGATGCCACACTAAGCGACGATCTAAAGGAAATTGAGATTCTCGATACTGATTTATTTATTGCTACTACCAATTCAGATTCGATAAATGCATTGGCTGTGCAAAAAGCAAAACTCTTATTTGGAGTAGATAATGTAATATGCCTTATATCTGATGTATCTAAGCAAAAATTGTATGAACGACTCGGGGTAAAAATTGTAAATTATTCAGAAATTATAATTGAGTCCTTAATCCACTCATCTCTGGAGAATTAAATCTTGAACATAGTAATTTTTGGGGCAACCACTTTGGGTAGATCTATAGCGGAATGGTTATTAAACGACTGGCATGAAGTATCTATAATCGATAATGACGCTCTTAGATTAAAAGGGACAGAAGATCAATTTGGAAGCATTATTATAGAAGGAGATGCCACTCATCAAGCAACCTTAAGCCTTGCTGGAACTTCTAGAGCTGATGTGTTTATAGCTGCTTCTGATTCTGAGTCTGAGAACATGACTAGCTGTCAAATGGCCAAAGAATTATTTAACGTTAAGCGTACAATGTGTGTAGTTTATTCTGATGAAAACATATCATTGTTTCAGTTGCTTAATATAGATTCAGTTATAAATGCTACTGCGGCCTCTTTACGATTCATAAAAGAAAACTTGAGTGCGGATCTAATAATATCACTGATGGATATCCCAAGTTCTACACCAGCAAATTTGATCTCCATAAGAATCCATCAGGATTCAGAAACAATTGGTAAAACACTATCAGATTTAAATTTTCCAAATGGATTTTCAATTAAAATGATCATTAGATCCGGTACGGTAATTGAGAATTCTGTTGATAAAACAATGCTTAGAGCTAATGATCAAGTAGTAGCAATTACAGATTCAATAAACTTAGATGAATTAAAGGAATTATTTCAATGACCCAAAAGCTTGGATATTTAGGTCCTGCTGGTAGCTATGCTGAGCAAGCCGCTATACTGTACGACCTAAATGCAGAAAAAATACCTTATCCATCAATCCCTACAGTTGCCAAAGCAGTGGAACAATCAGAGGTTACTGCAGGGCTAGTCCCAATCGAAAACAGTATCGAAGGAGCAGTAACTTATACTCTTGATCTATTAATACATGACTCTGAGCTTTTAATAAGCGATGAGATTGTACTACCAGTACACCACAATCTTTTAGTATCACCTGGAACTCAAAAGAGAGATATTAAAATAGTTTATTCACACCCTCAGGCGTTTGCACAGTGTCGAAAATACCTTGAACATCAGCTGCCGGGCGTTGAATTAATCGCGTCACTAAGCACATCAGCAGCAGTTAAACGATTGCCTCAAGATACTAACGCTGCAGCAATCGGAAATACAAGAGCTGCAGAAATATATAATGCCGAGATAATAGATTCTCAAATAGAAGATAACTCCAACAATATGACTAGGTTCGTTTTGTTATCCGAAAATGACAGCCATGCTACTGGAAACGATAAAACTTCAATCTGTTTTACATTTAACGATGATTCACCAGGACTGCTCTATAAGGTCATGGGCTTTATAGAAGAGAAGGGTATAAATTTAACAAAGGTGGAATCCCGACCAAATAAACTTGAATTAGGTCGATATTTCTTTTTACTAGATCTTGAGGGCCATAGAACTGAACCGGAAATAGCCACAACACTGTCAGCTATAAATGATGAAGTTAGTGAATTAAAAATCCTTGGATCATATCCTCAACACGGCTGAGACACTATCACGTAAATTATCTATGATTCTCGGTCAATGCTTGATCCTGGAACTGCAGAAATCTGTTCAATTACTGGAATAACTCTTTTCCGTACACTTTCTACTGTCGGTCCAACTTCGTCTTTAACTCGTGCCACCATCTCTTCTGCTCTTTCTCTAACAACTTCTCCGTAGTCAAACAGATCTGCGCGAGTTTCAGCTCCAGGCCTGGGAGCTAACAGTATTCCAGCGATTGTGCCTATTATTCCACCAATGATAAAGCCCATCATGAACTGTGAACCTGAATCTTTATCTGACATATGACTCCTTCTTTAACGCACAAGGTCTAATCTGAGTTTTTTTCTGTTCCACTAAACAAAAATGATGTGGCCTTAGCTATACCTGCTAGCAAACCTGAATTTGCTCCAGTTGAATTTAAGGCTCCTGATATAGTCGACATGAGATGTTCCGCTCCACTCACAATCCTTCTACATGAGTCGACCAAAGCAGTGACTTTAAAAAACCCTACCACAGCTACAGTTCCTAATATGCAACACAGTACGATTATTGATATGTCTCGTATTATCGCTATAACGTTCGAAAAATCCATTTTAAATTACTCACAATCAGCTTAATAGAACTAAGGTTTTATCAACATTCTAAAAGACCCATCACTATCTTGTCTTTGGGTCAAAATTTCATGCCCCGATCTTTCAGACCAGACAATAACATCATATGAATTTAAAACATCAGGGATGATTACTTCTACAAAAGACTCTTTATCTATATTTATTTGTTCTTCTAACGCGGCTATAATCCCAGCGCATGTTTTACCTTTGCCATCGATAATCTTCCATCCATTAGTACTGTCTCCGTTCCCCTTCACGCCTAATTGTGCTCCGTCTAAAACATCAATCTCACCAGATTTCCTTAATTGAACTTGTCGTCGAAATTCTGCTACAGATTCTGAGTAAACCCCAGAATCTCTATTACCCTTAGAGCACACTGCCCCTCGAACTCCAACAATATCAGGATTAACTCTAGCTAATTCATCCAAATCAGACATCTTTAGATGCCCAGAGAGAGCGGTGCTCATCCCATCTGATTTGCCTTCCATAACCATTTCTTTCAGTTCTACTTCAGGTATAAAATCAAACAGGTTTCTACCATCTTTAGTCAATGTGTCAATTAGCCATCCGTCGCAAAGCCCATCACGAGCAAGTTTCGGCATTAAATGTGGGTCTATTCCATCTTCATAAAGTAAGTTGTCTGCAAATAATGAACCAATTAATTTGGTTTCAGTACCTTCCAGAGCTTCTTTTGATGCTCTTAAAATCTCGACTGATTTATCATAATCTGCCTGCATAAATCCTACTTTTACAGAAGTTGCATTCATTCTTCCCGCAGCCCAAGCAGCCATTGCCACAGTACCTTCTTGGTTCGGGACTACTCCTAAAGTTAACGAAGCATGTATATCCATTGGGACCGCTTCTCTTACAGCTTTGAATATGTTTGGTTTAGCAGAACCTACCAAAGCCTCTTGTAAATTTTTTACATCTATAATATCTGCCCCACCCTGCATTGCTTCATGTGCCTCATTTAAATTCTGGACACTAACCATTAACATCATCGTTTTTATTCTCCAATACTTTGCATTAATTATAATTTTATCAATTAGTTGCTAAAAATATTATCTAATTCATTTTTTAGTTCGCTTTTATCACTTTTTGACAAATTGTTTAACGGACTTCTCACACTTCCACCGGTCATACCCATTAACTCTCCCCAATATTTACAAAGAGAGACAGGCATGGCCCCTTTTTGTTCAGCAACTACATGCTGCCACCACTTATCAGAAATCGCTTTTATTGGCTTAATATGTTTTTCGTAATATGCTTTATCCAGATCTCCAGACATCGCTCTTTCAACAAATGAGACATAATGATTTGATCCTGGTTTATCAAATCTCCAGTCAGACGTATTTGCAAACATAACCTGCTGCTGAAACCCCATTTCATCGCCAGCAAACAAAATCCATTCGTCTGGAGTTGAAATGATCGCATCACTACCCACCTTTAAATGAGTGTTGATCGATATCTCCTTATTAAAGCTTGCCTCTTTCACTCCTACTACATTACTAATCTGGCACACTTTTTCAAGCCAATTTTCATCTAATACGATACCAAACTGAGGAGAATTATAGAACATGATTGCTAGGTCTGTATTAGCTGCCACAGCCTTAACAAATTCTAAAACCTGTTCCTCTTTGCGGGTAACAAAATATGGAGCCGCCAAAATCAAGAGATCAAAACCTATTGATTCAACATAACCAGCAAAATGATTAACGTTCTTTAAAGATGTATCCGTAATGTGAGCAGCAATTAACCAATCCTCTCTTCCCTCATCTGCTACCACATCGTAGACTTTAAGCCTTTCTTGTTCGGTTAAAGACCAAAACTCACCCATCCCCCAAGTGCATCCGATCCCCTTAGTCCCTAAAGTCTTTATGTGCTTTATATCAGAACGTATACCAAGCTCATTTATCTCATCTTCCTTCGTGAATGGAGTCATCAAAGTTGACCATTGGCCTCGTAAATTTTCACGAGCCCACTCTATAGCTTCATTTTTAGAATATTTGGCCAAATGATACCTCCTAGAAAAGTTTGGTGACTTGATATTAATTAAGAAAATTTTAAGGTCATTACAAAATCAGTATCAATTTCATTATTATACGAGGATCAACACGGTTTTTGTATTCAAGATAACTTGTTTAGCAAGAATCAATCAGAAAAACCAGATGATTTATCTAATAATATAGACAGCCGATTAGCCAGTCTTAGATTTTTAGTAAGTTTTAAATCAGGATCTTCACCCAATATAATTGATGCTTCCTTACGTGCTTGTCCAGTTGTCTCAAAATCACTTAACCTAGCTATTTTTAACAATGGCAGACCGCTCTGCCGTGTCCCCATGGCATCACCGGAGCCTCTAATGCGCAAATCTTCTTCTGCAAGTTCAAAACCATCAGAAACTTTTTCGATCACTCTTAATCTTTCAATACTTTCAGCTCCCAAGTTATCAGAAAGAAGTAAACAATAGCTTTGATCTTCACTTCTTCCCACTCTTCCTCTAAATTGGTGTAATTGGGCAAGTCCAAATCTGTCAGCTCCATCAATCACCATCACAGTCGCATTTGGCACATCTATACCAACCTCAATAACAGAGGTTGATACCAATACATTCATTTCCCCACTAATAAATTGCTGCATGACGTTTTCCTTCTGTTGAGTTTTCATCCTGCCATGAAGTAATCCAACCTTGTAATCTCTAAATATATCCGCTGACAATCTATGATGTTCGTCAATAGCTGATCTTGCATTTACAGCTTCAGACTCATCTATCAAAGGAAAAACAATAAAAGCTTGATGCCCTTCATTTAATTCTTGTTTAACAAAGTCATATGCTGCTGATCGTTGGCCACCAGCAATCCATCGAGTCTTTACTTTCTTACGGCCAACCGGCATTTCATCCAGAAGCGATATATCTGAATCACCGTAAAGTGTAAGTGCCAGAGATCTAGGTATCGGAGTTGCAGACATAGATAAAATATGTGGCTTAATCTCCCGATCGCCCATGTGCGATCGTTGCATAACACCGAACCTATGTTGTTCATCGACAATACCAACAGCTAAATTACTGATATCTACAGATGATTGTATTAAAGCATGCGTTCCAACCACAATGTTAATTTCCTGATCTGCTATTAATTTGCCAAGCCTATCTTTAACACTTTTCCTAAGGCTACCTGTCAATAAAGCGATCTTTATGTTTAGCTGGCTCGAAAATTTTAGTTCGATATGGTCCTCATGTTTAACTAGTTCATCGGCAGTACTTTTAAATAAATTTATTAGAGTCAAATAGTGTTGTTCCGCTAAAAGTTCTGTTGGAGCCATTAATGCTCCTTGAAAACCCGATTCAACTGCTTTTAAAAGCGCCGTTGCAGCTATAACAGTTTTTCCACTGCCTACATCCCCTTGTAGCAATCTAATCATCGGTTTCGAACTAGTAAGGTCTCTATTAACTTCAGAAACCACTCGCCTTTGAGCATCAGTTAAATTGAATGGTAGCGATTTAATAAATTTATCAACTAAATCGCCCTTAGATTTTAGAGGTATCCCTTCACTTTGAGTCTGCCAGTCGTGCCTTCGTTTCAAAACCGAAAGTTGAATCATGATTAACTCATCAAAGGCTAAGCGTCTTCTGGCAGCATTAAGTTCTGTATCTGAGTCAGGAAAATGTATTTTAGAAATGGCTGTCACTAAATCCATTAAACCTTGTCTCTGTAAAACAGCCTTGGGCATGAATTCAATTATCTGGTCTAAGCCTATATTAAGGCTTGTATTAATAATTCGTCTTATTGTACGCACAGCCAATTTATCCGTTGCTGGGTATATTGGTACCATCCTACCTGCATGCATAAGGCTCTCTTGACCAGATAATATTTCGTATGCTGGCGACTCAAAAATATGTCGGCCTTTGAAAGTTTTAACCATGCCGCTTATCACAATATCTGTGCCAGAAGCTAATGATCTAACTAGATACCCTTGATTATGCCATATAGCTTTAATATTTCCTGTGTCATCTCCTAAAATTGCCTGAGCGGAAGTACTTCGTCCTCGATTGCCATGCCTAGTTTCGGTGGACTCCCACACTGTTGCAACAATGCTTTGTTCGAATCCATGCTTAAGTTCCGATACTTTAACTATAGTTCTAAAATCATTATGTCGATGAGGGAAATGATAAAGAGCATCCTCAATATTATAAATACCAAGTTTTTTTAACTGTGGTATGTATTTTCGAATCCCTCCAGCAATCTTAAGCCGAGATATAGGAGAAGGTAATTTTAAATCACTATCAAGGGGAACAATGGTTTGTTTTTTTAAATTTAGACTATTTTCAGTTTTTGTTTTAAAGCGCTCGACCACCTCATTTACCCAATTTTTACGCTCTTCGTAAGATAAAACTGAATACCCTGACATTTCTCCCATCATGGGAACGAGTTCTGTAGACCACTTTCTAATAAAGTTATCTATACCGCCAATAACCGCCCTGTCTTCATACCCGGAAGCAATTTCTTGATCGATTATTCTCTTGAAAATTTCAACCTTAGAAGTATTTCTGTTAGGTCTTTCAGAGGAGGAAGACACCACTTTCATCTTTAGTAAAATCCCTAATTTGTTAACAAAGCAATGCCTAGAGATCCTGGTCCAGCATGTGTTCCCAACCCAGGCCCCATACGAGCTAAGAAAGGCTCTACTTTATCTGGTGTTAAGTTGCTGAGACTTTCAATTATCCCAGATGTCTCTGCAGAGTCTGTGCTATACATCACTGCAGCCTCTTGAAGAGGACCAAAATCAGTTGCAGTTTCGATGAGCTTTTTTATACCCTTTTTACGACTTCTAGGGCGGGCATAAGGGAAAACTTCTCCGTCTGACAGCTTTAAAATTGGCTTGAAATTCAATAATCCTCCAACCAAAGCAGCGCCTTTTCCAATCCTTCCACCTCTTTGTAAATATTCGAGGGTGTCTAAAAGGGCAAAACATTGTACTTTAGGGATAGCAGAATTCACTTTACTTACAACCGTTGGCAGATCATCCCCGTTTTCAACAGATTTAGCCGCTACTAATGCCAACATTCCGATACCCATGGATGCTTGCTGTGAATCCACAACTTCAATAGGGCATTCAGATCCTATATGTCCTGAACCTTGAACTGCCGAATTATATGTTCCACTTAACTTGGACGATACGTGAATTGAAATGATTCCATCCGAACCACTTGATAATCTCTCGTATAATTCAGCAAATTCCCCAACGGATGGCACAGACGTGGTCGGCCATTCACCCGCTGCAACCCGCTCATAAAATTTGTCTGCAGTTAAATCTACTCCATCTTTATATTCATTTTCACCAAAGCGCACAAGTAACGGGATAACATTAATCCCATATTTAGTTATGAGCTCACTTGGCATGTCCGAAATACTGTCGACTACGATTTTAATATTCACTAAACTCTCCTATTCCATAGAAATCATGTAAATGCAATGAGACTGTCCTCCATCAATTAATTCAAAGTCAATGTTTTGAAACTTAGATCTTATTACTTTGTAATGCTCTTTTGAATCCTCTTTTAGCAAATCGGCTCCCCAGTATAAGGTTACAAGCTCAACATCATTGTTTTCCTCAATGTCCAATAAATTATATAGAACTTCATCAATTGTCGATGCTGAGGTAATCAACTGGCCATCGCTAATACCCACAAACTCTCCAGCAACTACACTAACACCGTGAAGTGTGGTGTTTTTATAAGCGGTAGAAATCTCAGCACTTTTTATTTCCTTTATAGCAGTAAACATGAGTTTTTTATTTTTCAAAAGATCATTTTCAGCGTCGAATTCTAAAGCGCAATTGATTCCCTGTTGCAACGTCTGTGTGGGAACAATTTCAACATTTTTCTTGGTCAATTTTGATGCTTGTTCCCCCGCTAAAATAATATTCTTGTCATTTGGCAAAAATATAATATTTTCACTGGACGCCAACTCTATTTTTGTCAATATATCGCTAACACTGGGACTGTTATTAGGTCCGCCATCAATTATCTGACATGCTCCTAATTCAATAAAAACCTGTTTGATACCTAGGCCGTCGACTACTGAAATCAATGATGTCATTTCAGGATGATTTGCTTTGATATAGCCTGCTGCAAACTCTTCCTTTTGCACATCCATGTCATCAACACTGTGAGATTCAACTTTACCTAGAGTTTGAGCATATTCAAGCAATTGTTCAACACGTTGAACATGGGCGTGTATTTTAAGCATGCTGGACTCGTTAATAACAACTACTGAGTCTCCTATTTGACTGACTGCCTTTTTTATTTGATCAGCTTGAGTCACGTTATCAGAAATTAAAACTTGAACACAAAAACCGTAATTTTTGTTAATCGATTGACTTAAAAAAATCTTATTTGGTAAAGTAAAGCCCTTATAATTCTTCATCCCAGGCACAGGGATCTCTACATCCGTCACTGAAAGTCCAATGATATTACGACGTAACCCTTCAAAAATTATGTCCAAACCATAAGCGCCTGCGTCAACAACTTCAGCTTCGGCAAGTATAGGCAACAATTGTGGTGTATTTTTCACTGTCTCTTTAATTTGAATGCTTGTTTGATTGAAAAGAGACTCCAAGGTATCACCGTTTTTAGATGAAATGTTTGCCTGTCGGGAAATCTCCGCAATAGCTGTAAGCATTGTCCCCTCAGTTGGATTGCCAACTGCTGAGTAAGCACTTTCCTTCGCTCTTTCCATGCAGATTGCCCATTCTTCAACACCTATAGATTTTTTATCTCCAACGCCTTGTGATATTCCTTTAAAAAACTGTGACAATATTACTCCGCTGTTACCCCTGGCTCCCATGAGCGACGCTTTCCCCATAGCTTTAGAGATATCATCTAATTCAGTAGAGCCAGAATTTACAGATTCTTTAATAGCAGATGAAACAGATTTCAAAGTCATAGCCATATTCGTGCCAGTATCTCCATCTGGTACTGGAAACACATTCAGTGCGTTTACTAATTCGATATGCGCATGAATTAATTCATACGCAGCAAGAAACATATTAGCAAGCACAATGCCAGTTATATGAGATGGAGGTTTATTACGGGTTTTTAAAGATGAACTACTCATTGATCACAGTCTTCCCCTATGATATGTTATTTATACAAGAAATGGTTAATATTTTATTAGATGTATTTTTTACTAAATACTTCCAATAAAAACTAGGTTACTTCCCTACTGTAAAAAGGAAAATAATGGCTAGATGTGAAAATTGTATTAGAACCCGAATGGCAGGCAACAACGTCAGTCATTCTAAGCGGCATACAAAAAGACGTTGGTCGTTAAATGTGCAAAAAGCCACCCTTGACATTAATGGGAAGCGCCAGCAGGTAAACTTGTGCACTAGATGCATGCGTACCAGTCAAAAATCAAAACTGAATATTCAAAGTTAAATACTAATCAAGTTAAGATTTAAATAGTAGTGTTTGTATACTAATCATAATACTGTCAAACTAATCCTGAGATACTCATCACACGACATTCCCGTTTAACTGTTGATATTGAAAAACATAAATATCGTATTGACTGGAGCTACATCAGGTATTGGAATCGAAACCGCTAAATTACTTATTCCTGAAGGCGCAAACATAATTGGAATTGGTTCTTCAGCAACATCTTGTATTAAAGCGTCCAAACAGCTCCGAGCTTTAAATGGAAATATAACTTTTTTAGTATGTGACCTCTCCGATCAAGATGCGGTTCATAATGTCTCTAAAAAAATTAAAGAGCAATTCCATCAAATTCACTGCCTGATCAATAACGCCGGCGTCATATATCTAAAATATCAAAAGGATAAAATCGGAGTTGAAAAAACGTTTTCTGTAAATTATTTAGGACATTATTTACTAACAAGATTATTATTACCAAATATTATGACCGCACCTGAATCTATTATTGTGAATGTCTCATCAGTAGCATACAAAAGAGGGTTCTTGGATTTAAAAAAGCTTAAATCTACCAATGTAACAGGGATGGATGCATACGCAAGAAGTAAATTAGCTCAGATTTTATTTACGCAAACCCTATCTAAAAAACTGAATCAGTCAAAGGTATCAGTTAATTGCTTACATCCGGGGTTAATTGGAACAAACTTGCTCGGAAAAAATGGTCTACTAGGTAAGCTATTGCCCGCATTTCATAAAATTGTAGGTCGGTCTGCAAAACATGGAGCAGCAAACGTACTGCATAACATAAAATTAATTGGAAACAGTATGACTAGTGGACAATATTATTCAAATTCTAAACATGAGAAACTATTACCACATGCTTTGGACCATAAAACAGCCAACGGTCTTTGGGATCTAAGTTCAAAACTTTGTAATTTACCCACAAAAATTGATTAATTTTATAAGTAGATCTTATTAGACATATAAAACTATCTCATTAAGTTGATTGATGTAAAACGTTCAAAGCAGAACCAGCTTTTATCCACCCTATTTGGCTTGAACTAAGAGAGTGGGCTAACTGTAAAATATCTGTGGTTTCATCTTTATGATGTAAAACACATTTAACGGTTGTCCCTGGCTGTAGTTCATCAAGACCAACCAAACTAATACGGTCTGTTTCCTGAACCAATTCATATTGTTTAGGATCTGAAAAAACAAGAGGTAGGATTCCTTGTTTTTTTAAATTAGATTCATGAATTCTGGCAAACCCTCGAGCGATTATTGCCGCAGCTCCAAGCAGCCTAGGCGACAAAGCCGCGTGCTCTCGACTACTACCTTCACCATAATTATAATCACCTACCACAACCCATCTTCGTCCCTTCTTTTTATAATCTTGAGCAACTTCTGAAACGCTGATCCCAGATTCACCAGACAATTGATTCATAGTTTTACCTACTTCACCCGTGAAAGAATTTATAGCGCCCATAAACATGTTTTCGCTAAATTTTTCGAGATGGCCTCTATATTTCAACCACGTTCCAGCAGGCGAAATATGATCCGTAGTAGTTTTACCTTGAGTTTTAATTAATAATGGAATTTGTTCGTAATCTTTTCCATCCCAGTGTTCCCAAGGGGTGAGGACTTGCAATCGATCGCTTTTGGGATTTACTGAAATTTTTATGCCTGTTCCATCTTCAGGTGGAGCAATATAAAATTGTTTTCCCCCAGTAAAATCGGCAGGCGGAACCTCTGGTGCAGGTTTTGGAGGCTGAAATGTGAACTCTACTCCATCAGAACCTGTCAATGTGTCAGTTAATGGATTAAAACTTAATTTTCCTGCTATAGACAATGCAACGATAATCTCTGGGCTAGCTATGAAATTCATAGTTTCAGACCTGCCATCATTTCTGCGGGGGAAATTTCGATTGTATGAAGTTACTATTGTATTCGGTATGCCATCCAATACTTCTTCTCTTCTCCACTGGCCAATACAAGGGCCGCATGCATTTGCCAATGTAACTGAATCAATTTCCTTAAGAGTTGCTAACTGACCGTCTCTTTCAATTGTAGCTCTAACTTGTTCAGATCCAGGTGTGACCATTAAAGACGCTGTCGCCCTTAATCCATGATCAATTGCTTGTTGAGCTACATCAGCAACGCGACACATGTCTTCGTATGATGAATTAGTACAACTGCCAATTAGAGCAGTATCTATCTTGTCTGCAAAACCATTTTTAGAGTCTTTTACTTCATTAATTAACTGTGATATTGGTCTAACTCTATCTGGAGAATGAGGGCCAGCGATGTGCGGCTCTAATTTAGATAAATCTATTTCAACAATATGATCGAAAAATGCTTCAGGGTTATCTTCTGTTTCTTTATCTGCTCTTAATAAATCCTGGTTCGAGTCAGCCAATAGAGCCAATTCAGAACGATTAGTTGAGGAAAGATATTTGGCCATCCGGTTATCATATGGAAAAACAGAAGTCGTAGCTCCCAATTCAGCTCCCATGTTAGTTATTGTTGCTTTACCTGTACAACTAATGGACTTAGTTCCTTCACCAAAATATTCAATTATTGAGTTAGTACCGCCTGATACAGTTAATGCCCCTGCCAAATAGACAATTACGTCTTTTGGTGCCGTCCACCCACTCATTTCCCCTGTCAACTTAACACCGATATGTTTCGGCGCTAGCAACTCCCACGGTAATCCCGCCATAACTTCAACAGCATCTGCCCCACCGACTCCAGCGGCACACGCACCTAAACCACCAGCGTTTGGAGTGTGTGAATCAGTACCTATGATCAAGGCGCCTGGAAAAGCATAATTCTCTAAAACAACCTGGTGAATTATCCCTGCTCCAGGACCCCAAAACCCAACACCAAATTTTGCTGATGCATTTTTGAGAAAGTCATATACTTCTTTATTTTCTTGTTTCGATTGCAGTAAATCTGATCCTCCTTCAACACGAGCTTGGATTAAATGATCACAATGAACTGTGGTAGGAACAGCAACGCTTTTCTTAAGAGTTTGCATGAAATTCAACATGACTGTCTGCCCCAAAACATCTTGTAAGGCAACGCGATCAGGGCGTAAAAGAAGATAACTTTCCCCTGCTTTTAACTCCGAATTGCCAGGATCATCCAAATGAGAAAATAAGATCTTGTCTGCTAATGTCAGCGGTTTATTATGTTTTTTTCGTACTTCAATTAAGTTAGTCCGCATTTTGGAATAGCAAGACTCCACGAACCTAGGTGTTGAATCTATTTGGGCCATCATATGCCTTTCGATTAAATAAACTTAAGTTATTTGCAATTGCCTAATTGCAAATACAAATAAAAACTAGAATCCTAATTCTTATGAAGAGTCTCTAGTTTGTCCGAAAAATGTATAATTAAGTTCAGTATACTTCTCCCAATTATCTCCTTCTGGCACATCTTCCTCAGCAAAGATAGCCATTACTGGACATACTGGTTCACATGCAGCGCAATCAATACATTCTTCAGGGTCGATTAAAAGCATCTTATGTTCTTCAGCTTCATATATACAGTCTACCGGGCAAACATCTATACATGCTCTATCCAAAACGTCTACACAAGGCTCTCCGATGATATATGTCATTCGAGTTATTAGCTCCTAAAAAAAAATGGTGTTTTGATTATAGCGTGACTAATTCTCGAAATCGATATTAATCACACCATTAGAAGCAAAGCAAGTTGACATTTCGCTCGATAAATATTTAACTGTCATACAAGATACAGCATTATAGTGTTAATAATAATTGGGAGAACAAATATGTCAATGTTGGAAAATAAAGTATGCATCATCACCGGAGGTGCTACAGGAATAGGAAAAGGGATTGCTACGTTGTATGCAAAAAACGGGGCCAATTTAGTTTTAGCAGCGCGAAGGAAAAATCTCTTAGAAGAGGCCGTAAGTGATTTACGTCAGTTCGGGACAAAGGTCGATTTTGTGGTAACCGATGTCACTAATGAACAAGATGTAATTCACTTATTTTCTAAAACATTAAGTGAATTTGGGCAACTTGATATATTGGTGAACAATTCTGGAGTAGCAGCTGGAGGACCAATAGAAGATATAGACATCAATACTTGGCTTAATGTCATTAATGTTAATTTGACCGGGGTATTCCTTTGCACTCGAGAAGCAATGAGAATTATGAAAAAACAAAACCAGGGTCGCATCATAAATATCGGTAGCATTTCTGCACAAGTGCCACGAATGAATTCTGCGCCTTATACTTCTTCAAAACATGGACTAGTAGGACTAACAAAATCCACTGCGTTGGAGGGCCGCGAATACGGTATCTCTGCCGGATGTCTCCACCCAGGCAATACAGAATCCGAACTTTTGTTATCAGGTATTGGAAGTAACAAAGAAGTGATGATGTCGGTTAATGAAATTGCATCTGTGGCTTTAACTATGGCAGCTTTACCACCAAATGCCAACATGCTTGAAGCTATTGTGCTTCCGGTTAAACAAAAATATGTAGGTAGAGGATAATCTATTAGGTTTTGGGCACTGTAAATAATTAGTATTAAGCACCTATAGTTTTAACGATCGTTGCTGTTTCAGAAATAATTCCTTTAACGTGAAAGCTTTATGTGCATTGTGGTCTCTGAAAGTTACCGTAACATCTTTGCCGTTAAATCTCACAAATATTAAAGTGGTATGAGGTTTTACTCTTAGTAAGCTATTTATAATCAAATATAGACCTGAACCCATTGTCATAGCTCCAATGATAAAGAAAATTGTATTTAAAATGCGGATCATTTGCGTATTATTGCTCTCAGTAATTAAAAAGTAATCGATAAAAAATTGAACCAAAGACAATCCAACTCCAATAGCGAATGCTTTAAAACCTAACCAGAATCGATTTTCCTGGCCTCCATCAATTTGTCGTACGCCATCCACGAGAGCAATCTCGACAGATTTCTTCGGTTTTCCATTTTTCAAATCCGTCAACAATCTTTTGTTAGTTAGAATTGCAACTTCATCTTCATACAAAACTTCTTCATCTTTTAATAAATCAATGTTGAAGTTAATATTTGAATTTGTAGATATAAAATCATCCATAATTTTTCACATAACGCATATACTATTCCTACATGTTTAAATTTTAAATAAAATTAATGTTCAACTTTAACTAAATCATGAAAATAACAATTGATGGTCCAGTAGCATGTGGCAAAACCGCCGTAGGACGCGCTTTAGCCAGAAGAATACCAGCAAAATTTCTGGATACTGGAATGATGTACAGAGCTGTAACTTGGGCCAGTATACAGGCTGGGGTTGACCCAAACGATAATATTGCACTAGCCAATTTAACTAAATCTTTGGATATTGAAATTTTACTCGAGAACGGAGAACAGGTGTTAAAAGTGAACGGATCGGACATTACAGACGTTCTGAGAGATTCAGAGATTGAATCAAATGTACCTAAAATATCTCTAGTTAGCGAAGTTAGACATGAATTAGTGAATCAGCAAAGAGCTATAGCCTCTACAGGTGATATTGTCATGGTAGGTCGAGATATTGGAACGGTGGTTATTCCAGAAGCTGATTTAAAAATCTATCTAGATGCATCAATACAGATCAGAGCAAAACGCCGCCAAGACGAAATGCGTCGTAAAGGATGTAGAGTTGATTTAGGGAAATTAGTTGAAGAAATAAAAACAAGAGACAATACAGATTCTAAGCGAAAAAACTCTCCACTAATCTCCGCTAAAGATGCTTTGATCATAAACACGGATAGGCTTAGAATTGATCAAGTAGTAAGTTTAATATTGGAGTCAATACAAAAGAGTTAATTTCTATATGTCGATACTTTATAAAACCTGCGTAACAATACAAGAATTACAGGTCAATATTTTAGCTGACTGGAATGTATCAGGCCGTGAAAACATTCCTCCAGGTGGCCCATTAATTGTTGCTTCCAACCATCTTTCACAGTGTGACCCGTCATATCTCACAATAGGAGTAGGCCTAAAAAGATGGATAAGGTTTCTAGCAAAGCGTGAACTATTTGATAACTCAATGGCCGGGCCTCTCCTCCGATGGTATGGAGCTCATCCATTAAATCGAAGTGGGGTAGATATCTCTGCATATAAGTTTGCTATGAATTTACTGAAAACAGATGGGACTCTAGCTTTATTTCCAGAAGGAACTCGTAGTCCTTCTGGATTACGAAAGGCCCAAACAGGCATCGTTAAGATAGCGCTTGCATCAGGTGCTCCAATTCTACCGGTTGCAATTACAGGCACAGAAAGGTTCGGCAATTGGAGCCGGGGAGCATTTTTTCCAACTGGACCAGTCCGGTTTAAAATTGGGAAGCCATTCTCACTGCCGTCCATTGACGGCAAAATCAATAACGAAGTAGCTCAGTCACTTTCAGATTCGATTATGGAACGGATATCAATGCTGCTACCGGATGCCTACCAAGGAGTGTATCCGACTCCAACGAGAATCAAAAGTTAAGATGTCTCCGCATAAGCAAAGTGCCAACCATTCACAAAATCACCCTGGCAACTTTATGCTTAAAGAAATCTATGATCAGCCTCAGATCTTATCCGAAATAATCGATCATAATACCCGCTCCAATCTTAACCAATTTAAACTACTTGGATCTGAACTTTCAACCGAAAGGCTTAATAGTTTTAAGAATGTACTAATACTAGGCATGGGTAGTAGTTTGCATGCCGGGATGGTAGCAAAATTGTGGTTTGAAAGAATTGCTAGGATTAAAAGTGAATCAGACAATTCATCTGAATTCAAAGACAGAAATCCAATCATAAATAAAAACACTTTAGCTATTTCAATATCCCAATCTGGAGAGACAGCAGATACTTTATCAGCTATCGAAACTGCAAAGGAAATGGGAGCAACAGTACTAAATATAAGTAATTCAGCAAACAGCACTTCAAATAAGCTCGCTGACTATAACCTGCCAATTAATGCGGGTGAAGAACGTAGCATAGCAGCAACAAAGTCGTTCACATGTTCTCTACTACAGCTTTACATGTTAGCTGTAGAAATGGGTAATGCTCGTAATTCTCTCGGCCAACCGGAATTAAAGAAGATCGTAGATGAACTTAAAGAATTACCAATAATGCTGGATGATTTATTAAAAATGACAAGTCAAATAGAAGAGTTAGCCGAGCAATACTATGGATATAAGAATTTTTTATACCTTGGTAGAAACTTAAATTATCCAATTGCTTTAGAAGGAGCTTTAAAACTAAAAGAGGTAAGTTACATACATGCAGAAGGCTATCCGTCAGGCGAATTGAAACATGGTCCCCTAGCATTAATCGATTCCCAAATGGCGACTGCAGTCATTATGCCCAAAGATTCGATGTTTGTTAAAAACCTTAATATTGTTAAAGAAATTAACTCCAAGGGCGGCAAAGTGATTTCAATAACATCGAATCAAGCTGAGGCTGTTTCCAATAAAGACAACAATGTAATTTACATCCCTGACACATCTGAATTGATAAGTCCCCTGTTAACATGTATTCCTCTGCAACTATTCTCATACTTTACTGCAACAAAATTAGGTAGGAATATAGACAAACCTCGAAATTTATCAAAGTCAGTTACTGTGGAATAGCATCTAAAGTCGATACTCCAAAATATTGAAAAACATTTTCCACACCCCTGCTGCATTCCATTCAACTCAATACCGTATGTATTGGTTAGGTGCCTTTGCTTCAGTGTCTGGATATAACCTCACGTACTTTGCACAGCTGTGGTTAATACATCAAATCAATGATTCCACATTATTTTTAGGATTGGTGGGAGCCGCAAATGCTGGGCCGGCCTTTTTATTAACTTTAATTGGTGGCGCGTATGCTGACCGCGTAAATAAAAAGTTGATTATCATAGGTTCACAAATAATTTTGGCTGGCTTAGTTATAATCATGGCTGTATTAACTATCTTCGAAATCGTTGAAATTTGGCACATTCTAGTTATCGCAGTAATTGCCGGCTCGGTGAGTGCATTCGATTTACCTTCAAGGCAGGCTTTCTACCCAGAGCTCGTAAATGAAAAGTCTTTAACTAGTGCAGTAGCAATGAATGCTTCGATATGGCAGTCAGTTAGAGTTATTGCCCCTGCTGTGGCCGGTTTCACAATAGCTTTAACTAGTACATCCGTCGTTTTTATATTCAGTGCAATTGGCTTTACGATGATGGCAATTTTATTAATGCCATTAGCAGGCATCAGTAAAGAAAATAGTGATAATCAATCTCAAACTAAACTTACTGATGAAGTTAAAGACAGTTTGAAATATGTCTTTAAAAAACCAGAGTTTAGATATTTAATCGGACTGGCAATGTTTTCCAGTTTTTTCGGCGGTAGCTATATTTTGTTAATGCCTATATTTGCAGTTGATATTTTTTCAGTTGGGGCAAAAGGGCAAGGAGTGTTGTTAGCTTGTTCTGGCGTTGGTAGCGTCTCAGCTTCATTATTTATTGCAACCAGAAAAATAGTCTTACCTTCTGGTACCTTTATTTTACTTGCATGTTGTTTAAGTGGAATATCGATTGCAGTATTCGGTTTATTAGCCCAGGTAACTGGCTCATATGCTCTAGGTATAGTATTGATGTTAACAACAGGGTTCTTTACCTCACTTCACATGATTTCTACTATGGCTGCTTTACAACAAATGGTTCCTTCTGAACTAAGAGGAAGGGTCATGGCACTATATGGGATAAATTGGAGCCTCATGCTTTTGGGAGGGGTCCAAGCTGGTTTAATCGGGTTGGCGCTAGGCGCACCTTTCACGGTTATGTTAGGCGGAATTCTTGTAGCAGCTTTATCTGCAATATTCATTTTTGCAAATAAAGAGTTTGTTCAGATAGGACAAAAAGCTAAAGAAATAAACTAAACTTAGTGGCATGTCAGTTGATCCTAAACATTCATCATTGCATCAATCCGCTCAGAAGATAGGTATACCGTTTACAAAATACTGGAATCCGATAGACAGGCATATAGAGGCAAATGGTTTAAAGCTACATTTCTTAGAATGGGGTGATCCTGCAAAACCGACTGTTGTACTCCTGCATGGATTCGCTCAAAGTGCCCATAGTTTCGACTTTGTATCACTTTCTCTTGCTGATCGATTTCATGTTTTGGCTCTCGACTTCCGCGGACACGGTGAATCCGATTGGTCCGATAGCGAAGACTATACGAGGGAGTCGATGCAGAAAGACTTAGAAGATTTTGTTATCAAAACTAATTCTGCCCCGGTAATAATTGTTGGCCTCTCCTTAGGTGGAACAATCGGATATCAATACACTGCTGCTAACCAAAAACTTGTTAGGAGTCTCGTGATTATAGATGTTGCTCCACGTTTACAAGAATCAGGGGTGCAACGCGTCCGTAAATTTGTCGAAAATAAAGATTATTTTGACTCGATTGAGGAAATGGTATCGGCCGTGCAAGTTTTCAGACCTGACAGAACCAAGAATCAGATTGTAGCCAGCGTGATGCGTAATGCAAAGCAACATGCCGATGGGCGATGGTCTTGGAAATATGATCCTGTACTAAAGCGTCAAACCTCAAGGTATGAACAGACCGAAAAAGATCGCATGCAGCTTTGGAAATCGCTTGAATCAATAACTTGCCCCACTCTTTTTGTACGAGGAGCTGAAAGTGATGTGGTGTCCGCAGAGACGGCTACTGAATTAGTTTCACGCATGCAAAATGCTATCGAGGTAACAGTTAATGGAGCTGGGCATTTAGTCACAACTGATAATCCGATCGGTTTTATAGAAAGTATAGACCCGTTCTTAAAAAGTGGGTTGTGAAAGTTAAAAAGCTACAAACGGTGCGCTACGAGATGGAACCAAATCAACCGAAGTACCTACTGGCAAATCTGAATACGGGCCCTGTCTACATTGAATTATGTTTCCAGATCCTAACTGGGCTGACAACACCATAGAGTCGCCTCGGTATTCCCTTGATATTACTTTAACTGAAGCGGCTGGGTTCGGTAGGACCAGAAAGTCATCTGGGCGCACCAACAATTCAACTTCATCATCCTCTATAATTTCGTTCGAAGTCCCTACCCATTGAAACTTCCCCAATTCCGTTACCGCACGATTGGAAACAATCTTGGCAGGCAAAAAATTCGCTGTGCCTGTCATACTAGCAACAAATTTTGATCCTGGAGACCTATACATGTTTTCAGGAGTGTCGACCTGTTCAATTTGGCCTGCATTCATAACAGCCACCCTGTCCGCAATTGTGAAAGCTTCCTCTCGATCATGAGTAACAATTATGGTAGCAACACTTCTATCTTGTAATGCTTCTCTTACAGTATGACGTATTTCATTTCTCATCGTGGCATCAAGATTGCTAAACGGCTCATCGAGCAAAATGGTGATTGGGTTAGTGGCCAAAGTTCTGGCAACAGCCACTCTTTGCTGTTGCCCGCCTGACAATTCATGTGGATATCTTGAATCCATGCCCTCCAAACCAACCAATTTGAGCATCTCTATAACCAAAGAGGTTTTGTTCTCCTTAGATTTAATTTGAACTCCAAAAGCCACGTTGTCTGTCACGGTTAAATGAGGGAATAGAGCATAGTCTTGAAAAACCATTCCGACCCTACGTTTTTCGGGTGGAGTAAAAACATCTCTACTAGAAACGATTTTGTCATTTATTGTAATACTCCCATTGTCTATATTTTCGAATCCAGCAATGGCTCGTAACAAAGTGCTTTTCCCACAGCCGCTAGGCCCTAAAATGGCTAATATTTCTCCAGAGAACAGTTCAATGCTAGCTTTATCAAGAGCGTTAATTTCCCCAAAACTTTTAGTTAAATCATCGCAGAAAAGCACTCTTTTGTTCATAACCTAAGGTCTCGATTTTTATACATGATAAACGCAGTTGGAATAGATGATAGTAATATTATCAGCAAAGCAGGAAAAGCAGCTTTAGCAAAGAACGCTTCTGATGTAAAAGACCAAACTTCTGTCGCTAATGTTTTAAATCCTAATGGCCCTAAAACCAGAGTTGCAGTTAATTCTTTCATGGTTATTAAAAATACCAACGCCATCGCGACAATTACACCCGACCTGACTAATGGTAAAGTGACAGAATACATCACTCTCATGTTCGATCTACCTAAACCTCTAGCAGCCTCCTCATATGATGGACGAATCTGAGCAAATGAAGACCTTACAGATCCCATTGCAACAGGGAAAAATAAAACTATGTATGCGAATATAAGAATCCATATAGTCTGGTACAAGAACCCACCATATCTTACTCCAAAAAACACTAGCGATAATCCTATTACGATACCTGGCAATGCGTACCCCACATAACTTATAGATTCAAATAATCGGGCAACTTTGCCAGGAAAACGAACTATAAACGCTGCTACTGGTATAGCTATTAATCCTGCAAATACTGCCGTGAGTCCTGAAACATATATCGAATTTAAACCACTAGACCATACCGATACTATTGTCTCTCCATTACTTATACCTCTCACCAGCCAATATACTAAGATAGAACTAGGCAGTAAGAGAGAAAAACTGACAACCAATACACAAAAAATAAGTGCAGGCCATTTCCACTGTCCTAATCTCATTAAAGACAGTCTTTTGGGTATCCCCGCTCCCGATCTATGGTATTTGATTCTACCTCTACTTTTTTGCTCTAGGTACAAGATCACGACAGAAAATAACAGTAGTAAGGTTGAAAGCAAAGCTGCAGCCGAACGATCAATAGCGCCTTGATATTGTTGATATATTGACCATGTAAATGTTGGATACCGCATCAGTGATACCGCTCCAAAATCACTAATTACATACAATGCTACCAGTAATGCTCCTGCTGCTATCGCCGGTTTGAGAATTGGCAATGTCACAGTCAGAAAAGTTCTAAAACTGCTTCTCCCTAAGGAGCGTGCTGAGTCTTCTATTGATGAATCTATATTAGATATTGATGCTCTCACTATTAAGTATATATATGGATAACTCAATAGTGAGAGGACAATTATCGCACCAGGTAGTCCGTAAAAACTGGGAATTCTTTCGACTCCGAAAGCAAATTCTAGCAATTGTTGAAATAAAGCCTTTGGCCCAAATACAGTTATATAAAGAAAAGCTCCCACATAACTTGGAATAACTATTGGTAAGGCACCAAGAACTGACCAGAGTCGTCTTAGAGGAAGGTCGGTACGAACGGTAAGCCAGGCCATCGGTAATGAAATTAAGATTGAGACCCCGACTACAGCTACTATTAATACCAAAGTGTTAAATAAAGTATGGAGAGTTTTAATTCGAAATAGTAATTGCCATGCTAAATCAGATGCACCAAAAGTCCGCATGATTAAATATACAAACGGCAGCATCATTGCAGCACTTATTAATATACAAGGGATTAGTATAGAAATAGGCAAAGGACCTACACCTTTCCTTACCGTGGATAATAGGATATATGTCCCATGAAAAATGGATGTACGATTTTTGTTTAATACTGAATTTACCTCCATAAATTATTCGAGTATTCCCAAATCTCGTAACATTGTTTGTGTTCCAGCTAGATCTTCTAGCTGGGCCATATCAATGTCAGGTTTATTGATCTCTTCCATTGGGGTAAGAATTCGGTTAGTTTTTACACCTTCCACCAATGGATACTCATAAGTTTGACCAGCAAAATACTGCTGGGAGACAGTTGAAAGCATGAACTTGAAGAATTTTTCCGCATTTTCTGAGTTCGTGGCAGTGGATAAAATCCCACCACCTGCAACCATTACTAAGGATCCGGGTCCGCCACCTTTAAGATGGTGATTTCTAGCCGCAAATTCGTCACCTTCTTCACTTAAAAATCTGTGAAGATAGTAATGATTTACTAATCCTATGAGTATCTCTCCATCCGCTGCAGCTGCTACTTGTGGAGTGTTCTTTGAATATACGAGCGGCTTGTTTGCCTGTATTGACTGAAGCCAAGTCTTAGTCTCTTCCTCTCCCCAAATTACTCTCATTGCCGTAATCATGGCTTGGAAAGAACCATTTGTAGGAGCCCATCCGATCTTGCCCTTCCATTTAGAGTCAGTTAACCCCTGTAAAGTGCTTGGCATTTGAGAAGGATCTAATTGATCGGTGTTATAAACTAAAGTGCGAGCTCTACCTGATATTCCCACCCATAGGCCTTCAGAAGATTGAGCCCAATCAGGAGATAATCCCAAGATATCAGCTGAAAGCTTGGCAAACATACCAGCATTAGCAACCGCTCCGAGGCCCCCTGGGTCCTGAGCAAAGAAAACATCAGCTGGGGAATTTGCACCTTCTTCCAATAGTGTAGCCGCTATCTCACCAGTGCTGCCATACTTGACCTTTACTTCTATCCCGCTTGCTTCCTTAAACTGCTCTATTATCGGACCAACCAAAGATTCCTTTCTGCCAGAGTAGATTATTAGTTTTCCCGGTGATGACGATACTTCCACTTCTTTTATTACTTCTTTCTCAACCTCTACTATCTTCTCCACCACAATTACTTCCGATTCGGAAGAACATGCGAATGAGAAAACTAAACCCACTGTTATAAGTAAAGTTAATGACGCAAACAATCTCTTCATTTTCATATATCTCGATTGTCTAACATAGTATTTCACTAAGTATAGACTTAGTGAAATACTATGTTAGACAATACTAAATCTATTTTGCAACACTTATTTAGCAAAGTAGAAGAAATTTAGTAGAAAATTGCACATATTACAATTTGAGATATTAATACAGAGATCTTGAAGAATTATGCAGAGCTTAAATTAAAACTTGAGTTATGGACAGGGAAGTTTATGTGGCTAGCAAACTAGCTTAGTCAGATAAGTATTAAAAATTACCCGTCTCTGCATGAGATGACCAGAATTGTTCTCCAGGCCTACCTCCACTACGGCTAAATATGTCGGTTCCAGCAGTAAAGCCACCATCAACAGGTATTAGTGCTCCATTAACGAATGAAGCCTCATCAGATGCCAAAAATAAAATTGCATTCGCTATATCAATAGGGTTACCAATTCGTCTCATTGGATTAATGTCTGCAAGGCGTGATACCGTTGCTGGATCAGCATCAAAGATAGGTTTCCAAAAATCTGTGCGTGTAGTATATGGCGCCACTAAATTAGACCGAACACCTTTTTTTCCATATTGTATCGCTATGTTCTTTGTAAACATTTCTACGCCAGCCTTTGCAGCCGCATATGCCGGCAACCCCATTGCAGTCATACCATTTACTGAAGAAAGGTTTACTATTGCTGCTCCAGGCCTTGCCTCAGCGCTCTCAAGTAATTTAGGCATTGCAGCACGGCAACAATAATAAGTTGGTTTAAGAGAAAAATTGAAATTGAAATCCCATGTTTCTTCATCGAGTTCATTTATCAAATCATCTCCCTTGCCCCCGCCTACATTGTTGACAAGCGTATCTAAACTACCAAAAGATTCTATTGCTTTTGCCACCATAGTATCGGCATCAGAAGGAATACGAACATCTAACTTACTATACTCAGCTCTACCACCAAAACCTTTAATCTTTTCAATAATGTTTCCAGATTTCTCCGGGTCAAGATCTGCTATTAAAACGGCGGCTCCTTCCTCAGCAAGCCTAAGTGCAGTTTCGCCACCGATCCCAGAACCTCCCCCCGTAACAATGGCAACTCTGTTTTTCATTCTTCCAGACATTACTTTCTCCTAACACTCTTGAATATTATTAAAAGTTCTCCAACTAATTTACTTTTTGGATTTATCATACTCTGCTTGCACCAAGTCAAAAGATTTGTCGCGAGCATCCATAAAGAATTTACTTTTATCTTTATACCACTTCTGTGAAAACTCAACGCTATCTAGTTGACCTTTGAATTTTGGCATAACGTACCTTGCAATAAGCTCATAGCTATGACGTACCTGCTCTCTGGTTCCCCATTCTGTAGCCTGTATCATATATCCACCAAAGCCCCCTGACATCTCTTCTACTCTATGTATTGCATCCGCCACATCATCCGGCGTACCTACAATCCAATTCCCGCTGTCAACCATCATATCAACTAACTTATCTCTAGAAACATCTGGATAAGGAGAAGGAACACCCAATGTGTTTTCAAAATAATCTCGTTGATACCATAACGCTCTTTCCCTAATCTGGTTCACGGCTTCTTTTTTACTTTCAGCAACATGAGTATGTAATACTATTCTCCAATCATCTCGGTTCATGGTGTTACCGTGCTCTTCAGCTGTCTCTTCTGCGATTTTCCAAAAATCCTTTAGCGTCGTTTTTTGAGCAGACATCCCTTTTCCTCGATCAGCGACGGCATTTAATGACAGCACTCCAGCCCCTAACTTTCCTGCGGTTATCATTCCGGAAGGAGATTGAACGGCCGCAACCGCTATGTGGGGATGAGGATGCGTATATGGCCTTAAATGAACATGAGCTTCTTGCAAATTCCACCATTTAGACTTATGCGTTACTGGTTCAGTTTCCGTCCACAAACGCTTTATAAGAGAGGCTGCTTCTTGCATCATTGGTCTTTGTTCAGTCGGCTCTATACCCATCATATAGGCGTCTCCTGTAAGAGCCCCAGGGCCAATACCCAACATGACTCTGCCTCGACTTTGATGATCCAATTGAATATACCTATTTGCTACCAACAAGGGATGATGATAAGGCAAACTACTAACTCCACTGCCAAAGCGTAAAGTCTTAGTTCTCTCTAATGCTGCTGCTATGAATAGTTCAGGAGAAGGAATCGTTTCCCATCCCCCACTATGATGCTCTCCTATCCAAGCTTCGTCATATCCCAGGTAATCTAACCATTCCATCAACTCTAAATCTCGATGATAAGAGAGATTTGGGTTTTCACCCAGTGCATGAAACGGGGCCATAAATATTCCGAACTTCAATCTAGGGGGCAATGCCATTTGGAGCACCTTTCTTTCTGATTATTTTGGCGATTCTAGCACAAGATAGGAGTCAGCTCCACCAGCCAGCATTCTAACCTTTTAGGTTATAAAAATCGCGCTCATCTAGTAATAATTTTACCGTTTCAACAACTGATTCATATTTCACTTTCAAAGTTTCTTCAGAATCTCGTGCCTTGATCTCAACAACGTTCTCTTTAAGATTCCGTAAACTCACAACAATTCGAATTGGCATACCCATTAAATCAGCATCTTTGAATTTTTTTCCAGTAGATTCAATTCGATCGTCGTACAAGACTTCTAAACCTGATTCAGTAAGCTCCGATTGCACTTTTTCAGCCAATTTTGATATGTCTGTTTTCTCTATATTCAGCGCTATTAAATGCACCTGGTATGGTGCTATAGCAACAGGGAATTTGATTCCGTCTTCATCGTTATGTTGTTCAATAGCTGCAGCAAGAAGTCGACCTAATCCGATCCCATAGCATCCCATAATTACCGGCTGCAGGCTGCCTGATTCATCGGCAAATGTAGCACCAATACTTTTACTGAAACTATCACCCAATTTAAAAACATGTCCAACCTCTATACCCTTCCTAATCTCGAGTTTTCCATTGGTGCAATTTGTACAATACTGTCCCTCTGTTGCTTGAGCTACATCTAAGATCAGATCTGCTTTAAAATCTCGCGGGTAATTCACGTTTATCAAATGAACTTCATTCTTGTTGCCACCAGCAGCAAAATCATTTCCAAGCAGTAAAGATTCATCTGCTATCACTCTAAACCCGTTGATGCCAACCGGTGAAATATAACCTTTACTCAATCCATGTTTTTCAATATCTTTAGGTGATGCCAGTCTTATTTCGGGTGCACTTATAGCAGATTTTAATTTAACTTCATTAACGTCTAGGTCTCCCCTTATAACAACCAATATGAGTTCATCTCTAGACACATAACATAACGTCTTTATAGTCTTATAATTAGGAATACCTAGGAAATCTGTCAGTCCATTTATAGTTGTTACTTGAGGAGTACTAACTTCAGCAAGCTCGGATTCGCCTTCCTTAGAGTAATCTGTTCGAGCAAACCTGGCTTTCTCAATATTTGCTGCATAACCACAACCTTCGCAGAGTACAATTGCGTCTTCACCGGAGTCCGACAGCAGTACAAACTCATGTGAATCCTTACCTCCGATTGCCCCACTATCAGCTTCGACTTGAATCACGTTTAAGCCACATCTTTTATAAATTGACTTATAAGCCTCTACCATTTTCTGATAACTCGAATCTAATCCCTTATCGGAAACATCAAGCGAATATGCATCTTTCATGTCAAATTCACGAACTCTCATTAAACCGCCCCGAGACCTCGGCTCATCTCTGAATTTGGTATGTATTTGATACAGTATTTTAGGCAAATCACGATATGAGGAGATGTGCGCCTTTACGATTGCAGTAAGCTCTTCTTCATGAGTTGGGGCAACCACAAGCGTTCTGCCCTTACGATCAGTTAAAGTGAAAAGATCATCCCCAAATGCCTTTGTTCGTCCCGTAGTATCCCATAATTCTTTCGGTTGAAGTATCGACAATCTTAACTCTTGGGAACCGGCAGAATTCATCTCTTGCCGAATGATTTCCTCTATCTTTCTTAATGCTGTCCAAGCCAAGGGAAGATAGGCATAAATTCCTGCCCCAACCTGATAAATCATAGCTGACCGCAACATCAACTTGTGGCTAATCAACTCCACTTCAGACGGATTGTCGCGATGCGTTTTTCCTAATAGTTCACTTATTTTCAAAACAACACACTTTTAAATTAATATTTTATCTAGCTACTTTGTTAAGTCTCAGCATCAGATCGTAGCAATTTATCTATCTATAACTACGCAATAATTAAATCAGAAACTAGACATTTTCTGATATTGTAAAAACGAGACTCTATGCTTCAATAAGCTCTTTCTCAACTTCACTAATTTCTTCCATCAAGGCTTTTAACATGTCGGCCTCTTCCACAATCCTGGATTTTTTACCTTTCCGAAAAATGATCGCTCTTCCGACTCCAGCAGCTATACCAACATCTGCGTCTTTAGCCTCTCCTGGCCCATTAACTTCGCAGCCCATAACAGCCACCTTTACTTGAGTTTTCGTTTTTCTTAAAAGATCCTCGACTGTGTTTGCTAACTTCCTTATATCAACATCTGCACGACCGCAACTTGGACATGCAACGAGAGTTACACCTTCTTTGCGTAATCCCAAGCACTTTAGAATCTCTAAACCAGTAATTATTTCTTCACTTGGTTCATCAGACAGTGAAACCCTTATAGTGTCCCCAATACCTTCATACAACAGTATCCCTAAGCCTATGGAGCTACGAATACTACCGCCTTTTGCAGTCCCCGCCTCAGTAATCCCAAGATGCAGAGGGTATGGCACCAATTTAGCCATTCTTCTGTAAGCTTCTACAGTTGTATCAATGTCAAATGCCTTTAGAGATATTTTTATCAAGTCAAAATCCAAATTCTCTAAAATACCTATCTCCCACAAACCGGTTTCAACCATATGGTCGACAACCGTAAATTCACCAACTTCAGCATCTGCAGCTTTCGGAAGCTCATTAACCCCATCAGTATGTCTAGATATGCCTCCGGTTAAGCCTATTTTACCGACCGGAGGAAGGCTGCCGAAATTGACTCCTATCCTAATTGGCACGGCTCTTTCTTTTGCAGCTTTTACAATTCCCTCGACTTTGGCTCTGTCTCTAATATTACCTGGGTTTAATCGCAGACAGTCCACCCCACTCTCTAATGACTTAAGTGCTAATTGATGGTGAAAATGAATATCAGCGACTATTGGTATGTCTACTTGTTTCTTTATTTGCGCTAAAGCTTCTGCTGCCTCCATATCCGGAACAGCACATCGAACAATTTGACACCCAGCTTCCTGTAAACCTTTAATTTGTGAAACTGTTGCCTGTACATCTCGTGTATCAGTTTTAGTCATTGACTGGACACTTATTGATGCATCACCGCCGATTTTGACATCACCTACGTTAATGGGTTTAGTAATTCTTCTTTTCATATTCAAAACTTTTCTTTTAATCCCGATTATAAAATTCAATCATTTTATCTGAGCAGAGGTTAATTCAGTATACTGTCTCCACTCAATATTTTTAACACATCTCTGTAACTTATTACCAATATAAGTGCTAATAGCAATGCGAAGCCAATAAGATGTGTTTTACCTTCCAAACCAGGAGGCAATTTTTTACCTCCACGAGCTATTTCGATTAAAACGAATAAAAGCCTCCCCCCATCTAATGCAGGTATTGGAAGAAGATTAAGTATCCCCAGACTAACACTAAGCAAGCCCGCTATCTGAAATACGGAAGCAAAGCCAAATTCATCTACTACCTGCCCGGTCATTTGAGCTATACCTATCGGACCTGCAAACCCTGGGTCGCTCCGTTTCCTGATGCTTTGAGACAGTCCATCTTTAGTAGACACAAAAATACTTTGAATCATCTTAAATGATAAAGGAATACTTTTATAAAATGATTCTGATTCTTTGCGTATTATTGGATTTGCAATCCCGATAGTTACTCCTATTGCTCCTTGAGTTAATATGTCACCAATTTTTAATTCTGGATTATATTTAACTGCCTCTTCTAAAGAAATTTCAGTTCGAGGATCACTAACGGTGACCACAACTTTTAATTGAGGAGGGTTAGCTCTTGGCACTAATTCAATCATTTCAGTGACTGCAAACTCTGGAGTATTATCGAAACCAGCAATCAAATTACTGCGTCGCACCGTTAATCTAATGGTGCTTCCTTCATTACCGCCTATTGATTTTACAAGGTCACTTGGGGTGTCTATCTGTTCGTCATTTATTGCGATTATAGTGTCTCCATACTTCAACCCAGATTGTTCTGCAGGAGAATTAGGTGCAACCGAATTAACCACTACCTCACTATGAACAAGCTTGTCATGAGGCAACATGAAAAGAATAGAAAATATAATTACTGGCAAAATTAGATTCATTACCGGACCAGCGACTAATATTGTCACTCGTTTCCAGCCTGCCTGCTTGGCAAAACTATCCGGTCCATCAGGGTCTTCCTCTCCAAGTAGTTTTACAAACCCTCCCAGAGGAATTAGATTTATGGAATAAATAGTATCCTTGTATTTGACTCCAAATATTCTTGGAGGGAACCCAAATCCAAATTCTTTAACTCTAACCCCAAACCATTTAGCGGTCATAAAATGACCCAACTCATGAATAAATATCAATATACCTAACACTGGGAATATAAGCATCCAACTGGGCAAATCTATCAATATTACACCTTTAGAATTCTAGATTTCATTGTTCATTTAATGTTGATTATTTCTTTAATTTTGTTTCTGCCCCATGCGGCAGCTTTTAAATAATCTTCAGGAGTTTTAGCAGATAAAGACGTGTGTGCTTCTAATGCGCCCTTTATAACTATAGGAATATCAGAAAAATTTATACTCCCATTTAGAAAACTTTCCACCGCCATCTCATCGGCACCACACAAAACAGCAGGCAAAGTCCCAAGCCTGCTTCCATAATCTAATCCTAATGAAAAGCATGGGTATTGATTAACATCTACAGGTTCGAAAGTTAAAGATCCTGTTTGAACAGGATTGAATCGAACCAAATCAGGATTAAATATTCTATCTGGGTATAACAATGCATATTGTATTGGTAACTTCATATCTGGTGGACTTATCTGAGCTTTTACGGATCCATCGTCAAATTCAACCATCGAATGGATTATGCTCTGAGGATGAATGACCACTTCAATTTGCTCCCACGCAACGTCAAACAACCATTTCGCCTCAATAACCTCAAACGCCTTATTCATTAGCGTGGCTGAGTCTATTGTTATTTTAGGACCCATAGTCCAGGTAGGATGCTTTAATGCTAATTCCGGAGTTATTTTCTTTTTTTCCTCATCTGACATACCCCTCATTGCTCCCCCTGAAGCAGTAATAAAAAGCTTAAATAAACTTTTATTCTCGCCCCGCAAGCATTGCCAAATTGCATTCGGTTCACTGTCGACAGGTAATAGCTTCGCATTATTATCACTTGCTATTTTCATCAACATTTCACCAGCCATTACAATTGATTCTTTATTCGCTAATGCAACATTTTTGCCAGCTTTAAGCGCATACACAGTTGGGAGCAAAGCCACGTCTCCAACAGTAGCTGTAACTACCAAATCAACTTCTTTATCGGTAACCATATCTTCATAGGAACAGTATTTGGATTCACCTATCATTCCATTTTTAAGTTGCGAAGATAAATTAGAACAATTAAAAAATTTCGGCTTAAATTCTTCTATCTGAGATGTTAAAAGATCGGTGGAGTTCAGTGCAGAAAGGCCAACGACTTTAATACGATCAGGAAATCGACGGACGATGTCTAACGTCTGTGTACCAATAGATCCAGTTGACCCCAGTAATGCTATTCCTATCAATCTATTGTCCATAAAACAAAAAGGTATCCTGCAAACAAGCTGATTAGAATAGAATCCATCCTATCCAAAATGCCTCCGTGGCCAGGAATAAGTGATCCAGAATCTTTTACCCCGACCATGCGTTTTACAGTTGATTCTAATAAATCTCCAACTAATGCAGAAAAGTAGAGTAAGCCTCCAAAACCAATTAATAAACCTAAGTTACCAGGTAAATCAAATAGATAATATAAGCATACAGATGTCACGATAGCGAATGTTAGGCCCGCCAAGCCTCCTTCCCATGTTTTAGATGGGGAAATTTTGGGAACCAATTTATGTTTACCAAAAAGCGACCCGAAAATATAGCTCGATACATCTGTTGCGGCTACAACCACAACTATTGTGTAGATCCAGTCTCTTCCACCTTGTAAATTATTTAAAAACAATGCAAAAGAAAGCAATCCTCCTACAATCAAAGGTATTAAGGAATTTACGACAAGACTATTAGACATATGAATCACTTTATGAGCTAAACTCTCGTTTTTGAACCCCATATCGAAAAAAATAAACACCAATAAAGCGACTGGTATAGATAACATAACAGGTATGACTGTGATAATGAATCCAGAGTCATTTAGGTAAAAATGCACCGCAACTATTAGGCCGCCGGACCAAATCGAACAAATAAATTTCACAGGTCTATAATTATGATTGGCGATTAAATTGGCTAATTCCCAACCACCCAAAACACCACAAATAGTAATAAGTACAGTCAACCACCAACCGCCAGTCCAAACCACTAGAAAAGTGACTGGCAAAAGAAAAGCAGTAGCCAGAGTCCGAATGAAAAAATTTCGGACTTTAGGATTATTAGCTTTAGGAGTTATATATAATTTCCAAAGTTCTTTCACTGGCAAACCTGTTTTTTAATTTACTTCATGTCATCAAATCGAAAATTAATAAAATACACATATTAAAGCTGCTTTGCAGTCGTATTAACCTTGCCAAATTTTCTTTTCCGACTGCTATATTCTAGCAACGCATTATTCAACTCTAGCTCATCAAAGTCAGGCCAGCAAACTGGGCTGGAATAGTATTCTGAATAGCTAGCCTGCCATATCATAAAGTTACTAATTCTCATTTCACCGGCAGTGCGTATAATCAAATCCGGATCAGGCATCCCTGAAGTGTAAAGTTCTGATGATAAAGTGTCTTCGGTTATATCATCAGGCTTAATTGCCAACTCGACCATTCGACGAACAGCTTGGACTATCTCGTCCCTGCCTCCATAATCAAAAGCAATATTCAAATTAATTACATTATTTCGACTCGTTAAACCCACACTATCTTCTATGGCTTTTTGTAATCTGGCAGGAAGTCTATCAATCCTTCCCAAGTGTCTTATTCGAACCCCTTCATCATTCATCTCAGTTGTTTCGTTAACAATAGATTCAGATAAAATTTGAATCAAACTATCAACTTCATCTATAGGTCTATTCCAATTTTCAGTTGAAAAAGCATACAGAGTAACATACTCAATATTATTCACGATGAGTTGACGCACAATTCTTCGAATATTTTGTGTGCCTGCGATGTGACCTTCTGTTCGACTTAACCCTTTACCCTCCGCCCAGCGGCCGTTGCCATCCATAATTATGGCTACGTGCTTTAAGTTACTCAATGCACCAGTATGATCTTTGAATCTCATTCAAATATATCCACTAAATTTCTAACACTTCCAGTTCTTTGGTGGATCTACACTCATTCATATTAGCAATATATTCGTCAGTAATTGTCTGGATATCGTTTTGTGCTCTAAAACTATCATCTTTCCCTAGTTCTCCATCACTAACTAAATGCCGTAAAGTATCAACAGCATTGCGTCTGATGTTACGAACTGAAACATGGCCTTCTTCAGTTTTTTTACTAACAGTCTTCACTAGATCTAATCGTCTTTCTTGAGTAAGTGAGGGTAATATAATTCGTATCAATTCTCCGTCATTACTTGGTGTTAATCCTAAATCAGATGTCATGATTGCTTTTTCAACGTCTCTCATAACCGTTGGGTCCCAAACCTGAATTTGTAGAACCCTTGATTCAGGAACGGTAATTGTAGCTAGCTGATTTAATGGTGTTGCAACGTCATAATAATTGACGTTTATAGATTCGATTAAACCCGGGTTTGCACGCCCTGTCCTAATGCCATTAAATTCTTTTTTTAGGGCATCCAAAGATTTACCCATCCGATCTCTGCATTCGTCTAAAACATTCTCTATGGCCATGTAGACCTCCCAAATACTTTACATAATGTGGTTGATTATATTGTTTATCGAGAAAATTTAATCGTTAACCTGACTCCGAAACTAATGATCCAATAGATTCTCCATTTATTATGCGGGTTAAATTGTCGGAATGAGTAATATCAAAAACCCGTATCGGCAAGTCATTCTCCATACATATGGATAATGCAGTTGTATCCATTACACCAAGTCTTTTTTCTATTGCATCTTGGTATGAAATAAAGTCATATTTAGTTGACTGAGAGTCAATATTTGGATCAGTATCATATATACCATCAACGGAATATTTAGCCATCAGGAGAATGTCGGCTTCGATTTCAACCGCTCTTAAAGCAGCCGCAGTATCGGTGGTCATATAAGGGTTACCAATCCCGGCAGCGAAAATAACTACCCTGCCCTTTTCTAAGTGTCTAACTGCTCTTCTTCTTATATATGGTTCTGCAACTTCCTGAACATTAATACCTGTTTGTGTTCTTGTGTCTACGTCATGTATTCGTTCCAGACGGTCCTGTAATGACAAAGCATTTATAACAGTTGCTAGCATGCCAGCATAGTCAGCAGCCACTCTATCCATTCCTTCATTTTCTGCTGCGGATCCACGCCATATGTTCCCTCCTCCAACCACCACTCCGATTTCCACACCACAATCACGTATGACTTTAATTTGAGAAGCTATAGAATCAACTGCTACCGGGTCTATCCCGTATCCTCGGTTACCTTTAAATGATTCACCGCTTAATTTGAGCAAAATACGCTTGAGTATAACTTTACCTGCAGCCATGAAGATTTATTGCCCCAATGCGAATCGGACAAATCGTTTTATCTTCACGTTTTCACCCAATTTACCAGCCACTTCAAGGATAAGGTCGGAAACAGATATCCCCGGATCTTTGATGTACGACTGAGAGGTCAATGCTATTTCTTCAGGACTTCTTTTCTCATCATCAGGAATTTCGTCTGCGTTTACGTAGATCGGAGACATTGCCGCAATTTGCATAGCTAAATTGTGGCACAATCCCTTGAAATCCTCTGTGCGCGCAACAAAATCAGTTTCGCAGTTCACCTCCAAGATCACCCCTACTCTCCCACCTCCGTGAACATAAGTTTCGATTAAACCTTCTTCAGTTTTACGTCCGCCCTTCTTAACTGCTGCTGCCATACCTTTATGTCTTAATAAGTCCAGAGCTTTTTCAATATCACCACCAGACTCTTCCAGAGCTTTTTTCGCGTCCATAACACCTGCTCCAACCTGCTCACGAACCTTTTTTATTTTATCTAAACTTATTTGCACACAATCCCCCGTTTTCTTTTTTTAATCAAATCCACATTGATCACAGTGTTTACGATTTTTCCTGCTTTATATTCGCACCATCGTCCTAACTGTCTTCCCCAGAATCAACTGTCTCATTTTTCATTTGCATGGACTCGAGCTCAGCAGCTTTAGCATTCGCAGCAGATGCTTCAGCCATTTCAGCCTGTATTGATTCCCTACGATGCTTACCCTCAATAACAGAGTCTGCTATTTGGCTTGCTACTAATCTGATTGATCGAATTGCATCATCGTTTCCAGGAATAACGGAATCAATTGGTGTTGGGTTACAATCTGAATCAACCAAAGCAACAATAGGAACTCCTACTCTTAGTGCCTCAGCAACAGCCAAACTCTCTTTACCTATATCCACTATAAATAGAGCTCCTGGCATCTCAGTCATCTCTTTAATTCCACCAAGATATCGGTTTAATCTTTGAATAGAAACTTCCTTCTTCTGAGCTTCTTTTTTCGTTATGTATTTAAATTTTCCTGCATCTCTTTCTCCCTCAAGTTTAACTAGATAGTCCATTCTGGACTGTATCGTCTTGAAATTGGTAAGAGTACCACCCAACCATCTTGTGGATACATAAAACGAACCACTTCTCTCCGCCTCTTCTGTAATCACTTCACTCGCTTGCCGCTTAGTACCCACGAATATAATTTTTTTACCATCTGCAGCAATATCCGAAATGAATTCTTTTGCTTTTTGCAGTAGCGGTAATGTTTGAGAAAGATCCATTATATGGATGCCATTTCTAGCAGAAAATATGTAACGGTTCATTTTGGGGTTCCATCTTCGCTTTTGATGCCCGAAATGAACACCTGCCTCTAACAAAGATTTCATCGAAAGCTTAACAGGCTCTTTCTTCTCGACTTTCTGCTCAACTTCGACAACTGGGACTTCGACAACTGGGACTTCGACAACTGGGACTTCGACAACTGGGACTTCGACAACTGGGACTTCTTGATCTAATTCTTCAACCATTATTAAACTAGCCTTTTGTTTATTTAGATGATCTTTTCATTACAAAGTACGAGAATTTTGCTTGGTATAAAACCACAAGACAACTTTGCGAGATCAATCTTACTCGTGCGCTAAGTATAACATAAGGACACTATTTATTACCTTCATTAAGGTTTACAAATTTTGATTGCCTAAGCAATATTTATTATGCTAAACTTATAGAAGTTACCCAAGGACAAATGTCCAAGTGGGTTAATGTTAATGTGAAGGACATAACTACAACACACATACATAAGTAGTAAGTACAAACCCCTTCACGTCCTTAAATCTATGCAAGAAACACTTAAAGAATTACAAATACACGATAAAGACACTGGATCTACTGCGGTTCAGGTAGCCAGCCTATCTAGCAGAATTGATCACCTAACAAAACATCTTAGAATCCATAATCATGATGAGTCTACGAGACGCGGCCTACTAAAACTAGTTGGTCAACGGAGGAGATTACTACGATATCTAAATGGTAAAGATGTTAATAAGTACCGCTCCTTGATTGAAAAACTGGGGCTTAGAAAGTAGTTAACTTACTGGATAACTACTTCATTCACTAGTTATAAGAATCCAGTCACACTCTCTAGTCTACGATTTCCCTATGATGCCGCAGCAAGAGAAATACAAATTACCCTATTAGAAGCAAAAGAAACAGAAAGAGGAAACAAAACTAAATGTCAGAAAACTATGAATTATCCATCGGAAATAAAACTTTATCGGTGGAAACAGGAAAACTAGCAAAAAAAGCAAACGGATCAGCTACTTTAAGATACGAAGATTGCGTCATACTAGTCACAGCTACTACGTCAAACCCAAGGCCAGGACTCGATTTCTTTCCACTAACAATTGATTTCGAGGAAAGAATGTATGCACGCGGCAAAATACCCGGAAGCTTTTTCAAAAGAGAAGGGCGACCAAGCACAGATGCCATACTAATATGCCGTCTCACAGACAGACCGCTAAGACCACTTTTCCCAAAGGGTTTTCGCAATGAAGTTCAAATAATAACTACCCCATTATCAGCAGATCTCGAGAATCCATTAGATATCCTTTCAATCAACGGAGCCTCTCTAGCATTATCAATCTCTGACATACCATTTGACGGGCCTTTGGGCGCCACTCGCATGGGTTATATTGATGGCGATTTTGTCATCAATCCTACCTTCGAGCAAATAGAGGAGAGTAGTCTCGATTTGGTAGTCGCAGGAACGCGAAATGGCGTTATGATGATGGAATCCGGTGCGAATCAATTAGATGAAGATTTAGTCTATGATGCCATTGTTAAAGCTCAAGAGGAAAACCTTAAGATTGTTGAATTTCAAGAAAAAATTGCTAGTGAAATAGGTAAATCAAAATTGGAATTCGTTCCCCCTCAGCCAATTGAAGGAATAGAGGATGCTGTATCTACAATTATCGGAGACCGGCTGAACAAAGCAGTTGAGCATTCTATTTCACCTGAGAAAGATACATCTCAAATTGACTCACTTAAAAACGAGGCAACTGAGCAGTTAGCTGATAAATACGAATCTCGCGACATAGGAAAAGTGATCGAAAATCTAACTGATGAAATTTATAGATCAAAAATGATGGACGGCGTTAGGCCTGATGGCAGAGGTCCCTTAGATCTGCGTCCGCTATCAGCTGAAGTTGGGATCGTACCGAGGGCTCATGGAACTGGCTTATTTGAGCGTGGAGAAACACAGGCGCTTGGAGTGGTAACGCTTGGTTCACTTGGAGATGTTCAGAAAATTGACAACATCAATCCTACTAAAAGTAAAAGATTTATGTTGCATTACAATTTTCCACCATATTCTGTTGGAGAGTGTGGGAGAGTAGGTTCACCTAAAAGACGTGAAATTGGTCATGGTGCTCTAGCTGAACGTGCTTTAACAGCAGTACTACCAGGTGAAGAAGACTGTCCTTATACAATCAGATTAGTCTCCGAAATTATGGCTAGTAACGGCAGCACTTCAATGGCAACTGTGTGTGCTAGTTCATTGGCATTAATGGATGCAGGTGTAGCAATAGAGTCGTCAGTCGCAGGCATATCTATCGGTTTAATAACAGACAACAATGAGAAATGGTTAACCCTTACTGACATTCAAGGTCAAGAGGACCATATAGGAGATATGGATTTCAAAGTTGCTGGAACTAGGCGAGGTATAACTGCTATACAACTAGACATGAAGGTTAAGGGTATAAGTTTTGATGTAGTCCGAGCTGCATTAAACCAAGCTAAAGAAGCACGAATACAAATACTTGAAGTAATGGATAGCACAATCTCCGAGCCTAGGGCTGACGTAAGCGACTTCGCTCCTAGAATCATAAAGATTACTGTACCTGTCGATAAGATAGGAGCTGTAATCGGATCAGGAGGAAAAACCATAAGAGGCATTCAAGAATCCACTGGAGCAACAGTAGATATTCAAGATAACGGAGAAATACTAATAGGCGCGGTTGACGAAGATTCATCAGCTAAAGCCGTTCAGATGATTGAAGACCTAACCAAAGATGCTGAAGTAGGTCAAATATACACAGGTAAAGTTGTAAAAATCTTAGACTTTGGAGCGTTTGTTGAAATCCTACCTGGAAAAGACGGTATGGTTCATATCAGCGAACTTGCTAATCACAGAGTGGCTTCAGTAGAAGACGTTGTATCTGTCGGAGAGGAAATGACTGTAATCGTTAAAGAGGTTGCCAACGGACGAATCAGCTTGTCTCGGAAAGCCTTACTAACTGATGAAGACAATCCATCAGGAGACGAGTCATCTGGACAAGCTCGTACTAATGAAGAGGGATCTTCAGGTTCAGATAGAAGTCAAGGTCGAAGAGATCAAGGCTATAACAGGCCCGGAGGCCGAAACCCTCGAAGCGGAAATAGAGGTAACAACCCAAGAAAATACGATTAGTACCCGCTCCGGAAAAGTGATTGTAAATGTCAAACGGAAAATTAATAAATGTAGTACTCCAGGGCGCATTGGGTAGAATGGGTTGCGAAATCCTAGCTACGCTATGTAAACAAGATGAATTAAACCCACTAGCTGCAATTGACCTGACTGCAGAAAGTGAGCTGTTGGCTTTGCCGAATGGTCAGTCTATTCCATTATTTACAAAAATTGATGATGTTCCCGAAACAACAGATGTTTTGGTTGACGTAACTAATGCAATAGGTGCTCAGAAAGCAATCAGCAATCTTGCACCGAAAGGTATAAATATTGTAATTGGTTCATCAGGAATTCCAGAATCCACTTATATGGAAGCTGAGTATTTATCCAAAAAACATAATGTTGGAATAGTGATTGTCCCAAACTTCGCTCTAGGCGGTGTGTTAATGACACATGTTGCTAGAATCATTTCTAAATACTACGATTACGCTGACCTAACAGAAACTCATCATGAAAAGAAGATAGATGCTCCTTCAGGTACTTCAATTGCTATAGCGAAGGCCATCAGCGAAGGTAAAGGGGGAAACATGAATTCCGCCAATACTGAAAATGAAACGATTGCTCATACCAGAGGAGGCCAATACAGTGGTGTTAATATCCATAGCGTGAGGCTTCCAGGAAGAGTTGCCCACCATGAACTTGTATTTGCTGGACCTGGAGAGACATTAACTATACGTCACGACTCTATTGATCGCTCGGGATTTATGCCGGGCGTAGTAAGCGCCATTCATGCATCTGTAAATAAACCCGGTCTAACTGTGGGTTTAGAACAAATCCTAAATTTATAAGTAACAGAATTTAATTATGGATCGTTTTAATTTAGCAGTAATCGGAGCAACTGGAGCAGTTGGTGAAATATTTCTTTCAATACTAGAAGAACGAAATTTTCCTTTAAACAAGTTACGGCTATGCGCTTCAGAAAGATCTTTAGGGAAAAAAATTAAATTTGCCAATGAAGATCACTACATTGAACCAGTAACTAATGAATTGTTAAGTGATTGTGATTTCGTATTTATTTCTGCTAGTAGTGAGGTAAGTTTGGATATCGCTCCAAGGGCTGCTAAGTTAGGATCGATAGCAATTGATGACAGCTCTGCTTTCAGAATGAATAAAACCGTTCCTTTAGTGGTACCTGAGGTGAATTCAAAAGATTTGGATCAACATAAAGGTATTGTTTCAATTCCTAACTGTTCAACAACTCCCCTGACAATGGTTTTACACGAGTTAGGTAAACTAGCTAAAATCAACCGCGTAATAGTGGATACATTCCAATCAGTTTCAGGAGCCGGTGCAGGAGCTGTTTTTGAGCTAGACTCTCAAAATCATGCTATGTATGAAAATTCTGAAATTCAGACATCGATACATCCGCATAGAATAGCCTTTAATGTAATTCCCCAGATTGATGACTTCACAGAATCTGGATATACAAATGAAGAAATGAAGATGATTAATGAGACTAAAAAAATTCTCCATCGACCTGACCTAAACATTTCGGCAACTTGCGTTAGAGTACCAGTCAAAATTGGACATTCAGAAGCAGTTCATATTGAATTCGAACAAAATATTGACATAGAAAGTGCTTATTCTGCACTTTCTAATGCTCCAGGGATTACATTACTGGATGACACCGAAAAGAATCATTACCCCATGCCTATTAACTGCGAGCATAAAGATGATGTTATGGTTGGGCGACTAAGAAAAGATGTTTCTTTGCCCAATGGAATAGTTCTATGGTTATCTTGTGATAACTTAAGAAAAGGTGCCGCTTTGAATGCGATCCAAATTGCTGAATCGATCATTGAAAAACGTCTAATTTAAAAATTAAGGAACAAATAGATGAATGAAATTGGAAGAGTAATCACCGCCATGATTACTCCATTTAATGAAAATGGACGAGTTGATTATGAAGAGGCGGCTGTACTAGCCGATGCTTTAATTAATTCAGGCAATGATGGGTTGGTAATCACAGGGACTACTGGTGAATCACCTACTCTTACAGAAACAGAGCGCCTAAAATTATATTCTACTGTTAAAGAATCTGTTGGTGATAGAGCTTCAATAATTGCAGGAACCGGAACCAACAATACCGCTGAGAGCATAGAAAACAGTATGGCCGCGGAAAAAGCTGGGGCCGACGCAGTACTCCTTGTCGCTCCCTCTTACAATAAACCTCCTCAACGAGGTTTATACCTACATTTCAAATCAATAGCAGAGCATGTCTCTGTGCCTTGTATTCTTTATAACGTACCTGGCAGAACAGCTGTAAATATTGATGCAGAAACTACGATTGAACTTAGTAGCGTAAGCAATATTATCGGAGTAAAAGAAGCTAGCAGCAATATGGAGCAAATTAGTCATGTGATAAAACATACTAGTTCCGATTTCAAGGTTTGGAGTGGAAATGATGATGAGACATTCCAAATAATCTCATTAGGTGGGTACGGAGTAGTATCCGTTTCTGGACATTTGATAGCTAATCAAATTAAAAAAATGATTACTCTAATATTAAAAGGAGAGCTGGAATCTGCATCCGACATCAACAAAGCGCTTCTTGATATTAACAAAATTCTATTTATTGTTTCTAATCCAATTCCAGTAAAATATGCTGTTAAACAACTAGGTTATAAAGTGGGTGAACCTAGGCTACCTTTAATCAAACTTGATGATGCGTCTGTAAGCAAGGTAGATAAAGTTCTTTCGAACCTCGACGTAGATCTAGCGTCTCGATTTAAATAGAATTTATAAACAGATAAATTTCTATAATATTGATCTTCTTGTAATGGCCTCGTGTCTTTTTGGACCTGTAGATATTACATCGACAGGACAGCCAATTAGATTTTCAAGCCTCATAACATAGTCGACTGCTTTCTTAGGTAGTTGCCCAAAACTAGTAGCACCTGCAGTTGGTTCATCCCATCCAGGGTACTCTTCATAAACCGGCTCACAATGCTGTAAAAATCCTTGTCCACCTGGCACCCTATTGATTCTTTTACCATTCAGCTCGTACCCAACGCAAATTTTTATGGAATCAAAACCATCTAAAACATCGAGTCTAGTTAATACAACTGACGTATATCCATTGATTTTACTACTATAGTTAGCCATGATCGCGTCAAACCAGCCTACTCTTCTTGGTCTGCCAGTTGTGGTTCCAAATTCCTGTGCTAAATTCCTTATGCGTTCACCGGTTTCGCCTGTTAATTCAGTCGGGAATGGGCCCCCTCCAACTCGCGTACAATATGCTTTAAACACACCTATTACGCCTGAAATTTGACTGGGGTGTAAACCCAATCCAACACTTGCACCACCGATTGTTGGGTTGGAAGAAGTAACAAATGGATAGGTTCCATGGTCGAGATCAAGTAACGCTCCTTGAGCCCCTTCAAGGACAACAATCTGATTGTCGCTTAATCTGTCATGTAGTATCTCTTCAGCTGCTCCAATATAAGAAGAAAGCGAGAGCGACCATTCTGCACATTTATTAAACACAGCTTCCAATTCCATTGGCTCTCCACCATACACCTTCGTGATCAAAGCGTTGGCATTATCAAGAGTTTCCGCAAGTCTAAGCTTAAGAGCATCTAGGTCAAGTAACTCTGACACCCGTAAGCCATTCCTGGAAGCTTTATCCGCATATGCTGGTCCAATTCCCCTGCCTGTCGTCCCTATCGCGTTCTCACCTTTTGCTGATTCAGAAAGTTGATCTAATTCGATGTGATAAGGCATTATTAAATGAGCCCTTTCACTAATCACCAATCTACCTTCAACGTCGATACCTCTAGATTTTAAAGAACTGATTTCCTCTAATAGGCTTGGAGGATCAACCACTACCCCGCTACCCATAACGCTTAGGGTTTGAGGCCAAAATATACCCGAAGGTATTTGATGAAGGCTAAAATGGCCTTGGTCATTTATCACAGTATGCCCAGCATTGTTTCCACCTGCAAAGCGTGCGACCACATCCGCCTTTTCTGACAAAAAGTCGACTATTTTCCCCTTACCTTCATCTCCCCACTGTGCTCCCAATATAGCGTATGCTGGCAAATTATTTCTCCAAATATTCAATACACATATTAATAAAAACCTTAATTAGAAGTAACGAAAATAATGCACCTATTACGTCATAATTATTCAAAAGCGTTAGACCTTCGACAGGTATGATGATAATTTCGTTAAAGTAGAATCAAGCGCATCAACAATAATGTCAATTTCCGCTTCAGTAATACATAAAGGCGGTGACATCTGTATTACCCTACTACCCAAGGTCCTTAACAGTAGTCCATTATCTTTAAATGTATTCACCAACCAGTCCTCTAGTTCTTTATCATCAATTGTAAATTTACTATCAAGTTCAATGGCAACCAAAAGACCCATACCTCTAACATCTCCAACAATAGGATGCTTTACAGCAAGATTGTTTAATCTATTAATAAAATATCTTCCCTTAACTGCAGATGCTTCAACCAAACCCTCTTGTTCTATAATATTTATATTTGCTAGCGCTGAAGCAGTTGAAACAGGGTGTCCTCCAGCTGTAAGGGCAGCATAAAAAATATTTTCTTTACCGGCGAATGCATCCGCTATTTGTGTAGTAGCTATTACAGCGCCAATTGGAACATAGCTGCTCCCAAGACCTTTAGCGAGTGTCATTATATCGGGAGTCACTCCGAAGTGCTCAATCCCAAACATTTTCCCAGTTCTACCAAACCCACATACCACTTCATCATCAATTAATAAAATACCATATCGATCACAGATCTCTCGAACTATCAGCCAATATTGTTCTCCAGGCACAACTGCTCCAAGAGAAGAAGTTATCGGTTCACCTATAATTGCCGCAATCGTATCAGGGTCATTTTGAATAATTAAATTTTCAATATCTTGAGCACATAAAATAGCACACTCTGAAGGAGATTTGCCTCCAAATGAGCAACTGTAAGGATTAGGCTGGGAAGCATAAATCATACCTAAAGGACCTGGTTCATACTGGTCTAAGCCTAAAGAAGCTGGCCTGCCAAGCCAGGCCACTCCAGATGTGGCCCCATGGTAACTTCCATATCTACTAATGATTTTGTACCTGCCTTTATCTCCTCTTCTTACATGGTAAGCGCGAGCCATTCTGATCGCAATTTCATTTGCTTCTGACCCACCCGAAACCGGCCAAACTCTACTCAAAGTTCCGGGAGTGATTTCTGCTAATTTTTCGGCAAGTAGAGCATTCGGGAAAGTAGTGGTTTGCTCTGGGTAATATGACAACTGAAGCATCTGATTCTTCACGATATCAGCCATGTCTTTCCTCCCATACCCGATGTTTACTGACGAGTATCCGCCATTGACATCTAACCAAGTATTACCTTCAATATCAGTGACAGAAATACCATTAGCACTTTCAATTATCATCGGTTCACCGGCTGCGGTCATATCAGCCCAACCTTTAGCCTGCATCCAAAGATGTCTATTTGCTTTGCCCTGCAATTCTGTTTTAGTATTCACGCAAATCTCCCAACTCCACATTCACCCTCAAATTCCCATAAGCCGAGATCAACAGCATGAACTATTTCATCAACCTCTTCACGCGTTATGCACAATGGAGGTCCAAAGTGCAGTATGTTTTCACGAGCCCTAAAAATTAGTCCTTTGGATTTAAACTTCTTGGTCAGCCTGACACCGATTTCAATCCCTGTATCAAATCCAGCTTTCGTTTTCCTATCACTTACAAGTTCCATGGCCAAAAATAACCCAACACCTCTAACATCACCAACATAAGGGTGATCCATAATCATATTTTCAAGCTGATTTTTGAAATACCCACCAACTACTTTGGCGTTGTCTACCATATTTTCTTCTTCAATTATCGATATGTTTTTAAGAGCTGCAGCAGCTGATACTGGATGTCCACTATTGGTTAGGACATGTTTCAGTGAAGCATCTCCTCCTGAAAAACTGTCAGCAATACGATCACTCACAATCGTACCAGCCATAGGCAAGTATGCACTAATAATCCCTTTAGCCACGGTCATAATATCTGGAACTACATTGAAGTGTTCCATGGCAAACATTTTTCCTGTTCTACCAAAACCACATACGACTTCATCAGCAATCATTATTACACCGTATCGATCACATATATCCCGGACCATGGGCCAATATTCCTTAGATGGAACTGGAGCTCCTTGAGGAATAGCAATTGGCTCACCAATAAACGCTGATATTGTTTCCGCCCCATGAAACAAAATCGTATCCTCAATAGCCTGGGCGCAAAGTATGGCACACTCAGATTCAGTTTCTCCGCCAAACTCACATCTATATGGGTTTGGTTGAGGCACATGAAGCATACCTGGATAAGCAGGTCCGTAATCAGCCTTGTGAACTGCTGGACCATCACCGGTCCAAAGAACCCCTCCAGTCATTCCATGGTATGAACCTTTTCTACTAATAACTCGATAACGTCCTGGTTCTCCACGGCGGTTATGATATGCCTTTGCAATCTTTAATGCAGTTTCGTTTGCCTCTGAGCCACCAGTTGAGAAAAAGACCCTGTTAAGATCACCTGGTGCTAATTCAGCCAGTTTTTCAGCTAATCTGATTACTGTCTCTGTAGTAGTGCCAATTGGGCAAAACGAAGTTTTATTGATTTGTTCGTACACAGCTTGAGCAATTTCAGGCCTTCCATAACCAATATTTACGCAGCTATAGCCGGCATTAACATCTATCCAACTGTTCCCCTCGCTATCAGTAACCCTCACGCCCTTCCCAGAAGTAATAACATGAGGCCCGCCAGACTCGGCCATTTCCGTCCAATCTCGATTATGCATCCATAAATTATTTAAAGCTTTTAAACGAACATGTTCTATTTCGGCCGGCGTATCCATAAAAAATATCCTGTCTATAAGATGATCAAGATCTGTCTCCAAAAGTATATGTCTGCGTATTACATACTTACAAGCTTTTAGGGTAAAAACCAACTAACTAAAGGACTCATTTTCACTTTGACTCAGTTAAACTGACTGTAATAATATATCTTTAGTGTAACTAATTCGGCTACGTAGCTCAGAGGCAGAGCGGGCGCTTCATAAGCGCTAGGTCACAGGTTCGAGCCCTGTCGTAGCCACCAAAATAAGATTTAAGCTCGGTAAACACTATATGCTGTTTTAAGTTGACTTTCCTGAAACTCTAACGGTTTCTCACCTAAAGCAAATTCGTATAAAGCAGCTTTGTAGATTCCTTCTAGAGTGTAAATTATTGTTACAGACGCAGCAGCGACTAATACTCCGATTACTAGGCCAAAAGTGGTATCAATCAATCCAAAGAACCATCCAATAGCAGCGCTGACAATTAAGGCTAAGATTTGAAAAATCCCAAATCCAAAATTAGCTGTTATCTGGCTACCCCAAGTGCTTTTAAATAAACTCGTCGACTTCTTTATTGCAGCAAACGGGCTTAAGTTTTCAGAAACAATAATTGGAACGACAAAGAAGGTCATCATAGTCCACCCGGCTTGTAACAAACTACCGAGGATTTGACCAACTATTCCTCTTCTATTTCCCTTTATAGCGGCTATTAAAATCGCCACAATAGTGACAATTATCGACCATATCAAAATGTGATGAATATGCTTTAACGCGTGTGAAAACCCTGAGTAAACATTTGGATCTCCACCCCTTAACCTTTCCAAGGCAGCAGAAACTAAAGCTGAATTGAAAAACACAATTATGAAATTAGAAACAAAAACAATAACAACATAAACCGCTATTGGCCGTCCTTCCTCTTCAGTGTTATCTAATCCGATCACACCAAAAGACCACATAAGGGCTAAAAATACCGCTATGCTGGCTGCAGCCAATAAAGGGAAAAAAATTAATTCCTTGTCTTTCTTGAGTACATTAGCTGATGCTTTCATCATTAAAATAGTGTTCGATATATTTCCAAAAAATCCCATATATTTCTACCTTTTGTTATTATTTAGTAACGCGTCGATTTTACCAGACTTAATCTGAATTTATGTTATTTCTAAGATTAGTTACTAGTTTGTTGTAACTGTTTAAAATTCTCTGCTTATTTATTATTTATATTAGATTGTTTTATGGTCTAATTATGTTTTTCTTGATGTCCTGTAAAAATATCTGCCGCCACATCAAATTCCTCTGAAATTCTAGATTTCAATAATTCAAGTTGCAAGTTCTGTTGTGGTGGTAAATAACTTATACCCCGAAGCATCTTCCATTCATAAGAATTTATTGCTATTAAATTCATACGATACTGCCCTCTTACCTGCACTCTGCGTTCCCTTGGTTGATGCTCAATAAACCCTTTGCTTACTAAAGCCGCTATGCGGTCATCTACCGTTCTGGATAGACTCTGTCTTTCATAATCTTTTAGCGCAAACCATGTTGAGTAAATCTTAGACCAGGTATTTTCCTTAGAATCCAAGTAAAAGTTCCTATTCTCACGTCTGTCGTCGTGAGAATAACCAGTTTGTATCTTTTGTCTGACTGCTCCGATTAGTTCAACCCGCTCTTTTGTTAACCATTTATCAGGTGGAGTATTTGAGGCATACTTAGAACTTTTAGATGTTTCATAATGCTGCCAATGTTTTAAAGAATCAGTTTCCCAGCACAATAAGATTTCAGTGTCTATTACTGCAAATGGAGGTTTATCAAGTTTCTTATAGTCTCCTCTTATTGCAGTACTTTCTTCAAGATCGGTAAGTACGGGCTGATACAGAGATTCATTGTTAAGCAATTTCTCAATAATGTCATTCATTACTTCAATGTTGTGGAGTGCCCCATAAGTCTTTAGAGCGTCTCTATTAGATTCACTCAGTCTCACCGCCGTGTAGCCATTTTTTTTATCTTTATTAGACATAAGTTGTTATAAAAGCCAGTTTATTTTCCTACCTGTAGATATGGTTGATGCAATTTTAACTCGGCAGTCAAATTGAATTACAACTTTTTTATGAACCCTAATTTTGTTCATGACGCTGAAGCAATCACTTCATGTTTGGAAACAGTTATCTTAATTTACTAGCTTTGTTGTAGGCTTGAGCTGACATCCCATTCCACTTCTCCTTGTCAACTGGCGATCCCTTTCGCGCATAAGTTTCATAAACAATTCCCAGTGCTTGATAGACCTGCCAACTGGCAGGGGATATCCGTGATGCTCTTACTAAATCATCAACTGCCCTCTGACAGCTGATGATTTCACTAAATGCTTCACAAGTTTGATGGTAAGTAATAGCTCTTCCTATATAAGCTCTATCAAGTGAAATTCCAATGTTTAAATCTTTAATTTCTTTAAGTTCAGGCTCTTGATTATTACTTTTTTGATGATTATTCTCTATGTATTGAGTGAAATCTTTTGTTGCTAAATTAACTCCTTCAACACTTGTTGCAGATTCATAATAAGCATAAGCTCGCAGAAAATAAGCATCATTAAAATCAGGATTCTCTAGTAAGGCAGAGTCGAAATCATCAATTGCCAGCTTATATTCTTGAAGTAACAGGTGTTCAATTCCTTCATCAGTAAATTTACTTTCAATAGATCCGCAGCTAATGAAAATCAAAGCAGACAATACTACAGCCATTCTCACTAAATACTTCAGTTTATTAGTCCACATTGTATGTTCATCTTTAATAGCATAGGAATATTACAATCAGTTTTAGTATTATCCCTCAGTCTAGCCATGTTTATCACCTTGAATTTTTAAGATATACTTACATTTCGATTTAGGGCGATTAGCTCAGTTGGCTAGAGCACCTCGTTTACACCGAGGGGGTCGGGGGTTCGAGTCCCTCATCGCCCACCATTTTAGTAAAACATTGTAACAGTCAATGCCGAAGTGGCGGAACGGCAGACGCGCTGCGTTCAGGGCGCAGTGCCCGCAAGGGTGTGTGGGTTCGAATCCCTCCTTCGGCACCAGCACTATATCCAACAACGATAATCTCGGATTAATACATGAAATAGGTTGGAACCAACGATATCCTGTCCTCATTATTAATAACCCAGATTTATACCCGAATTATTAGCGATTTATACCCGAATTATTAGCGATTTATACTCGAATTATTAGCGTGAAATATTAAGAGGTATAATACATACAATACTATGCGCTTGTAGCTCAGTGGATAGAGCGCCGCCCTGCGGAGGCTCATCCCTTTAGTCAGTTTTGAGCTTAAAATCAACTGTTTTGAGTGACAAATTTGGCTGTACCCACGTTTGCACCCAAATAACATGGGGATTACACTCAGAATTCACCATATTACTCTCCAACAACTTTAAATCCTTTAGTACCAGTATCCGTAGTCTCTATTTTTTCAATGTTGTTTGCGCTATTTATTACTCCCGACATATGCCCTAGCGGATTAACTTGCTTGTCATCTTCAATATTAGGAAAGTAATTTTTTAATGTTGTTGAAATCTGTCTATGCCTCAAAGCCTTACTAAGCGCTGCAGAGTCCTGACCAGAGGCAACACCCTTAGAGAATACATAACCTCTCATAACATGAGGAGTGAGTTTCACCTTATGGCTAACACCTAATTTTTTTAACATAGGTTTCCAGTGTCTGTTTCTGAAGTTATTAGGTGTGCAAGGTGTTCCATTCCTGGTAGTGAAGATAAGGTCATCTGAATCTTTATTTGCTATAAGTTTAACTAGTAGCTCTACTGTTTCTGGGATAAGTTGTAGCGTCCCGTGACTTTCCTCTGTTTTAAGCTGGTCTAGGACGACAGTCGAACTATTTTCATTAAAAGCATCATCTTCAAGATAGCGAGTCCCCTTTAGCATATGCATGGGGTAGCTTTGTACTTGATGAGTTAAAGTAACTGTTTTATTAAATAAGTTTACGTCCTTAACTTTGACGCCAAGTGCCTCTCCTAGTCGACAGGCATGAGCCATGAAATGATATACGATTTCATCATCTCTACCTTTGACATTATCAAACATTCGTTCGATATCAACCGTGGCTAATGGAAATTCATTTTCTCTTTGTCTCTTTTCCTTTAAAGCATCTTTACGATTCTCCCGAATAGATTCTCGTAAATCATCATCTATTGGATTCTCAGTAAAACACTTCTTCTTCTTGCACCAGTTCATAAATGTACTAAGAACTTTAAACACCTCTTTGGTAACTAGAGCGCCTTTCGCCTCAGTAAGATTTTCTGCAAACTCCACTAGTTCTTCATTCGTTGTTTTACTAATTACATGGTTTTTAAAGTATGGAAGTATATCCCTATCAAAATGAGCTTTAATCTTTATGTAGGTTCCAACGGAACGTTTACTCTCAACGACTTTTAAATACCCAGAGAACATCTTTGCATAGGTAGCGTTTTTGTAATTACTGCCTGCACCATTTGGATTTCTTTTAGCGTCAATAAAATGCTGAACAGTTTTTACACCCCAATCCTTATAGTTCTTGGCAGTTAATTCTCTCATCACACCATCTGCATGTACGAAGCTTCTCCTGTAAACATGTTCAGATTTAGTACCATCACGTTTTATAATCCAATACCAGTATTTGCCTTTGCTTCTATCTCTTTTATATGGCATTTCTATACCGCCTTATTTTTTTAAGCCTTGTTCCTTATATATATATAGGTTCTAAACCAGATGGTTCAGCAAGGGTGGTAAAGGCTTGTAAACCACCCTCACTACAAGATGACTCTTAAATTCTCAAACTATGGCTTGACAACCTATTTTCATCCATGCAATAATCCTATCATCAAGAGTGTCAACAGTCAATATCTTCTGGAGTAATCCAGCTAGTAAAACTAATAACACACAGATAAGAGAAAAATAAATATAAAGGGCTAAACAAAATAAAGGCTAATGTTAACAAGGCATAAATAAAACTGTAGAGATGCCAGAAACTATTAAAAAGTAATGGTGTTATTTAAACCTCTAAAGTTAGTATCTGGTACAAACTATTAGATATAGAAAATAAATCGCTGTACGTTGATTCTAGAGCGGTTAAAAGCAAGGTTTAATGTTGCATAAATGTCCTTATTTCATAGTCAAATGAAAGGAGGAATCATGGAAGATAAATTTTCAGATACGAAACATGTGGAGAGTAACTAATGTCACATTTAAAGTTAGTTAAAACACCAACCACAGTGAAAACGGGAAACCTCGTAGTGAAGGTGTTTTCAACAGTAGACCTAGACCGTGATTGGACAGGTATGACTGATGAGGCTATAGAGCAAGTGTTTAAAGACTGGTGGACTGAGACCTTTGTTCAGGCAGAACACATGTATGACTTTGAGGTTGAAAGCTTTGATATTGAAGATGGGGGGGGTTGATGCTAAGCCCTGGTTATAACTATGGAGTAGATTGGTTAATTGGCACGGGACAAACAAGGGGTAACCTGTGCCAGTTGAATGCTAGGGGAATATTTAAAGTATGGGAAGGACTTTGGAATCAAAAGTATGAACATAAAGACTTAATAAAACATCTGACAATTGAATATAAATTGGCTACTCGTAATAGCTATAAGTCTAGAATGACTTTTCAGCGTCCTGACCAAGAACGAAATAAAGCAATAGAGGTACAGCTTAAACACATTAAACTCTTTATGACAATTAATTACTGCTCTTGCCAACTTGCTTATGGATTAGTTAATTTCATGATTTCCTACATAGCTTATAAGGACAAATGGGGTAAGTTGCAGGAAGCTAATCTTATGTATTTACATAGAAACATAGTTCACTTTGGAAATGGATACCTAAGCAATATGCCTACTCATATTAATGATGACCAATTCAATAATATATATGCTTTTTTTCAATCTGATATTAAAGAAACTAAACAAGTGGATTGGATGTCTGTATTAGCTGATAATATACCAGCGTTTGAACATGAATACCTGACACCTATTGATGATGGCCAAAGACTAATTCATTGTCCTTTACATGATGATAATAGACTGTCATTAGGTGTTAATTATCTGACGAAGAAATGGCACTGTTTTGCTGGGTGTGGTGGTGGTCAAATCCCTACTCTTATCAGCAAAGTTACTGGTAAGTTTTGGCATGAATTAAAACCTAAATACTTAACTGATGAAGTTAAACAAATAGATATAAGCCCGCAAGAAAAAATAGATATAAGCCCACAAGAAAAAAACGTTGTCCCTATTAAAAAAGCAAAGCTAATCGATACAGAACCACTATATAGATTTCACTCATTAATAACTGAAGATGGATTTAACCTGGAGCATCTAACTGAATGGGGTGTTCGGCAGGCAGCTAGGTTGTCCTATGCTATGCCTTATATAGAAGATGAAGAAGTAATTGAATATCTTGTTAGGTTCTCAAATAGAGAAGCTGATACAGAAGGTAGAAGGTTTCATCTCAGTAAAGGATTTGAGCGGTCTAAACATTTACTAGGTATCCACCGCATTGAACATAATCCAAAGCTTTTAATAGTAGTTGAGGGTGGTAAAGATGAATTGAGACTTGATTCTTTTGGATATAAGTCAGTTGCTTTGATTAGTGCTGACATGTCTGAGCATCAACTGCAATTAATTAGAAACCTTAAACCAATAGAGCTTTGTCTATCATTTGATAATGATGTTAATGGTTCTGGTACTAATGGATTATTAAAAGCCTTAACTAAATTACAGGAACAACCATTACCTGAAGTTAAGATTTCATACATTAATTTACAAGGTGAACATAAGGACTTTGGGGACATAAAAGATAAAGATATTATTGATAAATATGTTACATCTAGGATACTTTGGCGGAACTAACCTAAAACTTAACAAAACATTAAGGTAAAACATCATTTCATTGAAAGTAAATCATAATTAGATTAGTAGAATATATTTAAGAATAGTTACGTTACATTCCCCCTCTCCCCTACTAATTCATGTTCCCGCAGGGAACCATCTATATAGATTTAAGTTAATACTCTCTGTTAATACACAATAATTTATAGGAGAACTATGCAAAACATTAAGTCAGTTTATAAGCCACCAAATTACACAAGAGTTACGTTAAATGAGCTACTACTTGTATACCGTAATTTCTTTAACGAGGAGAAAAATATGCAAAGTAAATTCACTAGGAAAACAATGGAAAAGATTCTGCAACAGGAAACAGGATTTATGGATAGACTTATGTGGCTAATTGAAGCCCGACCTAACGTTAAAGCCTACCTGGAATATATTATTGATTTCGACATTGATACTGAAGACCTTAAGGTAACTAAGGAACCTAAGACAGTATAGCCCCAATTATTGAAAAATAAACTATACTCTGCAAATGTTAGCTATTTCTAGAAATATACTTATTCTCTTTTCCGCAGGATTAATGCTCCTAGTATTAGCTTGTGGAGTTAGTACAGAAGATGTTAAGGAAACCCCCAACGGTAAGAATTGTACTTTAAGTGGAGGAGAGGTTGTAGAAGCTGGATGGTCTGGTAAAGACACAGGCTCTAATTTTTGTAACATTTGTACATGTAGGGAAGATTTCCCCAGTGGTTTAGCTTGCACAGAGATGTCTTGTAATGCGAAGGTTGAGTAAGTATTAGCCAGTAGTCACGATAACAGTAAAAAACAGAACCCTCATAGGAGATAAATATAAAACATCTAAAATATTTATTCTTAACAGGATTAATACTGTTAGAATCACGCTAGAAAAATATTTTACAATTAGAGGGATTAAACATGT
>Ga0209402_10000251_pt1 | contig 67837 bp, 47 predicted proteins | sample ArcticOcean_MG_C_3_FD_187437 | JGI IMG/M metagenome (GOLD analysis project Ga0209402, IMG submission 187437) | Marine microbial communities from western Arctic Ocean - ArcticOcean_MG_CB8_126 (SPAdes) (version 2) | ecosystem: Environmental > Aquatic > Marine > Oceanic | place: Arctic Ocean... | reverse complement strand
TGGCGTCCTCATGTTCTGGTGTTATTTCCGCTTCGGCGATCTCAACCTTGGTAGGGGTCTGTTCGTCGGCCTGGGTTTCTTCGACGACCTCCTGGACGCGTTCGATCTCTTCAACCTCGGTTTCAATCTCCTCGACTTGGAGGTCTTGGCGCTCGAGCTCCATCTCCAGTTCGTGGGTATCGGCGGTTTCTTCCGGCTCGTTTAGAGTTTCCTCGACTTCGAGTTCCTTGGCGTCCTCATGTTCTGGTGTTATTTCCGCTTCGGCGATCTCAACCTTGGTAGGGGTCTGTTCGTCGGCCTGGGTTTCTTCGACGACCTCCTGGACGCGTTCGATCTCTTCAACCTCGGTTTCAATTTCTTCGACCTCGATCTCTTCGCGCTCGAGCGCTTCGGCGGCTTCGAGTTCCTCGGTCATCTCAGTAGGTTCCAAGGATTCTTCGACCTCGAGTTCCTGGGTTTCATCGGTGACTTGGTCTTCGATCTCGACTTCCTGTTTCGCTGCCTTGGCCTCGTCAGGTGTTTCCTTCTCGGCCTCGAACTCGGCGACTTCGGATTTGATGCGTTCTTCATGCACGTGTTCGTCGCTGATGATGGTTATCGTCGTGACGACTGGTGCTTTGGCCTGGTCTTCTTTGTTCGGATCGACGCGGGGCATGATAAGTAGGAGGACGCCGGCGTGAATGGCCAGGGAGGCGAGCAGGAAAATGGCCCGTCGATTACCGCGGACCGCCGCCAGGATGATGAACACCAGAAGCACTGCGAACAGCACCAGCAGCCACCACCATGCGTACTGCGATGTTGCGAAATCGGTAAGTGCCGCGCTGCTGTCGTCGTCGCCGAGAGGCTCGATATGCCGATCGATCTCTATTTTGTAGGGTACTTCGACAGGTTCGAGGCGTTCCCCGGTGACGGTGATGGTGCCGACCCACTCGTTGCGTACCAGCGGCACTGCCAGACGCATGCGGAGTTGCACAGGCACAGGTAACGTAGTTGCAGCCAACTTCGGAGTATCGATCTGCAGTCCCGCAATGTCCGTGGTTATTTTCAGGTCGCCTTCGCCGGCTGGATCGAGCGCAATCTGCAGCACTGCGCTGATGTCGATGGCTCTTGGGTTTTCTGTAATCCGCGAGTCGGAAAGCGTGGCAACGATACGGGGTGCGGCGACTATCACGTGGAGGGGAATACGCCATTCTCGGTCTCCTAATGACAGGGCAATCGCTGTCGTGCATTGGCGGCCGGCGGAGATGCGGTCAGCGGCTGCCTGGACCGTCAAAGCGATGCGCTGATTCTTCCGCGCGTCGCCGTCGAGCTGTAGCGTGATGCCCGGTGCACTGGTCTGCTCCAGCCATGCTTGCAGCGGCTCAGGGGATACCGAACTAATCTGCACTTCGACGGTTGCCTCACCGGATTGCCCGGGATACAGCGGCCCGATGGTCAGGATTTCGGTAGAGGCCCAGTAAGTCGTGGTGAGGCTGCTCGCTTCGACGTTCTCGATCTCGACGTTGGTGGCGTCGAAGAGGCGATTAGTTTCGAGCTTTTCTTCGATGGGGCGCAGTTCCGGGCCGACTCTGTTTATGTCGGACGACAAGACAGCGGCGGTGCCATGGCGATCGTAATGCAGCGCAGCCGTGCGTACGAAGGTCTGGCCATCGACCGTACCGGTCACCTGGATTTCCAGTCGGTATTGCCCGGCCATTTGCGTCGTCGGCACGTTGATGCGGGTGAAGCCGTCGACGGCGGGTGGCGTCGTTGTGATTGCGGTGGTCGTGCCGTCGGGTTTACGGAGTTCGCAGATGGTCTCGACGCTGTCGCAGAGGCGGCGGCCGAGCAGGTAGGCCCAGGCTTCTAGGTCGGTGCCGGCCGGCGCCTCACGTACGAGTTGGACAGTCCTGAGTTTGAGATCCGTAGCGGCGATGATCTCACAGCCGCTCTTGCCGTCGCCGTCAAACTCAATGCGCTGCGGCCCTTTGAGTTTGTCGGGCACGGCGTAGTTGGTCAGCTTTGGGTTATCCTGTCCATACAGCGTCTCGCCGTTGAACCTTGCAGCATGGCGGCCGCTGACCGGTACGAGCCGAACGATGACATTGTCCATAGTCGGGTCGATATGAAACTCGAAATCGCTGTCATCCGGAATCGAGTGGATGCGCCGGGCAACGATGTCCGGTTCGTCGAGCAGGTGGAAGACCTGGACGAAGATGCCGTTGAGCTGGTCGGCGGTCGGGGCGTCGAAAAACTGGCCGTTGCTCTCCCCTGCGATCCGCGAGAGCAGTTGCTTGTCGGCTTCTTGGGAAAGACCGATGCTGTGGACGGGGGCTGCCAGTTGGTTGAATTTTCGGTGGGTCTCCCGGTATTTTTTGACGCTGCCATCGGAGAGAAAGAGTACTGCCTGGCGGGCTTCTTTTGAGCGCTGCAGGACGCCGTGGGCGTCGTTGAAGGCCTTGTCGAAGTTTGTGGAGGCGCTCGGCTTGAGGCGGCGCAGGTATTTCTCGAGGTTGCCGATTTCGTTCGGCGGCGTCAGCGACAGGAGAACCTCGGACTCGGTCTGAAAGGCGACAAGGGCGATGTTCGCAATCTGGTCGCTGTGGCGGGCGAGTTCAATGAATCGGCGTACGGCCGTGATTCTCAGGTTGTCTGGGTCCGTCTCCTTCATGCTGGCGGAGGCATCGATGACCAGGACCACGTCGATCCGGCTGGAATCGAAATCGCGCTTGTCGTGGATGGGAAAAGTTAGTATTTTTCCGTCGTCGTCGGTGACTTGGGCGACGACGCGGAAGCTACCGCTGTCCAGCAAATCAATGGCGCCGCAGATCTGAAACTCGGCGTTTCGGTTCTGGCGAAGCAGCCGTGCGGGGACGTTGACGGTTGACTGGTCGCGGAGATTCTGGAGTTGGAACACAGGGGTCTGATATTGCTGTGCCGGATCGAGCTCGAGCGCAGCGGAGAGCCAGAATTCCTCTGCGACTGCGGGATGCGCTACGCATGCTAACAGCAGCATCGGCGCCAGAATATTTATCGCGCATCGGCGCATCACTCGATCTCGTTGACGATCCGCTGTGTCAGAGCTTGGTTGTTGATGCCGAGTTGCTTGCACAGGTCCATAACCGCCATGACCTGGCCGTGCCGGGCGTTCGTGTCACCGCGGATTTCGACGCTGGTCTGGCCTTCCTCGACTCGTTGTTTCAGGTCTTCGGATAGCTGTTCCATCGATAGAATATCCTGCCTGACGACGATCACACCGCCCTGGCGGATATTGATGACGTATTTGTCACTCTCTTTCGTGATAAGATCGCCCGAACGTCCTTCTGGCAGTATGATTTTGTGATCGCGTTCTTCGGTGTAAAAGGTGGTGGATACCAGAAAAAAGATGATGAGAATGAAAATGATATCGATCAGCGGCGTTTGCGGAATGTCGAAAGACTCGCTCTCATGGGCTCGACGACGGATCATGGATAATGGGGGGTAGCGGTTGATGGTTTGACGCGCCTTATACAAGATAAGACGCGCGACGGCACGATTGATTAGACCGGCGGGAGCGCTGAAAAGTTGCCTGTTTGAGCGTCGCGATACTATATAGCGGGTGCCGGGCGAATGCATGTTTGACGTTCAATCACGTTCAGCCCCCGGGGGGGAGGGGGGGGCATCTATTCGTTCACAATGCGCCTGGACAACGGCGAGAGTTCGCAGTTGCTTGAATCTATCTTAAGACCTGGCCCCTAATTTTTCTGCTATCTTAGGGGCTGGCCTCAATTTTACTCTGAAATTTTCTATTGACGGTCGTTTAATCTTCAGGCGTCGGTGACGCAGCCTTCGCTGGCGCTTTTCACCATCTTGATATACTTGTAAAGTACGCCGGACTGGGCCCGGTAGGGTGGCATTTCCCAAGCGGCCTTGCGCTTTGCGAGCTCGTCATCAGGGAGCTCGACGTGGAGCGTGTTGGCATCGGCATCGATAGAGATGATATCGCCGTTTTCGATCAGCGCCAATGGGCCACCTTCCTGCGCTTCCGGACAGACATGACCTATAATGAAGCCGTGCGAACCGCCTGAGAACCGTCCGTCGGTGATCAATGCGACGTCCTTACCCATGCCTGCTCCCATCAGTGCGCCGGTGGGATTGAGCATTTCGGGCATGCCCGGGCCGCCTTTCGGTCCTTCGAAACGGATGACGACCACTTCGCCTTTCTGGATCTCTCCGTTCTTGAGCCCGAGCAACATGTCTTCTTCTCCATCGTAACAGCGTGCCGGACCGGAGAACTGCAGTCCTTCCTTGCCGGTGATCTTGGCGACGGCGCCCTCAGGCGCGAGGTTTCCGCGCAGGATCTGCAGGTGCCCTGAGACCTTGATTGGGTTCTCGAGGCTGTGCACGACATCCTGACCGTCGGTAAGCGCTGGTTCTTCGCTGAGATTCTCCGCCAGGGTGTTACCAGTCACGGTCATGCAGTTGCCGTCGATCATGTCGTTCGCCAGCAGGTATTTGAGGACACCGGGGATGCCGCCGACGTTGTGAAGGTCTTCCTGGACGTAGCGGCCACTCGGGCGGAGGTCGGCGAGCAGCGGGACGCGGTCACTGACTTTCTGGAAATCGTCGACGGACAAATCGATTTCAAAGGCGCGTGCCATGGCGATCAGGTGCAGCACCGCGTTGGTGGATCCGCCGATGGCCATGATCAGGACCATGGCGTTTTCGAACGACTGACGCGTGATAATGTCGCGCGGTTTCAGATCCTTCTCGAGCAGCGTGCGGATGGCGGCGCCGGCGCGTCGGCATTCTTCCATTTTAGCCGGGTCGACAGCCGGGGTCGAGGCACTGCCGGGCAGCGACAGGCCCATGGCCTCGATCGCGGAGGACATCGTGTTGGCGGTATACATACCGCCGCAGGCACCGGCACCGGGACAGGAATCGCGGACAATTGAATCGCGTTCTTCGGCGGTGATGCTTCCAGCGATCATCTGGCCGTATGCTTCGAGGGCGGAAACGACGTCGACGGGTTTGCCATTGTGATTGCCCGGTTTGATCGTACCGCCGTAGACCATCAGTGCCGGCCGGTTGAGGCGGCCCATGGCCATGATACATGCCGGCATATTCTTGTCGCAGCCGGGGATTGCGATGAGGGCGTCGTACCATTGGGCGGCGCAGACGGTTTCGATGGAGTCGGCGATCACGTCACGGGACGGCAGGGAATACCGCATACCGGTGGTGCCCATGGAGATGCCGTCGGACACGCCGATGGTATTGAATCGCATACCTACCAGATCGGCGGCCTGCACGCCTTCACGAGCGGCGGCGGCCAAGTCGTTGAGGTGCATGTTGCAGGGGTTGCCTTCCCACCACATGCTGGCGATACCGATCTGCGGCTTGTTCATTTCCTCTGGTGTCAAGCCGGTACCCAAGAGCATCGCCTGCGAGCTGCCTTGGTATTTGGGCTGGGTGACGCGGGCACTGAATTTGTTGAGATCTGCCATCTGGGGGCTCCATGGTATTGCGGAATCGCAGGTTGCGGATGTCGTCGCCGCACAATTCTACGGCAGCCGGAAAATCGAAGGGGATAACCTATACGGGATTACGGAGTTCGCAACTGTGGGAAGGCGTTCACACGAAGAGTGAGCGGACCGGATTATCGGGTTGTGTGCCGAAGGCTTCCGCTACCAGCCGTCGTATCGAGAGCAGCTCGTTCCGGCCGTCGGGGAGTAGGGTGCCGAGTAAGAGGCGTGCGGCGTGATTCGCCATCCATTGCATCACGAATTCGGTTGGAACACCGAGGCGCCGGCACGGCCAGATGATCTTGTCGGCGACCAGTTGCTCGCGATTGAACTGGCCGAACACGGACACGGGTTGCTCGTCAAATGTCGACCGGTTGACTGCACCGATGAGGGCGCCTGCCAGTATTGCTTCGACGACCAGTACCGCCTCGACGGCGTGCTGGTAGTAGCAGGAATCGGGAAGATCCAAAGGTTGCGGCACGGCGGTCGCAACGGCATCGGCGGTTGCCCGGCTGAAAAGTTTGTAGCCGGAATGGAAGTCCGGGAACTCTTCGAGTGCCGCGGAGAATTCGAGGCATAATGGGCGGCCACTGGTCGTGGCGTGGTAATGCAGTGCATCGAGCAACACGCGATCGGCCAGCTCTTCGAGCTCACCACGCAGCCAGCCCATCGGCCGATGGCGTGAGGCGCGCCGGCCGATCACCAGAACACGATCACTGGCAGCGGTGCGGGTGATGTGAAGGCCGGCGCGCAGCAGGTTGGCCAGTTCATTGGCGAAATGATCGCCATCCTGATCGACAACAGCAAACCAGCTCAGGTTTCCATGGGCCGACAACTCGCGCAAGCCGTTGACGGCGCCCTGCAGCTTCCCCCTGTTCTCGGGTGCGACAACCAGTGATGTACTGAACTGGCGAGCCAGCTTTGCTGCGGTGTCCGCACCGCCGGCTTTGCCATCGACACTGATGCAGATGTGCTGCGGATCGTCAACGATTTCAACAAAGGCCTCGACCGTATCACTCACCAGCGTTTCCGCCGCCGCCCGTTGCGAATTGGCGGGGAGGTATAACGGAATGACGACACCGGTGTCTTGCCGTAAGATGCCGCGGCTCTCGGCACTGAGATGCGGATTGCTCATGCAGCAACGATACACGACCCGTGCAGGCTTCGCAAGGCGATCTGCCGATGCGGTCTGTCATCCCCGACAACTTCCTGAAACGCACCGAACTCTTGCCCGTGTGCAGACGCCAGCCGTTGACCGATGCCAGTGCAGCAAAAGTCTGGTTGCGACTCAGGCGCATGCCGGTGACCTGGATGCCGCTCGAATTTTCTCTTCAATCTTCCGGGGGTTCGCCGGAGGGCGCCATTTTTACGAGGCGCGGGTGGAAGGCGGCGCGGACTTTGACGAGATCTGTTTGATCGGCCATGACATCATCGATGTTTTTGTAGACCATAGGGACTTCGTCGAGACCGGCCGACAAAAGTTTGACACCCTGTTCATTGAGCAGTTTTCTTGTTTCCGCCCAGGACAGTGTTTTCTTTGCTTTCGTGCGGCTCATGACGCGACCGGCGCCGTGTGCTGCAGACCGTAAAGAGTCCGGGTCGCCTTTTCCTTCGACGATGTACGCCGGTGATGCCATGGAGCCGGGGATGATGCCGAGCACGCCTTCGTCTGCGGGTGTCGCGCCTTTACGATGTACGATGACGGTTCTCCCGTCGTGGGTTTCGCTCCAGGCGAAGTTGTGGTGGTTTTCGATGTTGACGAGGATCTCGGCACCGATATTCCGGGCGATGTGCTTGTGGATGCAGTGGTGATTGGCTGCGGCGTATTTGCCCATGAGCTGCATGGCGGCCCAATATTCGGCACCGGCGTCGCTGTCCATGTCGATCCAGGCGAGGCGAGTCAATTCTTTTGGCAGTTCCGGATGTTGCTGTCGTGCCAGGCGGCTGTAGTACTCGGCGACGGCGGCGCCTGTGCCGCGGCTACCGCTGTGGCTGAGTAGTGCCAGGTAGTCGCCGGCGTCGATATTGAAACTTTCGTCATCGACAGTGAAAACGCCGAACTCGACGAAGTGGTTGCCGCTGCCGCTGCTGCCGAGCTGGGCCCAGGCTTTGTCCTTGTTGGAGCGAGTAACGGGAGACACCGACCAGTCGTTGTCGAGCACCTCATGCTGTCGCTTGTTCTTGAACGCCGCGCCGATGCCGAAGCGTGTTTCGTCTTCGATGGCTGTGGTCAACCGGTCACGCCCCTGGTCGAGGGCGGTGACCGGGATGTCGAGCACGGTGAGTTTCATGCGACAGGCAATGTCGACACCGACAGCGTAAGGGATGACGACGTTGTCGGTCGCCAGGACGCCACCGATCGGCAGGCCGTAACCGAGGTGGGCATCGGGCATGAGCGCGCCGCGCACGGCAACCGGTAGTTTACAGGCGTTGCGCATCTGCTCGACAGAGTTCTTGTCCAGGTTGGAGCCGTATTGCTTGTATGGGGCACCGTCGGTTCGTGGCACGTAACCGGGGGTGGGGGCGCCGGCGACAGCACGGGCCGTTGCGCCGAGCATGGGGTCGTCGAAGAAGGCCTCGGGATCTGCGGTCATCGCTGTGATACGGCGCCGCATCTCATTTTTTCCGGTGCCGACGGCAGCGAGCAGGCGGACGGCGTCGATGGCGAGACGGACGGGCTCACCGGCGGGGATGCCGAGGCTGATGAGCTCGCGTTTCTTCATAGCGATTGCACGCTACCTGGCAAGCAATTCACCGACGGACTCGAGCAACTGGGCTTCCGCTTCTTCGAGGGTGATGCCGGTCTGTGTTGCTCCGGCTGCGAGGAGATGTCCGCCGCCGCCGAGTTTGTGGGCGATCTCGAGAATGGGCAGATCCGGGTTCTGCGAACGCAGCGAAAAGCGAGTAACATCATCGATCTGCTGCACGCGGCAGGTGATTTCAACGCCGCGGATGACGCGGACAGTGTCGATCAGGTCCTCGGCCATCTCCGCTGTCGCACCGCAACGCTCCAGCAGGTCTGGCGTGAGTGAAAAATATACGAAGCGCCCATCGAAAGCAAACTTGAGATTTTTGAAGACCTCGCCTTTGAGCCGCAGCAGTTCCATCGGTTCGTTGAAGAACATGCTGTGCATAACTTGGGTATAGTCGGCGCCTCCCTCGATAAGGTTGGCAGCGCAACGAAAGGTGGCGGCGGTGGTGTTGTTGAAGCGGAAGCCGCCGGTGTCCATGACCAGCCCGAGTATTAGGCTGGTGGCGGCGGTGGGGGAAACCGGGAAGCCGAATTTTCCGAACATGGTGGCCAACAGTTCGGTAGTGGATGCGGATTCTGCATGGATGACGTTGACGTGGCCGAAGCGCGAGTTGTCGATGTGGTGATCGATATTACAGCAGGGCAGGGTGATGTCGTCGAAGTTGCGGTTTGGCGGCAGCGCGAGCCGGTTTTCATTGGCGCAGTCGAGGCAGAGCAACCCGTCGAAAGGTGAGAGATCAATATCTTTGTCACAAGCCGTACCAGACAGGGTGTAATGTTGGTAATCGTCCGGCGCCGGTTCGGCGAGATACGGCGTGCAGTCGATACCCTCGTTGCGAAGGCAGTCGGTGGCGGCAAAGACGGAGCCCAGGGCATCACCGTCCGGTCGCAGATGCGTGGTGATCAGCAGGTTGCGTCGACCGCGGAACCAGTCGCGGGCTTGTTCGACGTCATGATCGAAGGTTTCAGGGTTGTAAGTCACGGTCCGCAGGTATGTTCAAGTCGTCGAGGATTTTGTCAATCCGGTCGGCGTCATCGAGGGTGGTATCGAGCTGAAAATCGAGTACGGGTGTGTATTTGAGAATAATGTTCCGGGACATTTCTCGCTGGATAACTTTGCGCTTTTTCAGCAGCGTCACGAGAACGGCTTTGCGCTGGTTTTCCGTGCCGAAGACGCTGACATAAACGTGAGCGTTGTGCAGGTCGGGTGATGTTTTCACTGCGGTCAGAGTGATTAGGCAATCGAAGTCGGCGCAGATCCGGCGCTTAAATATTTCGCCGAGTTCGCGTTTGAGCAGTTCATTGACGCGGGTCATACGGTCCATAACTCACCGTTGCCGTAGCGGGCACATGAGACACGCGTTGAAACGACGCTCACCTGGTAATCCCGTACCAGGCGCTGCCGTCCGGCTACAAAGTAGCACGGGATTCCTTGTACTCGTAGACATCGATGATGTCGTTGACATCGAAGTCTGTGAAGTTGTCGAGCAGGATACCGCACTCGAAACCCTGGCGCACTTCCTTGACGTCGTCGGTGAAGTGGCGCAGGGAGCTGATCGTGCCATTGTAGATCAGTTCATCCTTGCGGTGAACGCGAGCATGGGCGCCGACCTTGACGACCCCCTTGCTGACGGTACATCCGCAAATCTTGCCGGCACTCTTCGACATCGTGAAGACCTGCAGTATCTGGGCCCGCCCGAGGTTTTCCTCACGGACAACCGGATCCAGCATGCCTTCGAGCGAGTTGCGGATCTGTTCGATCAGTTCGTAAATGACGCTGAACAACATGATGGTCACGCCTTCGCGTTTCGCCAAGGCATTGACGCCGGGATTAACCCGGACGTGGAAGCCGATAATCAGGGCGTTGGAAGCCGACGCAAGGATAACGTCGTTCTCGGTGACGGCACCGACACCGCTGAGGACGAGATCGACATCGATCTTGTCGGACTGCAGCTTGTTCAGCCCGTCGATGACGGCTTCGCAAGTTCCCTGTACGTCGGAGCGGAGGATGGCCTTGAGCTCCTTGCGGTTCTCCTGTTCGATCTCGTTGAAAAGATCTTCGATACTGCTACTGCGGGTCGACGTGAGCTGTTCTTTGCGGGCGTTTTCACCGCGTTCGGCCGTCAGGCGCCGGGCCTGTCGCTCATTCTTGCAGCCTGCCATAACGGCACCACTATCGGGCACGCCGGAGAGACCAACGACCTTTACGGGCATGCTGGGGCCGGCAGATTCAATGCGGGTGCCGCGGCAGTCGAAAAGCGCTTTCACCTTGCCGTAGTATTGGCCGCAAATGACGACGTCACCGACTTTGATTGTACCGTTTTTGATCAGGATATTGGCGGTCGGTCCAAGGCTCGACTCGAGTTGTGATTCCAGGACGTAGGCGCGCACGGGCAGTTCCGAGTTGCACTTCAACTCGAGCATCTCGGCCTCGAGCACGAGGCGTTCGAGCAACCCGTCTATACCTTCGCCGGTCATGGCCGAAACGTTGCAGACGCCGAATTCGCCGCCCCACGGTTCCGGCATCATGTCGTTCTGCTGCATGTTCATCAGAACACGGTCTATGTCGGCGTTCTCCAGATCGATCTTGTTGAGGGCGACGACGATTGGTACTTTGGCGTCGCGGGCATGGTTGAGCGCTTCAATTGTCTGCGGCATGAACCCGTCGTTGGCGGCAATGACCAGTACGACGATGTCGGTTGAGTTGGCGCCGCGCGCCCGCATGCTCGCGAAGGCTTCGTGTCCCGGGGTGTCGATCATCGTGATCTTGTGTCCCTGCCACTCGATATTGGTGGCGCCGATGTGCTGGGTGATGCCGCCGGCTTCACCCTCGGTGACATTGGTCTTACGGATGAAATCCTGCAGCGAGGTCTTGCCATGATCGACGTGGCCAAGGAAGGCTACGACGGGGGAACGCGCCTCGACTTCCTCGTCGTCGAAGACAGCGTTTTCAGGCTGTTCCTCGTCCTTGGCGGTCATAGTCGACGATTTCTGCCGCTTATCGGTGATCATCTTGAAGCCGTGCTTGTCGGCCACGCGCTGGGCTAGTGCCGTATCCAGCGACTGGTTGATGCTGGCAAAAACGTTCATCGTCAGCAATTCGCGGATCAGGTCAGCCGGCTTGATTGCCATGGCCTCGGCCAGGTCCTTGACGATGATCGGCGGCTTGAGGTGAAGTTCCTGGCCTTCACCAGTCTGCTGGGGAGCCGGTGCGGTGAACACACGGGATTTAACGGATTTGTCCTGCCGTTCCTTCCGGCTGTTCTTACTGCCCTTCGCCTTTGCCGCGTCCGCAGATTGCTCTTTGGCGGGTTCCGGTTTGTCTGCGTCCGGTTCCGGCTGGGGCACGTGCTCAGCGGCTTCGACGGCAGCGGTTGAGCCGTTGCCGTTCTGGAACTGCTGGCGGATCTGCTCGGCAACCTCCACGTCGATACCAGCGAGATGTGACTTGACCTCGTGGCCAGCGTCGCTCAGCAGGCTCACCAGTTCTTTGTTGCCGAGACCCAACTCTTTGGCCAGGATATGTACTCGAACCCGTTCAGGCATAAATGACTCGTTGCACAAGCACTGCTGTGGCAACCCTCTGCTTCATTGGTTTTGTTGTTCGAGATCCGATTCGGTGGTCGCCGCGGGCGCTTCCTCTTCCGCCGCGGGCGCTTCCTCTTCCGCCGCGGGCGCTTCCTCTTCCGCCGCGGGCGCTTCCTCTTCTGCCGCGGGCGCTTCCTCTTCTGCCGCGGGCGCTTCCTCTTCTGCCGCGGGCGCTTCCTCTTCTGCCGCGGGCGCTTCCTCTTCTGCCGCGGGCGCTTCCTCTTCCGCCGCGGGCGCTTCCTCTTCCGCCACGGGCGCTTCCTCTTCCGCCGCGGGCGCTTCCTCTTCTGCCGCGGGCGCTTCCTTTTCCGCCGGTTCGATCGGCAGATTGGCAATTGCCTGCTTGATCGTCTTCGCCGTTTCTTCGCCGACACCTTCGATCGCGGCGAGATCCGCCTCATCGGCGGCTGCCAGGCCTTCGCTGGAAGCGTAGCCGTTCTGGATCAGGATTTCCGCCATCACTTCGTCGACGTTGAGCAATTCGGCGAGGTTGGCAATCGCCTTGGCAACCTGCTCCTCGAAGTTTGCTTCCCGCTTGTCCTCAATCCGCTGGATTTCAATTTTCCACCCGGTCAATTTTGCCGTCAGTCGGACATTCTGGCCACGCTTGCCGATGGTCAGCGACAGCTGATCGGGGTCTACCAGAACGTTGACGATGCCGGTACTTTCGTCGATCTCGATTTTACGGACTTCAGCTGGCTGCAGGGCGTTGCTGATGAAGGTGCTGTCGTTCTCATCCCAGCGTACGATGTCGACTTTTTCGCCGTTGAGTTCGCGGACAATCGCTTTGACGCGTGAGCCACGGACACCGACGCAGGCGCCGACGGGATCGACTTTCGAATCGCTGCTGTGGACGGCGATCTTGCTGCGGTAGCCGGGTTCACGGGCGACGGCTTTGATGGTCACGATACCTTCGGAAATTTCGGCTACCTCGCGCTCGAACAACTGTTTGATGACGGCCGGTGCAGAGCGTGACACGACGAGGATTGGGCCCTGACAGTCCATGTTCACTTCGATCAGCACGCAACAGATGTGGTCGCCGATCTGGTAGTCTTCGTTCGGAACGCGGTCCTGGTGACGGAGTACACCCTCGGCGCCCTGGAAGTCGATGATGATGTCGCCTTTTTCGTAGCGGGAGATGGCGCCGTAGAGGATTTCCCCGACGCGCTCGGTATATTCTTCACGGATCTGCGCTTTCTGTGCCTGACGCAAACGCTGCATGATGCCTTGCTTGGCGGTCTGCGCGGCGATTCGGCCGAAATTTCGGGGAGTCACTTCCCAGTCGACCAGATCACCGATGTTGACATCGGGCACCTTCGGCTGGACCTGGGTGATCGCTATCTCTTTGTTGGGATCGACGACGCGTTCGACGACTTCGAGCTCGGCGATGGCATTGATATCCCCAGTCTTTGGATCGAGTGCAACGCGCAGGCCGTTGGCGGGCCCGACGGCACGGCGGGCAGCCGAAATAAGTGCTTCCTCGATGGCCTGAGTGACAACGTCTCTATCCAAGCCACGGTCCCGCTCAAAGTAATCGAGCATCGCCACTAGTTCATTATTCATAACGACTTAACCTCGCATAAAATAAAAAATCGGGACAAGCCCACGTATCGCTAATTTTGCCATCCGCCCCTTCGGAAACCCATGCCTTCCAACGACTTCCAACCTGTGTCGTTGGCGCAAAAACCAATCAATAGGCACGAATGCTGCAAAACAGGATGTAGCTGGTGAACCTAATACATGTTGCCGATGAATACAACCACGAATCAACGCAAATTGACTCGAATTAACAGGAGCTTTACAGCGCGATTTCACGATATTTGAAGCGCATGTTCGTATGCGGGGCCGGTCACGAGATCGGCGGCTCGTGGTACCGGCTTGACGGCTTCAATTACGAGAGTGGCATTTCGTGGTACTTTTACGCGAGGGCGGCGGTGAAGCGGGATTTCAGGTCGTCGACGTCTTCGAGGCCGATCGACATACGCACGAGATAGCGTGAAACACCGCTGGTCTCGGCGAATTCCAGTTCATGATAGTGCGCCAGAATTGTGTATGGGCAAATGAGCGTGTAGTTGGTGCCGAGGCTGGGGCCTTTGTTGACGTGGACGGCATCGAAAAAGCGTGGAGCACAGACGGCCTCGTTCTCGAAGATCACCGAACAGAGGCTGCCGTAGCCGCCGCCATCGCGCCGGCAGCGGTCGTAGGCGTCATTGGTCTGGTACTTCGGGTAGCAGACTTTGGCGATCTGCGGCTGTGCCTGCAGCCAGTCGCAGATCGCCTCGCCGTTGGCGTTGAAGCGTACCATACGCTCATTGAAGTCGCGGGAATTTGCCTCGAGGCGTTCAGCGTCCTCGGCGTACAGGAAGGCGGCGTCATCGGCTTCCAGCCACGTCTTGAGTGGCTCGAAGAAGCGTTGTTGCGCATTGAGCACAAGTGATCCGGCCATGACGTCGCCGACACCGGAGAAGTGCTTGGTCAGACTGCTGGTAACGGCGTCGGCAACGTGGAGCACAGAGACATTGGCAAAGGTCCCGATGGTATCGTCGACGACGATCGGAAAGTCGTAGCGGTCGGCGAGTGTACGCAGTCGCTGCATATCTGGGCTGTGCAGTGTCGGATTGCCGGGAAACTCGCAGAACAGGCCGCCAATACGTTCCCCACCGGCAAGCAGGGTTTCCAGTTCATCGAGCTCTGCGGCATCGCCGCGGACGAAGAAATGGGTGCCGGCGCCGAACTTCTCGAGGATTTTTAAGGTGTCGACATAGGGGAATCCGAACTGCACAAATTTGCGTTCCGGCGCGAGCTGGTGAAGGGCTCGAAATATTGTGAAGCCGGCCGCCATACCGCTGGCGTAGAGGTAAACGTCGCCTGGGTCTGCGTCGATCAGTTCGCCGATGTATGAACGAATGGTGGTCGGTGTTGCAGATGTCGGCGCGGCGGTCTGCCCGGCCGCGACTGCGGCGGCGAGTCGCGAACTGATCCCTTCTCCGGCATGCTGCCAATACTGCTTGGCGCGATCGAAGCGGGCTTCCGGGAGGCCGACTGCGAAGATGCCGTCGAGTTCGCGAATGTGTTCGTGCTCCGGCAGGGCTGGGTCGGTGAACTGCAGGCATCGGCGGGCAGCGTTGACCGAGGGAAAAGCGAGGCAGCGATCGAAACCGAATTGTCGTTCGCATTGTCGAAACAGATTGGCCGTCAACGGGTGGAAGACGAAGCGCGGATAGCCGGCGCGCAAGGCGTCGACAACACGGGGTTCACCCTCTTCGTAACCGACGTTGTCTTGCCACAGTGGCAGGCATACGGACGTGGCGTGGGCCGAATCAGGGATTGGTTCGCCCAAGTCGGTGGCGTTGCACAGTGGATTCTGTAGGAGGTCGCGCATGGGTCGATTAGCGGATGCTCTCGTCGTACGTTTGCCAGAAGGTCTTGGCGGCGGTGTCATTGATGCTTTGCAGCTCGGGCATATCGCGCAAGACCTCGACGCCGTTGGTGACGCGCTTGCTGTTGAAAACGATCGTGCTCAGGTTGCACGATTTCAGGGGTGTCAGGTCGGTGACCATGGTTTTTCCGATGTCGAGGTGCTGCAGGGACGGTTCCGCCAGCGACCGGATGTCGCGCAGCGGCATCTCGCCATGGCCGCCGGACAGGACGACTCGCCGGAGCGGCAGCCCAGCGAGATGTGAGATGTCGGTCAGCTTGTCGCAGTAAATGGTGAGGCGTTGCAGCGGCATACCGACCAGCGGTGCCAAGTCGACCTCGTTGGTGCATTTGTGGACGCGCAGTTCGACTACAGGCATACCGAGGAGGAATGACAGGTCGCTGCCGGCACCGGCGAACAGTTTGACTTCGCAATGGTATTCGCCCTTGCGATTGATCGAGTAATTGTCATTGGGCAATGATGCTTTCATATACGACTTCAGCACACGGATGCGCCACTTTGCGTTTGCGCGGATAGTCTGGCATATATCGCGTAGCCGCATACGCACTTCCGGGTCCTTGATGTCGCAGGCGGCTTCGAGCCTGAACACGGCGATCATACCCAGGCTTTCCAGGGTGTTTTGAGCGCTTTCACGGTCCTTGAATTGTTTGGCGCCAAGCTGTCTGATCAGGGTGGTGATTTCGCGGCTGCTGGCGACTCCGAAAGGCTGCAGATCGTCGAGGTCGATCATGTCCGGGACCTGGGAGTCGCTGCGTGTTTGCCGTGGTTCGTCGGCAGTGACGGCGACGGCAAGGAAAAAAATTGTGACAGCATGCAGAATTCGACTCATGAAGAAATATACCACGTAATGGGGCACCCGAGAAACCTCAGTTCTGTACGAAGCAAAGTACTTTTTCGAAATCGCCCTGTTTGAGGTCATCGTGATGGATCCAGAAATAGACGGAGCCGTGGTCTCGCGCAATGCGTTTGGAATCGCACTGCAGCAGCAGTAGCCAGTTGTCCACATCCTGCCGTGCTTGGTCCATGGCGGCATCGAAATCGCTGTCGGAGACGCTTTCCGGGATGTAATCTGGCCACGTCGTGTGGATGAAACACTCGACCTGCATCGGCCATTGCACCTCCAAGGGGTGGCCGAGCATGCGATTGTCGGATGCCGTTTCCAGGTCCCGGCCGACGAATTGCTCGTACCAGGGGCGAGCAACACGTTCAACATAGGCGTCGCGCATCTCCAGTGGCATGCCCATCTGATCGAGGGCATGCGAGTGAGGTCCCGGCAAGGTCCGCTCCCGAACAAACTCGATGCGTTGTGCTGCCGCTTCGCAGTCGTCGAGCAGACCGTCGGGCCGAGCGGCCGGTTGCAGCGTTGTGGTGTCGGCGACATAGCGGACCCGCCACCATGATGTTTCGCCTGCCGGCAAGATGTCGGGGCTGTAGAAGAAGTAGAGGATACCCTGCGTCGGCAGGGCGCTGTCGAAATCTGCGAATTCCGCAAGGTTGATCTGCGCGAGGAAACACATCGGCTCGACACCGTCGACCAATGGCCAGGCGAAATTGGCGGGCACGTCCGGCAGCCCGCCGAACATGCTGCTTGCCGTCGCGAGTTGGTCGGTTGTGGCTAACCGCAGCCGCAGCCCTGGTCGAACAGCGCGGCGCAGAGCGTCTTCGAACCCGTCGAGACCGGCGTCACGGATCAGCGCCTCTTCGAAGGGCAACGCCGGGACAGTCGGCGCCTCGGTGGCGGCGGGTTTTGGTGGCGCGTCCGCCGGTGAGGCGTCTGGAACGTTTCGGCTGCAGGCGATTGAGAGCGCTGCGACGGCAAGTATCAGAGCACCGGCTTTCATGGGTGCGGGGAATGGAAATCGTAGAGGTAGGGGCAAGGGGCAGTCACTTAGGTTATTTGGCATTTTTGAACAGGTGCCGGCGCTCGGCTTTTTTGCGGTCACCGCTGTCGGTCCAGAAATCGACGAAGTCCTTGGTGAGTTGGTCGAAATCGATAATTTTCTCCATTGCCTGGTTGACTGAGCGCTGGTTGCCGCGTTGCTGCATCAGCGTCTCGATCATGGCAGGACAGAGGGCGGCGTAGTTGGCATCCTTGTACAGGTGTGTGGCTTTGCGCAGGAAGTAGACGAGGCCCCAGGCCAGGGCGTAGTTCTCGTCGCGTTGCCGTTCGGCTGTGGGGCCGGATTGTCCATACCTGTAGAACGCACGGGCGTCCATTTGCAGCAGGCCTCGCAGGTTGGGCGGCTGCCGGCGATCGGTGATGTCTTCGAGCACCCGCGCGCGCTTTTTGCTTTCCATGACCTGAATGACCTCGCTACTGTGATTGATGCGGCAGGTTTCGAAGAAGGCAGCATGCCCCTCGTTGAACCAGATCGGCGGTTCGATGTGGTCCAGGGCATAGAAGAGGTACTGGTGGAAGGCCTCGTGATAAACGACCTGGAGCATTGTTTTGCGCTTGAGTTTCTTGTTGGTGTGCTCCACCGGCGAAATGACCAACTCCTTTTTTGCAGGCATCCAGACGCCACCGGACCATTCGACTTCCTTATCAACGTAGTTGACGTAATCACTACGGTTGTGGAAGACACGGATGACACTGACCTCTTCGATATATGCGCGCGGTGGGATCAGTTGGGCGTAGGCATCGCGCATGATCTCGATGTCTCGCTGAATCTCCAACGCCAGGCGCCGGTCCTTACGGGTCATGTCCGAGGCCAGCACATAGTTCGGTGTCTCGACATACCACCAGCCGTCCAGGTTCTTGATGTTATCGATGATGCGCCGACGCGTCGCTTCGTACTGGCTGCTATGATCCTGATCAAGTCCGGACTTGTCCTGAAACTTCTTCTGCTGTCGGTCGCGTGCTACCACTTCCACGGTTTTCATACTGTCGATGCAGCGATCGATGCTGCGGTCGAGGTTGGTGAACCTGGCGGGCATTTTGATGTCGAAGAGGATGAAGATGTGTCGCTCGTCGAGTTTGACAATGAACGCCCGAGCGTCGCTGCTCTTGAAGCTGACGGCGAGATACGGGTGTTCGATTTCGAAACCTTCGCTGGTGATCGCCTCGACGCGGGCACCTGTGAAATATTCGATCCAGCGTTTCCGTTCCGCGTCATTCCAGTCTGGCAGGCGAGCGTCACGTGCTTTTTCGTAATCCTCGGCGGTGATATGTTCGTTGTTGATCAACGGCAATCTGGTCAGGACGTTGCAGGTGAGTTCGCCAACGTCGATGCGGCCGTCGTTGCTCTTGAACATTGCCAGTTGCTGATCGCGCAGCCAGAGTTCGCGGGGGGTATAGGCTTCGGTGCGTTCGCCAGTCGTCCGGCTACGGTAACCGTGCGTCGTCGGCATGGGCAGAGGACTATTGACAAAGCCGGCTAACGGTCTCACTTTGAGCCCGGCATCATCGAGCGTAACGTACCGCCCCAGCGGCAGCCGTTCCGCTGCCAGCGGCAGGCTCATGGCCAGGAAGAACGCGAGTTGAAACGTTCGGGATCTGGAAGTCGCGATCATAACCAAGAGTCGTCCACCCTGTTGAAAGTTGACCAAACAGTACCGGCAAAACCGGGTAAACCCAAGTAGCGTCTTGTGACGTTTTTGTGCGCTTGGGTGCTTGCTCTGCCCTTGTGGCGCCTATGCGTTCCTAGGTGACGCACCCTTGATCGCGGTAATTGCTGCCGGTGTGCTACTGCCTTCGACGATAATTCGCCGGCCAATCGTACGGACAGTCCGCACCGTCGTCTATTTCCTGACCATCGCCTTCGTCGGGACGGTGATTCTCGATCTGTTGTACACGGTGGACAGTGATCGATTCTTCATACCGCTGCCGACGGAGGTTGTTTTTCCGTTCCTGACCATTGTCGGTGTGTGCGCGACGTTTCTGCCGCAGATACCCCATGTGCCCGGCACTATCCTGACATGCTCAGTGTGCGGACTGATGATCCAGGGCAGTTGTCTGAATGACCCGGTCAATGTCCGGATGGTTGTTGAGACACCACGTGGACCAGCCGGTTCTTTGTCTTTGGCATCTTTCTGGTCGTGCAAATGACGGCGTTCCTGCCGCTGCTGAATAACGCCATGCCGTTGGCCCGGCACCCATCTTCGAAGCGCCCGTGCTGGGCCTGACGCCTGACGGTGTGGAGTTTTTCGACCGCGCTCCTGGCGGCTCTACTCGCCGCCAACTGAATGTTGATTGTCGGATATTACCGGTTGGTGGAAGCGGCGGCCGATCCATTTGTCCAGATGCTCATCGGGCAGCGTTCGCGCACCGTCGTGTTCACCGGCAACGTCGATCTGAACCGGAAGATCAGCAGTTTCGTCACAGAGCACGAGAAGCGGATTGTATTACGGGCCCGTTTCGAACAGGCTCCGGGCTACCTGCGCGGTTTCTGCTGCCACGCGTACGCCGAAGGGCGCTGGGTCCTCGTCGGGCCGACGCCGGCGAGCGGCATACCGCTGGGCACTGATCGGACCGGTGCGTGGGATACTGTCTCCGAGAGCTTCCGGGCGCTGTGGACGGACGTTTTTACCAATATCAAACGTGGCTATTTCGCAACAGCGATCGTTGTGAGCCTGGGCAGTATCGGCAGGGGGATTTCCTGGATTTTCTGGTACGGCCCATGGTATATTGCCTAGCCGTTGCTGGTTGTCGCTGCCATCCTGCTGATGCGCTGGCACCGACCGCGGCGACCGAAGGATGCGTGGGTCCGCGAGCTGCAGTGGGTGCGGTCACGCCTGGAACATTTCATGGCCCGCCATCACGTCCATCGGCAACACTGGATGACTATCGGCGACCTCATTCGCAGGATTGATGATGCCAAGGTATCTTATGACAGCGAGTCGGCGGCGCTGCTCACTGAATGCGAGGCGCTGCGCTATGCAACGTCACCACCCGGCCTGGAAACGATCGACAGCTATGCCAGGCGCGTCGCTGCCTGGATATCGGGACATTGACAAGCCGCTCTCGGCGTCACGCGCCGCTGAGTTCAACCCACGGTTCAGATGAAACTGAGATTTTTAGACGGGCCATTTGCCGGACGCGTTGTTGATCTGCACAGCGACGACATGTCTATCGGGCGCGAAGCTGACTGCGATATTGTCCTCAACGAGGATGGCGTGTCGCGGCACCATGCCCGCATTCTGCGCGACGGCGACGATTTCGTGCTGGAAGACCTCGACAGCCGAAATGGCGTACGGATCAATGGTCAGCGCATCAAAAAAACGCAGACCTTGAAATCGCAGGACCGTATCGGTATTAGCTCGCGTATCCTTCTATTTATTGCCGACGACGCCGTTCAAGCGATGGAAAAAAAAGCGCCGCCGCAGATCGCCAGTCCTAAACCTGCTGGGACCGCGCCGCCGCCAAGGAGCAACGGTCCACTCTACGCGAGTGTCGCCGTTGTCATTGCCGCAATCGTACTGTTGGTGATTTGGCGGGGTGGACAGCGGTCGCCGTCAGAGCCCACCGAACCGAGGCCCGATGTTACCAACGTGAATCCGATAAGCGATACGGTCGGCCCCGACATCGATGAACCGCGGACGCCGCGCGAGGTCGATACGGACACCGGCGGCGATTCCCCTCCTACCGGTCCTACCCACACCCGGCCGCAGCTCGGACACTATCTTCTGAAGACCTTGCCGCCGGGCGTCGACGTCATCCTCAACGAGCGTTCTGAAGGGTTGACACCGCTGCTGCTGCAGCGGCTGCCGGTCGGCAGTCACAAGATCCGCTTGGAGAAGCCCGGGTACCGGTCGATGAAGCGGGTGATTTTCATACCGCAGACCGATCGCAGCTTCGACCAGCCCTTCGAACTGACGCAGGAGAGCGGCACCTGCCTGATCAGCAGTAAACCTGTTGGTGCTGCCGTCATGCTTGGCCGGCAGTTACTCGGCCGCACACCTTATGCGGTCTCGGGTTTCGATCCCGGCGAATATGAACTGCGGGTCGTGCAGTTCGGGTACGCGATCCACGCCGAACGCATAATAATCAGCAACCACCGCGCCACATTGATGCATGCCGACCTGAAGCCGAATCTGGGTTCCGTGCAGGTCGTCACGTTGCCGGCGCCGGCCCGGGTGTTTATCGATGGGCACCTGCATGGCCTGAGTGAACCCGGGCAGACCGGCGACCGGCGCTCACGACCGTTGCGCATCGAAGGGCTCAAGGCAGGCGAGTACGGCGTGCACATGGAATACGACGGTAAGAAATCGGTCGCGAAGAAAGTCAGGGTCGAGTCCGGCGTTATGGGGTTGGTACGCGTTACCGTCTGGTCGCCGGATACCGAAGTGACACTTATCGATGGCACGGTCGTAAGTGGTATGCTCAAGGGTCTCAACGGTCACGGCGATTTGCTGGTTGCGACCTCGGCGACACAGGACGTGACAATCATCGCGACGCGTGTGAAGGAGATCCGCGAGGTCGTTGCCGAGGAGGAACAGGTGGAATCCGAACGTCGGGACAATTTCTAATTGGACTTTTCAGCAGTTAGCAGCTTTCTGTTCGATCTCGACGGTACACTCGTCGACAGTGTTCCCGACCTGGCGGCAAATGTTGACCGTACGCTGCTGGCTATGGGCCGACCGCCAGCGGGCGTTGGGCACGTGCGCCAATGGATTGGCAACGGTCTTGAGCGTTTGCTGAACCGCGCATTGACCGGCGACATGGACGGCGTTGCGAGCCCGGACACCTTGGCACGGGCGTGTCAGCTGTTTGAAGACTATTACGGTCGTTTTATCTGCGAAGAAAGCCGCCTGTACGACGGCGCGCCCGAATTGCTGCAGGCGCTGCAGTCGCGGCATGCGAAGATGGCGATTGTCACCAACAAGCCTACGGCACTGGCTATCCGGCTGCTGGAGTTGCTGGGGATCCGCGACTGTTTCGAAACCGTCGTCGGCGGCGGCGACACGGCGTTGTTGAAACCCGATCCGGCACCGTTGCTGGTAGCGCTGCAACGGCTGGATCGGCCGGCGGCGACGGCGCTGATGGTCGGTGATTCGATCAACGACATCGAAGCTGCGCAGGCGGCGGGAATTGCCTGTGTCGCTGTGAGTTTCGGATATAACCACGGTGGTGACATCCACGCCGCCAATGCCGATTTGGTCATTGATTCGCTGCATGAGTTGACGGCGTTGTTGTAGGGACCGTGAAACGTTCGCGGCGGTTCCGGATTTTTTTAGCCCTGCCCCAGTGCCATTTTATTGTGACCGTGTATCTTGCAGACGATCAATCACAGGAGGACGACAAATGGTGGAGATCAACATCGCTTACGAAGGTGGCTTGCGCTGCTGCGCGCAGCACGGCCCCTCAGGCACTGAGCTGGTTACCGACGCACCCGTTGACAACCACGGCAAGGGTGAGAGTTTTTCGCCGACTGATCTTGTCGCAACGGCACTGGGCACGTGTGTGGCAACGATCATGGGTATTCTGGCGGAACGCCATGATATCGATCTCACCGGCATGCAGATCACGGTGGGGAAGGAGATGGTGGCGGAACCAGTGCGTCGGATTGGTCGGTTGCCGGTGACCGTGCGGGTGCCGGGCCAGGTGTCAGACGAGAATCGCAAGCGTCTTGAAAACGGCGCCCACACCTGTCCGGTGCACAAGAGTATTCATCCGGACATTGACGCGCCGATCACGTTTGTCTACGACTGACACCCGACGATCGTGAGAGGCAAGTCACCACTGTTTTTGCAATGTTCACGGTGCTGACTATCTTTGCCACGTTCAGCGGACAATCTTGGTTGAGAGGCGGCTACATATTTGAACCTGAGCCTGTTGTTCAATCTTCAGCGCAATTCACAATGCAGGGAACTGAATGGAAAAAGTGATAATAATCGGCTCCGGCCCGGCCGGGTTCACAGCGGCGCTGTACGCTGCCCGCGCAGATCTGGCGCCGGTAGTTTTCGAAGGCTTCATGTCCGGCGGCATGCCCGGCGGACAGCTCATGACAACGACGGAAGTGGAGAACTATCCCGGCTTTCCCGATGGTGGAATTTCCGGACCCGACCTAATGGCGAAGTTTCGGGCGCAGGCTCAAGAGTTCGGTGCGACCTGCCACCAGGAAGATGTCGACTCGGTCGACTTTTCGCCGCCGATGTTTAAAGTGAAAGCAGACAGCCACGAGTTGGAAGCCCACGCCCTGATCATCGCGACTGGCGCCACTGCCCGCCGCATGCATGTGCCCTCCGAAGAGAAATTGTGGAGCCGTGGGATGAGCGCTTGCGCGGTGTGTGACGGGGCACTGCCTATTTTTCGCGACCAACCTCTGGTCGTCATCGGCGGCGGTGATTCCGCCGTCGAAGAATCGACGTTTCTCACGAAGTTCGCGTCGAAAGTCTATCTGGTACACCGGCGTGACGAACTGCGAGCCAGCAAGATCATGCAGCAGCGCGCCCTGGAAAACAGTAAGCTCGAGATTGTCTGGAACTCGGTCCTGGTGGATGCCGAGGGGGACTCGATGGTCAGCGGTGCGACTGTACGCAATGTTGTCACCGATGAAATCAGTTCGATTGCCTGCGCCGGCATTTTTTACGCCATCGGCCACGACCCGAACACCGGCTTTCTCGACGGCGCGCTGGAGACGGATGAACAAGGCTACATCGTTGTGAAGCCCGGGCGGACGTATACCTCTGTAGACGGCGTGTTCGCCTGCGGCGACGTCGTCGATAAAGTGTATCGCCAGGCGGTCACGGCGGCCGGCACTGGCTGCGCCGCGGCCTTGGACGCTGAGCGCTGGCTCAGCGAGAAGGGTATCGAATAACCATCAACCGGTAAACGACAATGAGACGCATAGCACTGATCATCAGCCTGGCACTGGCTGGCGCACTGCAGGCGCAGATCGATGAGGAATGGCCCGGAATCGATGAGATGCCGGCGCTGCAATCGTTTCTGACGGAACTTATGGAAAGCGATCCGGAGGCCTACGACACGCTGACCGAGGCACGCGGGGGAGATGTTTCTAAAGCCTATGCCAAGATCAGGGATGTTGTCAGCGACAGCGGCGAATCGGCCGAGGACCAACGTCAGATTATTCAGGAAACGATTGCTTATTTGCGCAACCGCGACGGCATGGCGAATACGATGGCTGCCGGTTCGACGACTACCTGGGACCACCTTTACAACACTATCATCGATGAGCTTGACGACCTGAACGACCGCTATCTGGCGATTGACCGGAATCTCGATGCCAGGGTGCAGCAATACCATGCGGCGGGTGATGACGCAGCTCGCGAAGCTGCCATAGCAGGTTTGCGCAAGGCGGTCCACAGTGCCTTCGACGAACGCCTCGACGCGCAAAACAAGCACTTCGGGAGGATTGCCAGAATCATCAGCAACGCGGACCGCCGCAAACGTCAACAGACTCAGTTCAAGGAGCGGGTCTGCGAGAAGCGCTTGGAATATCTGCTCACCGACCCGCGATTGCGGTGGTAGAATCCAAGAAATGACCGAGGAGAAAATCTATCTCTTCGACCTCAACGGTTTCATTGTGCTCAAGGCCGTGGTGAAGTCGAAGTGGATCGTGGCGGCCAACGGGCTCATACAAGAGCGATTTCACGCGCCCCTGGGGCGACTGCCCAGACAAGTACCCACCGCTGCGCCTGGTTCTGGCCACGGCGAGAAAAATATCAGAGCATCATCTGGGGAAATGTCGGCGGTCAATTTTCGTCGCCGGTGACTTCAGTGTCCAGGAACGCCCGGCTGCCGATCGATTGCCGCTGCCCCTGATACTTGCCGGCATAGGGCTTGGCGGCCGGTTGGTCCATAAAGCAGAACACCAGTTGGCAGATTCGTCGGCCCGCCTGCAGACGGATCGGCAGGGAACTGGCGTTGTATAGCTCGAGTGTAATGCGACCCTCGAAACCGGGATCCACCCAACCGGCGTTCTGAATGAACAGCCCGATGCGCCCAATCGAGCTGCGGCCCTCGACAAATGCCGTGATGTTGTTTGGTAGCCGGACGTACTCCGCCGTCGTCGCCAACAGAAACGAATGCGGCGGCAGCGTGATACTGTCATTTTCGATTTCGCGATAGATGATCTCACTGTCCAGTGTCAGGATTTCCATCTCCCGGTCTTCAACGACCAGATAGTGATCACCCAGCCTGCAGTCGATCGATGCCGGCTGGATAGAATTAGCATCGAGCGGCTCAATCGCGAGCTCACCCGATTTGATCATTGCAGCCAAGGTCTGGTCAGAGAGGATCATGTGGGAGGCTTCAGGTTTCGGGTGTCAGGTGAGTGTCGAGTGGTGAATCATTCTTTTCTTTTTTCATCCACCCTTGGCCCTACTTTACGACGATGTTGACCAGACGGCCCGGCACACAGATGATTTTGACAACATTCTGTGCACCAATGGCAGACTGCACGTCGGCATCGGCCAATGCCGTTGCTTCCATGCCTGGCGGTGCCAGGTCCGGGGCCATCATCAGCCGCGTTACGGGCTTGCCCTTGAGCTGGACGAGGATCTCGATCTCGTCGACCTTGAGATAGCTCTCGTCGTATTCCGGCCACGGTTCGTAAGCCAGCGTGTCGTTGTGGCCGAGTCGCTCCCAGAGCTCCTCGGCAATATGTGGCGCCAGCGGTGCCAGCATTACGACGAACGTCTCGATCGCGGCGCGATTGCGTGCGGGCGCCTTGCCGAACGCATTGACGAATACCATTAGCTGCGAAATTGCCGTGTTGAAGTCGAGCGATTCGTAATCCTCACCGACTTTCTTGATGGTCGCGTGCAGGGTGCGCTGCAGTTCCGGTGTCAGCGGTTCGTCGTTGATCTCCGCTGCGAGTTCACCGTTCGGTCCGACCAACATGCGCCAAGCCTTGTGCAGGAAGCGATGGACGCCCTCGACATTGCTGGTGTCCCAGGGCTTGACCGCCTCCAGCGGGCCCATGAACATTTCGTAGAGCCGCAGCGTGTCGGCGCCGTATGCCCCGACGATATCGTCGGGGTTGACGACATTTTTTAACGCCTTAGACATCTTGGCGGGGAACTGTTCCAACTCCTCGCCGGTGTTCTTGTGGAAATACTTGTGGTCCCGGTCCTCGACCTGGTCGTTGGCCACCGGCACGCCGCGGGCGTCGCGGTACCCGAGTCCGAGGATCATGCCCTGATTGATCAGCCGCTGGAACGGTTCCTTGCTGCTGACATGGCCCAGGTCAAACAGGACCTTGTGCCAGAAGCGGGCATAGAGCAGGTGCAGGACGGCATGCTCGGCGCCGCCGACGTAGAGGTCGACCGGCATCCAGTACTTTTCCTTTTCCGGGGACCAGGCCGCCGTGTCGTTACACGGATCGATGTAGCGCAGATAGTACCAGCACGAGCCGGCCCACTGCGGCATGGTGTGGGTTTCGCGCCGACCCTTTTGCCCGGTTTCGGGGTCGGTATAGTTGAGCCAGTCGCCGGCCTTTGCCAGTGGTGATTCACCGCTGCCGCTCGGCTTGAAGTCTTCGATCTCAGGCAGTTCGAGAGGCAGTTCGCTCTCGTCGAGCAGCCGGATTTCACCATCTTCCATGTGTACCAGCGGAAATGGTTCACCCCAGTACCGTTGCCGGCTGAACAGCCAGTCGCGTAGCTTGTAGTTCACCGTTGCTTTGCCGATCCCTTCGGCCTCGAGCCAGTCGATCGTCGTCTGCTTTGCGGTGACGACGTCGAGCCCATTTATATCGAGGCCGTGATCATTGGCCGAGCGGATGGATTTGCCGTCGCCGGTCCAGCACGCTTTGCCGGCAAGTAGGTCGGCAACGTCGAGATCGGCGGCGGCAAGGGCAGCGGCTTCCGGTTCGAGGATGCAGCGGATCTCGATGCCGAATTTTTCGGCAAACTCGAAGTCGCGCATGTCGTGTGCCGGTACCGACATGATGGCCCCAGTACCGTAGGTGATCAGAACGTAATCACTGATCCAGATGGGGATCGCCTCGCCGTTGACCGGATTGGTCGCATGCGCCCCAATAAAGACACCGGACTTCTCGGTATTCAGTTCGGTACGGTCGAGATCGGATTTTCGGGAAGACGCCTCGACATATGTCTCCACTGCCGATCGCTGTTCGTCGGCAGTGATCTGCGCGACCAGTGGATGCTCGGGAGCCAGTACCATGTAGGTTGCTCCGAACAAGGTATCGGGCCGTGTCGTGTAGACGCGGATGACATCGCTGCGATCGACCACTTTGAAATCAACTTCGGCACCGGTGGATTTGCCGATCCAGTTGCGTTGCATTTCCTTGATACCTTCCGGCCAGTCGAGGTCGTCGAGATCGTTGAGCAGGCGCTCGGCGTACTCGGTGATGCGCAGGATCCATTGCTTCATCGGCCGCTTTACGACCGGGTGATTGCCGCGCTCGCTCCTGCCGTCGATCACTTCCTCATTGGCCAGCACGGTACCGAGCTCCGGGCACCAGTTGACGGCGATCTCGTCGAGATAGGCCAGGCCCTTCTTGTACAACTGCAGAAAGATCCACTGGGTCCAGCGGTAATATTTCGGATCGGTCGTGTTTACCTCACGTGACCAGTCATACGAAAAGCCGAGCGACTGGATCTGGCGCTTGAAGTTGATGATGTTCCCGGCGGTTGTCTCGGCTGGGCGGGTGCCGGTCTCGACGGCGTATTGCTCGGCCGGCAGTCCGAACGCATCCCAGCCCATCGGGTGCAGCACATTGTAGCCGCGCATGCGTTTGTAGCGGCACCAGATATCCGTAGCCGTGTACCCCTCCGGATGCCCGACGTGCAGTCCTGCACCGCTGGGATACGGGAACATGTCGAGGACATAGAGCTTTGGCTTGTCCGATTCGTCCTCGGCTTTGAAGGTCTCGTTGGAGACCCAGAATTTCTGCCACTTCGGCTCGAACCTGGCCGGCCGGTATTTGGCATGTTCTTCGGTTGCCATAATGCGGTTCTCACAAGTTGCGCAACACTTGGTTGCCGTAGGTCAAAAGGTAAAATCGCTGTCTGTTGCCAACTCGCGTCTCAGACGTGGCCGGCGACCTCGAGGATGGTCTGCTTGAGGTCGATCGTCGGCGCGTAGCCTAATAATCGTTCCGCCTTGCTCAAGTCCGGAACGCGGCGCAGCATATCCTCGAAGCCGTCTTCGTAGGCTTCGTCATAGGAGATATGAGTGATTTCGGAATTGCTCTGCAATGTATCTTTCACGGTTTGCGCCAGGTCGTTGATCGAGATTTCGCTGTTCGATCCGAGATTCACCACCTCGCCTTCCGCCGCCGGACACGAGAGCAGGTCGGCCATGGCGCGGGTTATATCGGCGACATTGGCAAAGCACCGCGTCTGTTCGCCGTCGCCGAAAACGGTGATCGGATCGCCGTTGAGCGCCTGGCTCACGAAATTCGGAATGACCATGCCGTACTGACCGCTCTGGCGTCGGCCGACAGTATTAAACAGCCGCAGGACGCAAACCGGAATACCCGACTCCTTCGCCATGGCGAAGCCGGCAAATTCATCGATCGCTTTGGAGCATGCATAGGCCCAGCGGTGTTTAGTTGTTGGACCGCTGACCGTATCGTCGTCTTCGGAGAACGGTACTTTCGAACTTTTACCGTAGACTTCCGAGGTCGAGGCGATCACCACTTTCCTGCCATACCGCTGCGCCGTATTGAGGACGTGCGTGGTGCCCTCGACGTTCGTGCGGATCGTGTGCAACGGTTGCTGGACGATCAGTTGTACGCCGACAGCGGCAGCCAGATGATAGATGACATCGCACTCGCTGACCAGAGGGTCCAGGGCCATCTCGTCGAGAACCGTGTCGATGGCGAATGTGAAATCGGGATTGTCGACGTGCTGCTCGACATTACTCATGCTGCCGGTCGAGAGATCATCGAGGATCACCACCGAACAGCCGCGCCCAAGCAGGACGTCGCACAGATGGCTGCCGATGAAGCCGGCGCCTCCGGTGATCAATGCCTTCATGAGTTCTCCTCGGTTGCACAGCGGCAGTGACAAAGTGAGCCAATACGATAGCATCACCACGGGCCGACGCAACCTCGCCGCTGGCTGAGTGCAACCGTCCCGTCGGCGAGGGTTGCGATGCCTGGGATTCGCGCTGGCGGCGCGTCGAATGTCGGCCGTAGTCGATACTTCTGGGACGCCGCAGGCGGCTGTCTCGCAAGCTCAGCTGTGCCGGTCGGCTACTGTCGAGCCTTACCCACTGGTGAATATGGTCAGTCGGCTATATTAACCGGCACCCCCGCTTCCCTGCCGCGCTCGGCGGGGAAGCGGGGGTGGACGTATGTTATAGCCAACTGACCGTCGCTCCAGTGGGACAAGCCCACTGGCGGTTAGACCCACTCCCACTCCCAACCCAAAACGAGTACACCTATGCACAATCGCATTTTGATCGCAACCTTCGCAGCTGTTCTTTCATTCATCACCATCCCCACGCTGTTTGCGGCGGAGACTGTCATTGCGGAGGGAGAGGCGTTTCGCCCCCTCGATGATAAGGGGTGGCAGGTGACGCACCAGGACGATAGCTGGGCGAGCCACACCTATGGCGGCGCCTGGTCGTCGCACGGCGGACTGCTGGGCGCACCGGAGGACAGCGTCGGCAGTGTCGCGGTACAGCCTGTGACCATCCCTGCGGACGGCGACTACCGGGTCTGGAGCCGGTACCAGGCACCGCCGTATTTCAACTTCATGCATCGGGTCGAGGTGCATCAGAACGGCAAGGTTCTCTACTCCGAAGTGTACGGGAAGAGTGAGACGATGCGGCAGTGGAGCTTCGGCGTTGAATCCACCCAGCTCTGGTGGCCGTGGGGGACCGATCACGATGCCGCGGAAGCACCCGACAAATCCGTGAAGCTGAAGGCCGGCGCCGCCGAACTACGCCTGGTTACGGTCAAGATGCCCGCACCTGCCGGTGCGCCGATGGTCGATCTGATCGCGTTGACGACCGACCTGACGCCCGCCGCGACAGGACCGACGGGGACGCTATTCACCACCCACGCAATGGCTGCGAGTGAGCTGTACATGCGATTCCAGAACACGACCGCTGCCCCGGCCAAGCTCACCCTCAACCGGCTGACCGGGCATTATCAGCCGCTCAATTACGTCGGCGGCAGCACTGAAATTCCCGCCGCCGCGGTGCCCGCGGGTGCGTGGAGTGCGTGGACCAACATCGCACCGTTCTGCGTGCTGGTGCATCAGGACGGCCTGGAGATCACCCTGGCCGGTGCCGACGGATACACCGTGCAAGTGGCGCGCGACGCAGCGGGGCGAGACCTGGTTGGCGACATGCAGATTGCAGGGGCCGTCGGCACGGTCGTGATCCCAATGGACATCATCTGGAACCGCGAGCGCAAAGTGTTGACCAACCGCGAACACAGCGACGCGATTATTAAACTGGCGAAGACGAAATGGCGGACCGCCAACAACGGTCGCAAGCCACAGGAGATTCTTTATCACGGGGCCGCTGACGGGCCGGAGTTGAGGGACGCACTCGGGTTCAATACCGCGTTACCTGAGGGCTACGATCAGAATCCGGTCTCCGGCTTGTATGCGCACGCGGGTACGCTTGACGAAATTCGGGCGCTCGCCGACCGCATCGAAGACAAGGCGGCCCATCGCATTGTCAGTTTCTTTGATGAAGCGACTATGCCGTTTGAGGAAGCCGAAGCGCTCACCAAGCTCGCGAGGAAATTGATCGGTCCGCAGATCGAAACCGGAATTAATTACACGCCGCATTTCCCGTTGCCGCAATACTACGGCGAGCAGGCCACGTGGGTCGATATGTTCAAGGCCGGCCCGGAAGGCATGACAACGTTCTGGACGGAGGATTTTCTCTTCAGCGTTCCGCAGTTGCCGCAGACGTTTTCGTGGACGTACGCCGCGATTCATTGCGCGATCAAATACAACGGGCAGAAGATCCAGATGTATGTGCTCCCCCACGCGCCCGGGCAGGTCCCGGCGTTTCTGCGGCGCAACCTCGTAATGAGTGTCGGTGCCGGGGCTCAGTTCATCAACCTCTTCTGTGTTGCACCGTCAAACGTCTTCACCGAAAACTACGTCTCCTGGGGATACACGGACAGCTTCCGCGTCATTCACGAATCGATTTTCGACTCCGCAGAAGCGGAACCTTACCAGTTAGAGGGAGCCATGCGCCCTGGCCGTGTCGCGGTCGTTCGCAGTCACGCCACCGAGGAAAATGAAAGCAAATACATCGTCGACCCGACCCGCGAGCCGTTCATGAAGGACTGCTCGAACGCGGCTACCGAGCAGACGTACAACCGCCAGATGATCTGCCGCATGGATCAACAGATGCAGTACCTCGCGCTGCGGCATGCTCAGTACAAGGTGGATGTGATCACAGAGGACGATATCATCGACGGCTACCTCGACGGGTACGACGTCGTGCACTTTGCCGGTGAATGGATCGACAGCCGGGCCGTGCCGAAGCTGGCGGCTTGGGTCGAGGCCGGCGGCATCCTATACGCCGCGGCGGGCGCGGGACATCTCGATGAGCACGGCAAGAAGTCCGATGCCATGCTGTCGTTGCTCGGGTTGACCGACACATCGATCACGAAGAACGTGCATATCATGCGGCCGCTCCTGGAGATGCCGCTTGTCGAACCGATCGACACGATCTCGCTCGACGGTGTAGCCGGCAAGATCGACGCCATTGCGATGCGCCAGACGTTTACGCCGGCCACCGCAAAGGTGATCGGAACGTGGCGCGACGGGAGTGCTGCCGCGACTATACAGAGCCATGGAAAAGGCGAGGCGATAGCCGTCGGTACGCTATCGGGGGCGAGCTATATCCGCAGCGGCTTGCGGCCCGTGCCATTCGCGCGCGGCGGCAACAGGGAGCTCTATAATCCGACCGAGTTTTCACCGGCAGCCGCGGAGCTCGCCTGGTTGGGGGTAGCTCGGTCCGGCATCAAACGTTATGCCGAGTGTTCCAACAACCTTGTCGAGGCACTCATTATGGACAGCGACAAGGGTACGTTGCTCACCCTGGTGAACTGGGACAATGCCGTACAGCCGGCGTTGCAGGTGAAGATCCGCGTCTCAAGCAAACCCGCATCCGTACGCACCGTGCAGGGGCAAGCGGAGATACGGGACTGGTCGTACAGGGCCGGCGTGCTCACCTTCACGTCCGACCTTGAGTGGGCCGACTACATCCTCATCGCGAATGTTGTGGCCGAGTAGGCAAGGGCACGCCGTGCGGCAAGGATATGGAGTGCGGCGGCAGAGCGAAGCGTCGACGCCCCGGCCGGCTATTGGCGGCGCTTACCTTTGGCTGGCCGAAACGCCTTGCTCCCGCTATCCATGTGCCACTGCTGAAGCCCCTCCGCACGCGAAATGACGTACGGCGCGTGTGGGCGATTTCCACAGTAAACCGTTGCGGCCGGCGCAGCTGGAACGGTTTTTCAGGACGGCACCATCTCGGTGCGGCGGATACTGTCACCGACGTCCTCCGTCGATGACGATTCCGAGAGCGACATGGTCTCGGTGTTGGGTGCGTTGCGCGGACTTTACGCAGGCGCTATCGAACGCACCAAGCTGAAAATTATCGGGATCACGGGCCAGCCAACAAGTTTCGAGACCACGGTGCCGGTGACTTTGTGCGGCCGAACTGCACCGTTTTTAGCCTGACTTTCTTTCTCGCCGGTTTTTTATGGGCCTGGCAGCAGCGGCAGATTAATCGCTGCCCGATGTTCATTGAAGTGTGCGGTCGAGCCGCACGTCACGGTTGCCGTTCGCTCGATCGCGTAGAGACTTCACGCCCGCGTAGAGCCGTGTCTACTCAGATTCCCAATTTGGCATGGCGAATGAGCCTTTGACATGCTGTCTGCTCACTGATCACGTCCATCCGTTGCAGCCACAGACAGACCGTCTGCGAAAGCTGCGAAGAACAATCCCGGGGAGGAGCATCTACCGGCGCGGCAGGTCGCCTTCTCCTTTGGTCGGCAGCTCAGTGTGGCCGGTGAGATAGCGGTCGACGCCGCAGGCCGCTTCGCGTCCTTCGGAGATGGCCCAGACAATCAGTGACTGGCCGCGCCGCATGTCGCCGGCGCAGAAGGTGCCGTCGCGGCTGGTCATGTAGTTCTCGTCGGATTTGACGTTGCCGCGCTCGTCGAGCTCAATGCCGAGCTGCGCGACGACACCATCGGGCTCCGGACCGAGAAAGCCCATAGCAAGCAGCACGAGCTGGGCCGGGTGGTGTTTCTCGCTGCCCTCGACCTCTTTCATTTCGGGGCGTCCGCCGTTGGGGTTGGGCACAAATCCGACCTGCACCGTGATCAGTTCGTCTACCTTGCCGTCGACGCCGATGAGTTTTTTGGTCATGATGCTGTATTCGCGGTCGCAGCCTTCCTCGTGCGATGAGCTGGTGCGCATGCGCATCGGCCAGTATGGCCACGGCTGGTTTTCGGGCCGCCCGTTCGGCGGCTGGGGGAAGATCTCGAAGTTGGTAACTGACGCGGCGCCGTGGCGGTTCGATGTGCCGATGCAGTCGCTGCCGGTGTCGCCACCGCCGATGACGATCACATGTTTGTCGGTCGCCATGATCTGCTTTTCGGGTTCCGGATCGCTCTCGCACCGCTTGTTCTGCTGCGTCAGGAATTCCATGGCGAAGTGAACACCGTCGAGCTCGCGTCCGGGAATCTGCAGGTCACGTGGTTTGGTGGCGCCGCCGGAAAGGACCACGGCGTCGAATGCGTCCAGCCTGTCGACCGGGTAGCTGAAGCCGACATCGGCGTCGGTTTCGAATATGATACCCTCGGCTTCCATGAGTTCGATGCGCCGGTCGATGAGCCATTTCTCCATCTTGAAATGCGGAATGCCGTAGCGCAGCAGACCGCCGATGCGGTCGGCACGCTCCAGTACGGTCACCGTATGCCCGGCGCGGTTGAGTTGCACGGCTGCGGCTAGTCCGGCAGGCCCGGAACCCACAATAGCGACGGTCTTGCCGGTGCGCTGCGCCGGCGGGCTTGGCTTGATGAAGTCGTGTTCCCAGGCATACTCGACGATCGCCTTCTCGATATTCTCGATGGTCACGGGCGGGTCCGTGATGCCGAGCACGCAGGCTTCCTCACACGGGGCGGGGCACAGGCGCCCGGTGAATTCCGGGAAGTTGTTGGTGGCGTGGAGACGATCGATGGCTTCACGCCAGAGCCCGCGGTAGACCAGGTCGTTCCAGTCGGGGATGATGTTGCCGAGCGGACAGCCGCTGTGGCAGAAGGGCACACCGCAGTCCATGCAGCGTCCGGCCTGATTCTTCAGCTTTTCCTCAGGATGCGGCTCGTAAAATTCCTTGTAATCGCCTACACGTTCCGCTACAGGCCGCTTCGCCTGCAACTCCTGTGCGAACTCCATGAATCCTGTCGGCTTTCCCATCGCTGTCTCCATTCGCGGTGCCTGTCACCGCAATTTCAGAATTATGCGGTCACCGCATCCTCTGCTTCGATTTTCTGTTCAGTGAGTCGCTGCAGGGCGGCTTTGAAGTCTGATGGAATGATCTTGACGAACTTGCTTAGGCTCGCGTCCCAGTTGTCGAGCAGTCGTTGCGCTACGAGGCTGCCGGTGTAGTGCTGATGGCTTTCGACAAGGTCCTTCAATTCGGCGATGTCGTCGTCGTCGTCGAGCGTTTCGAGTTCCACCATTTCCATGTTGCAACGATACTGGGCGAAGTCGCCCTGCTCGTCGAGCACGTATGCGATACCGCCACTCATGCCGGCTGCAAAATTGCGGCCGGTGCCACCGAGCACGACTGTGCGCCCCCCGGTCATGTATTCGCAGGCATGATCGCCTACTCCCTCGACGACAGCGCAGGCGCCGCTGTTGCGGACGCAAAAGCGTTCACCGGCAATGCCGCGGGCGTACAACTGGCCAGACGTCGCGCCGTACAGCGCGACATTGCCGATGATGATGTTATCCTCGGCAACGAAGGTTGTACCTTCTTGTGGGCGCACACTTACCTTGGCACCGGACAGACCTTTGCAGAAGTAATCGTTGCCGTCGCCATGCACGTGCATGGTCAGGCCGCTGGCACCGAAGCAACAGAAGCTTTGCCCGGCGGAGCCCGTACAATTGAAGGTGATCGTATCGTCCGGCAATCCTTCGGCGCCGTGGCGCTTCGAAATTTCGCTGCTCAATATCGTTCCGACGGAGCGGTTGATATTGCGCAACGCAATATCGTGCTCGACTGGCGTACCGTCTTCCAGAGCCGGCGCTGCCAAGTCCAGCAGCGTAAAGTCCAAGGCACCATCGAGCCCGTGGTCCTGCGTCTGGGTGCAGTGTGTGCCGATCTCGGGACCAACGTCTGGCTTGTACAGAATTTTTGAGAAATCGAGCCCCTTCGCCTTCCAATGGTCGATGGCTTCGTTGACGTCCAGCTTATCGACGCGTCCAACCATTTCATTGATCGTGCGGAATCCCAGATCGGCCATGATCATCCGCATTTCTTCGGCGACGAAATGGAAGAAGTTGATGACGTGCTCCGCCTCGCCGCTGAATTTTTTGCGCAGCTCCGGATCCTGTGTGGCCACGCCTACGGGACAGGTATTGAGGTGGCAGACGCGCATCATGATACAGCCCATGACGACCAGCGGTGCAGTTGAGCAGCCGAACTCCTCGGCACCGAGCAGGCAGGCGATAGCGGCGTCGCGACCGGTCTTGAGCTGGCCGTCACACTCGACGACGATTCGGCTGCGCAAGTCGTTCATCACCAGCGTCTGCTGCGTTTCGGCCAAGCCCAGTTCCCATGGCATGCCGGCGTGTTTCAGCGAGGTCTCCGGCGACGCCCCGGTGCCGCCATCCCAACCACTGATCAGGACAACATCTGCTTTGCCCTTCGAGACGCCGGCTGCGACTGTGCCGACACCGAAGTTCGAAACCAGCTTGACGTTGATACGGGCGTCGCGGTTCGAATTCTTGAGGTCGTGGATAAGCTGCGCCAGGTCCTCAATCGAATAGATGTCGTGATGCGGCGGCGGCGAGATCAGGCCGACATACGGCGTTGAGTGTCGCACCTCGGCGATCCATGGATAGACTTTTGTGCCGGGCAACTGTCCGCCCTCGCCGGGCTTGGCGCCCTGGGCCATTTTTATCTGCAACTCGCGCGCATTGACCAAGTACCAACTGGTGACGCCGAAACGGCCGGATGCCACCTGCTTGATAGCGCTGCTGCGCAGATCGCCGTTCTCGTCCGGCACGTATCGTTTGGAATCCTCGCCGCCTTCGCCGCTGTTGCTCTTGGCGCCGATACGGTTCATCGCGATTGCCAGAGTTTCGTGCGCCTCCTTGCTGATCGAGCCGTAAGACATGGCCCCGGTCTTGAAACGCTTAACGATCTCCGTCCATGGTTCGACTTCATCCAGCGGGATCGGCTCGGGCAACGTCTTGAACTTGAACAGACCGCGCAGCGTGCCGAGTTGTTCGCTCTGATCGTTGATCAGCCGCGCGTATTCCTCGTAGGTTTGAAAACTCTCGGTGCGCGTCGCTTCCTGCAGTTTGGCAATAGTCATCGGGTTAAGCAGATGAAATTCGCCGTCGCGCCGCCACTGGTAAAGTCCGCCGACGTCCAGGTCGAGTTTGTCATCGACCTCAGTTGCCGGGTAGGCCCGGTCGTAACGCATTTTAACTTCCCGCGCGATACCGTCGATGCCGATGCCTTCGACACACTGATTGGTCCAGGTGAAATACTTGTCGATGACCTCGCTGCTGAGGCCGACACTATCGAAAATCTGCGCGCCTCTATAGCTATGCAGCGTTGAGATGCCCATCTTCGACATCACTTTTATGACGCCTGTCTCAGTCGACTTGATGTAGTTGGTGATGGCCTTCTCGATGTCGGTGCCCGGCAGCAGCTCTTCGAGGATCATCTGGTCAAGTGTCTCGAACGCCAGGTACGGATTTACTGCACACGCTCCGTAGCCGAAGAGCATGCAGAAATGATGAACTTCCCGTGGCTCTCCGGACTCGACAACGATGCCGCAGCGTGTGCGCAGTCCGTCGCGGATGAGATGGTGGTGCAGCCCTGCGGTCGCCAGCAGTGCAGGAATCGGTGCGTACTCCGCTGTTGCCGAGCGATCGGAGATGATCAGGATAGCCACGCCTGCGGCGATTGCCTTCGAGGCGGCAATGCAAAGTTCGTCCATGGCCGTTTCGAGCCCGGTGCCGCCGTCGGCGACTTTGTAGATCATTGGTAACGTGACGGATCGGATGCCGTTGACGTCCATCTCGCGGATGCGTTCGAGCTCTTCGTTGGCGAGGACGGGGTGCTCGAGCTTGAGCATGCGGCAGTGTTCCTCGGTCTCCTGGAAGAGGTCGCGCTCGGTGCCGATGTTGGTGATGTTCGAAGTGACCAGCTTTTCGCGGATGGCGTCCAGCGGCGGGTTGGTAACCTGCGCGAACAACTGTTTGAAGTAGCCGTAGAGCAATTGCGGCCGATCCGAAAGCGCGGCGATCGGGCTATCCGCACCCATCGAGCCCAGGGCTTCCTTGCCGCCTTGCGCCATCGGCTTCATCAGGATTCGCAGATCCTCCAGGGAATAGCCGAACAGTTGCTGGCGTTTGCGTACGGTGCTGAAGTCGGTAGCAGTTGCGTTGGCCGATGCGGGCAGGTCGCCGAGGCTGATCAGGTTCTTCTTGAGCCACTTGCGATACGGTTTGCGCGCCGCCATATCGTCTTTGATCTCGTCGTCATCGACGATACGGCCCTGGTCCGTGTCAATCAGGAAAATCCGGCCGGGCTCGAGACGCCCGAGATAGTCGATATTGGCCGGGTCAATTTCCAATACGCCTGTTTCGGATGCCATGATGACGAGACCGTCCTTGGTGACGGTGTATCGCGACGGGCGCAGACCGTTGCGGTCGAGCACCGCGCCCAGGCAGACGCCGTCGGTGAACGGGATCGATGCCGGTCCGTCCCAGGGCTCCATCATGCACGAGTGGTACTCCAGGAAAGCCTTTCGCGAGTCGCTCATCGTATTGTGATTCTGCCAGGCCTCCGGGATCGTCATCAAGACGGAATGCGGCAGGGATCGGCCGGTGTGATAAAGCAGCTCGATGGCATTGTCGAGAATTGCAGAATCACTGGCGCCCGGCGTCAGGATCGGCAGCAACTTCTTGATGTCGCTGCCGAATTTGTCGGACTCGAAAAGGTTCTGGCGCGCCTGCATCCAGTTGACGTTGCCGCGCAGCGTGTTGATCTCGCCGTTGTGGCAGAGGAAGCGGAAGGGCTGCGCCAGGTCCCAGGTCGGAAAGGTATTGGTGCTGTAGCGCTGATGTACCAGGGCCAGGGCAGTGGCCATGTCGGGGTCGCGCAGGTCGGTGTAATAGCGCTCGACCTGATCTGCCAGCAGCAGGCCTTTGTAGGCGACCGTGCGGCATGAAAGGCTCGGAATATAAAAGGCCTGCTTGTCCGGCAGCTCGGAGTTTGCAATAGCGTTTTCCATGACGCGGCGTATGACATACAGCTTGCGCTCGAACGCCGCATCGTCGGCGAGTCCGGTGCTGCGGCCGATAAAGATCTGTCGCAGCCGTGGCTCAGCCAGGCGCGCCACGTCGCCGATGACGCTGCTGTCCGGCGTAATCTCGCGCCAGCCCAGAAAGTCCTGACCTTCGGTCCTGACGATTTGCTCGAACTGTTCGACGCAGTACTGGCGTTGCTGGTCATCCTGCGGCAGAAAAACAAAGCCCATGCCGTATTCGCCGACGTCCGGAAGTTGAATGCCGATACCGCCGCAGGCGTTCTGCAGAAACCGATGCGGCAGTTGCATCAGAATGCCGGCGCCGTCGCCTGTTGTTGCGTCGCAACCGCAAGCACCGCGATGGGTGAGGTTGACCAGAATCTCGAGCGCTTTCTCGATGATACCGTGGGATTTTTCACCCTTCAGATTACAGATGAAGCCGACCCCACAAGCATCGTGTTCGTTGGCTGGCGAGTACATGCCTTTTGGTGGGGGGAAATGCTTATATTTCATGATCTTTTTGTCCTTGCCGTTTTTCTCGGAGGAAAAAAAAACACAGAGTGTCGTCACTCCATGTTTCCGAACAAGATTCTGTTTTACGTGGTCAATTCAGCTTCGAGCGGCAATCCCTTTCTCCAGGATCGACAGTTCTCGGACCAACACGCGTTATTCGCAAACACACGTCACCACCTGTTGATTCTGGCGGGGGAGATATTATAGCGACGGAACAGGCTGATACAACAACTTTCGTAGTTAATCAGCTGCCGTTGAGTGCGTTCAACGCCAGGATCAGCGCCTGCGTACCGTCGCGCCCATGGCCCTGGGCCTTGACGGCGGTATACAACTGGTGCACCAACGCCAGGCCCGGCAGAGCCAGGTCCAGTGCCGCCGCTTCCTCCAGCGCGATCCCCATATCCTTGATGAAATGCTCGACATAAAAACCAGGGTCGTAGTCCTTCTGCACAATGCGCGGCCCGAGATTGTTGATTGCCCATGAACTCGCAGCGCCGCTGCCGATGACGTCGATCACCGCCTGCTGGTCGAGCCCGACCGTGCTCGCATACATCAGTGATTCGCAGACTCCGACCATTGTCCCGGAAATGAGGATCTGGTTGCACATTTTCGTGTGCTGACCGGCCCCGCAGCCTCCCATCAGGGCAATATTCTTGCCCATCAGTTCGAACAGCGGCTGGACCTCGTCAAAAACCGCCTGCTTCCCGCCCACCATGATTGCCAGCGCGGCGTTTCTGGCGCCGACGTCGCCGCCGGAAACCGGGGCGTCCAGGCTACCGATGTTCTTCGCTGCTGCGGATTCCTCAATCTTCACCGCCAGGCTTGGCTGGCTGGTTGTCATGTCGACGACGATCCGGCACGGGCCGTCCGCCGCCAGGACACCGTCGTTGCCCAAGTAGGTGGACTCGACGTCGCACGGGAACCCGACAATACTGAAGACGATTTCGCTGTTGGCAGCGACAGCTGCAGGGGTGTCGCACCAGGAAGCGCCGTCGGCGAGCAGGGCGTCCGCCTTGGCCCGCGTTCGGTTGAAAACTGAAAGCTCGTGGCCGGCTGCATGTAAGTGGCCAGCCATCGATGCACCCATCACGCCGGTGCCGATCCATCCGATTTTCATGAGATCACCTCGTAGGAGTGTTCAGGGTTCGACGGCTACCCTATTCCCAGGATGGGAGTTGTCAATGTTCCGCAGTGTGAAGCTCTTTGCAGTGCAAGTTTTCTGCGCGGGCGTTCGGCCGCCGTACCGGGAACGCTTGTTCGGAAAGCTGTTGCGCTATCCGAAAAAGCCGTGGCACAGTGGGACAGCCTGTCGCATGGCGTTGACTCGCCGTGTCACAGGTGTGGGACATTAGCGATATCGAAGAACGAAGATATACAATTACAATTATCTGAAAATAAGCAAGTTAACTATTAATTTACAATTTTGGCGCGGTGTTTGCTTGAATTCCATTTCTTCGCAATTTGCGAATACGACCAACCGAACAACTCCCCAACCACAACGGAGGCCAACATGAAAATCAAACCCCTCGGCGATCGTATCCTCATCGAAGACATCGAGGAAACAGAGCAGATGAAAGGCGGTATCGTCATTCCGGACAGTGCCAAGGAAAAGCCCCAGGAAGCCAAGATCGTGGCGCTCGGCACCGGCGGTGTCGATGACAACGGCAAAAAGATCGAATTCGATGTCAAAGTTGGCGATCTGGTACTTACAGCCAAGTACGGCGGCACCGACGTCAAATGCGGTGACAGCGAGTACAAAATCCTCAACGCCAGCGACATTCTGGCGATTGTCAACTGATACCTGTTACCAAAACCGCGTGTCCTGCCGTTGCCGCATGGCGAAGGCTGGACACCTGATCCCAACCATCACTACAGGATATTCTTATTATGGCAGCTAAACAGCTACTCTTCGACGAAGAAGCTCGTCGCGAACTTCTCATCGGCGTCGAAAGCCTCAGTCGTGCCGTCCAGGCGACACTCGGCCCCAAAGGGCGTAATGTCGTGCTCGACAAGAAATTCGGCTCACCCACGGTCACCAAGGATGGCGTCACCGTCGCCAAGGAGATCGAACTCGAAGGGCCGTACCAGAATATGGGCGCCCAAATGGTGCGTGAAGTCGCCAGCAAGACTTCAGACATCGCCGGCGATGGTACCACCACTGCCACGGTGCTCGCGGAAGCCATTTTCCGCGAAGGCCTGAAGAATGTTACGGCCGGTTGCAACCCGATGAGCCTCAAGCGCGGTATTGACAAAGCCGTCGTAGCCATCGTCGCGAAGCTCCGCCGGTCCAGCAAGAAGGTCGAGGATCGCGCGCAGATTGCGCAGGTTGCGACAATCTCCGCCAACGGCGACGTCACGATCGGCGAGATCATTGCCGACGCGATGGACAAGGTTGGCAAGGACGGTACGATCACGGTCGAGGAAGCCAAGAGTATTGAGACGTCCCTCGACGTCGTCGAAGGCATGCAGTTTGACAAGGGCTATCTGTCGCCGTACTTCGTCACCGACCAGACTGGCATGGAAGTCTCGCTCGAGGACTGCCTGATTCTCATCCACGAGAAGAAGATCAGCAGTCTGCAGGACTTGCTGCCGCTGCTGCAGAATGTTTCGAAGCAGGGCAAGCCGCTTCTGATCATCGCTGAAGACGTCGAAGGCGAGGCCCTGGCCACGCTCGTTGTCAACAAGTTGCGTGGCACGCTCAACATCTGTGCTGTCAAGGCTCCTGGTTTCGGCGATCGTCGCAAGGCTATGCTCGAGGACATCGCCGTGCTGACCGGCGGCACCTGCATCACCGAAGATCTCGGTATCAAGCTTGAGAATGTCACGGTCGACCAGCTCGGTCACGTCAAGCGTCTGACGGTAGACAAGGATAACACCACGATCGTTGAAGGCAGTGGCTCGCAGAAAGCGATCGCCGGCCGGGTCACCCAGATCCGCCGTCAGATCGAAGAGACCACCTCCGACTACGATCGCGAGAAGCTCCAGGAACGTCTCGCCAAGCTCGCCGGCGGTGTCGCCGTCATCAACGTTGGTGCCGCGACCGAGACCGAGATGAAAGAGAAAAAGGCCCGCGTCGAAGACGCCCTCCACGCCACCCGCGCGGCGGTCGAAGAAGGCATTGTCGCTGGCGGCGGTGTGGCGCTCATCCGCGCCGCGGCCGCACTTGGCAAAGTGGACGCAGAAGGCGACGAGGCAACGGGCGTGAGCATCATCGCACGCGCTGTCAGTGAGCCGCTGCGTCGGCTTGCTGCCAACGCTGGGCTCGAAGGTTCGGTGATCGTCAAGGAAGTTACCGAAAAGAAAGGCAACCTGGGCTACAATATCGTTACTGACAAGTACGTTGACATGCTCAAGGCGGGTATTCTTGATCCGACCAAGGTGACGCGTTCAGCGTTGCAGCACGCTGCCTCGATCTCGGGGCTGTTGCTGACCACCGAATGCCTGATCACGGAGCTTCCGGAAGATACGCCGGCAGCACCGGCGGGCGGTCCTCCGGGCGGTGGCATGTACTAAGCCGCACGAAGACCGATTGAAAAGCGCCCCGGTGGTATCGCCGGGGCGCTTTTTTATTGTTTCGCTGATGCGATCAATTCATCCAGGAAAGTCGCGTACGCATTGGCGTCGAGCGGCAGTTCTATTGGCCGCTCCTGCAGGCCTGACATTAGCATGGCGTTCTGCAGCGTCACCTGATTGATCGCTTCGCTGCCCGGTGCGACAATCGCAACTTCGGGGTCGCGGATTGCCGCGGCAAAGTTCGTGAGAATGTCGATGTGCGAGCCGCCGTCGGCCGGAATGGGCACATCCACTTCTTCGATGTCTACCTTGGCGAATGACTTGTCGGCCGTTGCAAGGTGCTCCCGCACCGACATCGTTGTCCGGAGATAACGCACCTCGTCGTTTTCAACAATGATCGTACCCAGGTCGCCGACGATCTCGAAGCGGTCGGTGCCCGGCGCTTCGCCCGTAGACGTCACGAAAACCCCGGTAGCGCCGTTGGCGTATTCGAGGACCGCTGTGACGTCGTCCTCAACCTCGATGTCATGCCGCGCGCCGAGCCGGCAGTGGGCGCGGACGCGAACCGGCATGCCGCAGATCCATTGCATCAGGTCGAGCTGGTGCGGGCACTGGTTGATAAGCACGCCGCCGCCTTCGCCTTTCCAGGTACCGCGCCAGCCGCCCATATCGTAGTATGCCTGCGGCCGGTACCAGTTGGTGATGATCCAGTTTGTGCGCTGCAGTTCACCCAGTGCGCCGGATGCGACCAGCTCGTGAACCGTCCGGAAAAGCGGGTTTGTCCGCATCTGAAACATGACGCCAAACTGCACGCCGCTGCCGGCATGTGCATCGATCATCCGCTGCGCATCCCGCACTTGAACGGCGATCGGCTTTTCGCACATGACATGCACACCGTTCGCAAAGGCACACTCAACTATCGGCGGATGGAAGTAGTGCGACGTTGCGACCAGGACTGCGTCCAAGCGGTCGGCACGAACCAGTTCCGCGTGATCAGTGAACGCCGGTACCCCGATTGTTCCGGCTGCCGCTTCGACCTTTTCATGGTCGACGTCGCACAGGCCGGCAAGCTCGAATTCGCTCAATTTGCTGATTGTAGCGGCATGTGCCATTCCCATGCCGCCGGTGCCGACTATACCGATCCGCAGCGGTGTCATGATGCGCTAACGAAAAGTCCCACGATGCCCCCCACGTTCGTGATTCGCGATATCTGAAAACGACCGACTAATTTCGCATCGCGTCCCGGTTGTGCAAGACCGTCACTATTTGCAATGTCCGCGCGGCAACGATCAATTAATCGCCATGACTGGAAGTAATTCACTATGATTTCGAGACTTAAGCGACACATTGCCGCCCAGCGGAAATTCCTCGTCGAAGGTGTTTGGCAAATTGATTTGGCCCAAGTCGATGTGTCTCGCCGGGTGTGGTACTCGTTCCTGCGTGGGCTGGTCATCGTGCGCCGCGGCTTTATCGACGACAAATGCGCCCTACAAGCCTCCGCCCTCACGTTCATCACACTAATGGCGACCGTGCCGACCTTCGCCCTGCTGTTCGCCGTCGCCAAGGGCATGGGCTTCGAGCAGCACCTCAAACATGCCATCCAGCAATACACCGGCGGCACGCCGCCAGCTCACATCGCGCCTGCGCCCCCCGGCGATCCGGCCGCTGCCGACGGCGGAGATGCGGATGCCGCGATGCTTGAGAATTTAACCGTCGATACCACAATGCCGGATTCGCCGGACACGGTTCCTCCGGACCCGACCATTTCGACCGATGCCGCCGCCTCGGGGGCCGGCTCGCCTCCCGAGGCGGCGCCGCCGACAGTCTTCGACGAGGCGTTCGTAGACTTTCTCGACCGCACTGGCAACACGGTGACCATCCCGCGCGAGGTCGGCACCTTTGTCAATGAGATTCTCGATTTGGTGACCGACATGAATCTAATGGCGCTGGGGATTGTCGGTCTGCTGTTGACCCTGTATTCCGTGGTGCGCGTGCTGGGCAAGATCGAATCGACGTTCAACATCATCTGGGGGATTCAAGCCGGCCGCACCTGGGTCCGGCGCTTGGCTGATTTTTCGCTTGTGCTGATCGTCGTGCCGCTGCTGATCGTCGTGGTGACGATGATCAATGCCGTGATGTCCAGCGAGATGATTGTCGGCTTCATCCAGGAGCGCCTCAACATTGCCTTGGGGCTCTATCAGTTTTTGCTCGGCATGACTGGGGCGTTTGTCATCATCCTGGCCTTCGCCCTGTTGTATTTATGCCTGCCGAACACCCAGGTTCGGATCATGTCCGCCATTGTCGGCGGTGCCTGCGGCGGTCTGTTGTGGCTGGGCTGGCAGTGGATGTGCATTCGTTTCCAGCTGGGTATCACCAACATGAACGCGATTTATGGCGCCTTTGCCGGATTGCCCATCTCATTGTTCTGGCTGCAGGTCAACTGGGTCATTGTCCTGCTCGGAGCCGAAATCAGTTTCGCATACCAGAATATCCGGACGTACGCGCATGAGAGTCAATTGCGGAATCTGACGTTTTCCACGCGTCTGCATCTGGCCCACTACATCGTTCATGAAGTCTGCCGCGTCTATCGAGACGACGACGGCCCCTGGCATGCCCTGGCGTTTCAGCAGCAATACAATGTACCGATCCGCCTGCTGCGCACCGTGATCCATGATCTGACCCAAGGCAATGTCCTTCTCGAGGTCGAAGGCGGGGGCCTGGTGCCCGCCAGGGATCCCGCCACCTTGTCCCTGCGCGACGTCGAAAAGGCGCTCTACGGCGCCTGCAGTGCCTATATCGCAAACCTCAACGATCGCATCGAAGCGCCGTCACTCGACATGCGGCAGGCGACTGAAGAGGCGTTTCTCGAATCGCTGGAAAAAGCCAAATTAGCCAGTATTCTGCCTGCCTCCGACCCGTCCGCTGCCGGCGGCGCGGAATAACTCAACACGTGACACCATGGAACACGATCCGATGAATCTCGCTATGCAGTTACGTCAACGCGCTGCCGGGGGCGAAGCCCTTTGCGGTACGTTTCTCAATGAGTTGCGCTCGCCGTGGGTCCCGGTCATCCTTGGCAATGCCGGTTTTGACTACGTGGTTATCGACGAAGAGCACGGTCGTTTCACCGTATCTGATACTGCCAACCTGATTGTTGGCGCCACCAGCATCGGCCTGTGCCCGCTCGTCCGGGTGCCTCTGTCCGAACCTGCCGGCATGAGCCGTACCCTCGATGCCGGCGCCCAGGGCGTTGTCATTCCGATGATCCGCACGCTCGACGACGCCCGTCTCGTTGTCGAGCGCACCAAATACCCGCCACTCGGCCTCCGCGGTTTGCATACCACATCGCCGCATACATCGTTTTCACGACTCACCGATGTCAAGCAGTACGTGCAGGACTGTAACGACTCGTTGCTGACGATTCTGCAGGTCGAAACCGCGGAAGCCCTGGCGATTGTCGAAGACCTCGCCGCAGTCGACGGCGTCGATGGGCTGCTGCTCGGCCCGAACGATTTGAGTGTTGCCCTGGGGTTGATCGGGCAGCCTGGGCACGAGCGTGTCTTCGAAGCTGCTGCGGTCATCGTTGAGGCCTGTCGAAAAAGCGGCAAACTGGCGGCCGTGCAGACCGGCGACGTGGCCACGGCCAGGCGGTTCCGTGAGCTCGGCATGGATCTGGTGAGTGTCGGGTCGCCTGTCGGGTTTCTGGCGAAGCAGGCAGGCGTAATAGCCGGCGGCATCAAAGAATCAGTCTGAGGCCCGGCCCGGTTTGACGATGTCGCAGAGCAGCGACGACGAGATGATGCGCCTTGTCTGCACCCATACCCGCTGCCGCGAAACGGCATGGCCGTGCGCCGCACACTCGTCGAGATACTGATCGAGCGTGACCTTGCCTTCCGCGGCATTGTACATCGCCGCCTCTTCCAGGCAGATTACGCCGTCCTGCTGCGCCGACAGGCGCCCGATGTAGGTGTATTGACTGTCGGTGTCGACTACGACATTCTGGTTTTCGAATGATTCCGGCAGGTTCATGCCGTATTATACATCACTCATCCTGCGGCGGAAATCGAATTCTTCAACAATTGCTGTGGCGCGATCGTAATCAGTGCTGCGGCACCTGCTGCCATATGTCCGTGTTTCATTCCGATAACGACGCCGAGACTCAGGGGCTCGGCCAGCGCCTGGGGGCCACTCTCCGCGGCGGCGACGTGGTTGCCCTGTACGGTGACCTGGGTGCCGGCAAAACCGTTTTCGCCCGCGGCCTGGCCCGTGGCCTTGGTATCGACGAACCGGTGACCAGCCCGACATTTGCCCTGGTACAGGAATACCAGGGAGAAAGTCTGAGGTTCTGCCACATGGATCTGTACAGGCTCGATTCTCCGGAGAACGTTATCGGTATCGGCATCGATGAATACTTGGGCGATGCCGGTGCGGTCACTGTGATCGAGTGGGCCGAGCGACTCGGGAACCTTTGCCCCGAAAATCCTATCCAAGTTCATATCACTGCGACTGCCGGGACGCGTCGGATCGAAATCACCGGCACCACCGATTTTCAGGTCTCCGCGGGCCCCGGGGACTGACGAATTGACTACCGCTTGCGCGCCCAGCGTGTCGAGCGCCTCGAGCCACTGGAAAAACCAGTCACACGGTCTATTATACCCGCTTCTCTTTACCGCATATGGGGTTCAGTACACAGCATGTCAGATGCAAAAGTTCTCGTCGCTTCCGGAAACGATATTGCCCAGGTACGCGTCATTGGACGGGCGACGCTTCAGGCCAGCCAGAGCCTGCGCGATTTCGGCCTCGAAATGATCGCCGCCAATGTCAGTAGGATGCTCGTGAATCTCGGTGAATGCGAGGGCATGGACAGCACCTTCATGGGGATCCTCGCGATGATCGCTCGGCGTAGTAGCGCCAACAGTAAATTCCGTGTCGAAATCGTCAATGCCGACGATAATCTCAAAATGTTGCTCGATACCCTGGGGCTCACAAGGCTTTTCGCCTTCACACACACCGAGACCGCGGCCGAAGATTGGACCGCACTATGCAACACCATCGCCGACGATGGTATCGAACAGCAGCAGACCATTCTCAAAGCGCATGAAGCCCTCATGGACGTCGACGAGGCCAATGTGCCCAAGTTCAAGGAGGTCGTTGAGTTTCTCAAACAAGGCCTGCGTTAGATGAGCAATTGCCCGATCGATCCCACAACCCCGCTACCAGCCCGGAGCTCGCCAAGATGAAAAGATTATCTATCTTAGCCGTCGCCGCAATGTTGTCCACCACCGTTGCCGCGTCTGCCTTAAACCCCGCCTACGTCGACATGGAAAAGGTCTTCCAGGAATACTACAAGACTGCCCGCGCCGACAAATATCTGCGCGAACAGACCGACACCTACCGGGAGTACGCCAAAACCCTGGCTGCCCAGATCGATGGACTCAAGGACCGGTTCGAGGACCTGCTCGAAGCGTCGCAGAATATCGTCCTCGCCGAGGAGGTTCGCGAAGGAAAACGCCAGGAGGCACAGTTGACACTTCGCGATTATGAAACCAAGAAACGACAGCTGCAGGACTACGAACGGCATCGTAAAGAAGAACTTAGCAAGCAGTACGAAAAACGTCGTAACAGCATCATTGAGGAAATCGCACTACTCGTCAAGAACGTCGCCAAGAAGGAAAGCTACGACGTCGTCTTTGACATCTCTGGAAAGACCCTCAACGGCATCCCGCCGTTTGTCTATTACGACGAGAACAAGCTTATCACTGACACCCTTATCACCGAGCTCAATCGTGGCCATGAAGACGAGCTGCGGGAGTTGCGTGCCGAAAGCGAAGATGAAGTGGAACCCGTTGACAATGAACCAGAAGAGTAATCTGGTTGTTTCTTGACAGGATATTCGGATGAAAGAGTTTTCCGCCACCCAGGTTGCAGCCCTCGTCAATGGTACCATTGACGGTGACGAATCGTGTCGCATTTCCGGTGTCGCGGCGCTTGCTGAAGCTGAGTCCCATCATCTGTCGTTTCTTGGCAATTCCCAGTACACGCCGCAGGTCCTGCCGTCGAAAGCTGGGGTCGTCATTGTCGAGTCGGACTTCAATGAGCTGCCACCGAAAAACCGTTGTTGGGTTGTTGTCGAAAACGCCTCAGCCGCTTTCAGCACCGTCGTTTCGGAGTTCGCACCCCCCGCCTTTTCGCCGTCTCCCGGTATTCATCGCGGCGCTGTCGTTGATCCCGGTGTCGTGGTGCCGGACGATGTGCATATCGGCCCAAACGCGGTCATTGAAGCTGGCGTCATTATCGGCGCCGGTGCCGTCATTGGTGCTGGTTGTTATGTCGGTTGGCAGGTCAATATTGGTGCCGGGTGCCGGCTGCATCCCAATGCTGTCGTGCTCGAGCGTTGCGTACTTGGCGACCGGGTAATCATTCATAGCGGTACCGTGATTGGCAGCGACGGCTACGGATTTATCCCTGGCACCGTACACCAGAAGATCCCCCAGGTCGGCATTGTCCAGATCGACGACGACGTGGAGATCGGCTCGAATGTCAGCGTCGATCGTGCCCGGTTTGGCCGCACCTGGATCAAGGCCGGTGCCAAGATCGACAATCTGGTGCATCTGGCCCACAACGTCGTCATCGGCGAGCGTTGTTTCATCGTTGCCCAGGTTGGCTTGTCCGGTAGTGTGGTCGTCGGCGACGATGCCATTCTGGCTGGTCAGGCCGGGGTCGTCGGTCACGTCACTATTGGCGACCGTGCTGTTGTCATGGGCGGTGCCGCCGTGTGGGACGATGTTGAGCCTGGTACCAAGGTAGTCGGTGACCCCGCCGCTCCTCGCATGGAGTATCTGCGTCAACTCGCCCTCATCAAGCGACTCCCCGACCTGCTCAAGCGTCTCGATGCCCTTGAGCGCCGCTTCAGCGAATAGGCAATCATATATCGCATTATTTGGGGTAGTTATATTAGGGCTACCCGTTTATATCGGACGACTTTTGTTCCCATTCCCACATTAAATGGGGCCCACTTTAATATAGAACCGAGAACTATCTTGCCGGTGTGTGCAGGGCGTTTAGTTTAGCCATCGAAAAGTATCTGATTGGTCGACCCGATCCGCAAATAAAGGGGTGTCTGCTTTGATCCGACGTCGTGGATCACATGCAACAGCCGACCGGGCAGGAAGGGATTTGGACGGTGGGATCGAGGTGGTTCTGGATGAGGTCGGCGAAGGCACCGATCAGCGCCGGATGGTCACCGACAGTGCTGGCGCGGATCATCTTCAGATTCAGTCGGTCGCAGACCTCGCGCGCCTCGGTGTCGAGATCATAAAGCACCTCGAGATGATCAGACAGGAAACCGATCGGGTGGATGACCACGGCGCTGCAATTGCCGGCTATCGCCTCGAGATGATCGCAAATGTCCGGCTCCAGCCAGGACTGCGACGGCGGGCCGCTGCGGCTCTGATAAACCAGATCCCAGGAAGGCTGTGCGCAACGGCCAGCGACGGCTTCGCACGCCGCGGTCAGCTGGGCCTCGTAGGGCGACACCTCCGACATCGAAAGTGGAATGCTGTGTGCCGTGAACGCAACCCGGACGTCGCTTGTAGGAAGTGCGTCGAGTGCCTCCCGCAGACGATCGGCAGCAGCAGTGATGAAGCCGTCACTATTCCAGAAAAGGGGCAGCTTGTCGACCGCAGGAGCACGGTCCACGGTTGCACGGGCAGCATCGATGTCCTCCTGATACTGCCGGCAACCAGAATAAGAGCCAAAAGCAGAGGTCACCAGAGCCATCGCCCGTTTGATACCGTCGTCACGCATGCTGACCAACGTATCTGCCAGCAGCGGATCCCAGTTGCGATTGCCGAAATAGATCGGCAAACGAACCTCTCGGTCTGCGAGGACTTGGCGCAGCGCTGATATAGTCTCGCGATTGAGCTGATTGATGGGGCTGACACCGTCGAAGTGGTAATAGTGCTCAGCGACTTCCAGTTTGCGTGCCTCGGGGACACGCCGCCCCCGCAACACGTTGTCCAGAAAAGGCAGAACGTCGGCACGCTTTTCCGGACCGCCAAAGGAAATTAGGACGATTGCATCGTATGGTGTTCCAGTAGTCATGGCACGGCGGTAACCGAGAATTGTGTCTTTCTGGTCTCGTCCGGTGATTCCATTTTCGAAATGGTGAAATAAAAGACACTACCACCGTCACTTCCCGCCTCGACTCCAATTCGGCCGCCATGCCGCTCGACGATTTTCTTACAGATCGCCAGGCCGATACCTGTTCCGGGATACTCAGTGCGCGTGTGGAGTCGCTGGAAGATAACGAAAATTCGATCGGTAAACTTCGGGTCGATGCCGATGCCGTTGTCGCGAACTTTGATCTGCCATTCAGTGCCGATGTGTTCGGCAGTGACGTTCACGACGGGCGGCTCGTCACCGTGGAATTTGATCGCGTTGCCGATGAGATTCTGAAACAACTGCGTGAGCTGGGTGGCGTCGCCCATGACGACCGGCAGTTCATCAAAAACTACCTTGCCGCTGTGTTCGGCGATAGCGGCCTCCAGGTTGTCGACGGCCTGGGCGACGACCTCGCTACAGTCGGTGACTTCGAATTTCCGGCCAAGGCGTCCGACGCGCGACAAGGCGAGTAGATCTTTGATGAGTTGCTGCATGCGGCCGGCGCCGTCGTTGATGTAGTGGAGATATCGATCGGCCTTGGGGTCGAACTGGTTTTTGTATTTTTTCTCGAGGCGGTCGGTAAATCCGATGATCTTGCGCAGAGGTTCCTGCAGGTCGTGCGAGGCGACATAGGCGAATTGCTCGAGCTCGGTGTTCGAGCGGGTCAGCTCTTCCGCCTGAAGTTCGAGGTTGCGCCTGGCGATCTGCATTTCGATGGCGGTGGATGCGAGCTGCGCCAACTGTATGAGGACAATCTCGTCTTCCTCGGTGAATTCACCTTGGTACTTGTCGGAAACCTGGATGAGCCCGAGGTTGCCCCCGTCGTGAGCGATGAGTGGCGCGGCCAGCCAGCCGCGCATTTTGGGGAGGTCAGCGGTCGCATCACAACCGTGCCAGCGTGGATGCCTGTCGAGTTCTGCGGCCGACACTCGCGCCGGCTGGTTTTGCTCACAGGTATAGGCGTAGAGGCCCTGGGCATGCGGGATCATGTCGTAGGCAGTGCCGGCGTCATATTTCTCGGAGAGATTGAGCGACCGGATCGCATGGCCCCAGTCGTTACCCTCTCGGCAGCAGACAAAAGCCAAGTGGCTGCCGATAATCGACCGAGTATGCACGGAGGTGATATGGACGGCATCCTCGAGCGACTCGGCGCTGTTGACGGATTTAGCGGTTTCGGTCATGCTGATCAACTGCAGTCCGCGCATCTGCAGGTCGCGGTGTGCCTCCTGCAGCTGGTGCTCGGCCGATCGACGGACGTTGATTTCCAGCGTCAGCTTGTCGTTGCTGGCGGTCAGGGCTTCGGTCTGATCAATGGAAGTCTGGGCAAAATGAATGGTCATCGACAGCAGGACGCTGACAACGATGCCTGCCAGCAATATCCATGCTGTGACCAGAGACTGTTCGGCGAGCAGGGTCGATTGTGCTGGTGCCACGTGGATCCGGAAGGTGGTACCGAGTAGCGTCAATTGAACGTTACGGCCCCATTTTTCGTCGAGGTGCGGCAACGTCCGACCACGGCTGTAAAGCAGCCTGTTTTTTGCGTCGAAGACGGTGTATTCGAATCCATCAGCGGCTTGATCGAGGATTTTGGCAAAGGGGCTCATGTCGAGCAGGCCGACAACGAAACCGTTGGGAGTATCATCGTTGGATGAGGTTGGCGCGATGACCATGACACCGCTCTCCAGGCCGGGCAGTTGCAGGCCTACGGACAGCGTCACATCTTTGTCGCGTTGTGCTGTGCCCAGTGCCAAGCGGATAACGGGGTGTGCGGCGAGGTCGTCGGGCAGGCGGACGTTGTCGGTGTTGAACGCGACCGTCCAGCGCGTGTTCATATCCCCATCGACACGGCCGCCGGCAACGTAGGCGTGCAAGTGCTTGAGCTGGCCGCTCAAGTTTGCTTCCCATTCGTTGCGATCGATGTCGTTCTTGTCCTGCCACTGCCAGGCGTTGCGGCGCATCGGCAGCACCAGCGACCGCAGTTCCAACGACAGTTCGTCACCGAGTTGCTGGGCCGTAGTCGTGATCAGGCGTTCGATCTGTTGTTTCTCCTGTATCGCCAGGGACTGCCACAGACAAAGTGTCACGGTGAGGCTGGAGATGCCGGCGAGCGCTGAGAACCAGCGAGGCACCTCCCAGGCACGTGAAACTGTAACGCTCCAGGCATAGGCCAGCGTGCCGATCCCGACACCGATAAAACCGATGGCGGTGTGGATCCCCATGCGGTTGGCGTCGCCGTAGCCGTAGGCTGAGCCGAGGTTGGAGACATAGCCGAAAAAGCCGACACCGGAAATGGCGATCTGCAAGGCTCCGAACAGGCCGATGGTGCTGATCTTTCGCTGTGAAATCCGCGGCGGGCAGATAAGCAAAAGCGCCAAACCGGCAAGGATGCAGCACAGCGCGGTGTTTGGTCCCATGCGACCAGGGGGGCCGGTGCGATCGAGTACGTAGTGGGCAAAGAAAAATTCGTCGATGCCAAAATTGCCGCCCCCGGCGTATTGCGCCATCGTCAGTCCGCCAAGTGCCGTACAAAGGAGGCCGGCGCCCAGCGAGACGAACCGCACCTCCCACATGACGGCATTGAGAATACCCGCACCGGCGAAAATCAGGGCCAGCGCCGTGTTAAACTGCATCGGAGCGGAACCGGGCTGCACCTGGATCAGGAAATGATTGCCCACGTACCAGCCGACAATGACCAGGACGCCGATCAGGGCGACGGTGGCACCGGCGCACACGGCGAGTGTCCGTGACCAATGATTTGCTACGGCTTGATTCATCAAAGGGTCGGCAGGGAAAGGTAGGGGCAGGTGAAGTGGGTCCGATTTCTGCGCAATGTTACTGGAATTTTACTGAATTGCAACGAATGGTAGCGACTCTACCTGTATAGCGTGCAGGTTGTCACTGTAGACGCGCCGTTCCCCGGTAGGCTCAACCATTTACGCAGACCATAGAGAGACGAGATGACAGCACGAACGATTCGCATTCTCATCGTTGACGACGACCCGGCCGATGCCGAGATCATCCAGGAACTGCTGGAGGAATGCGCTACTGTTGTTGAAATTCATGCTGTGCACGATGGTATCGATGCGCTAGACTACCTGCACAGTTGCACTCACGAGCCAGTCGTCGGCCTGCCTGACCTGATCCTGCTCGACCTAAACATGCCCCGCAAAGACGGTCGTGAAGTCCTACAGGAAATTCGAGCCACTGAGCAGTTGCTGCACCTGCCGGTGATCATATTGACAACGTCGCAGGAGGAGGATGAAATCGAGCAGGCCTATCGGCTGGGCGCGAATTGTTATGTCTCGAAGCCCGCGGCAATGGCCGATTTCGAACGCCTTGTCAACGCCATTGAACTATTCTGGATGCAAACCGCGAGCCTGCCGCAATCAAGATGAGCCACGGCGGGCCACACACCGGTGTGAGTTAGTAAAATGACTGACTACAAGAAAATGCCGATTTTGGTCGTCGACGATGACGAGGCAGACGTTCTTCTTGTCAAGGACGAACTGGACGCAGCCGGCTTTAAGAACGTCCATGACACGCAGCGCGGTAGCGAAGCTTTGGCCTTACTCGGGCTCAGCGATACGGCATCACCGTCCCAGGTCGACCTCGACGCCCCAGACCCAAGCTTCGCCTTGGTCGTACTCGACGTTATGCTGCCGGACATCGACGGTTTCGAGATTTGCCGCCAGATCAAGCAACGCATCTCGCCGTTTTTTCCGGTCATCATGCTCACCGGCCTCGATGCTGTGGAAGATCATATTACCGGGATTGAAGCGGGGGCCGACGATTTCATATCGAAGCCTTTCCAGCCCGAACAGCTCTTGGCCAAGATCACGTTGCTGCTCAGTCGGTCACAGCAAGCAGGCGCTGCGGGGAATTCGGCGACGATGACGCATCTGGCGCGGCCTTATGCGGGGCAGCGCGTCGGCGAGTACACAATTACCCAGCTGCTTGGCTGGAGCGGCACCTCGCTCATCTACCGGGCCGAACACGACAACGGCGACGGCTTCGTCATCAAACTGCTGGCTGAACACACGGCTGCCGACGAGGAGGCGCACAAACGGTTCGATCGTGAAATGCGCATCATGAGCGAGCTCAATCACCCGAATCTCATTCAGATCTATGAGCACGGGACCTATCGAGATTGTCCGTTTTATGTCATGGAATATCTGGCGAGCAAGGACCTGCGTTGGCTGATTCACGACGGTCAGGTGCCGGGCGCGACCATTCTGGCCGTTGCCAAAGGTCTGGCGGAAGTACTCAAGTACGTACACGACAACGCGGTTGTGCACCGCGATATCAAGCTCGACAATGTCTATCTCGGTCCCGATAACGTCGTGAAGCTGGGTGATTTCGGCATTGCCCTGACATCTGGGGATACACGGCTGACTCGGAGCAACACGACACTGGGTACGCCGTTTTACATTGCCCCGGAACAGTTTCTCGGCACGGCGATCACGCCGGCTGTCGACATTTACTCGTACGGCGCTACGATGTATCACCTGCTCGTTGGCGAACCACCCTTCACTGGCGACAATGCCATGGCGGTACTGCACCGGCATCTGCACGACATCGCTCAACGCCCGTCTGAGTGTCGCCGCGGGGTGCCGGAGGTGTGGGACGAGCTGCTGGTCGACCAATGTCTGGCCAAGGACCCCCACGACCGCCCCGCGCACATGGGGATCGTTCTGGATCGTCTCGCTGCCATTGCGGCGGACCCTGCTCACCGCATCATCGATCTGGCATAGGTGCGGGTTGTTAGAGCACCGGCCCTCGCTGCACGTCGGGTGGGGGTCTGATCGTTTCCGGATTGACCGGAATGACGCGGAACAGTCGCATTGGCGAGGGTAGATAAATTTCCTGCAACTGCACAGTCAAGCCCAGTGTCTCCTCGTACGACTTGCGGGCGAACTCCGGATCGTAGCCGACGATGAGCTGCGGGTAGAACCGGTAGTCCTGTGGGTTGAGTCGCGGTGCGAACCGACCGCCGCCGCCGTTGAGACATTCCACCTGGTCCAATCGGCCGCCGCGCCACTGCCAATACTGCGCGAAGGCGATGTATTCGTGGAAATCCACGAATATTCGCGTGCGGCTGCCCATGATGGGACTTTGGGCAAGGGCGTGTGTCGTGTAATAGATGTCCTCGTTGCGTGTGTAAAACTGTTGAAGCAAGTCCTGTCGATACTCCCCGCGGTGCAGCGCGTTGCGTGTGTAATGGTCGCTGAGCCGGAACCACACGACGTCATTCGCCAGGATAAAGAAAATCAGCAGCAGGAAGAAGCGGTCGATGCGGCAGAAGCTGTTGCGAAACGGTATCAACGCGCAGAATGTCAGTGGCACCAGGTACGCCAGAAAGGCCCGCGGATACGGCGCCCGCCACAGAGCCACGTACAGCATCGGCACGACGCAGCACAGGGCCAGCAGCCACAGCGACGGGCGCAGATCCCGAGCCTTGCTGTCCTTCGCATCGTCTGCGGCATTGCGCAGTTGTGGTTGTTTGTTTAGACACAGGCAGCCGATGACGAACAACCCGAGATGTGCGGCGATCGCAATGAACCAGTGTCCTGCGACTGCCGGTCCGGAGGCCCAGCCGCCGGTGCCGGAAATCACCCGGCAGAAGTCGTCCCATATTGGTATGTAGATCGCCATGCCCGCTACGGTGGCGACAGCCGGAATCCAGATCTGGCGCATCACCGGCCACCAGCACCAGACGAGTAGAGGTAGGCACACAACAATGCCCACACTCACCGAGGCGATTACTGCTCCCGATCCGAACCAGAACGGCAATGTTTCGCTCAATATCAGAAGCACCAACACCGGCGCGTACGTCAAAGCCAGCTGCCAGTGCCTCCGCTCGCGTGCCGCCAATGTCGAGCTCAGGAACAGGAACAGGCTACCGTTGAATAGTAGATTCGAAGGGATGACTCCCGGCAGCAGAACGGTGCCTATTACGTACATCACCGTGCCCCTACGCCGCTGACCGGTAATGATATAGAAGGCGCCCAGCGTTGCTATCAAAGACAGGAATATAGTCAAACCATAGCCGCGTAACTGGTAGAAGAAACTCAGGAAAACGGGGCTAAACGCCAATAGCACAGCAAGTAGATATGCCGCTGCATTGCCGAACAGCCGGCGGCCATGGATGTACAGCGTGGAGATCGTGATCAGCGCCAGCAACAGGCATGGAAAGCGCAGCACTTCCTCTGCCATGACAAAGCGGATGACGCGCAGCCAGGTCCACAGTGCCGCCGAGAAGAGGATGTGATTGTTCGCCACCTCGTAGCTGGAGAACACACCGCCCAGGTGTTGCTGCGTACCGTAGTCGCCGAGCGTCAGCAGTTCGTCGAACCACAGATCCGTACGCATGAAATCAAATGTGAAGACGGTGAAGAAGGTCAGCAGACCGATCAATCCCCACTTCTGGAATCCGGGCGTCTCTGCCAGTGGCAGGGGCGGTGGGTTATCAGTTGGAGATTCTTCGGCATCGGCGGGGTCCATAACTATTCCGGTCTGTGGTTCACATCTGCAGACGCTCGGCCAGTTGACTGTGGCGCGGCGCCTGGTTGACGTTGTGCACTGCAATGCTCAGCGCTTTCTTTGCCCCGATCATTATCAGCAATTTCGCCGCTCGGGTCATGGCTGTATAGATAAGGTTGCGCTGCAGCATGACGTAGTGCTGGTTGAGCACCGGCACAATGACTACCGGAAACTCGCTACCCTGCGATTTGTGAATGGTGATCGCGTAGGCCAAGCGAATCTGATCGACTTCGTCGAAGGTATAAGTTACCGTGTTCGACTCGTATCGCACGGTGAAATTTTTCTGTTTCGTGTCGATTTGCAGCATGCGCCCGAGATCGCCATTGAACACCTGGTAGTCGTAGTTGTTGCTGATCTGCATGACTCGGTCGCCGGCTCGGTAGACGACGTCGCCGTATGTCATTTCCGGGGTCCATCCCTCGGCGCGTGGCGGATTGAGCGCGGCCTGCATGCGCGTGTTGAGGTTGTTGGCGCCGCAGACGCCACGATTCATCGGCGACAGAATCTGGATGTCGGTCTGGGGCGAAAAATTGAAACGCTTCGGGATGCGTTCGGCCGCCATGCGACAGACGACATCAACGAGCTTCTCCTGATCCTCCTGCTCGATCCAGTAAAAGTCCGACAGTTCTGAGGATTTCGGCGGTCGCATTTCCGGGAGTTGTCCGGCATTGACGCGGTGCGCGCTTACTATGATCTGGCTGCCGGAGACCTGCCGATAGACCTCGCTCAGGTGCGTTGCCAGGACGCACTTCGACTCAATCAGGTCCCGGAGAAACGAGCCCGGCCCGACAGACGGCAACTGGTCGCGATCACCGACCAGCACGACCCGGGTTTCGGCAGAAAACGCCCGAAACAGATTCGCCGCCAAATGGATGTCAAGCATCGAAACTTCATCGATGATGATCAGGTGGTGCTTCAGCGGATTGTCGCTGTTGTGAGCGAAGCCGGACAACTCCGGCTCCCACTTCAGCAGCCGGTGGATGGTCTGAGCATGGGACTGGCTGGACTCACTCAGGCGTTTGGCGGCCCGGCCCGTCGGTGCTGCCAGCGCGACGTTCCAGTTCAAGCCGGTAGCAATAGCGACGATTTCCCGTGTTACCGTTGTCTTGCCGACACCCGGACCGCCGGTAATGATGCTGATCGGGTGCTGAAAGACGTTGAGCACGGCGGTCTGCTGGGCGTCGTTGAACATGGTCCAGTTGCGGCTGCGCGTCAGTGACTGCGGCGGCAGCGTCGGCAACCCGCTGCCCGAAGCCATGTCGGCTATGATTTGGGCCAGGTCGCATTCGGCTCGGTACAGATCCGTCGGGTAGACCAACGGTTCTTCCGCAACGGAATCGATAATTGCGGTGCCGTTCTCGACAGCACGCTGCAGACCGGTGGCGGCGACATCTTCCTCGACCGCCAGCAGCCGCGCAGCTTCGATCAGCAACACATTCCGCGGCACGCACGTATGGCCCTGCTGCTCCGCCATAGTGGCCAGGACATAAGAGGCACCCGCGCCGAGTCGAAACGGATTGTCCGGCGCGATGTTTAGATGCCGCGCAATGGCATCGGCCATCCGGAAGCCGATACCTTTGACTTCGCGCGCCAGCCGGTACGGATTTTCCTTGACGATCTCGACAGCGTTGGAGGCGTACTTGCGATAGACTCGATCGCAGTACGCTGCGCTCAGCCCAAGCCCTTGCAGAAAAATATATATCTCGCGACGCTCGGACTGTGAACTCCACGCTTCCTTGATCTGCTTGAGCCGGCCTTTGCCGAAACCGGGGATCTCGAGCAGCCGTGCGGAATAGTGGTCTAGTATGCTGAGTGTCTCGACGCCGAACCGATCGACAATGCGATCGGCCAGCTTCGGGCCGATGCCGGGGATGATGCCGCTTGCCAGGTATCGGCGCACCCCTTCCTCAGTCGTCGGCAGGAGCGCTTCGAAACGCTTGACGCGAAACTGGCGGCCGTACTCTTTGTGGCGTTCCCACTGGCCCCAGGCCTCGATGTCCTGGCCCTCCGCCACTGCTGCCAGGGCGCCGACGAGCACGGATTCACCATGCTGTGTGTTTTCCAGACGGATGACTGCATAGGCACCGTCCTCACTGGCAAACACGACACTCGAAACCGTGCCTTTGACCGAGGTCTCGATCCACTGTGGGCGGTCCGGGTCGCTCGCGGAAACGCCGTTGAAGGTGAGTTCTGATTGACGACTCACGGATCAGGCCGTATTCGCTGCCTGCCACCGCTTCTTCTCGCGGACTGGCAGGGTCGTATCGGGCTTGACGTGAATGGCGTTGCTGCCAAGCAGATTTCGCACTGCCTCGGCGAAGTCGTTGCTGAACTTAACATGATATGCTTTGGGCGTTTCGATGAAGGCGAACTGGCCGTCCTTGCAGGCAACACAGAGGATGACGCGCGAGCTGCCGGGGTTGCTCTCGAGCAGGTGCTTGAGAGCCTGCAGTGCTTCCGGTCCGGCGTTACCGTTCAGTCGCACATGCACTTCACGGGTGAATCGCTCCGGTACACTGGTGAGCGGCAAGACCTTATCGGCGATGATCTTCGCATCCTCGTCTTCACGGTTCGACACGAAGCCTTCAACCACCACCGCCTGATCGGTGATGAGGTGCGGGTTGTACTCCGCATACACATCGCTGAAGATCAGTACTTCGATTGTGCTATCGAGATCCTCGAGCGTGATAAACGCCCAGGGGCGCCCGTCCTTTTTCGAGTATTTCTGGTTCATCGTTGATATCATACCGCCGATGCGCACGCCCTGGTCGTTCGGCATGTCGCGGATCATCCGGGTACCCGTCAGTTGGTAGTTTCGAATGGTGTCGTAATACTCGTCGAGCGGATGGCCGGTCACGTAAAAACCCAGCAACTCCTTCTCCTTCTGAAGCAGTTGGCTTGGCTCCCACTCCGGAATATCCGGGATCGCGACGTCCATGCCGTCGCTGCTGTCGTCCTTGTCCGTCAGCAGATCAAAGAAGTTGGCCTGGCCGGTATTTCGGTCGCGGATTGATGTATGTGCCCGTCCCAAAGCGTCGTCGATGATGGCGTACACCTGTGAACGCTTGTGACCGCAGAAATCAAAGGCACCACACTGCGCCAGGCTTTCCATGAGTCGCCGGTTCAGCGTTGTGCCGACTCGTTCACAAAACTCGAGGACCGACTCGAATGGCCCGTCCTGACGCGCCTTCAGGATCGCGGTCGCGGCTGCGGCGCCAACACCTTTGATCGCTGCCATCCCGAAACGGATTGCACCGTTGTCGACGGTGAAGTCCATGTCGCTGGTACTGACGTCCGGTGGCAGGACCTTGATGCCCATCTCCCGGCATTCGTTGATCAGCAGCGACACGCGCTCCGACGAACTCATGTCGCTGGTCAGGTTGGCCGCCATGAACTCAACCGGATAGTTCGCTTTTAGATAAGCCGTGCGGCAGGCCAGAAAAGCGTACGCTGCGCTGTGCGATTTATTGAAGCCGTATCCTGCGAACATCGCGATCTTTTCCCAGATCGCCGTCGCAACACCTTTGGAACGACCGTGGGCTATGCAACCCTCGACGAAGCGCTCGAACTGGGCTTTCATCTCGTCTTCTTTTTTCTTGCCTATGGCGCGCCGCAACAGATCGGCCTGGGCCAGGCTGAAACCCGCCACCACTTGCACCACCTGCATCACCTGCTCCTGATACAGCATGATGCCGTAGGTCTCCTCGAGAATCGGTTTCATCTCCGGGCAGTCGTACTCGACTCTTGTCTTGCCGGACTTGCGGGCTATGAAGTCTTCGAGAAACTGCATCGGGCCGGGGCGGTACAGGGCGACCAGGGCAATCACATGTTCAACCCGGTCGATACCGAACCGGCGACACAGATCCTGCATGCCGCTGGATTCCAGCTGGAAGACACAGACCGTCTGGCCGCATTGCAGCAGTTTGTAGGTTTCCGGATCGTCGAGTGGGATCTCGCCGGCGATGATCTCGGTGTTCTGTGACTTTTGGATCAGATCGCAGGTGTCCTGAATGATCGTCAGTGTGCGCAGGCCCAGGAAGTCCATCTTCAACAGGCCGAGCGCTTCGCATGGCCCGGCCTGGAACTGGGTGATCACTTCGTCGCCCTGGCCCTTGGCGAGCGGCATCAGGTTGTCCAACGGCTGGTCTCCGATGATGACGCCGGCGGCGTGGATGCTCATATTTCGGTTGAGTCCCTCCAATGCCTCGGAGTAAGAAAACAACTCGTTGACCCACGGTTCGGATTTGCGCATTTCCTGAATTTCGCGGACCTCGGCGTTCGCTTTCTTTAGCGTCATCTTGGGATCGGCTGGAATGAGCTTGGTGATACGGTTGCCTTCCTCGAAACTGCGGCCCATGACGCGTGCTACGTCCTTAATCACGGCCCTCGCTTTCAACGTGCCGAAAGTACCGATCTGCGCGACACAGTCGGCACCGTACTTATCGCGCACATAGTTGATGACTTCATACCGCCGGCGCTCGCAAAGGTCGATGTCGAAGTCCGGCGGGCTGACTCGTTCCGGGTTGAGGAAGCGTTCGAACAGTAAGTTGTAATGCAGCGGTTCGATGTCGGTAATATGAGTCAGGTAGGCCACGATGCTGCCAGCGCCGCTGCCCCGGCCGGGGCCGATCGGGATTTTCTGGCGGCGGGCGAAATAGAGAAAGTCCCAGACCACCAGGAAATAGCTGGTAAAGCCCATGCGCTCGATAATGTCGAGTTCGTAGTTCATGCGGTCGATGATCTTGCGGTGTTCCCCAACGAGATTGTCATAGCCGATACCGTCGAGGTCGATGCCGTAACGTAAGATGAGGCCTTTCTTGCATTGCGTGAGCAGGTAATCGCAGCGGTTGCTGCCGTCCGGGGTTTCGTAGACTGGATAATGATTGACGTTGAGTTCGAAGGTGACATTGCACTTCTCGGCAACTTCTAGCGTGTTACGCAGCGCATCGGGTAATTCGCCGAAGAGGGCCTGCATCTGCTCCGGGCTCTTGACGTAGAACTCGGGCGCCGGGAAGCGCATGCGCTTTTCGTCCTGCATCGTTTTCTGAGTGCCGATGCACAGCAGTAATTCGTGGGGCAGGGCGTGGTCTTTCACCAGGTAGTGGGCATCGTTTGTCGCAATTAATGGCAGACTGAACTTGTCTCGTAATTCGAGCAGCGCCTTGTTGACCTCGTGCTGCTTCGCCATGCCGTGATCCTGAAGCTCGAGGTAGTAGTTGTCCTTGCCGAAAATGTCGAGATACTCGCCCAGTGCCGTCTCGGCTTTGGCGCGGGTGCTTTCCAGGAGCAGCGTCGGTATCTCGCCGCCGATACAGGTGCTCGTCGCAATGACGCCGCGACTGTGCGCCGCCAGGACCTCTTTGTCGATGCGCGGCTTGGAGTAATACCCCTCCTGGTAGCTGATACGGTTCAGCTTGCAGAGGTTCTGGTAGCCTTCATTGTCTGCCGCCAGGAGCAGCAGGTGAAAACCTTTGTGATGCGGGTGGGACCGCGTTTTTTCGAATCGGCTGCCGGGCGCCAGGTAAAACTCGCAGCCGATGATTGGTTTGACTTCCGCGTCGTTCATTGCTGTGTAGAACTCAACGGCTCCGCACATGTTGCCATGGTCGGTCACTGCCATTGCGGGCATACCCATCGCCTTTGCAGTTTTCGCCAGTTGCTTGATCTGGCAGGCTCCGTCGAGCATGCTGTAATCGGTATGGAGATGTAGGTGTACGAATTCAGCAGACATCGTTTGATTTCCGGTCGGTAGCCACTGTTTCGTATGTGTTGCGGCGTTGCGGCGTTGCGGCGTTGATTGCCGCCTTTGGTTAGTATATTATATAATGGCTACCACGGTCAATGCAAAACCAAATCTGGAAATCATGGACGAACGCCACATTGGCATGCTCACTAATGCCAGGATCGAGCGATTCAAGGCTGTCGCAGCACAGCGCCTGAATTGTCTGGCCCTGGTGTTTGAGCACCTTACGGATCCCCACAACGTCAGCGCCTGCCTGCGCGCCGCCGAAGCCTTCGGCCTCACCGATGTATGGGTCGTCGGCGATGCCTTTTACGAGTGCAACGAAAGCGTCTCCATGTACGCCGATCGTTGGCTGGAGATCCACCGGTGCGACGACGCAGGTGCTGTGGTCGCGGATCTTCGGGACCGCGGCTACGCGCTTTTGGCTGCTGTCCCAAGCGACGATTCCGTGGCGCTGACCGAACTCGAATTACCCGCCAGAACTGCGGTCATGGTCGGCAACGAGAAGGACGGGCTCTGCCCCGATCTGATTGATTCGGCAGACATCCGCGTCAATATACCCATGCACGGTTTCACTCAAAGCCTCAACGTTTCCGCTGCTACAGCGGTCATCCTGCAGCACCTGTCTCAGGCGTACCGTGCCGGCGGCCCTGCCAACCTCATCGATGCCGAAGCCCGGCAGCGGCTCATCAGTTCCTGGTGCACCCGTGACATCCGCACGAAGACCCGTGGCCACGTGCAGGTCGACTGAACAGTCTTTCCGGTCTCTTAAATGGAGAGATGTCCTTTATTTGGGGCCGAATTGGCTGTCTCCCCGGTTGTTGTGAATCGCACCGTGCATATATTGGCAGAATGAAAACCATCGACTACCAACACGATTGCTTCGCGGCGGACCTTGAGCAGTTGCTCCAGCGGAGGCCTGTGCCCGCCGATATTCACGACGCAGTCGCAACGATCCTGCGAGACGTCGAGCAACGCGGCGACGCTGCCATACGTGAATATGCCGCGAAGTTCGATAAGGTTGATCTCTCCCCGGATCAGTTTCGACTGACCGACGGTGAAATCGAGAACGCCTGCGAGTTCGTCGCAGCGTCCACCCGCGACGCCATCGATCTGGCCGATCGAAACATCACTGTTTTCGCAGAGCAGCGGCGTATAGAGGATTGGTCGTTTGCTCCGCGTCCGGGCGTTTCCCTTGGTGAGCGTTTCCGTCCGCTGTCCCGGATCGCTGCTTACGTGCCGGGTGGAGCCGCGCCCCTGGTCTCAACTGTGATTCACACCATTGCGATGGCCCGCGTCGCCGGTGTTGCGGAGATCGTGGTAGCTTCGCCGGCCACAGCCGATGGCACAATCAACCCCGCAATCGTCTACGCGGCAATCACCGCGGGCGCCACGGAGATTTATCGGCTCGGGGGCGTCTATGCCATTGCGGCGCTGGCTTACGGCACGGAAACTGTTCGGCCCGTTGAAAAAATTGTCGGACCCGGAAATGCCTATGTGACAGCCGCAAAAAAGCAGGTATACGGCACTGTTGCGCTGGACTTGGTGGCGGGGCCGTCCGAGATCATGATCATTGCCGACCAGTCGGCGTCGCCGGCTTTCATTGCTGCCGACATGCTGGCCCAGGCGGAGCACGGTTCAGGCCTGGAGAAGGCTGTGCTGCTTACGGACTTTGAGCCGTTGATCGAAAAAGTTGTCGAGGAAGTGGGTTTCCAGGCTAAGCAACTCGGAAGAGGTGAGGCGGTTCAAGCGGTTCTCGACAACGGTATGTACCTGGTGCGTCTTGAAAGCATTGAACAAGCCGTTGACGTGGCCAATCGTTATGCCCCGGAGCACCTCGAAATCTTGACCGAAACCCCGCGTGACACGGCCGCTGGCATTGTCGCAGCAGGTGCCATTTTTCTGGGGCCATGGACGCCTGAGCCGGTCGGAGATTTCGTTGCCGGGCCGAGTCACGTCCTGCCGACAGGCGGCACAGCGCGTTTCTTCAGCGGTCTGACCGTCGATCAGTTTTACCGGCGCACCAGCATTGTCGAGTACGATCGCGATGCCCTGGCTGCTGAGGCTGATGCAGTCGCCGAATTTTCCCGTGTCGAAGAACTCGACGCCCATGGCCGGTCAGTAGCCATACGATTCACAGACAATACGCGGTGAAAAATTTCAGGTCGCCCCTTTTTTTGCCTCGGATAGGGAAGGCCGACCCCGCCGAAAGATGCTGTGCCGATTGAAAGCGGTGCCTTGCTCGGCTGGGCCTGTCCGCCAACGGACCAAACCGCCAATATGTGCCGACAATCAAGAACGTAGGGTCCCACAATGGGAACCCCTGCTCGCCAGGTGATTTTGAAAAAAGGGGCATTTGCCAATAAAATGGCAGTAAATCAATGCGAAAGATGGGTGAACTCATGACTAGCACACAGACTCCACTCACAGCCGACCAGGTTCACGCCTTTAACGATGACGGGTATCTCGTTTTCCGGCAGTTCTTCGGGCTGGAACAGATGCAACTACTTGATGACATCGCCAAGGCAGACAAGGCGATGGCTGACGCCGACGAACTATTGGACAGGGACGGGGCTGTCAGCCGCATTAGTTGCTGGAACGATGTAGAGGACGATATCTACAGCGCGTTCGCATGTAATGAGCGCATTGTCGCGGCGTCCGAGCAGTTAATGGGCGATGAGGTCTATCACTTCCATCACAAGATGATTCTCAAGGAACCCCGGGTGGGCGGCGCATGGGAGTGGCATCAGGACTTCGGGTACTGGTACCTTGAGCAGCACGTTTTGTTTCCGGACATGCTCAGTGCGGCGATTGCCGTCGACGCCGCGAACCAGGAAAACGGTTGCCTGCAGGTGCTTCGCGGTTCTCACAAGTGCGGTCGTATCGAACATGGAAGCGTGGGCGGTCAGACCGGCGCCGACATGGAAAAAGTGCAGGCGTTGCTAGATTTCTATAAACTTGAGCATGTCTACGTTGCATTGGACCCCGGCGACGTACTGTTTTTTCACTGCAACACCCTGCATCGTTCCGAACAGAACCACTCTGAACGATCACGCTGGTCGTTGATCTGTTGCTACAATACCCGTCACAACGACAAGTACGTACTGGCCGATGATGATCATCCCGCCTACCGAGCGCTAGAACGTTGGCCGGATGAGAAGGTTCTCGAGCTGGGGAAACGGGACCACCCGTTGCATCATCAACCCGAAACGAAGTGACCATGAATCCCCATTGATGCCGGGTTTTCTTTGCCAAGCCTGCAGCTGTGGGATGGTCTGACAGTAACAATCGGGTACGCTGCCGATTCACACTACCAGTAATGATTGGGCCAGTTGACTACGCCAAATGTCCCGTTTTCTCCATATCCTGACTGAAGATTTATCCATCTTACGTGTCCGTCCACATACAGTCTGTTGATGCCGTCTCCGAAGACCCCGTCCGCATCTGCGTGGTGCGACCGATCCGGGAGCCGAGGGGTCCCCATGTATAGGGCATAATCCGTTGGGGTGTAAGAAAAATCGTGCATCAGCGGATTAACGCTCGGGCTCTGGACCTCCCACAGCTTCGGAACGGGCTGTTCATTCGCTGATGTTGCTCCCAGAAATTTCCCGTAATTCGTCCCTGTGTCTGCGTTCCAGCCCCACCAAACCCGCTGGCCGGGGTCGCAGCATGTGTCGTTCTCGCTAAGCCAGGGATCAGTGGGGCCATTCATTCCTGGATGGGTGCCGTTGCCGCCGAAGTACCAATAGGTCAGCATCGAGCGGGTACTTCCCCCGTAGTACGCTGAGGTATCTTCCGGCCAGTACCAGTTGTCGTTGGGAATGTCCCAATATCGATCGTTGCCTCCCAGTGTCATAGCTGTATCCGATCTCGAAGGGCAACCGACGACATCCCTGACCATACCGTAGTCATCAACCAGGATCGCGCCCCCGGAATTCTCACCGGCACCAGAAGTGGAGCCCCGAATGATATAAGGTTCATTCCACATCCCCATCGGCAGCCACATCTCGTTATCTGTGGCATACGCTGTCTCGATCATGCCGCATTGTTTCAAGTTGTTTGCGCAGAGAATGCGGCGGGCTCTTTCTTTCGCATCGGCAAGCGCCGGGAGGAGCATGGCGATGAGGATCGAGATGATGACGATGACCACGAGCAATTCAATTAAAGTAAAAATCGATTGTCGATGTTTCATTTGAGTAATCTTTTTTTCGACAGTGTTCTCATGAAACTATCGCTAACCTTCTCCTTAATTTAGCCTTGTCCAGCACGCGTGCAATTGTCGGCGTACTCTCCGGAACGGAGCCATCGAGGTGGGTGTCCCGAGGTATTGGGCAACGGAGATGTGCCTGGATCTCGAGCGGAACGCTTGGCAGAAAGACCTGTCAGGAAGGGATAAGGTGTCCTTTATATGTTGTTCTCCTGTGAGATGAGATGTGAGTTGATGAAGCGGGCAGGATGGTCGGAATTGGCGCAAGAATAGCGAAAAAGTCCTGCCGGGCTACTTCACGTCCGCGCGCCGAGTCGGACGGTTACGATCTCGAGTTCGCCCATGTAAAGGTCGGTTCTGGCGTTATCACGTCGTTTGTCGACCTGCACCCAGAGTCGATTCAGTCCGGTGCGCAGCGCCGTTGGCGGTATCGACGACACCTCCGCGTCGACAAGCATAAACACGTCCTTGCCGTAGCCTCGGTCGCCGCC
>Ga0209402_10000248_pt1 | contig 68146 bp, 61 predicted proteins | sample ArcticOcean_MG_C_3_FD_187437 | JGI IMG/M metagenome (GOLD analysis project Ga0209402, IMG submission 187437) | Marine microbial communities from western Arctic Ocean - ArcticOcean_MG_CB8_126 (SPAdes) (version 2) | ecosystem: Environmental > Aquatic > Marine > Oceanic | place: Arctic Ocean... | reverse complement strand
GACACCCACTTTTTCCAAAGCATCCTGCAGACTTATGGCATTCATGATGGTTGCCAGCATACCGAGATAATCTCCCGTAACCCGATCCATGCCTTTGGTGGCGGCTTGCAATCCGCGGAAAATATTCCCGGCGCCAATAATGAGGCCAATACTGACCTCCATTTCATAAATGGATTTAACTTCGTTGGCGAGCTCCGTCGCCTTTTTCGGATCGATACCAAAACCCTGTTTCCCTGCAAGTACCTCCCCGCTTAATTTAAGAAGGATTCGCCTGAAAGCAGGACTTGACATCTACAATTTAGTGTGGTTGCCCGTTACTGGATTCTTCGCCGATGGCGAAACGGGTAAATCGGCTGATGACAATATTTTCGCCCAATTTTGACACAGCTTGGGTGAGAAGATCCTCAACTTTTTTATCAGGATCTTTTATAAATGATTGTTCGAGAAGACAGGATTCTGCATAAAATTTATCCATCCGGCCTTCCACTATTTTTTCGATGATATTTTCAGCTTTCCCTGATTCTTTCGCTTGATCCACAAAAATACTTTTTTCATGTTCCACAATAGTGGAGTCAATATCTTCACGACGAATTGCCAAGGGATTTGTGGCTGCAATTTGCATAGCCAAATTATGTGCTAACTCAGAATAACCTTCTGTTTTCGCTACGAAATCTGTTTCACAGTTCAATTCAACCAGGACTCCTAATCGGCCGCCATGATGAATGTATGAGAAGACGAGACCCTCTTTAGCGGTTCTTCCACCTTTTTTTTCTGCTTTGGCAATACCAGATTTACGTAAATGATCAATGGCATTTTCTAAATGGCCATCTGTTTCAACCAATGCTTTCTTACAATCCATCATACCTGCGCCTGTTTTATCGCGCAATACTTTTACAGTTTTCGCATCAATATTCATTTGGTTGCTACAGCATCTTCTACAGGTGCTTCAACTTTTTCTTCTGGTGGTGTATCTTTTTTGCCTTTGTCAACCGTTTCAGCTTTTATTTCCACTGATGATTCATTTCCCGATGCATTCGATGCTTGTTTATCTTCTTTTTCTGATTTTTTAATCGTTTTAGCAGTTGATTCTAAAATCGTATCGGCAATCACCGACATAATAAGCTGAATCGTCCGGATCGAATCATCGTTGGCCGGTATTGGATAATCAATAATGGTAGGATCTGTATTGGAATCAACGATTGCAATGATGGGAATTCCCAATATTATGGCTTCTTTTACTGCCGTACTCTCCAGATTGGCATCGACGATAATCACCGCATCAGGAAGGCGTCGCATATCTTTAATGCCACGGTGTTGATCCGAAAGTTTAATCCGTTCACGATTGAGCATCTGGATTTCTTTTTTGGTCTGATTTTCATAAATCTGTGACCCTTCTTTTTCCAGCATGTGTAACCGTTTAATACTTTTTTTAATGGTGGTAAAATTAGTGAGCGTTCCACCTAACCAGCGTTCAACCACATAAAACATGGAACACCGATCTGCCTCCTGCTGAACTATATCTTTTGCTTGATTCTTAGTACCTACAAACAGGAATTCACCATTCTTTTTGGCTTTGTCAATGATAAAGCTGAGCGCGATATCCAAATGACGAATTGTTTCATCCAGATTAATAATATGAACCCCATTTTTTTCCATGAGGATAAAAGGTTGATAATTGGGGTTCCACTTGCGGGTTACATGCCCAAAATGTGCGCCCGTGCTCAGTAAATCTTCAAATTTAACTTTTGATGCTGCCATAATCTTTATCGTTTCGAAAATTGGAATTTTTTGCGTGCACCGGGTTGTCCATATTTTTTCCGCTCCACTTCTCGCGCGTCACGGGTAAGGAAGCCTGCCGCTTTTAGTTGAGGGCGAAAGTCTTCACTCACATCATTCAATGCGCGGGCAATTCCCAATCGAATCGCACCTGCTTGTCCAGAAAGGCCCCCCCCCTTTACAGTAACTTTAATATCGTATGATTCTCGCTGGTCGATTAAGTTTAGTGGTTGCGTCACCACAATTGCCAGACTTTCCCGACTAATATATTCTTTAAATGGACGACCATTGATGGAAATATTACCTTTCCCCGGTGTCATGAAAACACGGGCGATGGATTCTTTCCGTCGACCGGTAGCATTATAAACAGCATTAGCCATTAAATATCCAATTCTTTGGGTTGTTGCGCTGTGTGAGGATGTTCGGGACCGTTATACACCTTTAGGTGTTTTATGATGGCCCGACCCAAGCGATGTTTAGGAAGCATTCCCCAAACGGCTTTTTCAACAATCCGTTCCGGGTGATTTCGTCGCATTTGATCTAATTTTGTAAACGTCGTCGATCCTGGATATCCTGAATGTTTAAAATAAATTTTATCCGTTTCCTTCGCACCGGAAACCTTTACCTTATCTGCATTAATCACAATCACAAAATCGCCCATATCCATATGGGGCGTAAAGGTCGGTTTATGCTTTCCGCGTAAAATTTTTGCGACTTCACTGGCGAAACGACCCAAGGTTTTACCTTCAGCATCGGCTACAAACCAGTCTTTTTGAATTTCAGAAGCTTTTAGTGATCTTGTTTTCATTATTTTCAGTTCTAAATTAGCCCGAAAAATTAGAATAGTAAATCAATCATAGTCAACTATAATTCCTAAATAATATATAAGCCTTTTTTACCCATAACCCCCAAGTGCAAATTCATCTAAAAACCCTGCAACCATACACCCTTTTCTAACTCACCATCCTAAATCAATATCCATGGGGGTAGCTCTGCATTTCTGACGAATATGATATATTAAACCAATACTGTTATATGACCCTTTACAATGGTTGCCCTTATGCGGCCAATCAACGCTTCACCTATAAACGGAGAATTATGGGACCGTGAATAAATATCTGATTTCTTAAATGTCCATTTTTTGTTTGGATCAAAAATGGTCAATTCTGCAGAATTCCCATTTGTAAATAGATCCGTCTCAAATCCCATTATTCTACGAGGATTAACGGCAAGCATTTGGATTAACCGGATGATATTCAATTTATTTTCTTTAACCAATGCCCGATTAACCGCACCAAAACATGATTCCAAACCAATCATCCCAAAAGGAGCCAAATCAAAAGTCCCTTCCTTTTCCTCTATGGTATGGGGTGCATGGTCTGTGGCAATACAATCAAAGGTTCCATCCTTCACTCCCTTGATGAGTGCTTTTTGATCGGCCTGTGTTCGAATGGGGGGAGCCACTTTTAAATCTGTATTATAGGTAATTAAATCATCATCCGTAAAAAATAAATGATGTGGCGTGACTTCCGCTGTTATTTTATTATTGGATTTTTTCATTTGTCGGATATAATCCGTTGATTTGGCCGAACTTACATGAGGCACGTGGAGGCGGGCACCGGTCAATTCTGTTAATTCTAAATCGCGGTGAACCATATTGGATTCCGTAATACCCGGACTGGCTGGCAGACCCAATTGGGTTGAAATCCTTCCTTCGTGCATCACTCCATCTTTTTTCAAGCATAAATCCTCTGCATGATTAATTATCGGCACATCAAACATAGTGGAATATTCCAGAGCATTTCGCATCATACCAGTGTCTGTAACGGGCAGCCCATCATCACTAAATGCCACCGCACCTTCCGATAACATGGCGCCCATCTCCGTCAATTCTTTCCCATCTTGACTCTTTGTAATGGCACCGATTGGATGAATGTGAATCGGGCATTCTTCCCCTCGATCTATCGTGTAACGAATGGATTCAGGGGAATCCAATGGTGGGTCCGTATTGGGCATGACACAGACACGGGTAAATCCGCCCGCCAGTGCCGCCATGGAACCGGAATCAAGCGTTTCCTTATCCTCACGTCCCGGTTCACGAAAATGAACATGAATATCACAAAACCCATGGGTCACAATCAACCCACTACAATCAATAACATCTGCCGATTTGGATGGCGTCACTTTCCCGATAGATTTCATCCTCCCATTTTCGATGAGTACATCACCTTTTTTAAGCGTTTCATTGATGGGGTCTAAAATCGTTCCGCCCTTTAATACAACCTGCTTTTTTAACTTTGTTGTTTTCATCTTAACTATTTTCCTGTTCCTGCTTGCCGCCCAATAATAAATATAAAATGGCCATACGTGATGCCACACCATTCAACACCTGATCCAGGATGATGGCTTGATCGCTATCTGCCACCAAACTGTCAATTTCCACCCCGCGATTCATAGGACCCGGGTGCATAATGACAATTTCTTTTTTATGCATAGATAAACGTTCTGTCGTAATACCAAACAGATTTCGATATTCTCTAACGGATGGCAATAGCCCGCCCTCCATTCTTTCCCGTTGGATTCGAAGTACATTGAGTGCATCTGCCCATTCAATCACCTCATCTACATTGTAATTCACTGATACTCCCAAATCTTCTGCAAAGGGTGGAATCAACGTTGAGGGACCGCAAAGTGTGATTTCTGCACCCATGGTTTTCAATCCATGAATATTACTCAGGGCCACACGACTGTGAGAGATATCACCAATAATACCAACTTTTAATCCTTTTAAATATCCAAATTTTTCATGAAGACTTGTCATATCCAATATGGCTTGGGTCGGATGTTCATGGGTCCCATCCCCCGCATTAATGACAATAGAATTAATATGCTGGGTTAGGTGCAAAGGTGCACCCGGTGTGGGATGACGCATCACCACCGCATCAATTTTCATTGCTTCAATATTTTGTGCTGTATCCTTGAAAGTCTCACCTTTTTTCAAACTGGATGTGGATGCAGAAAAATTAACGGTGTCTGCGCTGAGTCTCTTTTGCGCCAATTCAAAACTAATCCGCGTTCGCGTTGAATTTTCAAAAAAAAGATTTACAATTGTTTTACCCTGTAAAGAAGGTACTTTTTTAATGGGACGGTCTAACACTTCTCTAAAGGTGAAGGCCGTATCAATAATGGTTTGAATATCCTCCGCTGGATATCCTTCCAATCCCAGTAGATGCTTTTGCTGCAGCATCACTCATCTCCTTCAAATTGCGCCAAGGACACTTGGTCTTTTCCATCCACTTCTTTCAGTTGAACTTCTACATGTTCACCCTCGTGGGTGGGTATATTTTTACCAACAAAATCCGCTCGAATGGGTAGCTCTCGATGCCCCCGGTCCACTAGAACAGCTAATTGTACTTTTTGGGGTCGGCCGAATGCATTCAGTTCATCCATAGCCGCCCGTATGGTTCGCCCTGTAAAAAGGACATCATCTACCAAAACGACCGTTTTATCATCGATGGAATCGTTGATATTGGTTCCCTTCACCTGTGGAACGACCAACCGATCCCGGAAGTCATCCCGATGAAAAGTTATATCCACCGACCCCATGGGCACAGCAACTTCAGTAATTTTTTGAATGAGAGATTGTAACCGTTTGGCTAAAGGTTCACCGCGAGTAAGAATGCCAACCAACAATAGCTGATCTGCACCGCCATTTCGCTCTAAAATTTCATGGGCCAGACGCGTGACTGATCGGTTCACATCCGTTGAATTCATGACCTGTTTTGTGTAAGTCGATGCCATGGGCACCTCCTGATAATAAAAAACCTCCGGGCAGCCTGGATTCCGTTCCAACAGATTCCTGATTCGGAGGTCGATTTGCTGCCCTTACCATCTCTCTGGAACGGTTTAAAGGACTCCCTAATTTAAAATGAAAAATCAAAAAGGGAAAAGGCTTTCCTAATAACTTATTCCTTTAAGAATTTCTTTGATAATGTCCTCATTCGTTCGGTTTGGGTTCATATTTATTGTCAGGTGAACTTTTTCATTCCGAAACCACTGGATTTGTCGTTTAGCAAACTGGCGTGTTCGAATGATTATTTTTGATTTCATTTCTGATTCTGATAATTCACCATTTATAAAAGAAATGATTTGTCGGTATCCGATCGAATCTAATGGGTGTAAATGTTTGTTTGGGTATGCTTCCAATAGATTTTGAACCTCCTTTACCCACCCATCCGATAACATTTTTTCAGTTCTTTCAGCAATTCGATCTTTTAAAATGGACCGATCCCACGCAAGATATATAGTAAATAAATCCAATGTATCTGTTGGAGATACCTGTTGTTCCTGAAAATGACTGGAAGGAGATTTCTCTGTTAATTCATAAATCTCCAAAGCACGGACGAGACGTTTTTTATTATTGGGGTGCACATTTTCTGCATAATCCGGATCGATTTCTTGCAGTCGCTCCAACATGAAATCTCCTCCATGGATATCATATTCTTTTTCTAATTTTTTCCGAATACTTGCATCGGAGAAACTCCCTTCAAAAATTCCTTTTGTTATCGCCCTATAATAGAGTGCAGCTCCTCCGCAAATAATAGGTATCTTTTTTCTTTTTTGAATATCCCCTACTACCTTAAGAACCATTTCAGCGTAATGACCGGCAGCCACTTCGGTATCGGGGTTTTGAATCCCAATGAGGTGATGGGGAATACCTCCTTTCTCTTCCAATGACGGCTGTGCTGTACCGATGGACATTCCCTTGTAAATTTGGCGGGAGTCCAAACTAACGATTTCACCTCCAATCTGTTTTGCCATGGCTACAGAAATCGCTGTTTTACCGCTTGCAGTGGGACCAATTATGGTTAATATTTCTTTCATATTCTATGATAAGAAGCAATGTAAACTCTATCTTGTCGATTACAAATTTAAGATGGGAGAAAAAATGAATTCAAAGAAAAAATCACAGTTAAGAATCGATTCTATTTTAATTATAAAACGATTCTTAACCAAATATAATATCCTCACATCCATATTATCCCGCGCCATAATAGTTTGTATTTTTTTATCAACATCCTATGTTCAAGGACAACAACCGGTAAGAGCCCGGGATTTGGGGATTCCTTTTGACGGGAAGCCGGGACCATTCAATGCCATTACAGATGTAAAAGGAGTGGAAGTTGGCCATGCTACAATAATTCGAGGGGATGGCGCTTTAACAGTTGGGAAAGGCCCGGTACGTACTGGGGTCACAGCAATTCTTCCAAGAGGAAATCGAAGTTTAGACGATCCTTGTTTTGCTGGTTGGTCATCCTTAAATGGCAATGGGGAAATGACCGGAACCACCTGGATTGAAGAATCCGGATTTGCAGAAGGACCCATTCTGATAACCAATACCCATAGTGTTGGCATTGTCCGGGATGCCGTCATTTCCTGGCGGGCGAGCCAGGGATCTGCGGATGCCAGTGGATATTGGTGGTCCCTCCCCATCGTGGCGGAGACCTGGGACGGATTTTTGAACGACATTAACGGATTCCATGTCCAAGAAAAACATGCTCACGATGCCATTCGAAATGCAAAAGGCGGACCCGTTGAAGAAGGAAATGTTGGCGGTGGCACCGGAATGGTTTGCCATTCTTTTAAAGGGGGAATTGGGACGGCTTCTCGTGTGGTAACCATCAAGAAACAGGATTATACTTTAGGTGTTTTGGTTCAGGCGAATTATGGTTCTCGAAAAAATCTATCCATTGCAGGTGTTCCGGTGGGAAAAGAGATCCCTGAGAATATGCCCCAGGACAATTCTAAGCAAAAGGATGAGGGTGATGGTTCCATCATTGTTGTCATCGCCACTGATGCGCCGTTGCTCGCTCATCAAATGAAACGGTTGGCTCGACGGGTTCCCATGGGGGTGGGTAAAGTAGGCGGATATGCCCATGATGGCTCCGGTGATATTTTCATTGCATTTTCGACTGCCAATCCGAACGTGGCTTTTTCTGATAAAGCAGTCCATGTTGAAATGCTGCCAAATCGGATGATTTCACCCCTTTTTGAAGCGACGGTTCAAGCGGTGGAAGAGGCCATTATCAACACTTTGGTTGCAGCAGAAACCATGGTAGGGATTAATAATAATAAGGTGTGGGCTTTACCTCATGATCGCGTAAAAAAGATTATGAAGAAATATAACCGTCTGGAAAAATAAATTAAACTTGCACAAGCAAAGGATAATAAAAAAGGATGATCATGGTTACAGGAATTAAAATTTTAATTATTTTTGTATATGTTATTTCAGTTCTCAGCTACTTCATATCCATCACCGATACTTATAATTATTTATTGAAATGGCTATTACCACTGTTTTTAGTTGTCCATTTACTTGAAATATTTACACCATTCGCACTGCAGGTTATTCATGCATCATCGAACAATAAAGGAGCCATTATACTATCATTAATTTGGGGTGCGGCCTATTGGTTACCTGAGTATAAAAGATTAGAACATTAATAGTTAAAGCAAGAGAATAAACTTAGTCTCGAAGTTTACCGTGGAATATTTAATTGAACTAGCAAACCAAACACATATTATTGAGATTTCTAAACTCATTAAGTTATCTGCCAGAAAATTATGTATTACAGATTACACTCCTAAACAAATTGAAGATGCGTTACGTGGCGCATGGGGATTAGATAACCAACTAATAGAAGACGAAACATATTATCTTATTTTGGGAAACGAAGAAATAATCGGATGCGGAGGTTGGAGTTTTAGAAAAACACTTTTTGGAAGTAGTACTCGTAAAGATCGAGATAGTGAAAGGCTTGACCCAATTTCAGATGCAGCAAGAATAAGAGCCTTCTTTATCCATCCAAATTATGTTCGAAAAGGACTAGGTAAAAAACTATTGATTCATTGCGAAAAAAAAGCATGGGATAGTGGATTTACCACACTAGAATTAGGTTCCACATTACCCGGAGTTCATTTATATAGAAACCAAGGGTATGTTATGGGTAAACCTTATGAATTTGAATCATCACCAGATATTTTTGTAACGATTATTCCAATGGAAAAAACGCTGTTAAGCCGGCCCGTTTAATTGGATGAACTAATCATTCAACATTGAAAATCAATAATCAAAAATATTAATAATTTTATTCGTTATATTCGCTCAAATCTTCTGTCCAGTTCATCCATGGATAACTGAATTATGATAGGACGCCCGTGAGGACAATAATAAGGATGTTTGGTTCCAAATAATCGATTCACCAGTTCACGCATTTCTTCCCCATTCAACACGTCTCCCGCCTTCACCGCTGCCTTACAGGAAAAGCTCGCCGCCAATGCTTCCTGGAATGATGCATGTTTCTTTTGGGTATCCAAATAATTATCCAGCATTTCCCGTATAATCGTTTTTTCATTCCCCCAGGCCATTTCAGATGGAATGGCTTCTATCATGACCGTATTTTTTCCGGATTCCTTCATGCGAAATCCCATTTTCTCTAAATAAGGTAACACATCCAGCAAGGTGGAGTATTCATCGGGGGAAAATTCCATTACTTCGGGGAAAAGCAGTGTCTGGGCCGCCATGGGGTTCGCGTCAAATGCAGCCATGACTTCTTCGTATATAATTCGTTCATGGGCCACATGCTGATCGATAATGACCAATCCACTGGTAATGGGCGAAACAATATATTTACTATGGACTTGCCAAATTTTTTCTAAATCAACGCGCCCAGTATCAGGATCCGGCCGTGTGGCCAATTGGGATGCATAGGATTTGGCCCTATCCAATGCAGGTTGAAAATTGTTACCCGTATCCCCATGGGTCAAGTGCAATCCTTCCTGATCTGGGTTGGCTTGACCTTCCTTGGGTGTAAACGTGGTAGGGAATTCAAAATCTGAGGAAAACCCCGGTTTTTCAAAATCAGGAATCGTATTTAAAATGGGGCTGAGAGCTTCTTCGATTGCTGATTTTAATACATGATAGATCCGCCACTCATCTTTAAATCGCACTTCCGTTTTCATGGGATGGACATTCACATCCACTTCATCATGAGGTACGGATATATTGAGTGCAAAAAATGGATACTCTCCCCGGTTGATAATGGATTTATAGGCTTGGTAAACGCCGGAATTCATGAGACGATTCTGGATAAAACGCTCATTGAGGAAAATATATTGTTCTCCGGGGCGGGTGCGAATCAAATTGAGATTTCCCAAATATCCCGAAATGGTATAATCCCCTTTAGTAAAGTTGATTGGCAACAATTGATCCCTATAAGCGGGGTCCATCACATGGACGATACGGCTATCTAATTTTTCAGATTGTAGATTGAGGATATCTCTATTGTCAGAAATGAGTTTAAAATTGCGATCGGGATAAGAAAGAGCGAATCGTCTAACCATTTCAACTACTTTACGAAATTCCATTCGGGGGCTTTTTAGAAATTTTTTCCGTGCCGGTGTATTATAAAACAAATTCCGAATCGTAATGGATGTCCCCTGGACAGCCGGTGCCGGTTCCACTGCTCCTAATTGTCCATTTAAAATGGACATTTCTGATCCATCTCCACTTTCATTCGCTGACAAGATATTTACTTCGGACACAGATGCAACACTGGCCAGCGCTTCACCCCTAAATCCTAATGTATCAATATTAAATAAATCATCCAAAGATCCTATCTTACTGGTGCTGTAACGCTCAAAAGCGATGGGTAATTCTTTGGCAGAAATCCCCGAACCATTATCTGTGACCTGAATAAGCTGCTGCCCGCCTTTTTCCACCACAACTGAAATCTCTGTCGCTCCCGCATCGATACTATTTTCAACTAATTCCTTAACCACAGAAGCGGGTCGTTCCACCACTTCTCCTGCAGAGATTTTATTTCTTAAATCTTCTGATAATTGTTTAATCATTTATGAATTGATCACACCTATCGTTTTGTCGAATACCACTTTATGTTTGGCTTCTGCTTTTTGGATAAGGTCATTTACATCATTTCTTTTTTCACCGCAATAAGCCTCATCGTCTACACTCGGTAGATTGATCAGGACATTCATGGCCGCACCGCGCACACCGGCTAAAGCCACTTCTGCCGCAACCCCCGCATCACTGACCGAGTTTGGATTCCCTTTACTGACCAAGACATCAGCCAATTCAATTATGGAATAACATAAGGTGGCTACTTCAAATGGAATGTCTATGGCATATTGATTGGCTTTTAGAACCGCATCAGCCTTCATTGTTTTTTCTTCATCATTGGAAGCAAGCAATCGATTTGCAGCCATTACTTTATTGAATGCATGGGTATCTTCATCTACTAAAAATGATAACCGATCTTTGATGGCCTGTGCATTCTGGCCAATCATATCCATTTCTGTCTTTTGGGATTCAAATCCTTTTTTCTCGTGGGTCAATGCCGCCACCATAGATGATAAAGCTGCCCCCAACGATCCTGCCAAAGCAGCGACGGAACCGCCTCCTGGTGCTGGACTGTTACTGGAAAGTTCATTCGTGAATCCATCCACGGATAGTGACATGAGATTTCCTGATTTTTCCCCCACGGCAAATTCAATAATTTTTTCTTTCGGCACAAAAGGGGTGACATCATTCAACCCCAACGATTGGACAGCGGACTCAATTATATCTGATTCAGGCAGTCCAATTGTCCGACCTTGCTTTTGAAGATAATACTTCCCCGCCATGATAATTGCATCCAATGGAATAAGTCCCACCAGTTCACTCCCCGTCACCCGAATGCCTCTTTCGTCCGCCAGTTTGCACGCCGCATCAAAAACGTCATGGATGGTGGAATTTTTATAATTATTGAAATTGATGGAAATCTGCGCCCGCTTAAACGTGTCAATATACCAGCCGACGCCTTTCACTTCTTTAAACATTCCCGGCACTTTTACCGGACTTCCATCCTTATTTCTTACAATTTCCCCATCCAGTAAATTGGGAGAATTGGGCTTGGGGATTCGTTTACTCCGACCACTCTCACGAAGTTCAAATGCAATATCAGTTGCTAAGCGCTGATCTTTTGTATTCAGATTAATATTGTAGGCGATAAGAAAATCACGCATGCCCATTACCGTTGCACCGGCCCCGGCATTGAATTTGGAAGGACCATAATCCGGTTTCCAATTTTCATCCTTTAGTTTTTCAGCCAATCCTTCATATTCTCCTTTTCTGATGGTGGGCAATTTTATTCTATCTGATTTCTGGGCAGACTTTTCATATAAAAAAACCGGAATCCCTAATTCCTCGCCTACCCTTTTCCCTACTATTTTGGATAGTTCAATACATTCGTTATCACTGATATTGGCAATGGGAATAAATGGACATACATCCGTGGCACCCATCCGGGCGTGAGCCCCTTTATGCTTTGACATATCAATGACTTCTGCAGCAGTTTTGATACCAAGAAATGCCGCTTCCGAAACGGCATCGGGCTCTCCAACAAATGTCACCACGGTTCGATTTGTATCTGCCCCTGGATCCACATCGAGAATCGTAATACCATCGACTCCCGAAATAGCATCCGTAATGGTTTTGATTTTACCTAAATTTCTTCCTTCACTAAAATTAGGGACGCATTCAACGAGTTTCATCTATCCCGCCTGGACAATTTGTAATAAATACTTAATAAGGAAAATGACCGCAATCAACATTACAATCGTACTAATGAGAGTCCGTTTACTCCGCCGGACGGGAAATATTCGTCTAAAAAAATGATTGACTTCCTGACCCATTAGATTCCTGCAAATAAAAACATGAAAAAATTCACAAAAGGACTCATCACCCACCAAATAGGTGAAATATTTGTAAACATCCCAAATAGAATTAATCCCATAAGAATTTGGGGACCATGCATTTGGAGTTTATAAACCAAATCAGGATTTTTCTGAATCATCAGTCCAGAAAATATTTGTGATCCATCTAAGGGTGGAATCGGAATCATATTAAATACGGCCAACATTATATTAATTTGTGTAAACATCAACAGCATGGTCGTAAGGGCACCCATATTGCCGGTCATCCGAATCAATGTTCCTCCCACGAATGCTAAAAGTAGATTTGCCGCAGGGCCCGCAAAAGCAATTTTCATCATATCTTTTCTCGGGTCCGCCAAATAACTTGAATCCACCGGGACTGGTTTAGCCCACCCAAATCCCACAAATAAAATCATGAGCGTTCCAAACATGTCCAGATGCGCCATGGGATTCAGCGTTAATCGTCCTGCATATTTTGCAGTGGGATCCCCTAATTTATGGGCCACCCATGCATGGGAAAATTCATGAAACACCAATGCGAATAAAAGAACAGGCAAAAGCATAACGATCACTTCTGGGGGTAATCGAAAAACCATTAATTAAACCTGGGGTGGTATGTGCGATGCACTTCTTTTAAATGTTCCTTATCCAAATGGGTATAGACCTGGGTAGTGGTAATATCCGTATGTCCCAGCATTTCCTGTACTGACCGCAAATCAGCGCCCCCCTCCAACAGATGAGTGGCAAAGGAATGACGCAGTGTATGGGGACTCACTTCCTTTTTTACTTCTGCAGACTCTGTCCACTTTTTGAGCAAAACCCAAATCATCATTCGCGTTAATTTTCTGCCATTCCTACTTAAGAAAACTTCCGCAACATTGGGGTTTTTATCTGCCAATGTATTTCGTTCATGATTTAGATAATTTTTAAGGTTTTCTCTGGCGATAGGTCCAATAGGTACAAAACGCTGCTTACTTCCTTTTCCCTGTACGCGGATCATTTCGGAATCCCATAATATATCCGATGTTTTAAAATCACAAAGTTCTGTTACTCTCAATCCACAGGAATACATCATTTCAAAAATAGCTAAATCCCGTTGAGCCATGGGTGCATTTTCAGGAATAATACCCAATATTTTATCTATTTCCTGAATGGTGAGTACATTGGGAAGTTTTCGAGGAACCTTTGGGGTATCCAATAGTTGAGCTGGATTATCCTTCATATGCCCTTCAGCTGATAAAAAATTATGATACGTACGAATAGAAGAAACAGCACGCTTGATAGAATTCGCTGCCAACCCCCGATTACTCAATTTTCGGACGAAAGACCGTATGTGCCCCAGGGTCACATTCCGAATCGTCTTAAGCTTTAATTCAGTCTTTAAATATTGGTGATACTGTTGTAGATCCCGTTCGTATGACTCTAAGGAGTTCCGAGCTAAATTTCGTTCAACCTTCAGCATGGTCATGTAATCTCGGAGAAAATTTTCCATTAATTCCCCATAATGGCGGCTTCAACCGATTCGCATAAAATATGTTCAGCCAAGAGATGGCCTTCTTGAATTCTTTGTGTATCATCACTGGGAATACAAATTCTCACATCGCCCAAATCAGCCATTTGTCCGCCTGATTTACCCGTTAAAATAATAACCTTCATCGATTTAGATTTTGCCGTATCAATACCGCGAATCACATTTTCAGAATTTCCACTGGTGGAAATAGCAATGAGTACATCACCCGATTCACCCAAACCTTCAATCTGACGGGAAAAAATAGATTCATAACCCGTATCATTTGCCCAGGCAGTTACAAAAGAAGAATCGGTTGTTAAGGCTATGGAAGCAATGGCAGGCCGGTCATGGCTGATTAACCCACCCATAAGTTCTGCGGCCATATGCTGCGCATCCGCAGCGGAACCTCCATTCCCACACCATAATATTTTCCCGGATGCTTTAATCGCATCAATCATGACTTGGGCTCCTTTTTGGATGTCCGGTGCACAAGCATTAAGCATGGCTGTTTTTACATGAGCACTATCTTGAATAATTTGTTTGATGTCTAACATGATTAACCGACCCATTCCGTATATTGAGTCGCTGAAAGTAAAGCATCCAATTCGCTGGGGTCAGAAATCGACATTTTTAGGATCCAGCCAGACCCATAGGCATCCTCATTCACCTGTTCAGGATTATCTTCTAAACTTTCATTGATTTCAGTTACGCGGCCATTGATGGGGCCAAATAAATCTGCTACTGTTTTGACTGCTTCGATGGTACCAATTGGTTCATCCATTTCGATTTCCTGATCTATCTCGGGAAATTCAATAAATATAATATCACCCAATTCACTCTGCGCGTGGTCCGTGATACCAATGGTGGCTGTATCTCCGTCGATTTTAAGCCATTCATGTTCTTTTGTATATTTTAAATCTTGTGGAAGGCTCATGCTTCTTTTTCCTCTTTATTGTATTCAAATGATTCTAAAAAACTGGTGTTGAATTCCCCGGAACGAAATATTTCATCTTTCATGATGGCCTGATGAAAAGGAATGGTCGTTTTGGGGCCTTCAATAATGGCTTCTTCCAACGCCCGCGCCATAAGATTAATCGCTTCTTCTCTTGTGGGAGAATGGACAATTAATTTCCCGATGAGTGAATCATAATAAGATGGAATTTCATAACCGGCATAGGCATGTGAATCCACACGAACGCCTTTACCACCGGGCATGTGAAAACTGGTAATGGACATGGGAGATGGGATAAACCCTTTATCAGGATCTTCTGCATTAATTCTACATTCGATCGAATGTCCGCGTAATTTCAAATTATAAAGATATTCAGGGAATTTATCGCCGGCATGCATTTGAATTTGTTCTTTAATTAAATCGGCCCCAGTTACCATCTCCGTAATGGGGTGCTCCACCTGGATGCGGGTATTCATTTCCATAAAATAGAAATCTTTATTTATATCCAATAGAAATTCAACGGTTCCCACACCCACATAATTCACTGCTTTTGCTCCGGCCACAGCCGCTTCACCCATGCGTTTCCGCAATGCATCATCCACGGCTACAGAAGGGGATTCTTCTATTAACTTTTGATGTCTTCTTTGTATCGAGCATTCCCTTTCGCCTAAACTTACTACATTCCCGTAGGAATCTGCTAAAATTTGAATTTCGATGTGGCGGGGATTTTCGACAAACTTTTCTATATACATATCTCCATTATTAAAAGCGGCTAATGATTCTGCAGAAGCGGTATTGTAGGCATGGATAACTTCACTCTCTTCTCGAACCAACCGCATCCCGCGACCGCCGCCGCCTGCTGAAGCCTTCAACATAACAGGGAATCCCATCCCAATAGCCAATTGCCTCGCTTCTTCTGCATCTTTTAGAATACCTTCATTACCGGGAATAACGGGGACACCTGCATCCACCATTGTTTTTTTGGCTTGGGCCTTATTCCCCATTGCATTGATAATGTCCCTACTGGGACCAATAAAATCGAATCCATTATCTTTACAAATTCTCGAAAATTCTGCATTCTCTGCTAAAAAACCATATCCAGGATGGATGGCATCCGCATTGGTAATTTGCCCTGCGGCAATGATGCGGGGAATATTCAGGTAGGATTCGTTACTCGGAGGCGGCCCAATACATACTGCTTCATCCGCAAATTTAACATGGAGTGAATACTCATCTGCTGTGGAATAGACAGCAACAGATTTTAAATTTAACTCATGGCAAGCCCGGATAATCCGCAGTGCAATCTCACCACGATTGGCAATCAATATCTTCTTATACACGATTTATTTCTTCTTTATGTCAGGAAGACTCAATCATAAATAACGGCTGATTATATTCCACTGCTTGACCATCTTCGAGCAATATTTTGGTAATGGTACCGCTGGTTTCAGCCTCAATCTCATTCATGATTTTCATTGCTTCTATAATACACAATGGATCCCCTTCTGACACAGTATCGCCTACTTTTACAAATGGGTCTGTATCTGGGGAGGGTGCAGCATAAAATGTTCCTGGCATGGGAGATAATATCTCTTCTCCTCTATCAGATGTTTGAACCGGCGCAGATTCCACCTGCGCTGTTTCAGGTTTATTGCTGGATTGTGAATAAGCATCGATAGTAACAGCCGGTTCCCCAGCAGGAGGAACGGCACCAATGCTGGGCGATTTAACCACCCGAAACCGACGTCCCCAAAAATTGACATCAATTTCATTCACATCACTGTTTTCCAAAAGGTAAATGATTTCTTTAAGTTTATCTTGCCACATGTTTTGCTTTCACTATTTATGTATAATGGTTGAAAATACGATTAAGTTTTCACTCGTTCAATATATTCCCCAGATCGCGTGTCGATTTTTAACACAGCACCTTCATTAATAAATAACGGTACTTGAACCGTATATCCTGTTTCTAAAGTTGCGGGCTTTGTGGCGCCGGTTGCTGTATTTCCTTTAATGCCGGGTTCAGTCTCAGTGACTTCCAATTTAACGTGGGCCGGTAAGCGAATATCCAACACTTCATCACCATCAAAAAGAATGTCAACATTCATGCCGCCTTTTAAATAGTTTTTCCCATCTCCTACTGTGTTATTCATGACATTAATTTGATCATAGGTCATATTGTCCATAAAAATATGTGAATCACTGTCCTCATATAAAAATTGCATGGTTCGCGCTTCAATTTTCAAAAATTCTAATTTAACGCCCGCATTAAACGTCTCATCAAAAATTTTCCCCGATGCAATATCTTTTAATTTTGTGCGCACAAATGCAGGACCTTTCCCAGGTTTTACGTGGAGAAATTCAATAACTTTCATGCGTTTATTTTTATGCAGAATCACTGCGCCATTTTTTATGCTCGATGTATTTGCCATTTTTCTTCCTTATTTAGCCGGTGAATTTACAATTCATGAGATGTAAGTCATTGAGAGAGTTCTCAAAGAATTGAATCAAACTTCCAATAGGGAATGGTCTCTTTTACTATATTTCTAGATAAAACCATGTCTTGACTACATTGATCCAAAGCGGCAATATGTTTCGCATATTTAGCCATGTCTGCTCCGGATAATATTTTAAAATAAGATGCAATTTGGTCGTCCGTATAAGGAAAAGCAGGGCGGTTCTGCCGGATTTCTTCCGTCGTCATTTCCAGCGTCCGGATATAAAGGCTGTTTTCTGTGTATTCTCTCAAAATCAGTGAAAGTTGGGCGTAGAATTCTTTAATCTCACCCTTTTCCAATAACCCGGATTGATCCAAATTATCTAATTTCTCCAAGGCAATAATATCTGGTTCTTTTAAATATTCCGGCCGTTCTTCATAGGACACATCCGCTTTCAATCGTTTTTTCCAAATCAATCCAATGGCAATTAATATACCCAAAAGTAAAATGGATAAAATAATGGTCTGCCATGGGAGAGGAATTCGCACAGGCACAGGGTCTTTGATTGGCATTATCCCTCCGCCCGATTGTTTAAAACTGGGATCTTGTTCTGTTATGGATACCACTTCCATGAACATGGTATCTGCAGTCACATCATACGCAAATGAACTATCCATATTTAGAATGGTAATCGCTATACCAGGGATGACCACTTTTCCTGTATCCCAGAATACGATTTCATAACGCCCAATGTTTTCCAATCCAGAGGTTAAAAATTCAGACGAGCGAATTTCTAGAGGATCTTCCAACTCCCATTCCGGAAACTTGACAATTTTATCCTGAGGAAGTTGAACGGTTATTAAGTAGGAAATTGGGCTGCCAATGGTGGTATATGTGGTATCCAGTTCCACAGTCATTTGGACAGAAGTACCAGTATAATCCTGGCTGCAGGCCGCGAGTAAAATTGCAGCAATAAATAAGGATCTTTTCAAAATTAGTTTCGTTTTTCCCGTCGGCGAAAATAAGTCATGAGTGGTTCCACATAATCTTTATCCGTTCCTACATTGATTACGTCAAAGCGAGACCGGCCACATTCTTTTTCAAATGTTTCCCATTTTTCCATAATGGATTGAGAAAAAGTATTTCGTTCCATTTCAGATGATAAATTAGCCCAAAACATCTCTCCCGTTTCAGGATCATGAACTTTGATAAGCCCCAAATCTGGCAATTTACTTTCGGCCGGATCAGCAATCCGAATGCCAATCATATCATGTTTTTTATTAGCCAATTTTAGCGATTTCCAGTAGCCATCATCTAAAAAATCTGAAATGAGAAATACCACCGATTTCCGCTTCGCCAGATTCATGAGAAAATCCAAACCAGATTGAAGAGATGTACCCGTTCCTTCCGGTTCATGAAATAAGACCTCTCTAACCACCCTGAGAATATGAGATCGGTCTTTTTTGGGAGCGATGAATTTTTCTACATGATCGCTAAATAAAATTAACCCCACTTTATCTTTATTTTTAATTGCAGAAAAACCAAGCACAGCAGCAATTTCTGCTGCCAATTCAGATTTAAATTGGTCTATGGTGCCAAAATGGCCAGACCGACTCACATCAACCATAAGATAAACGGTTAATTCTCTTTCTTCTTCAAATATTTTTACGAAGGGTGCATTGTTCCGGGCAGTAACATTCCAGTCAATGAGTCGAATATCATCACCGGGTATATATTCACGCACTTCTGAAAAGGTCATGCCCCGTCCTTTAAAAACAGAATGGTATTCGCCGCCGAAAAGGTCATTGACCAACCCTTTCGTTCGAATCTCAATATGACGAACTTTTTGAAGTATTTCTTTGGGAATCATTGTTTAGGGTAAAAGGAATAAGTAGAATGGAAGAAGGATCGGTTTGAAAACATAATAACTGCTTTCCTGCTATTACTCCCTTTTGCTCAATCCTTTTTACTTTTCCCTTACGGAATTTCTATGGAATCAAAAAGTCTTTGAATCACATCTTCGGACGTCATTTCCTCTGCTTCGGCCTCGTAGGTTAGAATCACCCGGTGGCGGAGAATATCCTTTCCAATGTACCGTACATCTTCCGGTGTGATATAACCGCGATGTTCAAGGAAGGCTCGGGCTTTGGAAGCAAGGACGAGATTAATAGTCGCTCGTGGACTGGCGCCATATTCAATAAGTTGAGATAAATCACTCAATCCAAATTCATCTGGATTCCTGGTCGCAAAAACCAGGTTTAATATATAATCTTCAACTTTTTCATCTACATAAATATCGTTGATTGTCTTTTGGGCGTCTAAAATTTGTTTGGGTTTTACAGCAGGTTTAATCGGATTAGGCACGCCTGTTTTGGCTACCTGTCTCAGAATTATTCTTTCTTCATCTTTTTGAGGATAATCCACTTTTAGTTTCAACATAAATCGATCTACTTGTGCCTCAGGGAGAGGATAGGTTCCTTCCTGTTCAATCGGATTTTGGGTTGCCAGCACCAAAAATGGTGCATCCAATTTGAATGTTTCTTCACCGATAGTGACTTGCCGTTCCTGCATGGCTTCCAAAAGTGCACTTTGCACTTTTGATGGTGCGCGGTTGATTTCATCAGCTAAAATAATGTTTGAAAATATGGGACCTTTGCGTGTTTCGAAGCCGCCCGTTTTTTGGTTAAATATTAATGTCCCCAGTAAATCAGCAGGAAGCATGTCCGGTGTAAACTGGACCCGTTGAAATCCAGTATCAATGGCCTGAGCCAAAGTATTAACGGTTAAAGTCTTGGCAAGGCCGGGTACACCTTCTAACAGCATATGACCATTAGCCAATAGTCCGATCAATATTTTATTAATCAGTTCATCCTGTCCAACAATAACCTCGCTAATGGATGCTCGAAGAGGATTTATGAAAGCAGATTCTTTTGTAATGCGATCGTTAATTTTTGATAAGCTGAATTCTGTCATAATGTTTTACTGTGTAAGGTGTTTAAGTTCTGGAATTTCCTTGATATCTCGACCTAGGTATTTTAGTTCGAACCCAACAGACTGATACAATTCATGGTTCGGATATTTTTCAAGAAATTTAGTATAATATTCCTTTGCATTTTCAAAGTCGGCCAGCATGTTCGCGTAAATAAATCCCTGCATAAATAATGAAAATGGAACCTGCTTAGAATCAGGAAATTGAATCCTCAGGTCCCCATATTGTTTAATGGCAGTAGTAAAATCCCGCATGTCACGGTAATAGATTTCTGCAATTAAATATTGGGCATCCGGTGCAATCTCATGTTCTGGATGTTTATCAACGATGGTTTGAAGTAATTCAAGTGCAGCCTTCGCTTCTCCCATATTTCGTTTTTGCTCAGCTTTAGAAAATAGGTCTTCAGCCGATTTAAATAATCCACAACTGGAAATAACCAAAACGGCCATTAAAGTAAGTATACGTATTAATTTCATGTTTATTCTTTTAATTTGAGGCCGTGAATTTATAAGATATCTTTATTTTTCACCACCTTGATTTCACCCTAACTCATTGATTGTATTTTTGTTCCATATCTTGATTATTTCATAATTCTAAAAAGAATAGAGAAATCCAAGGTGGATTTGATTTATTTTAGCATCCATTACACTTTCAGCATAGTCAATCCGCATGGGACCAATGGGTAAATCGATGGTAACTCCCACACCTCGGTTCCATTGTAAATCACTTAATTGTAATGATTGAATCCTATCCATAATGGTGCCCCCATCATAAAATAACACACCACCCAACAAGCCAAATATAGGGAATCGTACCTCCCAATTTGTGAGCATTTTTGCGGTTTTCCCCAAAGGGAGTATTCTTCCGTCTTTTAGTGTATAGGTTTGAAATTGAAGCGGTTCCCATGCCCGGAGTGTATTACTGCCACCCAAATAAAATTTTTCAAATAAAATTGTTTCAAACTGATCATATTCATCTTTCCAAGCTGAGATAAATCCCGCATTAACCCTTCCCGCAATCGTCACTCCCTTTATCGGTGAAACATATTGTCTTAAATCCAGATCATACTTCGTATAAGCTCGATTCCCCTTCAATAAACCGCCAAATGCATCCAGGCGAAAAACGATTATATTTCCCCGACTTGGGTTCATGGGATTGTCCCGGTTATCTTGATGGAGATGTATGCTGAATTTCCGTTGCTCTATGTTATCTATAAAAGCATCAGACTCATCAAACCTTTCTAAACGAATTCCAACATCCAAAAAGGAATGTTGTCGATTCCACCGAAAAATATTAGAATATTGTAACCCAAACCTGCGAACATATGGTCCTTCTTCATCATCAAAATTTTTAAATTGCTGATAAAATACTTTTACCTGTGTTGGCAATTTTAAAGCGAAAGGACGTTGATTTGATATTTTAATGTCCACACTAAACCGGGGAAATACAAATCCTTCTTCAGTAGGCATTACAATGGAACTGCGGGCATTTAGTTGGTTTTTTGTACCGAAAATCATTCGATCCGACCATTCTAATGATCCGCCCATTCCCACCATCGAGTTCACCCCTGGCACATATTCAATATCTTCATAACCAAAATCAATATTCTGCATACCGCGATTTTGAAATTCTTTAATCCGAACTTCAATATTAATCAAACTATCAACGTCGTCTGAAATCGGATGGGTAATTAAACTGACGGAAGAAAAGAAACCGGCACGAAGAAGGATTCTTTTTGTTTTATCCATTAAGCTTTTTTGAAATAGATCCCCCTTCTCAAAAACAAATTCCCTCCGAACATACGCGGAGTCGATTAATTCAGTTCCTGATACCCATGTATTGTGAATATAAACATCAGGCCCTTCATTTATTTCCAATATTAACTTCACTGAATCTTGAATTTCTTGGTTAATATCTATTTGAGTAAAGAGTTTTCCCTTTTCCTGGAAAGCTTCATCTACCAGAGCCAAATTCATATTAATTAGAACGGGGTTATAGGGACGATTCAATTTCAATCCCAACAAGGAAAAAATCTCTTTTTCTTTAAAAGACTGGAGTCCAGTAATGGTGACTGAATTGAGATAAAATTGTTTCCCTTCATCAATCATGAAAAAGATGTCCACCTCAGAATCATTGACTGAAAATGAATCATGAACTACTGTCTCAAGAAATCCATTTGAGTAGTAAAAGTTTTTGATGGTAATGGCATCCAGTTTAAGGAGTCTTCTATCAAAGTCAACTCGAGAAAACAATAAAAAAGAGGAAGGCTTTAATTTCACCTGTTCTTTCAGTTGACGATGGTTAAAGGAATGATTTCCAATAAAATTTAAACTGCTAACCGAACGTGAATCTCCACGTTGTGCAGATAAAGATATTGTAGCGACAACTATCGCCAGACATAAAATTAGTTTTCGCATTTAATGGATCTATCAGTATATGCGTCGAACGCGGAACTTCATGTGGATATTACCTGTCTCATCTACATTACCAATGACCGAGAAATTAGGATTTAATTTATATTCTACACCCACCTTCTTTTTATAAGCGCCTTCGAGTGAAAAAGACCGTCGGTAACTAAAGCTGAAATTTTTATTTACCCTGGCGCTAATACTAAACTCTTCTCCCGCGTCCGGATTTAACAAATCCCCGGATATTTTCACTCCTTCTATGAGTCCTGCAGATTTCAATCCCGTCGCTCGAATAAAATTCCTCTCTAATTGCCTTTCTAAGTATGTGCCAAGAATAGTTTGAGCTTGGGTACCTAACCCTTCGGATGTAAACCCTTCTTCGGCCACACGGGTATTAAACGTCAGTAATTGAAGTATATCGCTTTCTGTATATCCTTTATTGCTGTCAAATCTCCATTCGGGATTATCAAAAGGTCCAAATACACCCAACATTATTTCTGCGTCTCCAATTTTAGTAGAAGCCGTCAATTCCAAAAAAGGATTAAATCCTTGGCCGTCAAGCGTCATAACACCTGTAAGATTTTCAAACACATCACCCACATAGTAATAAATTTCTCCCTCAATAAATTCGATTTCTCCTGAATAATTCCATTCGCCGTCAAACTGTTTTAACATGGCCATTTCTCCAGATATTTTTGCATCAATCTGTGAATTTCGGATGGAGAAAGTATCCTCAATCGGGAATCGAATATTATAATTAGTCGTTATCCTCCCTTTTGCTTCAGCAAATTCAACTGGTTCGTCCCCGGTAAACTCTATATATATGGCACCATTTTTGGCTGCAACTGTTCCATTGATTTCTAAAGTATCTTTCCCAATAACAGTTACATCTAAATCGCCATACCCTTCTATATCTCCATTCAATGACCGAAAGAAAATATCGTCACCCTCAGCATGTAAATTATATCTCGGTTCGAAGAATTTGGTAAAATCCATTTCGCCCGTAATTGTAAGATTGTGAGTTGAATCTATTTTGGTTTGAGTATCAAAAAGTGCACCAGTAAAAGATTGAATAGATAATTGATTATCAACAAGACGACCGTGTGTAGAAATGCGTCGAACCGGTTCATCCATAAGGATCGTATAAATCGAACCATTTTCAATAGTGATCGCCCCGTTGCGTACCAATTTTTCTGGGGGACCTTTTATATCAAGGATCATATTTATCTCACCAATAATTGAATCCGTTTCAGCTAAATATTCGGATAAAAAGATGGCAGAGTGAAAGTCCCCTTTAGCCGTAATATTTAACTCACCACCCGGATTCCAGTCCCTTACATTTGGAGATGTTATATCGTAATCAATGGGTAAACTGGCGGAGCCTGTAATATGGTTTCTATCCCATGTTGAACTGAATTGACTGAATTCCATTATTTTATTTGAATAATGCCCAATACCAGTTACCGTTCCCAAAGGGATTTTTCCAAAGAAAGCATCCTCTATTTTTCCATCCAAATCAAATCGTGTTTCCTGGGTTGTACCACCCATATTAAAATTTCCAGTAAAATGACCAAATAACAGATGCTCCCACTTTGGTGTAAATTGGGTGAGAATTGTCATATCAATATTTTTAAAACTGGATTGAAAATCGATCTGGGTTGGCTGTGTGGAATCTGCGAGGATGGGAAAAGTTCCCATGACCTGAAACCCTGTTTTATTTCCGTCCGTCAAAGTTAATTCTTCCAAATGCATAATGCCTTCTTTATACAGGGATGAAATATAGAATTCATCAAAGGGTTGATTCGCTAATTCTCCATTTTTTAAGGTGATATCCAAACTGAAATCATCAGGGTTTAAATCCTGACCTAGCGAGACTTCGCCAAAAACAGTTCCTGAAAAATCAAATCCAATATCCCAATGAGCTAATTTAATTATCTCTGCTGCTACATTTGAAAATTTTAACCGTCCCTGTAATGGGTTGGTTTTAGCGAATCCCTCAATAATTCCATCATCCACATGAATTTCAAAAGGATCAAATGAAAAACGATCTTCTAATAGTGTAATTGTTAATGGTTTGGGATTTCCCATAAAATGCCCCTCATAAGCAACCTGAAAGCGATCCAAAAATAAAATACTGTCATTGCGAATAGAACCATTGAACTGAAAGAAATCCTGACCATTTTTTAGTTCAAAACTAGAGATTTCAATTAAATCTTGAACAATTTGAAACTCCCCTGTTCCTTCTTCGAACCCATAATCATTCCAGATACCTTTACCAAATTTGAGTTTGATCGAACCATCTCGAAACTGGTTTAGATTATCTAAGTTTCCTGAGAACTCAAAGGAAGAGAGGGAAATATTTTTGTACTTAAAATCTGTAATTAAAAGATCGGCATTCATCCCCAACGAATCAAAAGAACCCATTAATGCCATGGATCCTGTAGCTAAACCACTGGATAAAGAATCTGTCCAAAAATTATTGATTAAAAAGGTGGATGCGTCCGTAAGCGTTAAATTAAGATCCATAATTTTTAATTCATAATTTGCTGTTCCATTCACATAAACAATGGATGGTCCAATGGTCATGGTCAGGGGATTGGTAATGGTTAATTCATAATCTTTATAGGAAAGGCCTCCTGAGAATGAAGAAGCTTCACGATCAAAAAGCAAGGACTCATTGATTTCAGCATTTATATCCAACACAGTAATTTGGGATTCAAATATTTCACCGTCAGCCAAGACATACCCGGATAGATTTGTTTTTGGCTGATTAACCATCCATTGACTCATATCCAATGCCTCAAGCTCAATGGTTCCATTAAACCGACCTCTATTTTCAAGTAATCCCTGAATATTGAGCATCCCGTCATTGCCGGTTAATTCTAAGGATTCTAAATGGAAATAATCAGGATATTTTGTCAAATTAAATCGTCCACCCATGTCAAGCCCAAGATCATTAAGAACAAATAAATCCCCTTTAAAATGAGTGAAATCGGATTCAAAATTAAAGGTAGCGGACATTTTGCTTAGGTTAGGTTGTAATGGTAATTTTGAGAATATATGACTCGGTATCTCATAATCTGATAATTTCAATTGCGCGTGAATTGCGGACACTTCACCTCTATCCAATGCAAATTTTCCGCTTATATTAAAACCATTAATAATCGCTTTTTTGACCTCAATCTCCACACCATGAGAAGACAATTTTCCCCTAATATCTTTCATGGCTACGTCGATTTTTGGTACCGCACAAAAGACTTCAAATTCTCTCAAATCAATTTCCATAACCTCCTGACCTTCATTCACCTCTCCGCCAATTAAGAAATGGATAGATCGCGTAGAATCATTTATGGGGAAATATATATGTCCATCCAGATTCAAATTTTGAATACTTAAGGGCATTTTTTCTGGATAAAATCCAATTGAATTTAAAGAAATGGTATCGTTTTTTGATTCAAAATAGGGTTGGATGGCAACATTTGATACGGATAATTCTTCAATTTCAATTTGACCAAATAACAAAGGTACTATTTTTATTTTTGTCAAAATACTCGGGAGAAATATAGATGCACCATTATTATGTTTTATGGAAATATTATCAGAATGAAGCGTGGAAAACAAGTGTCCGGAAAATTCATTTATTTCTACATGCCATCCGATTTCGTTCAATTGCTGATTAAGATAGGTTTCCAAACGATCTTGCCACATGCTTGGCTTAAAAAGCAAATACCCTGTAACCCCAATTACAAGGGCAAGAATGAAATAAATGGTTTGTCGTTTGGTCATTTAGTGTTTGAATCGCTTTGACACAGATACGAAATTACGAGTCTTCTGTTCCATAAACATAAAAAGCGTCTCGAATGAGACGCTTTTTATTATTGAGCTTTTAGGTGATTTAATCTACAACTTCAAAATCTGCATCTTCAATTTCAGCATCCTCTTTTTTCTTTGATTTTGACTTTTTAGCCTCTTCTTCACTTCCAGGATCTTGCGTTTGAGTCTCTTCCTTTGCTGCTTCATACATTTTTGAAGCAACCCCGTTCCATGCTGTATTTAGTGCATCTATCGCTGTTTTTAAGTCATCTGTACTGGATCCATCTTTCAATGTTTTAACGGATGCCATAGCATCTTCCAGAGATTTCTTTTCACCTTCATCTAATTTATCTTTATACTCTTCCAGATTCTTTTCAGTTTGATAAATTAATTGTTCTGCCTGATTTTGTAAATCAATCAATTCACGCTTGGATTTATCTTCTCCTTCGTGCTTTTTAGCATCATTAATCATTTTATCTACTTCTGCATCGGATAATCCACTAGCCGCTTCTATGCGAATACTTTGTTCTTTTCCGGTTGCTTTATCTTTAGCACTCACATTTATAATGCCATTTGCGTCTATGTCAAATGAAACCTCAACTTGAGGAATACCGCGAGGTGCCGGTGGAATTCCATCAAGATGGAATCGGCCGATTGTTTTGTTATCCACCGCCATTTCACGTTCACCTTGAAGCACATGAATTTCTACTGTAGTCTGATTGTCAGCCGCCGTAGAAAACACCTGTGATTTTTTAGTAGGAATCGTCGTATTCCGTTCAATGAGTTTGGTGGATACGCTTCCTAAGGTTTCAATTCCCAGAGATAGTGGCGTCACATCCAGAAGAAGGATATCATCCACATCACCCGCAAGGACGCCACCCTGAATCGCTGCACCCAGGGCAACCACTTCATCAGGATTCACACTTTTATTGGGCTCTTTTCCAAATATTTCTTTCACTTTTTCTTGAATTTTAGGAATTCGACTTGAACCACCTACGAGGATCACTTCATGAATATCTGAAGCCTTCATACCAGCATCTTTAATTGCTTGTTTACAAGGGTTGATCGTTCTTTTAACAAGATCTGCCACCAATGCTTCAAACTTGGCCCGAGTGAGGGTTAAATTCAAATGTTTTGGACCTGATGAATCAGCGGTTATAAAAGGTAGATTTATTTCCGTTTTCTTTGAACTGGAAAGTTCCCTTTTGGCCGTTTCAGCAGATTCACGAAGGCGCTGTAAAGCCATAGGGTCTTTTTTCAAATCAATACCGTCGCTTTTTTTGAATTCTGCTGCAATCCAATTAATTACTTTTTGATCGAAGTCATCTCCACCCAAATGCGTATCACCATTGGTTGATTTCACTTCAAAAACGCCATCGCCTAATTCAAGAATGGAAATATCGAAAGTTCCGCCGCCTAAATCAAATACCGCGATGGTTTCTTCTTTTTTCTTATCTAAACCATAAGCAAGGGAAGCAGCCGTCGGTTCATTGATAATTCGACGTACATTTAACCCAGCAATTTTACCCGCATCCTTGGTTGCTTGACGCTGTGAATCGTTAAAATAAGCTGGGACAGTGATTACAGCGTCCGTTACAGTTGTTCCTAAATGTTCCTCTGCCGTTTGCTTTAATTTCTGTAGAACCATTGCACCAATTTCTGGTGGTGTATATTCTTTATCGCTAGCAGTCACAACTACGGATCCAGATTTTCCTTTACTGACTTTATAGGGTACTTCTTCAATTTCCGTACCCACTTCATCATACATTCGACCCATAAATCGTTTGATTGAAAAAACAGTGTTTTCTGGATTAGTCACCGCCTGGCGTTTTGCAGGCTGGCCTACAAGCCGATCGCCATCTTTTGTAAATGCAACAATTGAAGGGGTTGTTCTCCCGCCTTCTGAACTAGTAATTACAGTAGGTTCTCCACCTTCTAGAACAGCCACACATGAATTAGTTGTTCCAAGGTCGATTCCGATAATTTTTCCCATTTTTATACTCCTTAAGTGGGTGAATATTAAATACTAACCCTCAAAAGTCAATAATTATGCCATAATTAATAGTGAAACAATTTGGCAGACTTATTATGATTAGTCTATATATATGACAGAAATATGTTAAGATTTAAGAGATTTTGTCTTTTTTTTACCTTTTTTAGGTTTCTTGTTTGGAGATATTTTTATTCTAGATTTTGCGCGAACTGGTAAAAATTCAAACGATTTACGATGTACATTTACTTTAATTCCTTCTGATCCGCTAAATGCGTTCCCTAATAATAATTCTGACAAGGGGTTTTCTAACGAATTTTGAATCTCTCTGCGTAGAAATCTAACACCATATTCTGCGCTAAATCCTTTTTCAACAATAAGTGATTTTGCTTTTTTAGTTACAAATAAAGTAAATCCAATTTTATCCAAATTTTCGTGAAGATCCAACAATTGTAGATCAATAATTTTTAAAACGTTTTCTTTTGATAATGGATGGTAAACTATTGTTTCATCCAGCCGATTTAAAAATTCTGGATTAAATGTGCCCCTCACCTGATCTAAAATGCGATCCCGCATATCTTCATAGTTCGCTTCTTCACTATCTTCCGAAAAGCCAAATGATCCGCTCCCCTGAATTTCTTTGGTTCCAATATTGGAAGTCAGAATTATTATGGTATTCCGGAAATCTACTTTTCGCCCTAATCCGTCGGTCAACACACCTTCATCAAATAATTGCAATAGCACATTAAACACATCCGGATGTGCTTTTTCAATTTCATCAAATAAAATAACTGAATATGGATTCCGTCGGACTTTTTCCGTGAGTTCACCTCCTTCTTCATATCCAACATATCCCGGTGGCGCACCAATAAGTCTTGATACAGAAAACCGTTCACCATATTCACTCATATCTAGTTTAATGAGTGCTTCTCCGTGACTAAATAAATAATGAGCTAATACCTTAGCTGTTTCAGTTTTTCCAACGCCAGTGGGGCCCAAAAACAGGAATACGCCAATTGGTCGATTCGGACTTTTTAGACCTGCGCGAGATCGTTGTATTGCGCGACTGATACTATTAATAGCCCGATCTTGTCCAACAATCCCTTCTGATATTTCATCATTCATCTTTAGGAGTTTAAGACCTTCAGACTGGGCGACTTTTCGTACCGGTATTCGCGTCACCATCGATACCACATCTGCAATATTGTCTTCTGTAACCCTAATGGGGTTAGATGCCTCATTTATTTGCCAATCATTCTGGAGATTCTTCAGTTTATAAACCAGTTTTTGTTCCGTATCTCGAAGATTGGCTGCATCTTCAAATTTTTGTGCCATCACAACCGAATCTTTTTTCGACCGTACCTTTTCAATTTCAAGTTCAAGGTCTATCACTTCTTGAGGTACTTTCATATTCAGCATATGAGAACGAGAGCCCGCTTCATCCAGGATATCAATGGCTTTATCCGGTAAATATTTATCGGTTATGTAACGATCGGATAATTGAACACAGGCTTCAATCGCCTCATCATCGTAAATAACATTATGATGTTTTTCATAACTGGATTGAAGTCCTTTCAGAATAGCAATAGACTCCGCTGTTGACGGCGGTGCTACGTTCACTTTTTGGAATCGACGATCCAGAGCGCCGTCTTTTTCTACATATTTCCGATATTCATCTAACGTTGTGGCCCCAATACAATGAATATCTCCACGAGCCAGTGCCGGTTTAAACATATTAGAAGCATCCAAAGACCCGGATGCACCACCCGCGCCAACTAGGGTATGAAGTTCATCAATAAACAGAATAAGGTTATCGGTGTTTTCTAACTCCACCATGATTGTTTTCATTCGCTCTTCAAATTGACCGCGATATTTTGTTCCAGCAACAAGTCCGGCTAAATCGAGAGATAAAATTCGTTTATTGTGCAAAAGACGTGGAACATCTTTTGTGATAATTTTTTGTGCAAGTCCCTCAATAATAGCTGTTTTACCCACACCAGGTTCACCAATCAGGACGGGGTTATTCTTTTTTCGACGTGACAATATTTGGGCCACCCGTTCAATTTCATTCTGTCGACCAATCACCGGATCAAGCTTTCCTTGTCGAGCCATTTTGGTAATATCCCGAGAAAAATGATCCAGTGCAGGTGTCTTTGATTTAGGTGATTTTTCTTTCCGTTTAGGCTTTAACTGCACAGGCTTTCCTGCCCGACTATCATCCTGAATCAAATCCACAACACTGTCATAATTCAAGTTATGAGCGTTGAGCACTTCATAAGCGATTCCTTCTGTTTCCTTAAGCATGGCTAAAAGAAGATGCTCGTCATCAGCAATCGTGACTCCTATTGCAGATGCTTCATTAAAGGCATTCCGAAGGATGCGCTCCGCACGGCGAGTCAAAGGTAAATGTCCCAATGTCATGGTACCGCCAGATGTTTTTATCATATCCTCCACCATGGCACGGATATCTTCAACGTCACAGTCATAAATATCAAAAATTTTAGAGCCAAGTCCAGAATCTTCACGCAAAAGACCCAATAATAAATGCTCAGAACCCACATAACTATGTCCAAGGCGAATAGCTTCCTCCTTGGCATATTTCATTATGTTCTGCACGCGTTTGGAAAAATTTTCTTTCATGCTACCTTGAAATTAAACAGGCTTTATTCAGTATCAAAACTTATCTGTGGGAGAGAGTGAACCATTCCCCAGATAATATTTCTTTTTTCCGATCGATGCCACCTCCGGATTATGGGTGGTAATGACAAATGCCTGATTAAAATCAGTATTGATTTTTTTGAACAAATCTATCAGGCGATTGGCATTCCCCAAATCTAGGTTTCCTGTGGGTTCATCGGCCAACACTAGTTTTGGCTCATTCATTAGGGACCGTACCACCGCCACACGCAGGCGTTCCCCTCCCGACAATTGGGATGGAAAATGATCCTTCCTATCAATGAGGCCAATATAATCTAATAATTCATTCGCTTTAGAATGATCTCCCTCATTTCCTGAGATTTGATTTGGAATGAGTACATTCTCATATGCAGTAAATTCCGGGAGTAAATGGTGAAACTGAAAAATAAAGCCAAGAACCGAATTACGTAATTGTGCTAATGCATTATTTGACAAAGATTCTACAGATTTACCATCTAACTTAAGAGTTCCTGTATCCGGTTTATCCAATGTACCCAATATATTGAGTAAGGTGGATTTACCTGCACCACTGGGTCCCATAATGGTCACGAGATCACCTGGTTCAATATCCATAAATATATCTTTAAATACGGATAGTTTTTTGGATCCGTTTCGATAGGATCTTGATAAATTTTTTGCTTCTAAAATCATTTTTCTAAATATATGGCTTCTAAGGGTGAAATCATCAGAGCCCGTTTCGCTGCAATGAAGGAAGATAAAATGACCATTCCCAGGGAAATAGACAAGATAGTTATGACATCATTAATAAAAATAACCATAGGCAAATTTGGTGTAAAATAGATATCCTCCGGAAGTGTAATAATACTAAAAATATTTTGAATTAGAATGAGTGATAGTCCAAACCCTAAGCCCGCAGCGATCCCTACACCACCAATCATACCACCTTGATACATAACGATAGACTTTATCAATCCTCGAGTGGATCCCATGACTTGAAGAATTCCATATTCTCTTACTTTTTGTGCCGTAACTAATACCAATGTGGTTACAAGGTTAAAACAGGCGACCAAAATAATCAAACTCAGCACCGCCAAGGACCCTATTCGCTCAAATTTCATAGCGCCGAATAATTCACTGTGGAGATCTCCCCAAGAATCAACATGGGCATTCGTAAATCTTTTTTGGATGGTTGCCTTTACCCTATCAATGTCGGCATTTTCAGTTAGACGAATATCCACACCATCAGGACCCTCTTTTCGAATAAACAATTTTTGGCCAACATTTGTTGGTATAAATGCAATTTTATCATCTAAATCAAGCACTTGAATATTAAAGATTCCGCCCACAACACATTGAATCTGCCGCGGAATTCCCCAACTGGATCCATGGTCTATAGGACTCATAATCCTGAGTCCATCCCCCAAATTAAGATTGAGACGACGCGCAGTCATTTCACCTAAAAATACCTGGGGTAAATCTGAACTCCTATCTCCTTTCAGCATATTTAATTCGTAGAATGAGGATATCATTTCAGAATCCACGGCCTTGAGTAAAACCATTCGTTGGGAATCTTCTCGCCCGAGGATCAATCCTTTTCTTTCTTGAAACGACATGACCGATTTTACCCCATCAATTGATTGAATTTCCTGGACGCTGCCATCCCAATCGGTTAATCTACTTACACGAATATCACCTTCAAAACCAATAATCCGACTCACGACACGTGATTCAAACCCATTGAGAATCGATACAGAAAGAATCATGGCCATACAACCCACGGCCAAGCCGATAATAGCGATCCACCCTGTCAGCCGACTGGGGCCAGCCCCTTTTCCACCAAGCATAAAGCGCCGGGCAATAGATTGTGAAAACCTCATTCGTAATTCAATGCCTTTGCCGGTTGAATTTTCCCAGCGCGGATGGTAGGCCATATTGCGGCAATCACGGAGAAAATAACAGAAACTATTGTCACAATTCCCACATGAGCCAAATTCACATCCACGGGGATAAAATCCATAAAATACACATCTTCAGGTACGGTAATTAGTTTATAATGATTCTGCAACCAGGCAAGAAAAAGAGCCAGCGCAGAACCGAAAACAGCACCAGCCACTCCAATGATAAATCCTTTGGCAAGAAAGACCTGTTTCAACTTTCCTTGAGGCAACCCTAAAGATTTCAGAATACCGATTTGACGTGTTTTATCCAGAACAATCATGGCCAACGCCGATATAATATTCACAATACCCACCAGAGCGATGAGGCTGAAAATAAATAAAATTGGCCAGCGCTGAACATTCATCCATTTGAACAAGGCACGGTTTTTTTCTTTCCAGGTCATGACCATATATGGATAGGCCAATTCTTCTCCTAATAATTGGGAAAAATCATTTGCCAATGCCGGATCCTTCATTCGCAGCACATGACCGGATACTTTCCCTTCCATATTAAATAAACCATCTGCCTGTTTCAAGTTTGTATAGACAAGAGACTGATCATATTCAGACATACCGGAATGAAAAATTCCAGTAACCGTAAATTGTTTTAGTCGTTTTTTGGATCCTCTTAATGTGGTTAAATCAAATAGAACAGTTTTATCTCCAATGTCAATATTCAACTGATTCGCTAATCGTTCTCCAAGAATGATTCCGTGATCATCCAAATCTACAGTTCCACTGACTAATATATTTGAAAGGAAATCATTTCCGGATGCCTCAATGCCCTCAACGATTACACCTTCTGCGGATTTCCCTTTTCGCAATAAAGCAGTGCCTTGAATAAATTTTGATTGAACCACTTTACCATCATAAGCTGAAATTATTTGATTCATTCCTTCAATTTCTGACGGAATGAAATTGTTTAAATAATGGCGGACACGGATGTGGCCATCAAAATCAGCAATTTTTTCTGAGATTACCCTTTCGAATCCATTGAGAATAAATAATGTAATGAGGAGTGCCGATATTCCAACGGCAAGCCCTGCCACAGAAAGGATACCGGCAATACGGGTAAAACTCCCTTTTTGGGTTGACCTGAGGTATCGTATTGATAAATAAAAAGGGAAATTCACCAGTGATATTTTATTCTTCTTTTCGCATAGCCGGAAAAAGAATCACATCCTTAATTGTCACATTTTCCGTCAATAGCATGACCAATCGATCCACGCCTATTCCCACACCACCTGTAGGTGGCATACCTGTTTCCATTGCTTGAAGAAAATTTTCATCTACGGGATGAGCTTCTTCATCTCCACCTTCTGCCAATCGGGCCTGGGATTCAAACCGTTCCCGCTGATCGATGGGGTCATTCAACTCTGTAAATGCATTGGCGAATTCGGCTCCACCAATAAATAATTCAAATCGTTCGACTAAATGAGGATTTCCGCTACGGTGTTTTTTGGCCAAAGGTGAAATAGCTTTGGGATAATCCGTTACAAAAGTGGGTTGAATTAAGTTTGGCTCAACTAATGCGCCCATTAATTCGTCCAACATTTGACCATAATTGGCATTTTCTTCCACTTCAATATTATTGGATTTACATATCTTTTTCATTTGTTCAACCGATGCTTCTGTTAAATCTTCTCCTGTCGCATCCTTGAGTAATTCTAAAAGAGGTCGTCGCTGAAATGGTTTGGATAAATCTATATCCATCTCTCCCCAAGTCACTTGCAAAGCATCTATACTTTTTGCAACAATTTGAATCATATCTTCGACCAAATTCATATTATCTTCAAAATCTGCATAAGCCCAGTAAAATTCCAACATAGTGAATTCAGGATTATGATTTCGGTCCATTCCTTCATTGCGGAAATCTTTGGCAATTTCATATACACGATCCATTCCCCCGATAATGAGCCGTTTCAAGTATAGTTCATCCGCAATCCGTAAATAAAGCTGTTGATCCAGAGCATTGTGATGGGTGGTAAAAGGCCGGGCATTTGCACCGCCATAAAGGGGCTGAAGCACCGGTGTTTCCACTTCTAAAAAGCCCATATTATCTAAATGATCTCTTAATCCACGGATAATTTTTGCACGTTTTATAAATGTCTCCCGCACATCAGGATTCACAATTAAATCCAGATGTCGATTTCGGTAACGCTGTTCTTTATCGCTGAAAGCGTCAAATGTTTCCCCTTCTTTTTCTTTCACAACCGGTAAGGGTCTAATGGATTTACATAGAATCGTAATTGAATTTGCATGAATAGATTTCTCACCCATTTTTGTCTTGAATGCATATCCCTGAACACCTACATAGTCACCCATATCCAGTAATTTAAAATGGGCATAATTTTCTTCACCTACGTCATCTCTTCGGATAAATACCTGAATTTTTCCTTTTCCGTCCTGGATGTGAAAAAAGGATGCTTTTCCCATTTTACGAAGGGACATAATGCGCCCCGCAACATTCACATCATTATTTTCCATATTTTTAAAATCATTCAAAATATCTATACTGAAATGGGTGGGCTCATATTTTTGCGGATAGGGATCCACGCCTCCATCAATTAGTTTTTGTAATTTTTCTTTACGAAAATCGATAATCTGTTTTAAACTTTTGTGATCTTCTGACATATTTATTAAACTTCCTGTGGTTCCATATTTCGGCCCAGTTGCTTCATCAAAAAGGCCCGAATAAACTTATCAATATTACCATCCATTACCGCAGAGACATTTCCCGTCTCTTCTTTAGTGCGATGGTCTTTTACCATATTATACGGATGAAAAACGTAAGATCGAATCTGGCTCCCCCAACCAATATCCAGTTTTGTATCTTCCAAATCCTTCATAGCTTCTTTTTCTTTTTCAACTTCTGCCCGGTACAGCCGTGCTTTTAATACTTTCATAGCGGATGCTTTATTTTTATGCTGACTCCGCTCATTTTGACATTGGACTACAATACCCGACGGCAAATGGGTAATTCGAATGGCCGAATCCGTTTTGTTCACATGTTGCCCCCCGGCACCGCTGGCACGATATGTATCAATGCGCAAATCACCCGGGTCAATCTCAATTTCAATTTCTTCATCAGATGACGGATATATAAATACAGACACAAATGACGTATGGCGGCGGCTGTTTGAATCAAATGGTGATATTCGCACCAATCGATGGACACCTGCTTCTGCTTTCAATAAACCGTAGGCATAATCGCCTTTAATCTCCATTGTTAAATCTTTAATTCCAGCTTCATCCCCTGGTTGAAGATCCATAATCTCTTTTTTAAATCCTTTGCGCTCAATCCAACGCGAATACATACGATATAGCATCTCCGCCCAATCTTGGCTTTCCGTACCGCCAGCGCCGGGGTGAATTGTCATAATAACATTTTGAGTATCTTGCTCATCGCCGAGAATCATTTTTAGTTCTAAATCCTCAATCGTAGTGACAAACTTATTAAGTTCTAATTCTACTTCCTTTAAATCCGCTTCCCCTGCTTCTGCAAATTCTAATAGGACTTCCACATCTCCGTGCATCGTATCTAATACCTCCCAAAGAGATATTTCTTTCTCAATAACAGAGATTTTTTTCGAGAGCGCTGACGCTGCCGTATTGTCGTTCCAAAAATCAGGCGAAGCCGATATCTGGCGCATTTTTTCTAAGTCAGCTTGTTTAACGGATAGGTCAAAGATACCTCCGCAATTCTGTGTATTTTTTTTGTGCAGTGGCGTATTGGTCTTTTATATCAAATAATTCCATAGATTAAATTAACAAGAAGCCTTTGATAATCTTTAGAATTTTATCGATAATACAGTCATAACTGCCACGCCTGAAATCAGCATCAATAATTGAATAATGGATTTTTTAACATCTGTATTATGGTGAAGTTCAGGAATCAAATCAGAACCAGCAATATAGAGAAATCCACCAGCTGTAAGCGGCACAAGTGCTTCTGTAAATCCTGAAATGTTTTTTCCCATCTGAAGAGCAAATAATGCACCAACTAAAGCTAACGATGCACTGAAAAAATTCACTATTAATGCTTTTTTGACTGAAAGTCCCCCATTAATTAAAATAGAATAATCACTGATTTCTTGGGGGATTTCATGGAAAAGCACGGCGGTCGTAGTTGCAACCCCTAATGGAATACTGGCAGCATAACTGATGGCAATGAGGACACCATCAATAAAATTATGCATGGCGTCACCAAAAATATTCATGGGGACCACCGGGTGGATGTGATCCTCTGTCGTGGGATGATGGCAATGGCGCCACCGAAAGAATTTTTCCATCACAAAAAATGTTCCAAGACCGCCAATCGTCCACAATGATACGTAAAGGGGATTGTCGGCTGTTGCGTAGGCTTCCGGCAAGAGGTGAATCAACGCACCACCAAAAAGACTTCCTGTAGCGAAGCTCACCAAGTAGGTCATGATTCGATCTAGCTTTTTTCCTGACAGTGAAAGTGTGATAACGCCGGCTAAAGAAACAAGACTCACGAGCAAAACGCTGAGGATTGTGTAACTTAAAATTGACATATGTTTTTCTGTCCCCCTTCCACAAACTTAGGGCGACAAATATATTTAATCTCCAGAAGCAATAAACATTCGATCATTTAAATATTTTCTCAGGGCAATATCATCCATTCCAATATGAGCAAACCGACCATTTTCAGCCACGGAAATCCGTGCTTTTTCTTCGGAAATTAATACAACAATCGCATCAGTCTCTTCAGAAATGCCCAATGCTGCACGATGACGTGTACCCATTTCCGGATCAATCATGGTACTTTCAGTCAGCGGCAATATACATGCCGCCGCATCAATAATGTCATTTTGTATAATAACCGCTCCATCATGGAGTGGAGAAGATGGATTAAAAATAGACACGAGTAAAGGAGCGGTTACTTCCGCTTTTAGCTGAGTCCCTTGATCTTTGTAAGATCTAAGACCCGTTTCCCGTTGAATCACGATTAGCCCGCCCCAATGCCGTTCTTGAAGCTGAGTAGCCCCTTCCACAATGGATATAATTGTTCTGGGTGTTCCTACACGAAATATCTTCTGGAAAAATCTTGTTTGACCCATATAGATTAAAAGACGCCGTAGTTCCGGTTGGAATAGAATGACAAAGGCCACCACCCACACCGTTTGGAATTGATTGACCAGCCAACTCGATGCGCTGAGACCAAAAGCGTTAAAGAGGAATGAACCCACCATAAGAATAATAAGCCCGGCTAACATTTGTCCGGCACGCGTACCTTTAAAGTAAATATATACTTTGAAAAACAGCCAACTCACCAGAAGCAAGTCAATCACATCAATTAAGGTCACCGTCAGAAAACCGATTTTAAACAGAATCATCTAATTCATTCCCATGATTTTTTCGGTGATGGTGACGGTACGACGAACGGAGACGATATCATGGACCCGGACAATACGGGCACCATTCATCACACCGGCAGTGATCGATGCCAAGGTGCCTTCCAATCGTTCAGTCACCGGCAGGTTAAGCGCCGTGCCGATAAACGATTTCCGGGAAGGACCAATTAAAACGGTATATCCCATAGCGCAAATTTGCTTCAAATCACGGATCAATTCAAAATTATCTTCCAATCGTTTTCCGAACCCAATTCCCGGGTCGAGTATGATATTTGTATTCGAAATGCCTGCTTTTTTTGCTTTGGCTATTTGTGCTGTAAAATAATCTTTTATCTCTCCCATAAGATCTTCATAATGGGGATCTTTTTGCATATCCCTCGGCGTTCCTTTGATATGCATCAAAATAACAGGTACATTCTTTTCCGCAACCAATGGAGCTATGCCTTCATCAAAAGTAAGTCCAGAAATATCATTCACCAAATTGGCGCCCGCATCCAATGCCGCGGAGGCCACTTTTGATTTATATGTATCGATGGAAATAACACAATCCGATTGTTTTCGAATCGCCTCAATCACGGGAATCGTCCGGTTCAATTCTTTTTCCAATAATACGGGCTCAGCACCGGGACGAGTAGATTCGCCGCCGATATCAATTATATCTGCACCGTCCTCAATCATTTTTATTCCATGGGCGGTCGCCTGTTCCGGCGTATCAAACTTCCCCCCATCGCTGAAGGAATCCTGCGTTACATTGAGGATACCCATAATCAGGGTATTGGATGGCTTATTTAGCCAGGCTTGAAATTGGGAGTTATTCATTAAATATTTGCGAAAAATATAGACGAGAAATTAGGAAGGAATTCGATTGATATTTTAAATTTTATACGGTCTTCGCCCCATATATTAAATATAAAATAGACTTTATTGGTTATATTTCAGAAAATAAGTAAACTTTAGATAATTAATCTTATCAAATACAATTTGTGGTTTAGCATACAACTCAGGTTTGAATTGGTATTTTTATGCATCCATTCTATTACTTGTAATAGGGGCATTCGTCAGTCTAAAACAAAAAAGTGATTTAGAGAAACAATTTGAAATCGCAGATTAAGAAATCGAAGAGCAGTTAACCATTTATGAATAATGGATTAATGGCTATTAAAAAAGCCTCATCCCAACTTATCGAGACAAGGCTTTCAAGTGTTCAGTAAAGTTTCTAAACTGCGAGTACCCAAGTTAGCTAATCCTTGAAGGATTAGCTAACTTTCTATCCGTAATTTTTATTCCGTTTCAGATTTCTGTTGTTTTTGCTGATTCGGTTTCCGTCGACGCTGTCTTTTTTTCGGTTTTCCCGTCGATCCATTTTTTGACCGTTTAATCTGTTTCCCATCCATCACCACCTGCACTTCATCACCATCAATTGTTTCGTGTTCCAGCAATGCTTTAGACAGGTTATGGAGTTGTTCAATATTATCTTTTAGGACGCGTTGTGCTTTACCTTGAGCTTTACGCACTATCCGTACTACTTCTTCATCAATCATCCGCGCCGTCGCTTCCGAATAATCCTGGTGACTTTGAATTTCTCTACCCAAGAATATTTCTTCATTTTTCTTACCAAAAGTCATGGGGCCCAACACATCGCTCATACCCCACTCACAGACCATTTTCCGAGCAATTTTGGTTGCCTGCTCAATATCATTCCCTGCGCCGGTTGTAAGTTCATTAAAGATGAGTTCTTCTGCGGCACGACCTCCCATTAATATAGCCAATCGCCCTTCAATATATTCTCGCGTATATCCATGTTTTTCGTCAATGGGAAGCTGCATGGTAACACCCAAAGCCCGTCCTCGGGGAATAATGGTTACCTTATGGACCGGGTCTGCCCCTTCGGTTTTTACTGCCACGAGCGTATGGCCTGCCTCATGATAGGCTGTAGTTTTCTTCTCTTCTTCAGACAAAACAATGCTTTTCCGTTGAACACCCATGATGACCTTATCTTTCGCTTCCTCAAAATCGGACATATCTACAGATCGTTTTTTCTTCCTTGCCGCCAATAGGGCTGCTTCATTCACGAGGTTTTCAAGATCCGCACCCACCATGCCCGGTGTTCCTTTTGCAATAGCGTCCAATTTCACTTTGCGCTTATTCATTACAATATTTTTCGTATGAACTTTCAGAATACCTAATCGTCCGCTTAAATCAGGAACATCCACAATAATCTGTCGATCAAATCGTCCCGGACGAAGGAGGGCTGAATCCAGCACATCCGGTCGGTTTGTGGCGGCCATCAAAATTATATCTTCATGGGGCTCAAACCCGTCCATTTCTACCAATAAAGCATTAAGCGTTTGCTCACGTTCGTCGTGCCCACCGCCTAAGCCGGCGCCGCGTTGACGACCCACCGCATCTAATTCATCAATAAAAATAATACAAGGTTGATTCTGCTTCCCTTGCTCAAATAAATCTCTTACACGAGAGGCACCAACCCCCACAAACATTTCAACAAAATCAGCGCCGCTAAGGTTGAAGAAAGCTACATTAGCCTCTCCCGCAACCGCCCGGGCTAACAATGTCTTACCGGTACCGGGAGGGCCCACTAACAGTACGCCTCTGGGAATTTTTGCACCCAGTTTTTGATATCGTTTGGGTCTTTTAAGAAAATCCACAATTTCAATCAATTCTTCCTTCGCCTCCACACACCCAGCCACATGATCAAAAGTAACTTTTGGTTTATCCGAAGTCCAAACTTTTGCACGACTTTTTCCAAAATTAAAAATGGATTTCATTCCTCCGGCGCCGCCCTGCATTTTCCGCATGAGGAAAATCCAAAACGCCAAGATAGCAATCCATGGGAGGAAATTCAAAAAGTATCCGGTCCAATCAACCGATTTCTGTCTGAAAGTATAATCCACATTATACTTATCCCACTCATTCATAACCTCCCGATCAATAAAGGGGAGTTTTAACCGAAATCGAACGATTTCCTGGGACATGCCTGCTGGATTGATAATCATCTGCTGTTTGGATAATTCACCATGGAAAATTTCATCTACAACCCGGGCTTCCGCAATCAATCCCCCGGTGAGGAAACTTCTATATTCTGAATATTGAATTTCAAATTCATCCGCACCTTTACTGTTAAATAAGTTGGATAAAAAAACAGCCGATATAATAATTAAAACCCAGACAAAACTGGTTTTTCCTGCTCGTTTCCATTGAAACTGCTCTAGGTTTATCCCATCCTTTTTTGATTTCTTGGGAGATTTATTCCGCTCTTGTGGTTTGTTATTCTTCGATCTATTTTGCTTTTTAGAATTCACGTTACTCACTCTTTAATGATTCGAGGCAATAAATTGCCTTCAAGTTTCTGTATAATTGGTCATAATCAAGACCGTATCCTACAACAAATTCAGGTGGAATTTCAAACCCAACCCAATCAATCTTAAAATCAAGTTTTGCTATATCTGGCTTCATTAATAGGGTTACAATAGCCACTGATTTTGGACCAGCTTCTAACATTCGGTCTTTAATGAATTTTATCGTTATACCAGAATCAATAATATCTTCCACAATAATCACATGACGATTGGTAATATCTGCAGAAATATCCTTCCGTAGTTTAACGGTTCCTACAGATTCTGTTCCCATATAACTGGATACCTTTATAAAATCAATTTCACAGTCTATATCTAATTCCCGAATGAGATCTGCACAAAAAATAAAACTTCCGTTTAATATACCAATCAAAATTGGTGCTTCACCGGAATATTTTTGAGATATGTCCGCAGCAATTTCCTTGACCTTATCTTGTATTTGGTTTTCGGAAATTAATTCAGTTAACTTTTCTTTATTTACGTCCAAGATAACCCAACTTTTGGTTGCATAGAAAGTTCCAATAATTCTTGAGTAGAATGGGTAATTTTTGCCTTTTCACTCAACCGTCGACCGCATAACCATATAATTTCTTCATTTGCCGTTAAAACAAGTTGTTTTTCCTTGGTAAAGCAATCTACTTTTTCATCCACTAAAAAATCGCTCACTTTTTTATGCCCCACCATCCCCAAAGGCTGAAATACATCCCCATTCTGCCAAGATCGAATTGATAGTCGTTTTCCATTCAAAATACTTCCATCAATCACTTCATGAAATGGATTTGAATCCATGGATGGTACTTCAATTTTATTGAGTGAAATACTGAAATCATCAAAGCCAAATCGACCCATACTTTTTATGGGCAATTCAATTTTTTTCTGAATTTCATGGTTCAGAATAAAACAGTGTCGGTCTCGTAAAATGGCCCATTGATTATTTAACTTGAAGGTCGAACCGGTCTTGGGTGAATGAAACCACAGGTCTAATGCTTCCCATCGATACCGCCGCCAAGGAATATCTGTTTCACCAATAATATGTTTCACAAGTCGAGCCAATTGGTTTCTCGATAATTTAATTGCCAATGTATCATGAATTAATTTTTGATGATCCCGATCCTCAACCTTTTCAGAAAGTTTGACAACCAAACCATTCATCCGAGCCACGGATTCCGTTGCTTTTTGAGACAAATTATTGAATCGACTTACAATTTGACTCGCCTGATCTTCCCACGGCTTTACGATTTTATGACGAACATAATTTCGTTTAATTGACACATCCTTATTGGATTCATCCTCTATATATTTCAAACGATGAAAATGGATATACCCCTCAATATCACTTCGGCTAAATTTTACAAGTGGACGGATAATATGTCCATTCTTTTTTGGAATGCCGCGAAGCCCTTCAACCCCACACCCGTCGTCCATATGCATAAGAATAGTTTCAACATTATCATTGGCATGGTGGGCGGTTAATAGAAAGTCACAATTCTTTTTTAACCGAGTAGACTCAAATGCTTCTTGCCGAATTCGCCGTGCCCACATTTCCATACTATCGCCTTTTTGAGATTTTCCCTCTGCTTGGATAACTGTTAATACCACATTTAGCGTGGAACATAAATCCTGAACAAATTTTTCTTCTGCAATTGACGCATTTCGAATACCATGATTCACATGGATAGCACACACTTCAATCTGAGTATTTTCTCTTAATTGTGTTGAAAGGTGAAGAAGGCATACCGAATCCAACCCACCGGAAACCGCCACTAGTAAACGTGTGTGTTTCCTTTCGGGAAGGTACGGAGCCAAATCCTGATAAAAACCAGTGAATAACAATTGATCCATTATCAAATTATATCCTATTTAAACTGAGAGACTACCTTCGCCGCTGATTTGGCTGAGGACATAATATAAAAATGCACACAGGGGACCTTGGCCTCTACCAATTCCTGCACCTGCTCCAAAGCCCATTCAACACCGATATTTACAATATCTTCTTTTGACTGGCCGATAACTTTTTCCGATAAAACCTCCGGAATATCGACATAAAAGATTTTAGGGATGACACTCAAATGCTTTTCGGTGGATAAAATTTTAAGGCCAGGAATAATGGGCACATCAATCCCAGCGGACCGACAATCGTCAACAAATTTAAAAAAAGCAGAATTATCATAAAACATTTGCGTAACAATATAGTCTGCGCCTGCATCCACTTTGGCTTTTAAGTGTTTTATATCAGTAGCCATATTGGGTGCTTCAAAATGTTTTTCAGGATATGCACCCACACCGATACAAAAATTTGTCGGAGCAGCATCAATTAATTCTTCAACATATTTTCCGTCATTCATATCTTTAATTTGACTCACCAAATTGGATGCATATCTATGGCGAGTTTTTCCTGGTGAGTCTGGTGCATCTTTGCGAAGTTCATCTCCCCGGACGGCCAATACATTATTAATCCCAAGATAATTCAATTCAATCAGGGCATCTTCTGTTTCTTCCCGAGTAAAACCACGACAAAGAATATGAGGTACCGTTTCCACATTAAATTTATTTTTAATGGCAGCACTAATACCGATAGTTCCCGGTCGTTTGCGACGAATGAACCGAATCATTTTCCCTTCACCAGCATCTTCATAATAGACTTCAGCTGAGCGGCTGGTTAAATCGATAAATGGGGGATCGAATGGGATCAATGCTTCAACCAAATTAAAAACACGATCAATGGATCCACCACGGGTGGGAGGAATTATTTCAAAACTGAAAAGTGTTTTGTTTGCTTTTTCAAGAAATTCTATAACTTTCATAGCCTTTAATTTACCCTGTCTTTTAAGGGAATTAAAAATGGGTTTTCTTTTAATTCATAATGTAAAGTTGTATCCGGGCCATGTCCGGGATGGACAATTCTATCATGGGCAACCGAATTGAATAGATGAACCAAGGATGATTCTAATGTGGCCCAATCTCCCCCGGGTAAATCCGTTCTTCCCACACTTCCCCGAAATAACGTATCTCCAACAAAAAGATGGTTGTCAATTTCAAGACATGTACCCCCCGGTGTATGCCCCGGCGTTGGAACTAAATGAATATTAAATGCATTGATTTTTAGATTTTCTGCATCATTAAACCAAACATCTACTGCGGGTGTTTCTCGAGGGGGAATTCCAAACATTCTGCACGCATCTTCGTATGTATTTAAAATATATTGTTCATTGGGATGAAGATAAAATGGAATATCATATTTATGCTTTAAAGGTTGAACAGCACCAATATGATCTAAATGGGCATGGGTATTCACAATGGCCATGGGGGTTAATTTATTGTCTTCAATCGATTGGATAATCAGATGTTCATCATCACCCGGATCTACAATAATTGCATCCGCCGAATCAGAATACCATACAATATAACTGTTTTCCTGAAACGGACCCGTGACAACCGTTTCAACATTAATGCTCAAATTTCCTCGAAAAACAATTCGTTAAGGCACTGAGTTTTGTCTTCGTAAGAATGTGGGTATAAAAATCGTTCTGCCGCAGATATACTGCTTAAGATAGAATTCCCATCCTGAGGAGTAAAACAGAATCCGTATATTTCATGTTCATTCCGTACATGTAGTGTTTGTTCCACCACAACAGTCTGATTTAAAATTCGACCAAAATGACCATGATCACGGCCAAAGGAATAAACGGTACTGGTCATATCCTTTGTAGTCATCGCCACGAGATTATTTGCAACAAGGCGATCTTTCACTTCATTTAGTGTTGTGGGCTCTTTTGTTCTTAACATAAACCAGAGGACATGCATGTATTGGCTGTTCACTTTCATTGCGGAAGAAAACATATTTAAATCATATCCCAAGGTTGTAAAAAGTTCATAAGCATCTTTGGCATGGTGAGAACCAAATTGTTCATCGCTATGACTACCCACAACGGGTGCAGGGATAAAACTGCCCGCTTGACTCGTATCATTGGCTCTCCGAACACATACAAAGCGACCTTCCTTAAGATTTTCCGGTCCAGATTCGTTTAACACCAGTGAATGTGTAATACACGAAATATTATGGGTATTACATGACACTATTTGTACAAACTGGTGATCTCCGTTTTTTAGTATAGAATCGTTGATTCCGCGGGCGTATTTAACCCCAAACCCATCTTCACTCCCCTGGGCCATAAACCCTTTCACTTTGTCAGAAAATTTATGATAATATTTCTCCTTATTTTTATGGCCAATTCCAGATGGAGTGCAATCAATGACAACAGATGATCGCCTAATGGCTTCTTCTGTTTCCAAGTCCGGATCCATACCTAATTCTTTAAAGCCATCTAACCGATCCTCGCTCACAGCTAAGCGGGCACCGCGTTTTAATAAATCAATTACTTTTGATCGGTCACCGCGCAAGGGTGTATTTTTATTAAATGTGACTTCATCAATTCCCAGTTTTTCTCGATAATCACATAATAAACCAATCAGTGGTTCACCAATAGTTCCCGTTCCCACAACATGGACAATTTTACGTTCCATCTAAATTTACTCCTTCATTCAAATTTTTATTTTTATTTAACAAGCGTTTCTCTATACGCAATTGCATGATGAACCATCCAAGGATTGTACCAAATACAATCAAATAAACAGCCATGAAATAATCAAAGAAATTATACATCTGCACGGACCCTTGAATTGATACGTATCACATGAATTCTATACTTAAGCATTAAAATATACAAAAGTGTAAAAATACTCAAAGATAATAAAAATGGGATCAAAATTTCCGATGGCTGCTGAGCCATTTCAACTTGCGGATGAGACTGAATCTCCGGTGTCCAAAATTTTACAGATACAAATATAATAGGTACATCAACAAATGCAATTATTCCCACTGCAGCTGCATATCGCTTTACCCGTTCGATATGACCTCCAAATGTTCGCATCATGAAATAACCAATATATATTAAAAATAGGATGAGCGTTGTTGTGAGTCTCGGTTCCCATATCCATGGCTTACCCCAAATGGGTATTGCCCAAATTGGACCGGTGATTAATACCAAAGACATAAATACAGTTCCTATTTCTGCTGCTGCAAGACCCACAACATCCCAATAGTCATCCTTTTTCATAAAAAATAGAATACCGGCCACCATCACAATAAAATAAGACAAAAATCCAACCCAGGCCGATGGTACATGAACATAAAATATTTTCTGTGCCCAATGTTGCTCTGGAACCATGGGCGTGTTCATGATGACATTCCACACATTAAATAACATCATGGCTGCGATTAAAGCCATCCCGGATATGTTCGTTTTATTATTAAAAAAAGGTTTCATTATTCTTCAGTGATAAAATCGAATAAGGTGTATCCCACAAGCCCAAAAATTACAATAACTGTAAGAATGATTAACAACCAAATTTTCCAGAAGGAATACGGGTCCCCAACCATAATACTCCCGGATATTTTTGTAGCGGCTATAATAACAGGAGAAACCAAAGGGAATAATAATATTGGTAATAATACTTCACTTAATCTGGCTCGCATCGCAATGCCAGAGACCAAACTGGCAATGGCCATTATTGCACAATTAATCAACAAGGTTGTGCCGATGGCTATCCAAGGCTGTGATGGAAAATCAATCATTAAAAATTTAAAAAATGGGATGAGGATTAATCCTTCCATTATCGTCAGGAAGATAAATCCGCTAATCCATTTTGTGAGAAAAATAAACCCGCGGTCAATCGGGGCACTTATTAACATGGAAAATGCATCAAATTCTTTTTCATAAGAAAAAGTACGATGCACGCCTATCACAGCGACAAACAGTACCATTATCCAAAACATCCCGGGAGCATAATTGGCGATGATCGTTGGGGAAACGTTAGATGACAATGCAAATGTAAGAATAATAGACAATCCGAAAACTAGCATAGAAAGGGTGACTTCCCGAGATCGAAATTCAACAAACAGTTCTTTTTTAAGTAATGTGAAAAACATAGTGATTATGCGATCAACCCTTTCTTAATCCGAAGAATTCGATCACCCAATTCTTCAGCGCGGGATTGGTTATGTAAAACAATCATCATAGATTTCCCTAATTTCTTCCAACGGTGCAAAGATTTATTCACTAACGCTATGCCCTCAGTATCCAGTCCCGAGAATGGTTCGTCAATTAATAATAATTGCCAAGAGGCCAGTGATGCATATGCTAATTTTAACCGCTGAAGCATTCCCTGGGAATAAATAGAGATTGGATCATTTGATTGGTTTGTGAGGCCATAATAATTTAACTGATCTTGAATCCTGGAAATTTCAACGGGCGTTCCCCGAAGCGTCAATGCCAATTGTAAATTTTCTATGGCCGACAATATCGTGTACATAGCGGAGGCATGACCAACATATAGTAATTTTTGGCGAACCAATGGACTCCCCTTCAATAAATCATTATTCTGAAATAATATTTCTCCCTTATCGCAAGCCATGATTCGTGCTATAATTCGCAATAACGTTGATTTCCCCGCGCCATTTTTACCCATTAATATAACTGTTTCACCTACTTCCACATGAAACGTAATATTATTTAAAACAGTACGATGGTCAAAGGATTTTGATATATTTGAAACAGACAGCACGATAGACGTATTATAATGATTTCAATGCGGCAATTACTTCCGAAACTTCCTTTTTTAAAGTTGCACGACCGGAAATAAAATCATTTTCATTAATATTGCCAATGTCATATTCCATTTCCAACTCCTTAATTTGACGATAAATCAACAGTTTTTTCCGTTTTAATTCTGCCACATCTAATTGAATATGCATTTTTTCGATCCGTGGTAAAAATAAGGGCTGAAGAGCAAAGATAACCGGTATAATAAACAAAATTAATATCAAGCCGTAATCTCTGATAAAATCAATCATTAATCTTTCCTAGGCCATAAGGCCACCATCGTACCAAAGACCAGAATAAATCCCCCAACCCATACCCATCGGACCAAGGGATTCACCATAATTTTAATAAAGGCCACACCATTTTCACTATCTACGCCAGAAAAAATAGAATAAATATCCTGATTCATGGTCGTATAAATATCCAATTCACTATGGGGTTGACGACGATTCGGATCAGGATTATTATGAAAATATATCCGCTTTTCTGGGTGGAGATTTGTGACAAATTTACCTTCCTGATTTGTCACCCGGAGGTCCGAAATCCAGGCATAATGATTCGGACGTTCCGCTTCTGACAATTTCATCAATTCGAAGGTATATCCAGCCACATGATCGGTTTCTCCCACCGTTAAACTGAATTCTTTTTCATCATCAAAGGCATGCCCAGTGAAACCCACAAACATAAAAACAATGCCTAGATGAACCACATATCCTCCATATCGAGAACGGTTTTTGCTCACCATCCTTATCAGAGCTTTAATAATGGATTCATTAAATTTTTTCCTCCGGGCATAGATACCCCGGGCAAATTCTGTTCCAATTGTAGCCGTTACAAATGCACCCAAACTGAATGAAATAATAACATAACCCCTAAATCCTACGAAGAGTAGAATGATTGCTGTACTTAATCCAGTAAGGATGGGAAAAGTAAAATTACGGATCAGGCTTTTCCTACCTGTTTTTCGCCATGCTAACAATGGGCCAACCCCGGTTAATGCCAATAAAATCAGACCAATTGGAATATTCATTTGATTGAAAAAAGGCGGTCCAACCGTGATTTTAGTCCCTCGGACTGCTTCAGAAATCACTGGAAAAAGGGTTCCCCAAAAAACGGAAAAACACAATACAACAAAAACCATATTATTAAACAAAAATCCGCTTTCTCTGGAAGTAAATGATTCCATTTTTCTGACAGACTTCAATTCATTTCTTCTGAAATACATCAGGCCAAATGAAACGACTATAATTAAAAATACAAATGTCAAAAAGATAGGTCCCAGGGAAGAAGCTGTAAATGAATGGACAGAACTCATCACACCCGATCTCGTGAGGAAAGTACCGAAAATGCAGAGTGTAAATGTCATGATAATTAAAGACATGTTCCATAAGCGGAGCATGTCCTTTTTCTCCTGAATAATAATGGAATGGATAAATGCAGTTGCAGTTAGCCAAGGCATAAAACTGGCATTTTCCACCGGATCCCACGCCCAATATCCTCCCCAGCCTAATTCACGGTAGGCCCACCATCCGCCCAGAATAATTCCCATACTTAAAAACAACCAGGCGACCAGAGCCCATCGGCGAATACTTTGTACCCATAGCGGACTCGTATCCCCATTAATCAAAGCTGAAATCGCAAATCCAAATGGAACAGAAAATCCAACAAATCCCAAATAAAGTGTGGGCGGATGAATCGCCATGGTCACATTTTGCAACAGTGGATTCAGACCATTCCCATTGGTAACGATAAAATCTGCATCGGTTGGTTTAAACGGATTTGTCACATAATTGGTCAGTATAAGAAAAAATATCTGCACAATCACCAGTGTAATGATTACCCAGGGCATAAGTGAATTATGTTTTCGCTGATTTTGCAGAATAACAATCGTGGTATAAATAGATAAAATAAATAACCAGAATAAAAGAGAACCGGATTGCCCTGCCCACAATGCAGATATTTTATATATGAACGGTGTTTCCAGACTTGTATATCTGGCCACATAATCTATATCAAAATTGCTCTGGATTAATTGAAATGCAAGAATGAACGTTGCCAGAAAAACAAAAAAAGATATACCCAACGCTAATCGTTGACCGGTTAAAAAAAGCCGCTGATCTCCATTTCTTGTATGGAGGAATAGGGTAATCACTGTGAGGATACTGAACCCAAATGCCAGATTCAGCGCCACACCGCCGGCAATGGGCGTCATGAGTCTATTTCATTTAAATTATAACTGGATTCATTACGCAAATCACCTTCGTAACGGGAAGCACATTTGGTCTGTAATTCATCGGCATAAAAGACACCATTCAAATATTCTCCAGTGACGATCACTTCTACACCATCTTTAAATAGATCCGGACGGGTGCGTCCGTATTTTACATTCAATTCCGCATTCCCTTCTTTTAGGACAAATGTACAATCAAGGTAATTGGTCTTAGAAATAGCAATCGAACCATCTTTCACTAAACCGCCTAATTTCGATCGGCGGTTAATATTATCATTGATGAGTTCATCCACAGACACAAAAGTGGTCATTGCTTTTTCATCTGCCGGATTCATTGATACCCAGCTTATCCAAAAAATAACCATACCGATTATTCCAGTGATCATGAGAAAAAATTTCTTATTACTATTCATCATACTCTCCTAAAATACGGCAGTTTCCTGCCATTCTCCAAATTCTGCTTTCATTGCCGCGATAATCTCCCCCATTGTCACAAACGATTTGGCTGCTGCTATAATAGGCGGCATAATATTATACTCATTAATGCAGGCTTCCTGAATTTTGCTCAAGGCCAATTGTACTTCATTTTCATCCCGTTCATTTCGGAGCTGCGCCAATGCATTTACCTGGCGGTTTTCAGCTTTATCTCCAATTTCTAATAATGGAATTTCAATTTCTTCGTCTTGTTTTATAAAAGCATTCACACCTACATGTATAAGTTGATTATCATCAATTTTTTGTTGATAATCAGAAGCCGCTCGGGCAATTTCCATCTGAAAATACCCTTTTTCAATCGCCGGTATTACTCCACCTAAATTCTCAATTTCATCAAAATATTTTTCCGCTCGGGTTTCCATCTGATCCGTTAATGATTCTACATACCAGGAACCTCCCAAGGGATCAGCCACATTCGCTACTCCCGTTTCAAAAGCGATCAATTGTTGGGTCCGGAGTGCTATCTCGGCAGCTTTTTCTGTGGGCAAAGCCAATGTTTCATCCATTGAATTTGTATGGAGAGACTGTGTACCGCCCAGTACTGCCGCCAACCCTTGGAATCCCGTTCTTGCAATATTATTTTCCGGTTGCTGTGCTGTTAAAGAGCATCCGGCAGTTTGGGTATGAAAACGCAATTTCCATGATCGAGAATCTTTCGCATTGTATGTATTTTTCATTCGTTTGGCCCAAATTCGTCTGGCAGCGCGATACTTTGCAATTTCTTCAAAGAAATCTAAATGTGAATTAAAAAAGAAGGACAGACGTGGGGCGAAGGCATCCACATCTAGCCCAGCCGCCATGGCATATTCCACATAGGTAAACCCATTTGCCAAGGTAAAAGCCAATTCCTGAGCCGCTGTGGATCCTGCTTCCCGAATATGGTAGCCGGAAATAGAAATCGTATTGAATTTTGGCATATATTCTGTGCAAAATGCCATCATATCTGTTATGACTCTCATGGAGGGTTCTGGTGGAAATATCCATTCTTTTTGGGCGATAAACTCTTTTAAAATATCATTTTGAAGTGTCCCGCGGAGATTGGCTAAAGCCACACCCTGATTTTCAGCAACAGCGATATAAAAAGCCAGCAAAATGACAGCAGGACCATTGATGGTTTGAGATACAGAAATATCTCCCAGATTGATTCCTTCAAAAAGCTGTTCCATATCCTTGATGGTGGCAACATTGACACCGCATTTACCCACTTCCCCTTTCGCCCAAGGATGATCCGGATCATACCCCATAAGGGTGGGCATATCGTAGGCCACAGATAGACCGGTTTGGCCTTTACCTAATAAGGAATGATATCGCGCGTTGGTTTCTTCCGGTGTCCCAAATCCGGAGAATTGTCGTTTTGTCCACAACTTTCCCCGATACATATTCGCATGGACACCACGGGTAAAAGGAAATTGACCCGGGAATCCCAATTTTTCAATAAAATCTTCATGAGGATTTACGGGATAATATAGTGGATCTACCGGCTCTCCACTTAAGGTATCAAAGCTATAATCTCTTTCGGAAGAAGATTGCATATCTTTTTCCCATTTTTTTTTCATTTGATTAAATAATTCTAATTGCGATGACATGGTGATTTTATAGCGATAGTGACGTAGTAAATTTACTGTGTTCTACGAATTTCTAATACCTTATTCACTCCTTCAAAAACCATCCAAATAATGAGTCCCATTAATAAAATGGTTAGTCCAAATAAAATGCCATTATTTCCATAAAAATTAATGGCATTAGACACCAAAACAGTAAATGTAACCACCATAATAAAAACCATGGGAATTAATAAAGGTAGAATCGGTTTTTTCTTTTGCCAATAGTAAAGCGTAAGTACCATTAGTGTCAGCGCAGCTAACATTTGATTACTCGCGCCAAAAATAGGCCACAATACCCACCCTGCCTGACGTGTTGGGCCAGATCCCGGGTCTGAAACATTCCAAAATGCCAACAAGATGGCGGGTGCAATGGCAATTACTGTGGCAACATATCGATTGGTTAACGGTTTAATCTTCATTGCTAAACCAAATTCTTTTAGAATAAATCGTTGAATTCGGGTAGCCGTGTCTAAAGTCGTGGCAGCAAAAGAAATAACCAGCACAGCCATAAGTGTATTTGCCATTGATGCTGGTATCCCAAGGGACTGAATTAAGGCACCGCCACCTAAAACAAAAGCCGCAGCTTTGTTTCCACTAGCATGGGCCCATGAATCATAATAAACTTCCCAATTATTAAGACCTGATACTGCAACAGAATAATTGGGTATATCAGACTGCGCTACCAAAGATATACCGGCCACGGCAGCAACAGTTGTAGCCAGCGCCAGGGTGCCTTCTCCAATCATGCCACCGTAACCCACCATTCTGGCATCGGATAAATATTCTAACTGTTTGGAGGAAGTACCAGAAGCAACCAAACCATGAAATCCGCTGATGGCACCACAGGCTACTGTCACAAAAAGGAGTGGAAATAAAGAAGGAACGCCTGGTTCTGAAAAGGAACGTAAAGCCGGCGCGTCTACAATGGGTTGTGCAACAAATATGCCAAGGAATAATAATCCCAGTCCAACAATTAACTGATGACTATTGATATAATCTCTCGGTTGAAGGAGTGTCCAAACGGGTAAAAGGCTGGCGATCGCAGAATAAATAAATAGTAAAATGATCCAAAGATTTTTCGCATCCTGTGCCGGCATGACTTCAGTAAAGTCCACAGGTGCTTTTGTGCCCACCCAAACAAAAAAGTATAGCAATGCCAAAGCGATCAAAGATGGAATCAAAATATCCATTTTCTTTTTATAAATCAGATAACCCATAATTATTGCAATAATAATTTCAATATTAATCGGAATAACTGAAGAAGGAATCCCGACAAATAAATCTGCAACAGCCATGGCGAAAACAGCCAGCACGAGCCATACAAGGAGGATGATAAAAATCAAAAACATAAGACGAGCGCGTTTGCTAATTGTAGTGGAGGCAATATCTGCAATACTTTTTCCTTTTTCTTTTACACTCATCACCAATGCACCGAAATCATGAACGGCACCCATGAGGATCGTCCCGAACAAAATCCATACTAATGCGGGAAGCCATCCCCAATAAGCGGCCACACAGGGTCCAATAATAGGCGCTGCACCTGCCACTGATGTGAAATGGTGGCCAAATAAAATATGTTTCTTTGTTGGAATAAAATCAATACCGTCTTCAAACTCTTTTGACGGCATTAAGTGGTTCTCTTCATTAATATCAAAAATATGCCGACCCAGAAACTTGGAATAAAACCGGTATCCAATAAAAAGAATTGTGAAACCCAATAGGACTAATACAATTGAACTCATTTGATTATTCTTTTATTTCGAAAGGATTTTTGACTGTATGAACGGCTTCAATGATACCCGCCTCACATACACCCAACTTTTTTAGCAATAAATCTCTGGGGCCATGTTCCACAAATTCGTTAGGCAAACCAATATTTTGCACTTCCCCCTTGTACCCTTTCACCGCTAACCATGCGGCAACACCTTCGCCAAATCCTCCTGTAATAATCCCTTCTTCTAGTGTGATCACTTGATTAAAACGGCCAATAATCGATCCCAAATAAGCTTCATCCATTGGTTTAACAAAACGGCAATTCACCACTTCGCAACTAATTCCAGATTGAGATAATTTTACTGAAGCTTCCATGGCATCAAACACTTGGGGGCCAACAGCCAATAATGCCACGTCTGTTCCGGTTTTCATTATTTCCCAACTCCCTATGGGAAGTAGTTCAGCCTGACCATGAGGATCAAATCGGAGTGACGATGATTTGGGGTATCGAATCGCGAAAGGGCCCCCTTGATAATCCAAGGCTGTATATAAAAGATGGCGTAGTTCATTTCCATCTTTGGGTGATGCGAGTACTAAATCCTGAATACATTTCAGATATGCGATATCCAATGTACCATGGTGGGTGGGACCGTCTTCACCAGCAATACCGGATCGATCCAAACAAAAAACCACGGGTAAATGCTGAATCGCCACATCATGTATAATATGATCATAGGCACGCTGTAAAAAGGTTGAATAAATCGCCACGATGGGTCGAACACCTTCCGTGGCTAAACCGGCTGCAAATGTAACGCCGTGGCCTTCCGCAATTCCCACATCATAAAATCGTTTTGGGAATTCTTTTGCAAATGGCACCAACCCGGTTCCTTCACGCATTGCTGCGGTAATACAAACCATATCTTTTCGGTTGCGAGCGATTTCACAAACAAGTAATCCAAATACATCTTGAAATATTGGTACATTCTTTGTTGTGGATACTTTTCCATTTGATGAACCATTGGGTTTAACGCCATGATATTTTATGGGATCATTCTCAGCCACTTCCATCCCCTTTCCCTTTTTGGTCAGGATATGAAGCAATGCAGGTGTTTTTAAATTTTTTATCCGTTCAAGTGTGGGTACCAACTCATCAATATTATAGCCATCGATTGGTCCAAAATAACGAAATCCCAATTCTTCAAATAACATCCCAGGTACCAATAGAGATTTAAGACTTTCTTCAATTCGATGGAGCATGGACCGAGCGGTCCTTTTTCCAAAAGGTAATTTCCCCGTTATATTCCAAATCTCATCCCGAACTCTATTGTAAATCGGATTGGTTACAATCTTAGTCAGGTATGTATTAATCGCACCCACATTCGGGCTTATTGACATTTCATTATCATTGAGAACCACTAGCAAGGGTGTCCTTAAATGTCCTCCATTATTTAAGGCTTCAAATGCGAGTCCACCCGTCATTGCACCATCTCCAATAATCGACACTACTTTAAACTTTTTTCCCGTATGTTTTTGGGATTCTACAATTCCCACGCCAGCAGAAATGGATGTAGATGCGTGTCCCGCACCAAACACATCATATTCACTTTCAGTCCGTTTAAGAAAACCACTCAAACCACCATATTGGCGAATGGTTGGAAATGCATCAAATCGACCAGTGAGTAATTTGTGAGCGTAAGCCTGGTGGCCCACATCCCAAATAATCTTGTCCGTTGGTGTATTGAAGACTTTATGGAGAGCCACGGTTAATTCTACGACACCTAATGTAGAGGCTAAATGGCCTCCAATCTCACTCACCACATCAATGGTATGGAAACGAATTTCATCGGCCAATTGTTGGAGTTCTTTCGGAGAAAATTCCCGTATATCAGCGGGAGATTTTATATTTGGGAGAAGCTTAAGCTGCATGATGATGTGGCGTTGGTTTATCCATTAATTGCTTTTTAAAAATAAATTCATGAAATAATGTCACATTATCCAATTCCGGATGAAAAGATAATCCCAAGTGATGGTCTTGCTTCACTGCTACAGGATTCCCTTGATATTTACTGATCACTTCCACACCTGCAGCTATCTTAGTGATTTTTGGTGCGCGAATAAATGTGGATGGTATTTGGGTTGCGCGACCATTTAATTGTACAGGCAATTGATCTGTAAATGAATGTACTTGCCTGCCATAGGCATTTCGATCTACTTCAATATCCAAAATACCCAATGGTTCCACCCTAGAACCAGGTACAGATGATGCCATCATTATTAACCCGGCACAAGTTCCGAGGATAGGATAGTTTTTGGCAAAATTCCGAATAGGTTCATAAAACCCATTTCTTCCCATGAGATCCGTTATTGTGGTGGATTCACCGCCAGGAATGACCAATCCTTGAATCATATCCAGTTCACGGGAATACCGAATTTCCATATTTTGGATTTTTAACAAATCCAAAATATGTATGTGCTTTTCATAATCCCCCTGAAGTGCCAGAACACCAATCATTTTTTACAACCAGTCTGGATCCTTACCAACCTCTTTCCTGGAGGCGTTCACCTTCTGGAATTTCTGACATATCCAATCCTTTCATAGCGGACTGAAGACCACTTGAAATTTCCACCAGTTTCGCAGAATCTTTATAGTAAGTCACAGCATCCACGATTGCTTTTGCCCTTGGGGCAGGGTCATCGCTCATGAATATTCCTGAACCAACAAATACGGTTTCAGCACCCAATTGCATCATGAGGGACGCATCGGCAGGTGTGGCAATGCCACCAGCTGCAAAATTGGGTACGGGAAGTTTGCCTAATTTTGCCACTTGCTGGACAAGGGAAAAGGGTGCCCCCATCTCTTTGGCAGCAGCCATGAGTTCATCCTGACCCATTACCGTTAATTTTTTTATATCACTTTGAACCTGACGCATATGTCGAACAGCTTCTACAATATTTCCACTGCCTGCTTCCCCTTTTGTTCGAATTAAGGCAGCTCCTTCTCCAATTCGTCTGAGTGCTTCGCCCAAGTTCCGGCATCCGCATACGAAGGGTACTTTATAATCATGTTTCCAAATATGATTATGTTCATCCGCCGGTGTTAGGACTTCACTTTCATCCACAAAATCGACTTCCATGGCTTCCAAGATTTGTGCTTCTGCGAAATGCCCGATTCGTACTTTGGCCATTACAGGAAGTGACACAACCGATTGAATCGCTCTAATCATTTCTGGGTTACTGGCGCGGGCGATACCCCCTTCTTCCCGTATCAATGCTGGGATTCTTTCCAAAGCCATGACAGCCACAGCACCGGCATCTTCTGCAATTTTGGCTTGATCAGCATTCATCACATCCATGATAACGCCACCCTTTAACATTTCAGCCAAACCAACTTTTATTTCAAATGAGCCTTTTTCAGCCATAAATAATCTCCTCCGAAACTTGTCCGATTTCTTTAATTTTTGTTAATACTTCATCAATAATTTTATCCGGTGTACTGGCACCGGCGGATACACCCACTGTTTCTGCATCTTTGAGCCATACGGCATCAATTTCATCTGCACATGTCACTTGGAATGAATGGGCATTTCTTTCTTTTGCTAATGCTGTAAGCCGTTTTGAATTTGCACTGGTAAACGACCCAATCACAATCATTACATCGCATTGATTTGCTAATTCTTTAATCTGGCTTTGGTTCCTTTTTGTGGGATAACAAATGGTATTCACGAAACGTAAATCAAATACCTTAGTCATGATAATGTTAATGATTTCCTGTACATTTTCTATTGTCTGGGTCGATTGGCTCACCACGCCCGCCCGTTTGGTCTTTCGAAGTGCCTGGGCTTCCTCCGGTGAAGATACAATGATTGCATCCTTGACCTGACTGGCTATCGCCACAACCTCATCATGACCATGGTCACCGATAATGATAATCCTGCGACCTTCTGATTCGAGTTTTTTAACCTCCACGTGGATTTCTAAAACAAGAGGGCAAGTTGCATCTACAATATTGATTTGTTTAGTATAGGCATCATCCCATGTTTCAACTGGAGTACCGTGGGCACGGAAAAGTATGGGTTTATCTTCAGGAACATCATCCAAGGAGTTGATCACTTTTGCACCGGCAGAATCTAAATCTTGCACCACATTCTCATTATGAACTATATGACCAAGCATATATACATCCCCATTTTGTTCTGCTGTATCGTAAGCCAGATTGACTGCATCCCTCACACCAAAACAATATCCTGCATCTTTCGCTAAAAGAATTTTCATTCTATCTTTCCATTTTGTTCCGCCAATGATGCATTGGTAGAAGCCAATACTTTTGATAAAACTTCAGTCAAGGATCCCTTTGCTAAAGCACCGGCAGCTAATTGATGACCTCCGCCTCCTAAAGATTTGGCAATCCCGTTAATGATATACTTCCCCTTTGACCGAAAATTAACCCGACAGGAATTATTATCTTTCTCCACAATCATGACCGCCACTTCTACTCCACGGATTTTCCGAATAAAATCTGTAAATCCATCCACATCCGCTTGGGTGGCTTTTGCTTTATCCATCATGGATTGGTCAATCGTAAACCAGGCCAATTCGCCCGTGTCATTATATTCAATTTGGTTTAGAATAAGGCCCAATAGTGCGACCCGGCCTTTTGAACTGTTTTCATAAACAGATTGATAAATCTGGGATGTATTTACCCCGGCTGAAATACATTCAATAGCAATTTGGTGACACTTTTGATTCGTATTGCTGTAACTGAACGAACCGGTATCCGTCACAACACCTGTATAAATTCCGACAGCTATTTCTTTCGTCAAGGAGACGTTCCCTGCCTTCATAAAATCATAAACCATTTCTCCCGTAGCAGCCGCATCCGTATTAATAAAATTATCTGCGAAACGCCCATCGCTCAAATCCGGGTGATGATCAATATTCACCACATGGATTTTATTGGACTCTAACTGCTCCCCAATTTTTCTGGTACGACGGTAATCACCCACATCAAAGATTAAGGCTAATTCTACCTGGGAAATCCAATTATCATGAACCTCAGAATTATAGGTTTCAATGACTTGATCTAAATTTAAAAATTCATACTCATGGGGGAGGTTAGAAATCTGGATTAAACGACAATCTTTCCCTTGGCTTTTTAGGTGATGATACATGGCATAGGCACTACCAAGTCCATCCCCATCAGGGTTTTCATGGGTGGACAATAATATTCTTTCCACCCCATCAATTGTTTTATGTAATGATTTCCAGTCTAACATGTCATTTAACAGACCGATAATTTAGGTATATTATTTAGATTTTATCTAATAATCGCAGGAGAACTGGTTATTATTTATCTCGTTCCCAAAGGGTCTCAATTTTCCCCTTATTTTGGGTTATATACCGCGCCAAAACAAAAAAGTAATCACTCAGTCGGTTGAGATAAACCAGCCAGTTTCTCACATCCACTCCTGTATTTAGGAGCGATACGCAGGAACGCTCAGCGCGTCTGCATACAACCCGAGCAACATGAATACGAGAAGAAAATTCGTCCCCACCCGGTAGAATAAATTCTTTCAATGGCGGTAATGTTTCATTTATTTTTTCTAAGGATGTTTCTAAAAATACAACTCGATCTTCACTCAATAATTCCATTTCCGATCCAGGCATGGATGCTTCTCCGCCCATATTGAATAAATCCTGCTGAATGGATTGTAATTCCTGAAACAAATTCTTTTCTTTACACACATTAATCGCTAACCCAAGGAATGAATTCAATTCATCAATATCACCGAGGAAATCCATATTCGGGTGATCTTTGGAAATTCGTTTTCCATCTCCAAGGCCCGTCTCACCCTTATCGCCAGTTTTGGTTGTGACTTTTGAAATCCTCATTGCTTAGAAAAAGAGAATACTCACTACTATAAATAGTGGAATTAATATGGGTAATGACCATTTAAACAGGTAGCCGAAAAAGGATGGCATCTCAATACCTGAAGATTCGGAAATAGATTTTACCATAAAGTTGGGTGCATTCCCGATATAGGTACTAGCCCCCATAAAAACAGCGCCGGCAGATATGGCCAACAGTGTTTGAGATAAGTCCCCCATGAGCACAGATGCATCACCTCCAGCTGTATTGAAGAACACAAGATAAGTTGGCGCATTGTCCAAAAAGCTGGATAGAATTCCTGTAGCCCAGAAATACATATAATTAATAGGGCCTGCCTCATTAGATACTGAGGTAATAACGGAAGACAAGGCACCTGAAGTCCCTGCTTTTAAAATGGCGATGGCAGGAATAATGGTAATAAAAATGCCGGCAAACAGTTTGGCTACCTCTACAATGGGGAACCAGGTATATTCGTTGGCCTCACGAATATCCATGGATGTGATTTTCCAACTGGCTATTGTAAGGAGTATGAGTAAAACGTCGCGCGCGATATTTTGGAGCTCTACCACTACATAATATACGCTAAAACTAATATGTGGATGCCAAAACCCACTCAGTAACACCGAACCAATTACACCCACTAATAGCAACAAATTAATGGATCCTTTTATACCAAATTTTTCATCTGTTTTGGGTACTGGATGGTTTTCTTCCCTGTTATAAAGGAATGTATCCAAACCAAAAAAGATGGTTAACAGACTAACAGCCATGAAAAGCATGGGTAAAAACATCGCAGATGTGGTCCAGAAGAAGTCCACACCTTTTAAGAAACCTAAAAATAATGGCGGGTCGCCTAAAGGCGTCAAGGATCCTCCTATATTCGCCACGAGAAAAATAAAAAATACAATCACATGCACTTTACTTTTCCGATCCTTATTGGCGCGGATAAGGGGCCGAATCAAGAGCATGGCGGCACCGGTGGTTCCCATCCAACTGGCCAATATGGTTCCTAATAAAATGACGCCTGTATTGACAATCGGTTTTCCCACTAGTGAACCGGTAAGCTGCACACCACCTGATATAGTGAATAATGACAATAAAAGAATAATGAATGGTATATACTCTAAAAGTCCAACATGGAGTAATTCATAGGTCGTAATCGATAATCCCTCAACTATTAAAAATGGAATAATGAGAAGTGAGGCCCAAAAAGCGGAAACTTTTCCAAAATGATGGTGCCAGAAATGGGGAGCCACCAAAGGAAACCCTGCTATTGACAGTAATATTCCTGCAAATGGAATCACCCATAAAATAGAAAGATCCGCCCCATTCAAATGGGGGGCAGCACCATGAACGCCGCCAGAAGCAAAAGCAAAACCAGTGGCCATAGACAAAGTGAGAATTGTTTTTTGTATTATATTTTTCAATTTGATTAATTATATCAGTAGTTCAACAAGCATGGAAATTAAACGGTTCAGAATTTTCATCCTAATTATTGATTTAATCCCCCAATTCAATTTTCTCCTTAAATTCTCTCATGCAATTTTTTCTCGCAATCCTTGTTATCGGTATTGCCATTCTCGGTATGTCTATTGGCGTTATTTTTAACCGAAAGCCATTGCAGGGCTCCTGTGGTGGTGTGGCCAGTAATTGTGTCTGTTTGACTGGTGGTACTTGCGATGATCCTTCGCAAAAACCAAAATTTAAACTGGATTAATTATCGATTGGCATCCCTGAAGTTGCCACTGACCTTACATGTCCTTTTTCTTTCGTAATCCAAAATGCCTCAATTCCATCTAAAGATTCGACGAGTGCTTTCCCCTCCTTAACATCCATTACATTCAGAGCGGTTGCTAATGCATCTGCATCCATGCAATTGGGTGCAATGACCGTCACTGATGTAATGTTGGATTGGGTAGGTTGTCCAGTTCGCGGGTCTATGATATGGGAATACTTTACATTGTTATATTCTTGAAAATTTCGGTAATTACCCGAAGTTGCCATGGCCTGGTTTGATACCGAAACTACTGAATAAATTTCTTCTCCCGGAACAGTACCAATCATGGGCTTATCAATCCCGATCTTCCAGTGAGATCCTTTATTATTTTTCCCTAGGGTTCGGACTTCTCCACCAATTTCAACCATAAAGTTTTTCATACCTGCATCACGCATATATTCAAAAATCTGGTCCACTCCCCACCCCTTGGCAATGGCATTCAAATCAATTGTTTGATCTGAAAATGATTTTATTAAATTATTTTGGTTTAAATTAATTTTTTTAAAATCCACTTTTACCATTTCCATAACTGATTCCAAATCGGTTGGCGGTTCCCATTGGTCTGGATATTCTCGATCGGGTTTTCCCTTTCTCCACAACAAGATGGATGGCAATACGGATACGTCAAAGGCACCTTTTGTCATTTCTCCCCAATAAATTGCGCGTTTCAATACAATTGCAAATTCATCCGATATATGGATTGCTTCATTCTTATTCATTGAATTAAAAATGGAAATTTCACTATCCAACCTATAGGTGGACATTTGTCGATCGATCTCACTCAGCAAAGAATCCAGCCCAAACTGAATTTCTTCCTTGTTGATTTGTAAATCTATACTTGGAACAATTCTAATAGAATAGGATGTTCCCATTGTTTTACCATGAATTTCAATATATTGTTTTGGCTGACTGCATCCTAAGACCCATGCAATAAAAAGAAAGCCCAACATATGTCGGGCTCGTCTAAAATTGGATATAAATTTTGGTTTAACCAAAACTATCGTAAGCAATCATTTCTCTTTCAACACCCAAGTCATAGAGCATCTTATCACAAGCATCTATCATCATGGGCGGTCCACACATATAATACTCAACTTCAGTGGGATCATAATGATCCTTAAGATAGCTTTCAAAAGCTACATTATGAATAAATCCAGTTTGGCCACTCCAATCATCTCCAGGCATTGGTTCTGACAATCCAACAACATATTTAAAATTAGTATGTTCTTTTTCGAGTTTTAAAAAATCTTCATGATAAAACATTTCACGAGCTGAACGAGCACCATAGAAAAATGTAATTTTTCTTTTTGATTTTTGTGTGTCTAGCAAATCAAACAAATGGCTACGCATGGGTGCCATACCGGCACCACCACCTAAATATACCATTTCACGATCTGTATTTTTTGCAAAAAATTCACCAAATGGTCCAGAGATAGTAACCTTATCACCAGATTTTAGATTAAATATATATGATGAAGCAATCCCTGGAGGTACATCATTCCAAAGCGCCGGTGGTGGCGTTGAAATACGCACATTTAGCATTATAATACTCCCCTCTGCCGGGTGATTTGCCATAGAATAGGCTCTAAAACAATCTTCATCATTGATCACACTTATTTCCCAAACTTTAAATTTATCCCAATCAGGATGGTATTCTTCTTCAATATCAAAATCTTTGAAGCTCATTTTTTCGTATTCAGGAATATCGATTTGGATATATCCTCCAGCAGTAAAGTCTAATTTTTCTCCTTGGGGCAATTCTAAAACTAATTCTTTTATAAAGGTCGCTACACTCTTATTTGACCTAACAATACATTCCCATTTTCTAATATTAAAAATTTCGTCTGGCACATGAATATTCATATCTTCTCTTATCTTAACTTGGCAAGCTAAACGCCAATTATTTTTTGCCTCGTTTCGATTAATATGGCCCGTTTCTGTAGGTAATATTTCTCCACCACCTTTAATCACTTGGCATTTACACAAAGCACAAGTCCCTCCCCCTCCACAGGCTGATGGCAAGAAAATGCTTTTACCTGCCAAAGCAGATAATAATGTTGACCCCGGCCTTGTAACAATCGATTTATCATCATTACCATTAATCTTAATGGTAACATCTCCTTTAGGAAGCAATCTCGATTCTGCAAAATTAAGAATCAAAACCAAGATCAGGATCACTCCAGTAAATATGGAAACAGTAAGAAAGGTTAAAGTCATTAAAGATCGATTCCTGAGAAGGCCATAAACGCCATAGCGATTAGTCCAGTTAATAGCATGGTAATACCTAGTCCACGCAACTTTATAGGCACATTAGAATACCTCAATCTATAACGGATAGAAGCCATAGAAGCAATCGCTAGAAACCATCCCAATCCTGAACCAAATCCAAACACTGTGGATTCAATAAAGGTATAATCTCGCTCAACCAAGAATATTGAGCCACCCAAAATTGAACAGTTTACTGCAATCAAGGGTAGAAAAATGCCTAAATTCATATAAAGGGTTTGAGAAAATCGGTCGATAATCATTTCCACCAATTGAACCAACGCAGCGATCACAGCGATAAAAACGATAACGTCTAAGAAAGATAAGTCCACATCTGGAAATCCCGCCCATTCTAAGGCACCCTTCTCTATAAAGTAATGATTTATAGCCCAATTTACAGGTGCTGTTATAGTTAATACAAATGTAACTGCCAAACCCAAGCCGATTGAAGTATTAACTTTTTTCGAAATGGCCAAAAATGAGCACATGCCCAAAAAATAAGCTAATAGAATATTTTCAACAAAGATTGCTTTTATGATTAGGCTAATATAATGTTCCATGCCTCAATCCTCTTCAATCTTAGCTGCTATTCTATGGGCCCAAACAATAAGTCCTAAAATAATAAATGCACCAGGGCTTAATACCATGAGGCCCATATTTTCATAACCGGCTAAATAAAAGGAATCCGGGATAACTTGAAAATTATAAATTGTCCCACTTCCCAATAATTCTCGAAAGAAAGCAACTCCAATAAGAATCATACCGTAACCCAGAGCATTTCCCAATCCATCTAAGAATGAACGCCAAGGACCATTCTGCATAGCAAAGGCTTCTGCCCGACCCATAACAATACAATTAGTAATAATCAATGCAACAAATACTGTCAACTGTTTACTCATGTCATACATATATGCTTTTAAAAATTGGTCAGTAAGAATCACTAGAGAAGCAATAACAGATAGTTGCACAATAATTCGAACTTTTCCAGGAATATAGTTTCGTAAAAGTGAGATTACTGTATTTGAAATAGACATTACCACAACTACGGCCAAGGTCATGACAATTGCAGTATCCATTCTAATCGTAACAGCTAACGCAGAACAGATTCCTAAAACCTGCAATGTGATAGGGTTATTATTCATTAATGGATCGCTGAGAGCTGCTTTTGATTTTTTATTTAATAAAGCCATCAAGCACCAGTATTATTACGAATTTGAATAAAAAATAATTCGTAATTTTTTAAATCTTTTAATAAAAAGTTATTCAACCCTTTAACAGTCATCGTTGCACCGGAGATACCATCAACCTGATGGTAGGCATCGACTGAACTTTCATCCACTCCCCCTTTTATAGCTTGAATTCCAATCAAAGCCCCAGATGAATTGATAAATCGTTTACCTTTAAAATTATCTCGGAACCATGATTTTTCAACTTCTCCACCTAGTCCAGGAGTTTCACCGTGACTGTAAAATGTTATCCCCTTCGCGGTCATTCCATCTGATTCAACTGCAAAATACCCAAAGAGAGTTGACCATAATCCTTTACCAGAAATTGGGATAGCATATCCATCCACAGTTCCATTCAAAGTTTTTACAAAAACAGGGAACTCGTTATTTCCCTCGATAATATCATCTGCAGTTTTTCCTTCAACTATATTTCCATCTTTATCAACAACCATACTGGAAATATAATCATCAAAAATAGCTTGTACAATTTCAGGTGTCCACGGTTTTTCTTCAGATGGTGAAAAATCTAAAGATTGGAGAATATTTTTCTTCATGTCAATTTGAGTATTTAACTCTTGTCGATCTTTTAATGCAGAGTTAGCTAAAGACAAAAAGAAGCCAAGTACTATGGTAACGGCCATAGTGAAAACAAGCGTGTAGGCATTACTGCGCATGGCGTGCCAATCTGCGTTTAATATTGGACTGGATAACGAACCAATCAATAAAGGATGCAAAAGCATTAACTAATAAAATAGATAGCATAACACCTTCAGGATAAGCTGGATTTATTGAACGAATAATGACCGTTAAAGATCCATATAATGCACCATAAACCCATCTACCTTTATTTGTGTGACAACCAGTAACAGGCTCAGTTGCCATAAATGCTGTTCCAAATAAAAAACTACCCATAACTAAATGATAATGAGGAGGAATAGTTAGCATTGAATTGGTAGAAAAAGGGGCCATTAAATTTGTCAATAATGCGGTAGCTACTAGTCCAATAGTAGCTCCAGCAATTACACGCCAATTTACAATTTTAATAAAACAAAGAAATAAGGCACCAATTATAATTAATAATTTATTTGTTTCACCTATTGAACCAGGAACCCACCCCCAGAACAAATTCCACCAGGAATAATCAAACTGAGAAAAATTATCTAAAAGAGTAATTGCATTTTGACCTGTTTCCGATGCTGGCAATGAAAGTGCTGTTGCACCAGAATATCCATCTGGCCCTATCACCCAAACTTTGTCTCCTGAAATTCTAGCGGGATAAGTAAAAAATATAAAGGCTCTAGCTATTAAAGCGGGGTTGAAAATATTCATTCCTACTCCACCAAATATTTCTTTCCCAATCACTATGCCAAAAGAAGTCGCAACGGCAATTTGCCATAGTGGAATTCCAGCGGGCATTGTTAAAGGGATCAAGGAGCATGTTACTAAAAATCCTTCACTCACAGGATGCTTTCTTACCACAGCAAAAAGTAATTCCCAGAAAGCACCAGATGCAAAAGTTACAATTATAATAGGGAGAATTTGATTAAATCCAAACCAAAAATTTTCCCAATTGGTTCGTTCTATTGATAAAGCAATGGTATTTTGATAACCAACATTAATCGCTCCAAAAAAATAGAGAGGAAGAAGTGTTAAAACCACAAGAATCATTATGCGCTTGGTATCAATGCTATCACGAACGTGTGGACCAGATTCTGTAACTTCATCAGTGCTAAAAAGAATGGTATCAGTTGCTTCAAAGATTGGATAATATTTTTCTAGAAATCCACCTTCTCCAAATTTATCTCGATGCTTATCTAGTATTTTTCGGAGGGTTAACAACATTTAATCTTCTTTCTCCATTAAATCCAATCCTCGACTAATTGTTGCACCTAAATCAATTTTACTTGGACATGCAAAAGAGCATAAGGCAAAATCTTCTTCATCGCACTCCATTATACCCAATTGTTCCATCTCTTCAATATCTTCAACTAAGATTGCTCGATAAAGAGAGTTTGGTAGAATATCCATAGGCAATACATCCTCCCAAGCATTAATGGGAACCATATAGCGTTCACTGCCATTTTTTAATGTATTAAAGTTGTATAGTTTCTTTCCAAAACCAAGAAAAGCGTTTGTCAAACTATATCTTGTTTTCGATGAACCTAGTTTTAACATACCCAAAAATTCACGATCACCACCTTCAGGGATGACAGAGATTGTTGAGTCATAAAAGCCTAAATGTCCATTTTCCCCAACTGTTTTCCCAGTAAGCACATCACCAGAAATGATTC
>Ga0209402_10000245_pt1 | contig 69011 bp, 79 predicted proteins | sample ArcticOcean_MG_C_3_FD_187437 | JGI IMG/M metagenome (GOLD analysis project Ga0209402, IMG submission 187437) | Marine microbial communities from western Arctic Ocean - ArcticOcean_MG_CB8_126 (SPAdes) (version 2) | ecosystem: Environmental > Aquatic > Marine > Oceanic | place: Arctic Ocean... | reverse complement strand
AATAGAATTTGGTATACAGGTAACACAAAAGAAAAAAAGTAAATAAAAAACAAGCATAGGAAAATAACATGGATAAAGACAGTAAAGAAAAATTCGATGAAATTTTAAAGAAAAAAAAAGAAAAAATTGATGAAAAGAACTACAATAACAATAAAGTAGCAAAAGGGTCAAATTTTTCAAAAAACCGATCTAATAGTCCTCAGAGAATAGGAAAAGGAAGAAGAGGAAAATAATAAAAATTACTGATATAAAAATTTTCAAAATGTCTGCGCCAGCCAGGCATAAGGCAGAAACAAATAATTGGCTTTTTGTAAAAATTTATACTGATTCTGGTATCTATGGTGTTGGAGAAGGAAGTTTACAGTATAAAGATGCAGCATTAGAGTCCGAAATATTAGATTTTGGAAAGTTCTTAATTGATAAAGATCCATTCCAAATAGAGTATATATGGAATTCATTATACAGAAGAGTAACGTGGACAGGTGGAGCAGTTACTATGAGTGCAATAAGTGCTATTGATATTGCTTTATGGGATATAAAAGGAAAGGCTCTCGATGTACCTGTATATGAGCTTTTAGGCGGAAAGGTAAGGGAAAAAATTCCCGTTTATGCAAATGGATGGTTTGAAGGATTAAAGACTCCAAATGAACATTCCATTGCTGCAAAAAAGGTTATAAAAGAGGGTTATAAATGCCTTAAGTTTTACCCTTTTATAGGAAAATATAGCATTGAAAATGAAAACTTAAATAATGGTATTAAATTAGTTGATGCTGTCCGAAAAGCAGTAGGTGAAAATATACAATTAGGGATAGATATAAGAGCAAGATTAGATTTTGGAAGTGCTTTAAAAGTATTAGATAGACTTAAGCCTTATAATATTTCATGGGTAGAAGAACCTGTTCAATTTGATAATGTTGGGGTGTTGAGTAAATTAGCTCAAAAAACAGATATTCCTATTTCTACGGGTGAACAACTTTATAACCGATGGGAATATCAAAAACTATTTGAAGAAAAATTTATTTCGATAATTCAGCCAGATATATGTCATGCAGGAGGATTATCTGAATTAAAAAAGATTTCATCAGCTGCCGAAACATATTATGTAAGTGTAGCTCCCCATAATTCGAATGGCCCTATTTCAACAGCTGCAAGCCTTCATTTAGATATGACTATTCCAAACTGCTATAAACAGGAAATATTTATAAACTATCTTGAGGGATATAAAAAAATTCTTACTAATAATATAAAAATTGAAGATGGATTTACAGCTCCTCCTACTGGGCCTGGATTAGGTACAGACATAAATGAAGATGCTATGAAAGAATTCCCAGCATCTGAGTATATTCCTATTGAATCTGAGCCATATAAAGATTTCTTTTAGAAAGTAGATATAACCATAAGTTTGACTCTCAAAACTCTTGTGACAAGTAATATAATGGCGAGACATCTCATGCACTACTTTAAGATGTCTCATTTAATAAGCTGTAGTGTTTAGTCTTATATCTTATTAACGAAAATCAAGATTATATTATTTGTTCCACTTAGATCGTAAGTAATGAGCTGACATTTTGGGCTTTCTATCTCTAGTAAATGCTCCTTTGTGATTTAATCCTCCAATTCTCATAGTAGAATGAGTAGTTCTAAAATCAGCAAATACCCATGCATGTAAACCTACAATATAATCTTTATTTTCAGAAAATTCTAAATATTTTTTCCAATATTCAAGTTGATATTCTTCAGTGTATAACTCTTGATTAATTGAATGAAATCCAGGTATTGTATCTGCTCCAAATTCAGAAATTATAATAGGTTTCATTGTTTTATCATGTATATCATCTAGCTCATTTGAGAGTTTTTTTATAGCTTCGTTTAAATTTAATGGATCAAAATACCAACCATAATATCGGTTTAACATAATTACATCTACATTTTCAAACCATTCCAATGGAGTTCCATGTATTCCAGCAAAAGTAACTGGTCTAGTACCATCTAATTCTTTAGCATCATCAATTAAGGAATTTAAAAAATTTGATGAAATAGGATTTACAGAATCATTGTCTCCTGATTCCATTCTGTTTAGTAAATCTGGAGGAAAAGGTTCATTTGCAATACTCCACATAATAATTGACGGGTGATTTTTATCCCGATTAATTAATTCTTTAATTTGTTTTTTACATATTTCTAATCTAGTTTTAATGTTTTTTTCATCATCGTCAAAAAAAAGACCTACAGCTGGAATTTCATCAACGATTAAAAATCCATTTTTATCCGCTAATTCTAAGTCTTCTTCAGAATATGGATAATGAGCAGTTCTGTATGAGTTTGCACCTATCCATTTCAATAGGTTATGATCTTTTATTGTTTGTGGTAAATTTTGACCTCGACCTGTAACAGAAGAATCTTCATGTCTTCCAAAGCCTTTGAGTTCAATTTTTTCTCCATTTAAATATAATTTATCTTTTTTTATTTCTATTATTCTTATACCAACATTAAGGTCATAAGAATCAACAATTTTAGAATTTTTTTCTAGGTAAATTTTTAGTTTATAAAGATGTGGATCAGATGTTGACCACAATTTTGGATTTTCAATTTTAAAAATCAATGAGCTATTTGGAATAATTTTTTCACTTTTAATTTTTAAAGAATCTGATTCCAATACAGCATATGCTAAGCATGATTGGTTATTATTACTTTGGATGTCAATTTTAACTAAACCAACATTTTTTTTCAAAGAAGTCTTAACTGTTACGTCAGTGATATGATCTGTTGGAATACTATATAGTTTTACACTTCTATCGATACCTGCATATGGGAAAAAATCATAATTTGTTTTTGGAATATTTTTCATAAAAATACTCAGTGAACCTGAATCTACATTGCCAGGAGGAACTCTTAAAGGACTTAACTCATTTTCAACTCTTACTACTAATTTGTTATTATCTTTATTTACAAAATCTTCGATTTTGAATTCAAAAGGAAGATGTCCTCCTTCGTTTGTTCCCAATAAATTTCCATTAATCCAAATTGTTGAATGATAAGTAACAGATGCAAATCTTAAAAAAATATTCTTAAGATCCCAAAGATTAGAAATATAAAAATTAGTTTGATACCAACTGACTCCAATATAATCAGCTAAATCAGGATCTAAATCATTCCAACTTGAAGGAACAGCGATAGAAGTATTATTAGAAAAACCTAAATTCCATTTTTCTTTTAATCCAACATTTTTTGAATCAATCTTAAAATCCCATATGCCATCTAAAGATTGTTCGTTTCGGAATGAATTTTGTTGAGGTTTTAACATTTTTACTCCATTTTATAAAATAAATATACAAATAAATTTATCATCAATTTTTAAAAGTAGGAAATCTTTCGAATAGAAATCATTAAATCAAATTTATATTATTATATACTCAGAAAAAAATGATTATAAAAAAAAATAATTTTAAAACTTATACTAAGGCAATTATTTATGGATTGATAGTAGGGATATTTTTTGGTGCTTGGGTAAACCTTGGAACAGGTATTGGGATAGTAATAGGAATTACTATTGTGGTAACAACAATTATGTCTGAAAAAATCATAGAAAATAATAGGAAAAAAAATGAAAAGTAACTATTCTTCGTGTGAGTATAATTTTTCACTATTAAATTTATGTTAGAATTCTAAAATATGAGTAATTTTGATATGAAAAAATGTTGTTGCTGTTGTAGAAACAAGAGGTTTCTCTAGTAAATATTGCATTTTTATATTTTTATTTGATTGAGAAACCCCTATAAGGGGTTTTTTTTATAGATAATTTAACGATAAACAAATGAATAAACAAATGAATAAACAAATTAATGATTTTTTTACTTTTCCAGAATTGATAAATGAAATTTCAGCTAGGTTTGTTGCTCTTGGAGTAATTTTACTTTCTATTCCAATATTATTATTACTTATAGTTAATAGTAATTATGCTTATATATTTCTTTCATGTTTAATATATGGTTTTTTAGCTAGAGTTTCATCAGGGCCTAAAGTTAGTCCTTTAGCTCTTTTTGTGACAAAATTTCTTGTACCAAAATTAAATAGAACAGAGAATCTAGTACCTGGGCCACCTAAAAGGTTTGCTCAAGGAGTTGGATTATTTTTTTCAATTTTTACAACTGTCTTTTTTTTATTAGGTTTAAATATTGTAGCTCTAATTTTTATATCAACTTTAATTTTGTTCGCATCATTAGAATCATTTTTAGGTTTTTGTGCAGGTTGTAAAGTATTTAAATTTTTAATGTATATTGGATTTATTCCTGCTAACACATGTAAAAAATGTGCAAATTATAATTTTTAGTTATCTAAATTTCATTTAAGATGAGGATTAGGTTTATTGTCCATCATTTGATGAATTTATCTTATAATTCTCAACTTCACCTTTAATTAATAGTTTAGATTCTGTCAGTTCTTGGACCATATCAAAATTCCATTTTGGAGCTATTTCTTTAATAACAAGACCTTCATTAGTAACATCTATTACTGCTATATCAGTAATAATTTTGTCGACACAATTTTTACCTGTAAGAGGAAAATTACAATTATTTAAAATTTTATATTGGTTTTCTTTAGTGATGTGCTCCATTGTTACTATAACTTTTTTTGCACCTGAAACTAAATCCATAGCACCACCTATAGATCCTATACCTCTGTCTTTTATCATCCAATTAGCAAGATCTCCATTTTTTGAGACTTGCATTCCACCCAATATTGTAACGTCTATATAGCCAGCCCTAATCATAGAAAAAGATTCTGCTGAATCAAAAAAAGACATTCCAGGTTTTTGTGATAAAAATTGTCCACCTGCGTCCATATAGTTAGGGTTTTGAACTTTTTTTTCAGATAATTCATCAAATCCAAGAACACCATTTTCTGCTTGAAATTTAATATTTTTTTTCTTGTCAATATATTTTGCACATAATGAAGGAAGGCCTATTCCTAAATTTACATATGAATTTTCTTCTAGTTCAATAGAAGCTCTATAAGCAATAGTTTCTTTATTAAGTTTTTCAGGAAATTTCATTTTTTTTAGATACTATTCTATTTATATATATTCCAGAAGTTCCTATTCTCTCAGAATCAATTAGTCTTGATGAAATAATTTTGCCCACTTCAGCTATAGTAAATTTTGAAGCTGCAGCCATAATTGGATTAAAAGCTCTAGAAGTGCCTAAATAAACTAAATTTCCAAATTCATCAGAATGATCTGCATTAATAAGTCCAATATCAGAAGAAAGAGCATATTCTAAAATAAATTTTTCACCATTAATTATTTTAGTTTCTTTGTTTTCTTCCACTATAGTTCCAACTCCAGTTTTTGTATAAAAAGCAGGAATTCCAGAACCAGCAGCTCTTATTTTTTCAGCTAAAGTTCCTTGAGGTATTATTTCAACTATTGTTTCGTTGTTTCTCCAAGATTTTTCAATTTCAGAAAAAGGTTTTCTTTGAGAAGGCACAGGAAAAGAACAAATTATTTTTTTTACTTGATTATTCTGAAAAAAAATATTTTGATCAATAGCATTTTGTTTATCATTTTCAATCCAACCATACCCAGTAATCATTGATAATCCTGCAACATTACCCACAAGGGTTATATTCTTAACATTAAGTTCTTTCAAAGCAAGCATAAGATTTGTAGGTTGACCTCCCTGACCTCCAAATCCTCCAATCATTATGGTCATATCATCTGATATACCGTCCAAGGATGATATAAATGAATCAAAAATTTCTATTTTTTTCATTTTATTTTTCTATTTTTATACTCTTTACACTATTTGTATATCACTTATTAATACTGTTTGAAGGTCAAATGAATCCACAATTCTTAGTATTATAATTTCAAACAATGAAGGGTAAGATTAAAAGTATAAAATTTAAAAAAAGTAATTTATTATGAATAAAAAAATAAAACGAGTACATGGATCTTGGAAATCATCTATAACTTCAGATCTTATAGTCAATGGTGGTGTAAAATTCAGTGAAATAAGAATTGATGGCACTGATTTATATTTTCTAGAAGGAAGACCCGACGAAGCAGGAAGATATGTAATTATGAAAAAAACATCTGATGGAAATATTTTTGATATGATTCCTGAAAATTTTAACTCTAGAAATGCAGTTCATGAATATGGAGGAGGTTCTTTTGCCGTTAATAATAAAATTATCTTTTTTACTAATTGGGAAGACCAAAGAATATATAAAATTGAAAATAAAAAAATTTCTCCTCTAACTGAAATTCCTTCAATAGAGAAAGGAGTAAGATATGCAGATCTTACAATATCTTTCGATCTTAACTGGTTATTTTGTGTAAGAGAAACACATTTTGAAAACAAAGAAGCTAATAATGATCTTGTAGCAATTTCAATATCATCCGGAGAAATAAAAGTTATATCCGAAGGTAGAGATTTTTATTCATCGCCTAGACAACAAGAGTTTGGTGATCAAATATGTTGGTTAGAGTGGGACCATCCAAACATGCCGTGGGATGGAAATGAACTTTTTACTGCAATATTTAATAATGGAAATATTTCAAATAAAAAACATATAGATGGTTCTAAAGAAATTAGCATTGTTCAACCAGAATGGGCAAGTTCCGGAGATTTAATTTACATAAGCGATCAATCAGGTTGGTGGAATTTAAAAAAAATCTCTAATAATAAAAAATATGATTTATTAACTGAAACCTCTGACCATGGTGGTCCTGCTTGGCAATTTGGGTTTAGAACATTTGGATTAACAGATGAGAACATAATACTAAAAGGAAATTCAAAAAATAAAAAAAATGGATTATTGAGAATAATTAAATTTAATGGTGAAATCATTGATGAATTAAACATAATTCATACATCTATAAGTGACGTAAGTATAAGTGAAAATAAAGTAATATATATAGGTTCTTCTCCCCTTTCAAATAGTGAGATCATTGAATTTAATCTTGATAAAAAATCAATCGAAGTTATTAAGGAATCTAGTAAATTAATTATAGATCCTGAAGACTTATCTGTTCCAGAAGAAATAAATTTTGAATCAACTAATAATGAAAATGCATATGCATATTTTTATAAACCAAAAAATAAAAAAATAGAAGGTTCAACGGGAGATAAACCTCCTCTTCTTGTTATAAGTCATGGTGGGCCAACCAGCTCAGCTAGTAATTCATTAAATTTATCAGTTCAATTTTGGACTAACAGAGGATTTGCTGTAGTGGATGTTAATTACCGAGGATCAGTAGGCTACGGTAGAAAGTTTAGGGATTCATTAAAAGGTAATTGGGGAATTTACGATACAGATGACTGTATAGCTGCTGTAAATTTTTTATCATCAAAAGATTTAGTTGATTCAAATAAAGTTGCTATTAGAGGTGGGTCAGCTGGGGGATATACAACGATAAATGCACTAACTTTTCATGATACCTTTGCCGTTGGTGCGACTTACTATGGAATTGCAGATCTTTCTGTATTTATAGATGATACTCATAAATTTGAATCTAAATATTTAGAATCATTAATTGGCAAATATCCAGAAGAAAAACAAAAATATTATGATAGATCCGCTATAAACTTCACTGATATGCTTTCATGTCCAATGATAATTTTTCAAGGTACCGAAGATAAAATTGTGCCTCCATCTCAAGCAGAAATTTTAGCTAAAGGGTTAAGAAATAAAAAAATACCTTACTCATTAGTTATGTTCGAGGGAGAACAACATGGATTTAGACAATCAAAAAATATAAAAGCATCTTTAGAATCTGAATTGTTTTTTTATAGTAAAGTTTTAGGATTTGAAACTAATGAAAAATTATTAGAAGTAAAAATTGAAAATTTATCATAATAGAATATTTATGAATAGAGTTTTTATATTACTTCTATTACAAAAAAAAAGAGAGAGTATATAATTAAATAGTGCTATTATTGACTATTTTTGCAGTTTTCTTATTTGCTAGAAAATAACTAGAAGATAATAGCACTTTATTTAAATATTTTCTAAAAGTATGATAAACAAAATAAGTTGGGTTGTTGGGGTACTATTTCTTATTATGACTATAAGTATTAGCGTATTAAATATTATTAGATAACTTACCTAAATAATACTTAGATCCATCTTCTTGTTTTATTTTTATATTTTTTATAACCATTAATATTTTGCAGTTTTATTTCCTCTTCAATTACAACAATTTTGTGTATAAAAAATATTCCGATTATAGCACCTAATAAAATTCCTAAATTCGATAAAATTGTCGATATTCCAAATGCTGATACAAAAAATGAAACATACATAGGATTTCTAGTAAATCTAAATATACCTGTTGTGATAATTTTTTTTGTACTCTTGAAAGGTGCAGGAGATTCGTCATATGAATAAAATTCCTTTAATGAAAAAATCATAATTAAAATACCAATAAAAAAAATAATCAATCCAATAATAATAAAAAAAGGGTTTGAGAGTTCAAATTTTTTAAAAAATAAATTCTCTATATTACCTCCTAATATAACAGGCGCAAAGAAAATCACTGGGGGTATTTTTAATTTTGTTTTTATAAGATATTTTTTACCTTTATTCAAACTCATTTGATTTTCTTATTTATTTAAGGATAATAGTTTTATTCTTTTACTATTCTATACATGACAATTATAAATTTTAATGATAAATCAAAATAAATAATTTATAATTTTAAATAATATAAATTAAATTAGGAAAATATAAATCATGATTTTTACAAAAATTTTAATTCTACCTTTTAAAATTATCTTAAAAATAATTCTATTACCCATAAAGTCACTTTTACCGAAAAAATAAATGAAATCAAGAGAACATTTTGGAGAAAATTTACCATTTTTATCTCTTGTTCCTGATAAATTTGATCTTAATAAAAAATATGGCATTGTAATTTTAATGCACGGTTACGGGGCAAGTATGCACGATTTATCAGGAATCGCTCCTATAATTAATAACAAAGATTTTATATATGTTTTCCCTAATGCTCCTTTTGAAATAAATATAGGATTAAATCAAAAAGGATATGCTTGGTTTCCCATAGAAGAATTAAATATTTCTAAATCAGAAAATCTAATTGATAATACTGTTAATGAAATTCTTGATATGTTTAAAAACAGCACAGATGAAATTTATATTGGTGGTTTTTCTCAAGGTGGCATGATGGCTTTAAACAGTCAATTTACAAAGTCTAATTTGTTTAAAGGTGCAATAATTCTAAGTTCAAGGACAATACTACAAAATGAAGTTAGATTAGATTCTAATACAAAAGTATTTATGTCACATGGTAGAGAAGATTCAATCATACCACTTGTAGATGGAATTAATACAAATAATAAATTAAATGAACTAGGTTTTGAAGTGGAATATCATGAATATAACATGGGACATGAAATTTCTGAAGAAGTCATTAATGATTTAAAAATTTGGATATCAAAAGTTAATAAACAATAAAATTAGATAATTAGTTAAAGGAGAATTCATGGGATTACTAGATGGGAAAAAAGTTCTAATAACAGGAGCAAGAAAAGGTATTGGTAGAGGCATTGCTTTAATGTTAGCAAATGAAGGAGCTGATATTGGGGTTAACGATATAGTTGATGATGAAGTTTCCAAAAAAGGCCTTGAATTACTTAATAATAAAAAAATTAAGGCAACTTTTCATAAAGGTGATGTTAGTAGTTTAGATGGCATAAACTCTGTTTTTAACTCTTTTATAAAAACTTATGGTCAAATAGATGTTTTAATTAATAATGCAATTTTCCCAGATCAAACAAAATCTTTTTTTAAAACTGATGAATCATATTGGGATCGTATGATGAACTTGTCTCTTAAGGGATATTTTTTTGCATCTCAACGTGCTGCAAAAGAAATGGTTAAGAGCGGTAAAGGTGGAAGAATAATTTGTATGTCTAGTGTTCATTCATATGTTGCAATACCCGGATGGACTGCATATGGAACAGCAAAAATGGCATTAAGAAGAATGGTAAAAGGTATAGCAGCTGATCTTTCAGGTAAAAATATAACTGCAAATTGTATAGCACCAGGATATATTTCAAATAAACTACCCCTTGATATAAACGATGAATCCATAGATGGCCCGCCACATAATGCTGAAAAAATTAAAAATTTTATTCCTTCATCTAAAGGAGGGTTACCAAGTGATATAGCTAACGCTGTACTGTATTTAACTTCAGATATGGGTCAATATGTAAATGGAGAGACCCTTTTAGTCGATGGAGGTATGATAGCTTCAAGGCAAATAGAAGATTAATCTAAAAAAATATTTATTTGACTGTTAATGATAATAATAAGATTATTCTCAATTTGATAAAATGATATTAGAGGATAATTATGAAATTTTATAATATAAAAATTATTGATATTATTTTTACTATATTTCAACTAGTAATTATAATATTCGGCTTATATTTTATAATTAATGGATTTTTAAATAAATCCGAAGCAAATAGAAGGCAATTTGAAGAAGCTAATAGTTTAAGCCAACAGTCATATTTTCAAAATATTCAATTACTAGGGTTAAATGAAATTATTTTAGGTGTAATAATACTAATTTTAAGTTCAATACTTACTTCAATTTACTTAAATTTTTCAAGAAAATCATAAAATTTATTTATGAAAAATTTTTTTCAAGATAAATTACTAGGTAATCACTGTTATGGATGTGGTGCCTGGAATGAAAATGGATTACAAATAAAATCTTTCTGGGAAAAAAATGAGGCAATTTGCATTTTTCAACCAAAAAACCATCATGCTGCAATGCCTCCTGATGTAATGAACGGAGGTACTATCTCAACTCTTATTGACTGTCATTGTGTATGTTCTTCGATTGCAGATGCTTACCAAATAGAAAATAGAGAAATTGGTGAAGGAGAAACTATTTGGTACGCTACCGGTTCATTAAAAATTGATTTCAAAAAGCCCACACCATTGGATGGACCAATTACAATAAGAGCAAAGATTATAGAAAGAAAATTAAAAAGCACTTTATTTCATGCTAAGTTCTATTCTCATAAAGGAGACCTTACTTGTGAAGGAGAAGTTTTATCAATTCGTGTTTCTAAAAAATGGATAGATCCAAATGGTTTTTTTCATTAATATAAGGAATATTTATGAAAAATGAACTTGAAATGATTCAAACTTTATTTGAATACCAAAGTTTTGGACTGTTTCCATTTCCAATCAAACCTTTTTCTAGTGATATACATGATTCAAAAGAAGGAAGAATGAAATATCATAATGCTTCAAATGGAATTCAAATGTCAGAACAAGAGATCTATAATTGGTTTGGAGAAAAAAAGCTCGATAATTGTGGGCTTATTTTAGGAGAAAGTGGTAATTTATCTATTTTAGAATTTGATAATGAAAAAAGTTTAGATGAATTAATTAAAAAACTTTCTCAAAAAAAAGAATCGAATATCTCAGATATTATTTTTCAGAATTTTCTTGAAAATCTATTTATTTCAACTACATGTATTCATACTCCAGAAAATAAAATACAATTTTGGTTTAAGTATTCAAAAAATTTACCTACTTCCCAGTATAAAAAAGAAAGTAAATATAAGACTTACAACGGAATAAATGTTTATTCAGATGGATTCATCACTGCTCCTCCTTCATTCATTAGAAAAGATAATTATGTAGGTCAATTTGAGATTTCATTAGGAAAAGAGCCTATAAATTTTCCTGAAGAAATAAATTTTTTTATCTAAATAATTTAATATCTCTAATAGGCCAAAGTTTTAGTGCTAAATTACCTTTAATATTTTCTATTGGTACGCACCCAAAAGCTCTAGAATCATTTGATAAATTTCTATTATCACCTAAGACAAAAATACAGTCATTATCCACAATAATAGGAAAAGTATTCTTTGGTGAAGTTAAGCCTATTCCTCTTCTTTGAATTAAATCATTAACATACACAGTTTGATTTCTAATATCTACTTTATCATCAGGTAAAGCTATAACTCTTTTTATCAGTTCAATATCATTTTCTTTTTTAAAAGCTATGATTGAATTTTTTTTTGGAAGAGTAAGAATTAATTTCTTTTCCAAAATTGGTATTTTAATATAATTTAATTTTAAAATTAAAACTCGATCTCCATCATTTAAAGTTGGAGTCATTGATCTTCCATTTACTTCAAAGGAAGAAAATAAAAATGAAAATACAATAATAAATATTGAGGTGATAATAATTGTCTTTGATATTGAAAGTAATTTTTGGATCATTAATTTATTATAAAAACATTTCTTTTTATTCTATATTGTTTATGAAAAGAATTTATATTATGAATATTGAATTAAATAAATATTGAATTAAATAAATATTTGTCTTTGTATAAAAAAATATTATTAACAAGTCATGTAGCTTTAGTTGAAAATATTAGAGATGAATGCAAGATCAAATTTTATACAGTAATTATTCTATGATATAGGGTGCAAATTTAAAAAAAATTAAAATATAATCTAACATAACTAAGTTATTAGAATAGAGGGAAAAATGGTACTTTCAGATAGGGATATTAAAGCAGCTATAAAAGCTGGAATAATTGGAATAGATCCTTACTTCGAAAAAGACGTGCAACCAGCAAGTGTAGATTTACACCTTGATAAAAAATTACTCATTTTTAATAATTCTAATGCTCCTTATATAGATTTAAAAAAAGAACTTCCTGATTTAAATAGACCTGTATTAATAAAAGATGATGAACCTTTTATTCTTCATCCTGGTGAATTCGTACTAGGTTCAACATTAGAAAAAATAACAATTCCTAGTATTATGGTAGCTAGAATTGAAGGTAAAAGTTCTTTAGGAAGGTTAGGCTTATTAATTCATTCAACAGCTGGATTTGTAGATCCTGGTTTTGAAGGAAATCTTACCTTAGAGCTAGCTAATGTTTCAAGATTACCTATTACTCTTTATTATGGAATGAGAATAGGACAGATTTCATTTCAACAAATGATGTCTGAAGCTGAAAGACCTTATGGCTCTCCTGAGCTTAAAAGTAGATATCAAGGACAAGTTGACCCAACTGAAAGTAGGGTTTTTAAAGATTTTGAAAAACAAATCTCCAAAAGAAAATAAATGTATGAGAATAAATTTCAACAAAGAGCAATAGACCTTGCAAAACAATGCATAGGCAAAGTTTCACCTAGACCTGCAGTTGGTGCTGTCATTGTTTCAAATAATAAAATAATAGGAGAAGGAAAGACAAATTCTTCTCCTGGAACTCATGCAGAAATTGAAGCTATTAAAAACTCTACTGATAATTTAAATGGAGCGACTCTATACTGTACATTGGAACCACATAATTTTTTTAGTAATGATATCCCTTGTACTGAACAAATTATAAAATCAGGTATAAGTAAAGTCTCGTGCCCTACTTTTGATATAAATCCTAAAGTTAATGGCAAAGGATTTGACGATTTAAAAAATGCAGGAATAAAAATCGAAATGAATTGGAGTGATAGCAAAACTAAACAATGTGCAGAGCTTTATGAAGCTTATAATTTTAAAATATTAAATAATAGACCCTTTATATCAATAAAATTAGCAATGACACTTGATGGTAAAATTGCAACCCAAAAAAATGAATCTAAATGGATTACAAACGAAGATTCTAGGAATAGAGTTCATAAAATCCGAGGATTTTCTGATGCAATAATAACAGGTATAAATTCTGTAATAATTGACAATCCTAAACTTAATTCAAGAATTGATAAATATTTTAATGGAAATCCAAAGTATCGCGTTGTTCTTGATAATTCTGGAAAATTAAATGAAGAACATCAACTTTATTCAAATCAAAATATTGGTAAAGTCATTTGGTTTACAGGTGAAAATGTATCTAGAAAAAAACTTCCAGATCATATAACTCAAATTAAAAGTGAAAATAATATTCAAATCACTGATGTTATAAAAGAATTAAATAATTTAGGTTGTAATAGTGTATTGGTGGAAGCTGGAGGAACTTTAGTAGGTAGTTTTTTTGATGAAAAAATTGTAGACAAAGTATATGCTTTTATTGCCCCTACCATATTTGGAGGAAAAAATGCTCCAAATGCTGTACAAGGTAAAGGAATAATAAAAATTAAAGATAGAATTAATTTAGACATTTCTTCTTTAGAAAAAATCAATGAAGATATACTGATAATTGGGAGAATTAAATAAATATGTTTACAGGTATAGTAGAAGAAGTTGGGAAAATAGATTCTATCGTTAATGAAGAAATAACTATTACGTGTAAAAAAATCTTAGAAAATTCTAAAATAGGAGATTCTATATCCGTCTCAGGGATATGTCTTACAATCACAAAAATCAATATAGATAATTTAACCTTTCAAATTTCTGAAGAAACTAAAAGTAAAACAATTTTAGGTAAGAAACAAAAACTTAACTATGTAAATCTTGAGAAAGCTGCTACATTCGAAACTAGAATAGGCGGTCACTTAATAGAAGGTCATGTAGAAAATACAGCTATATGCAAAGAAATCAATAAACTCAAAGATAGTACAAATGTTATTTTTGAAGCAAATCCAGAAATAATTAGCAATATAATAGTAAAAGGATACATATGTATAGATGGAACAAGTTTAACTGTAAATAAAATAGATAAAAAATTGTTTAGTGTTTCTTTAATTCCTCATACACTTAAAGAAACAACATTTAAGGATCTAAAAGTTAAACAATTTGTTAACATAGAAACTGATGTTAATGCTAGATATATAAAAAAATATGTAGAAGAAATTTTAAAGAGAAAACAAAATGAATAATATTCAATTAAATACTAATGCGCCAACCAAAAAACAAATTGAATCTGTAGAAAAAGCAATTGAATTTTTCAAACAAGGAAAAATGGTTATTATAGTTGACGATGAAAGCAGAGAAAATGAAGGAGATATATGCCTGCCTGCAGAAGATTGTAAACCAAGTGATATAAATTTTATGGCCACTGTAGCTAGAGGATTAATATGCACTCCACTAGATGTATCAATCATAGATAACTTAGAGTTAGAGCCAATGGTAAGTAAAAATACTGAATCAATGGGGACTGCTTTTACAGTTTCTGTTGATGCTTCAGTAGATATTGAATCAGGAATTTCAGCTAAAGACAGATCTAATACTGTCACGAAGCTAAGCAATCCTAAATCAACAAAAAATGACTTTGTAAAACCTGGTCACATTTTCCCTTTGAAGTATCAAACTGGTGGAGTACTCGTAAGAGCTGGTCACACAGAAGGCTCTATTGATTTAGTTAAACTCTCTGGTAAAAATCCTGCAGCAGTAATTTGTGAAGTAATGAACGAAGATGGGACTATGGCCAGAGGAGATGACTTAATAATAATATCTAAAAAATACAATTTACCTATTGTATCAATAGAAGAAATTATCGCTTATAGAATTTCTACTGAAAACTTGGTATCAAAAGTAACTGAGGCGAAGTTACCAACCAAATTCGGTGATTTTAAAGTTATAGCGTTTAAATCATCAGTTGATCAATCTGAACCTTTAGCTCTTGTTAAGGGTGAAGTTAATGATAAATCAACTACTTTGGTAAGAGTTCATTCTGAATGCACTACAGGAGATATTTTAGGTTCTTTAAGATGTGATTGTGGAGATCAACTAGAGTTGGCATTAGAAAAAATATCTAAAGCCGAATCAGGTGTTTTGGTGTATATGAGACAAGAAGGAAGAGGAATTGGTTTGGTTAATAAAATCAAAGCATATAATTTACAGGATGAAGGTGAAGATACAGTAGATGCCAATTTGTCATTAGGGTTTCCTATGGATTTAAGAACATATGGTATAGGTGCTCAAATTTTAAGAACATTAGGTGTCAAAAAATTTGATTTATTGACTAACAATCCCAAAAAAGTAATAGGTCTTGAAGGCTTTGGTTTAGAAATAAATTCAACTATAAATTTAAGTGGTAAAAAGAGACCTGAAAATAAAAAATATTTGGAGACAAAAGTATCAAAAATGGGACATAACATTGAGTAAAGAGAGCGGAAAATTAGCTGAATTCAAATCTGATCCTCAAAAGATAAAAATTGCAATAATCAAAGCAAAGTTTAATTCTGATATCACAGATGGAATGGCTGATAAAAGCTACAATAGACTTATTGAATTAGGAGTAAAGAATATAAAAAGCTTTGAAGTTCCAGGCTCTTTTGAATTACCATATGCTTGTAAAAAACTTATAAATGATTTTGATGGAATCATAGCTTTAGGATGCTTGATAAAAGGTGAAACAGATCACTATAAATATATTGCACAATCTTCTACCTATGGCATTCAAAAAATAGCTATTGAAGCAGTAAAACCAATTATTTTTGGAATACTAACTGTAGAAAATAAACAACAAGCATTAGATAGGATAGATAGCTCTATTACATATGCAGAAAATGCTGTAGAAATGATTTGTAATTATTAAATCAAACCTACTTCTTTAGATCTAATAATTAAATCTTTAGTTTCATCATCAGTTAGTCTTCTATTAGGAAGAATTGATCTTCCGCAATCTATTCCTAAAATTTCTGTCAATAAAGCCTTTGATGCATCTGCAGCAGAGTTAAAAGATTTCATTACACTTATTTTTTTTGTAATTTCTTTCTGTTTTTTTTCTGCTAATTTTATATCTCCTGCTACCCAAGCATTATAAAGTTCATTATAAACTGCAGGAATTATAGAAAGTGGTGCATCTACAGTACCAACTGCACCTAAAGTTAAAGATGGAAGTGGTAAAAATCCATTTCCTGAAAAACAAGCTAGCCCCATTCCAATAAAAACTGGAATCATAGCTTGATTTGCAGCTGAATGTTTCAATCCTGCAACATTTGGTACTTCTGAAACTACTTTATTCATTGAAACTTGACCAGGAGCAGTTGCATTTCCAGGAACAAATTCTATTCCCGTTATTTGAGGTAAGTTATAAACAAAAAAAGGAAGGTTACCAGAAGCATCTGAAACTTCCTTATAAAAATCTATAACACTTTGTTCATCAGTAGGATATAAGAAAGGAGGTAACAAACAAATTGCATCACAGTTAGAATCTTTAGCCGCTTTTGCACCTAATATAGATAGTTCTGTTGTTATCCCTCCAACATGCATAATAGTTTTTACTCTACCTTTACAAACATCTGATGAAATTTCAGCTGTTTCTCTTCTTTGTCTTTCACTAAGTATTGGGCCTTCTCCGGTAGTTCCTGCTAACCAAAAACCTCCTGCACCATTAGCTATATCGTATTCTAATATAGCTCTCAAAGCTTCTTCTTTAATTCCTTTACCTTGATTTACAGGTGTTGGGTTAGCAGGAAAAAAACCTTTATAATCATGTATATCTTTTACTATCATATTAATTCCTCACTTATCATGTATATTTAAATAATATACATGATAAGTGAGGATTATACCTGTGACTAGTATTCCACACAATTGGAAAATAAAAAATAATAAATTATTTAGAAGTTATAACCTAGATTCTTTTCTAGATGCTATAGAATTTATAAATAAAATTTCAGTAATTGCTGAAAAGGAAGATCATCATCCAAATATTACAAATGTTTATAATAAAGTTGAAATAGTATTATTTACTCATTCTGAAAACTCCATTACTGAAAAAGACTACAATTTGGCTGATCAAATAGAGGAGATTTTTATCTCTTAGAAATATGCAGAAATGAATGAATTTTAAAATTGCAGTTATTAAATGTCTTATAGACTATAAAAATTTCCACGGAAGATCCCAAAGGGCTGAATTTTGGTGGTTTGCTTTCTTTTGTTTGATGGTACAGATTATTACACTTTTTTTAGATACAGCTGCAAGAAGAATATTATCAGATTCCTTTGTTGGAATTTTTTCATTTATAGGATTTTTAGCACTTTTGTCTCCTACACTAGCTGTATCTTCAAGACGCCTACATGACATAAACAAAACCGGGTGGTGGCAATTGATTTTATTTCCTGTATATACTATTCAAGTTTCGGAATTTTTTGCGCCTACAAGTACTCAAAATCCTAACCTCATAATTGGTTTATTTGGTTTAGTGGGATTTGTTGGTGTGATAATTTTAATAGTTTTTTGGTGTAAATCCAGTATGAAATCTGAGAATAAATACGGAGATTACACCGAAATATAATGTCTAAAATACTTCCAAAAAAATTAAATTATCTAAATAAATATTCTATTTTAGAAATAGAAGAATAAATGCAAAATTTTTCAATTAAAAAATTAGAAAGCATTGGAGAACATTTATCTAATAAATACGTTCCTGAAAGCTTCCCTGGATGTTCGGTTCTTGTATCACAAAATAATGAAGAAGTTTATTATTTTCAAACAGGTTTGATTTGAGTGATAGAGAAAAAAATATTATTGGAAGCAAAACTTTAAAGTATATGATTTCAAATCAATTAGAAAACAGAAAAGATCTTTATAAAATAGCAAAAGGACAATGGAGTAAAAGTTCATATAAAGGTATTGGCTTTAGCTTAGCAGGTTCAGTTGTTATTGACCCTATAGCAAATATGAGTACTAGATCAATTGGAGAATTTAGTTGGGGAGGAGCAGCTGAAACTTCATTTTGGGTAGATCAAAAAGAAAAAATAAGTGTAGTTTTTATGGCTCAAATGTTAGGATATCCTCATAGTCAAAATATAAGAGATGATCTAAGGACATTAGTTTATCAGGCATTAATTTAAATGAAGACTATATTAATTACAGGGGCAACATCTGGAATAGGCAAAGCATTAATTAATATACTTGCTAGTGAAAATTACAAGCTTATATTTATAGGTAGAAATAAACAAAAATGTGAAGATTTGAAAAATTTTTTACTAAAAAAATATAATATTAATACAATTTTCTATATAAGTGATTTTAATGATCTTGATTCTGTAAAAAAAGTATCAGAAAAAATTATTTCAAAAAACTATAAAATTGATGCGTTAATAAATAATGCAGGTAAAGTTTATTTTTCATATGGTAAAAGTATTAATGGTATTGAAAGATCTTTTCAAATAAATTATTTATCTCATTTTTTATTAACAAATTTATTAATAAAAAATAATTTATTTAATAAAAACTCTCAAGTTATAAATGTTTCTTCAGTTGCTCATAATCCTAATTCTTCAATAAACAGTTTAGATAAAATTAAAAACAAAAACTTAATTGGAAAAATAAATTTTGATGATATAAATTATGAAAAAAATAATTTTAAAGGTTTTTCAAGTTTATTTTATTCAAGAAGTAAAATGGCCCAAATTTTATGGACTTATTATTTATCTGATATAGAAAAAAATATATCAATTAATGCAATCCATCCTGGTTTATTAGGTAGTAATGTAATTTATGAAAATGGATTACTTGGCAAACTCATTACTCCATTATTCAAACTTTTTTTTAAAAGTACAATTGAAGGTGCAAAATCTATAAAAAATCTAATGGATTTAGTTTTTAATGAAAATTTATCAGGAAAATATTTTGATGAAAAAATCGAAAGTAAATCATACAACTATACTTATAATAAAATTCATCAAAAAAAATTATATGAAGAAAGCCAAAGTTTATTAGATAAATTTATGTAATTTTAAACTTCTTCTACTTGGTTTTGTACAAAACCAACACCCTCTAAGCTTATAAAAACATTATCTCCTTCTTTTAAAGGTACTAATTCATCATTTTTTCTAGCAATGGCAAACCCACCTGAATATTGAATTACCAAATCTGGAGGAGTATCATGAGCAACAGTTGATGCAACTATATCTACAGGAGATCTTTTGAATTCAGTTACAACTGAACCAGAACCAATTAATTCATCATTTCTATATTGGTTTATTTCCAGTTTTAATTCTAAAGGTTTATTATTTTCATCTTCATCTTCCATAGATAAAATACAAGGTCCTATTGAAGCACAACCTTTAAAAACTTTAGATGGAACTGTCCAGACATTTGCTTTAGTAGCTAAGTCTCCAGCTACTTCATTTCCAGTTGAAATACCCACAAATTTACCTTTATAAATTATAAAAATTATTTCACCTTCAGCAATAGTTCTTACAGTATCAGTTCTAATTCCTACCTTTTCAAAAGGTCCCACTAATCTATGGTTTGTACCTTTATACAATGTAGTAGATATTTCAGGTGTGTTATAGGATGTTTTTACTTCATCTGTAGCTTTATCCAGATTCTCATCACTTATAATCATATTGCCAAATCCTCCTGCCCACATTTCTTGTGGTTCAATTGGTCTAATAATTATTGCAGGACCATTTTTATTAATAGATGATTCTATTAATTCTGATAATTTAAATTTTGATCCTTCCGTTTTTCTTAAAAGATTTTTTGTAATATCATCAACTTTTAGATTTGTAATGTCACTTGCATCTAAAAGATTTTTATAGTCAGTTATTGATTCATTAATACTAGTCAAAGAGGTTAATTCATTTTCACTAGTTTCTACACAAAGATGTATTTTGCCAAATTGTTCAGAAATTCTATAGTATTTCATTAATTTCCTTATTTGTATTTATTATTTGTCATTATAAATATATAACAAAAATAATTAGTAAAGTTAATATTTATATGAGAAAATAAACTTATGAATAAATTAGAAGATAATTTAGAAAAAAATTTAGAAAAAATAAATTCACCATCAAAAAAAAATTATATTTTTTCATTTTTAATATCTATTTTTATTACAATAATTATACATAATGTGTGCTCTATAACATTAGGAAATTTAATAAATTGGATATTTTCTTCTGAAATAATTTATTCAATCTTTTTTTCACCATTAATCAAATGCTTATCATTAATTATAAGTTTTAGATTGGCATACTCAAGATTTAATAATTTAAACATAAAAAGAATTATTTTTTGGTTATGGATGATAGCTATAATTCATACTAATTATATTAATTTGAGAATAAATTACACACAAGAGGCTATAAGCTATAATGATTTTCAATTAATAAGTAGAATATTTTTAGAAATATTAGGATATGTTTTTGCCATTAACTATTTAAGTAAATTTTTTGATAAAAAAAATGATAATTAAACAATTAAAAAAAAGAATTAAAGAACATCCTATTTCAAGTATATTATTTCTAATTTTATTTCTAATTATAATTACGTTAGCAGTGCCTTACTTAAAAAGTGATGACAAAAATATAGCAAATGATAAATTATTAAATAATATTACTCATCCTCAAAATATCCCTCTTTCTTTTATTGAACTAACTGAAGAGTTTTCATTTGATCAGTTATCTAATTTTAAAACTTTAACTGATAATTTTTCTATAGAGCAAATAATTGAACTAGAGAAAAAAATAGTAAAAGATAACTTTAAAAAAATAAGTTTTGAAGAAGAAGAAGAGTCTGATGAATCAACTGAATTTTTGACCGGCTCTATTAGTGTAGTAAAAAAACAATACGAAGAATTAAATTTTGATTATGAAGGTTTACTTTTAAAATACGAAGATCTACTTTTAAAACACGAAGAGGTAAATGATGAAAAAAAAACAACTGATATTGATAATGCAAAAAATAAATCTAATTTAATTTCTTTAGCATTAAATAATCAAACTATTAAAAATAAAGTGTTAGATCTAGAAAATGAAATTATTGAAATAAATAAAAAAGCTGAAGAAAAAACACAAGATAATAATATAGAACATAATGCAGATGTTTTGGAATTAAATTATGATATTGATGGTTTAAAAGAAAATATAGATAAATTAATGCTTGATTTAGAAAGCACTAGAAATTCATATAGTTCGGGAAATCAAAATTTATCCACTTCTGTAAGAACAGGGCAGTCAGCAAATTATAAATTTAACTGGTTAGAATTAGAAAAGAAAAAAGAAATTGATTCTAGATATTTAAGAATAGATTTAAATAATATTACTGAAGTTCACCCTTACAGCTTTAAACTGATGAACTATCTTCCTACCGGAAGTATGATTCCATTATTGAACGAAAAAACTATAGGATTAGTACATAAAACAGATATAGATCAAGAATTTTTTATAGGAGATATAATAAGTTACATTCCTCCAGGATATAACAGCTCCATTGGAGATATGGAAGGATGCGATTTTTCACTAGAATTTGTAGCTTCAACCAACTATAACCATGTTTCACATCGAATAATAGACAAAGTATGGAACGAAGAACTAGAAGAATGGAAATACGTCCCAAAAGGAGATCATAATAATATCCATGATGGCTGTTATATAACTAGTGAAGACATCAAATATAAGCTTGAAGTTTTAATAAAATTAAATGATTAGATTTTTTTAATTTGCTAGTCAAATACTATAGGGATTAATATTATAATGTAAAATAGTGATTTATGGAAAATCCTATTTGAATTTTGCCCATTAGTCTAGCGGTAGGACATCAGACTCTGAATCTGATAGCCCAGGTTCGAATCCTGGATGGGCAGCCAATAGATGCCCCGTTGGTGTAGTGGCCTAACACGCCGCCCTCTCAAGGCGGAGATCACCGGTTCAAATCCGGTACGGGGTACCAACAATTTCAGTTCAAAAACTTATCAAAAATAAAAAAACTTCATATAATTTATCTATTTATTTAGAAGTTAGATTATTTTCTAATATATCAACAACTAATATATGATCTGGAGGAGTCAGTATTTTCTCAACAAATTCTACATATAAGTCATGAGAAAGCGGCAATTTATCTTTCAAATCTTGTTTGTTAGTTACTCTAAACTCATCATGAGGTATATTCCATATATATCCAAAATCCCATTCAGTTATTATCACCCAAAAAAAGAATTCCTGCGTAGTAACGTTATAGTAATCTTCTAAACCTCTATTCTTAAGATCTGAGTAGCTTTCTTCGTCGAATAAATTTTTATCAACTGCTTCTTGATAAGCTTTTCTTAGCGCAGAATTTGGGGATTCATAATCCCATTCTTCTGACATTAATCTGAATCCCACATTAGTAATTGTGTGAAGTGCATGTTCAAGTATTTCTCCTAATTGTTGATTATTTGATTCTCCAATATCCCAAATATAATCAGTATGATTGTCTTCATAATTTTTTCCTGGGCAACAAGCAATTTTTGGATTACTAGAATCTAAATTATATGTTTCTGGGCCAATATAACCCACTCTTTGAAAGACATGTTCGTTTTTCAAAGTTTTAAAAAAATCATTTTGAAGTTCTTCATCTATTAAATCATTTTTACTAAACATTAATTTATAGATAGCAGCAACTTTTAAAAGGAATTTATCATCTACATCTGGTAAGGCAAAAATCCTAAGTGTTTCAATATCAGTATATTGTGTGAAATCCTGGTACGAGGTATCTTCAATCACACTTAGAGATTCCTCTGAAATACCTTTCAGTAAAAGTTCAAAAGAATAGGAAGCAATAGAACTTGTCCCCTGTTGAATTCTGATAGTATAATCACCTGAGGCTAAATTTACTTTTACTCGGGATTTTTGATCTATATTTTTATCATAATATAGAATATTACTTTCAATTTTATTATGTTCACTTCCAGGTCCAAAATGTCCATAGGCAATCATATTTGTTATATCATCTTGTGCAGTATATTGATTATTCTTTTGGATTGCAAAAAATGCAATTTGATCTTCTCCTGTAAAAGATTGAAGTATTATTGAATCAATCATAAAATTTTTAGGTATATTAAAGTTCATATAATCTCTATCAATACCACCAAAATCATTAGATATAATAATTTTATTAGATTCAAATTTTAAAATAGTAGGTTCTAATGGATTATTTGAATAGTCCAATGATGAAGGTGTTTTAACTTCAGGAAGTTTTGGTATTTTAGTAGGAGTTGGTTTTGGTATTTTAGTAGGAGTTGGTTTTGGTATTTTAGTAGGAGTTGGTTTTGGTATTTTAGTAGGAGTTGGTTTTGGTATTTTAGTAGGAGTTGGTTGTTTCGCAAAAGTTTTGTCAGGATCTGAATTAATACATGCCATTTTTGTACAAGCAAGATTTCCATTTATGCATCGACATTTATTACAAAAATTATTACCAGTATCATTACCAGCCCATCCTTCATTAACTTTTTCTCCTTCATCTAGAGTACATGAAACTTCTTCATTTATTTTATGATCTGAGTTTTCAATTTTTATAGAATCTGATTCTAATAAGTTTTGTGAGTCAATACTAGTTTTTTCATCAATGCTTGAACACGATAAAAAAATAATCATTAAAAATAAAAAAAAATACTTCATAAATTAATTTTACATCAGAAAAATTATAAAAATTTATAAATTTTTATATGTCAGATAAATAGTTATAATACTCGCAAAAAAGTGTAAAAATTAAAAATAATATATAGAATAAAATTACATCAAAATTTAGGAGAAACGTATGCGTGGAATAGCTTTTAAAGGTAACAGTATAGCCCAAACTATTGATTATCCTGATATTTCTCCCAGTTCAGAACAAGTTCTTATTAAATTAAAGTCTTCAGGATTATGTGGTTCAGATTTTATGAGATATAAAGCAAATGTACCAAATGAACATAATGGAGAATTAAGGAGACCAGGGCATGAACCTTGCGGTGAAATAGTAGAGGTTGGTAAAGATGTATCAGGATTAAAAGTAGGAGATAGAATTATCCAACATCACTATGAAGGATGTAGACAGTGTAATTATTGCCTAACAGGTTGGCAACAGCTATGTGAAGTAACTGATAAACAAGAATATTATGGTGGAACTATGCATGGAGGTCATGGGGATTATATGGTTGCTCATCAATCTACTTGTGTTATTTTACCTGATGAGCTTTCCTTTGAAACAGGAGCCTATCTTGCTTGTGGTGCTAGTACCGCGTTTCAAGCATTAAAAAAATTGCAGATTTCAGGATTAGAAACTTTAGCTATATTTGGTCAAGGTCCTGTTGGTCTAGCCGCTACGATGTTTGGAATAGAAATGGGGGCAAGAATTATTGCAGTTGATATTTCAGAAGAAAGATTAAAAATGGCAAAAGATTCTGGAGCATGGCAAACAGTTAATGCAAGTAATGGAGACTCAGTAGCTCAGATAAAAGAACTAACAAATGGTCTCGGAGCACACTCTACTTTAGAAGCAGCAGGTTTAGCCACTACAAGAGTTGATGCAGTCGAATCAACAAGAGTTTTCGGTAAAACTTGTCTTGTAGGAGAAGGAGGAGAAGTAACTTTTAAGCCTACTCCTCATATTATTCATAGACATCTTACTATGTTAGGATCATGGACATTTTCAACATTTGGTTTAGCAGAAGCAGCACAGTTTACTTCTGAGAGAAAGATCCCTTTAGAATCGGTCATTACTTCAAGATCTAATATAGAAGAAGCTCCTGCAGCCTACGAAAAGTTTTCAAAAGGAGCTCCTGGTAAATTTGTTATTAACTGGGATTAGATTGCTCTAATTTTAATAAATATTTTTTTATTTCAAGTCCTCCTCCATAACCAGCTAGGTCACCAGAGTTAGCAATTATTCTATGACATGGAACAATTATAGAAATAGGGTTTTTATTATTAGCATTACCTACTGCTCTATAAGATTTAGGATTATTGATTTTTTCTGCGATATGTTTATAGCTTGAAGTAGTTCCATAATTTATTTTTCTTAATTGGTTCCATACTTTTTTTTGAAAATCAGTTCCATACATAAAATCTAAAGGAATATCAAAAATTTTTCTATCTCCTTTAAAGTACTCTGAAAGTTGTTTTTGGGTTTTTTCTAAAATATTGTTAGATTTTTTTAATAATGTATTTTTTAAAAAATTATTATGTTTAAGGTGAAATTTTAATAAAAGAAGTTTTTGATCATTAGCTACTAGATATAAAAACCCCACAGGTGAGTCATAAATGACTGTATATAAATTCATAATTAATAATCTTTCTAAGCCATAAAATCAAAATAACTTAAATAAAATTTATAAATAAACTGCTTCTTTAATTTGATTTGATAATGTTTTTACTATTTCAGGATGGGCATGACCCAAAATAAGAGTTGTAGCATTCAACATAAAATCTAAATAATTATTACCATCTATGTCATACTATGTCATAAATATTAAGACCACTAGCATTTTTTACAAAAAAAGGATAAGGATCCATCCATTGTGTAGTTCTTGTATTTCCCCCAGGCATAACATTTTGGGAAGCTTGGTGTTTTATATAAGAATTCTTAGTTTTATTAATATATTTTTCATTCTCTAAATCAAGTAGATTTTTTAATTTCTCATTCATATCTAACTCTAAAATATTATGTTAATTTGAAAATATTATATGATAAATAAAAAAAATTGAATTAATATAAACTTTATGTTTATAAGATTTATAAATATTTATTTTAAAAGTGCAAAAAATATAATTGGAGGTAAAATATGCCATATGGTGGTAATGACTGGCTAGAAATAACAAAAGAAGAAATCATTGAACCTGGACTTCCTATATGTGACCCTCATCATCATTATTGGGATCTAAGATTAGAAAGAACTCCATATGGAAGGTATTTATTGCATGAATTACTTGAAGATATAAATGGTCATAATATAACTTCTACTGTTTTTATTGAAGCTAGAGCAATGTATAGCGCTGATTTAGAAAAAAATTATAAACCTGTTGGAGAAGTAGAATTTGTAGAAGGTTTATCTGCAGCAAGTGCTAGCGGAATATATGGCAAAAGTAGAGCTTCTGCTTCAATCATTGGGCATGCAAATTTAAATTTAGGAAATAAGGTTGAGCCAATATTAGAATCATTAATAGAAGCTAGTCCTAAAAGATTCAAAGGTATAAGACATATTGTAGCGTGGGATAATGATAATGAAGTAGATTCAATTCCTGTTTATAACTTACAAGAACAAATGAATACTAAAAATTTTATAGATGGTGCAAAAGTGCTAAGTAAAATGGGGTTATCATTTGATTCTTGGATGTATTTTCATCAATTACCTCAATTATTAAACCTCGCAAAAGAAGTGCCTGATCTTCCAATTGTTATCGATCATATTGGAGGAATTCTATTAGTAGGAGAATACGCTAATAGAAAAGAAGAAGTATTAAAAATTTGGGAAAAAAATATTTCAGATCTTTCAGAATGTCCTAATGTTGAAATTAAACTTGGAGGGCTTGGAATGCCAATAACTGGGCATGATTGGCACTTAAGAAAAAACCCTATAGGATCAGAAGAATTAGCTAATCAAATGAAATATTTTCTAGATTATTGCATAGAAAAATTTGGACCCAAAAGAGGAATGTTCGAATCTAACTTTCCGGTTGATAAAGTTTCATTTAGTTATAATGTCCTCTATAACGCATTCAAAAAATATTCAAAAAACTACTCAAAATCTGAAAGAGCAGTAATGTTTCATGACAATGCAATTAGATTCTATAAAGTTAAAGAAGTATAGAAAAGGAATAGATATGGAATACAATAAAATTCATGAAAAAATAAAAGCAAACAAAGCTGCAGTAGGCTTAAATCTAGCACTAAATTCTCCTCATTTAATTGAATTTTTTGGATCTCTAGGGTTTGATTGGGTATTTATTGACTGTGAACATGGTTCTATGACTGATTCTGAAGCAGAAAACATGATAAGAGCTGCTGAGTTATATGGCATGGCGTCTGTTGTTAGAGTTCCTGGAAATGAACCTCATATTATTCTGAAAATGCTTGATGCTGGAGCAAAAGGTATTGTAGTACCACATGTTGATACAGTTGAAGATGCTATAAAAGCTAGAGATGCTGCTAAATATCCTCCTTTAGGTAAAAGAGGTTCTAATTATGGAACAGGAAGAAATAACAATTATGGTTCATTAATTAAAGAAACAAAAGATTATTATGATTTTGCAAATAAAAATACTATTCTTTTTGCACTAATTGAATCAAAAGAATCAGTAGAAAATATTGATGAAATACTAGATGTGGAGGGAATAGATGCAACATGGCTTGGTCCTTCAGATATGGCTCTTTCCATGGGCCTTACAGATAAAAATCATGTTAAAAAACATTTAGATTTAGTTGTAAAAAAAACAATTAAAAGAAAAAAAATAGCAGCTGCAACTCATTCTGGACCAGACCAATTTGATGAATATAAGCATTTTTTTAATTTAGGCGCTAGGGTTTTATCCATTACTTCTCTTTCATTACTAAAAGAATCCGCTTTAGATTGGCAGCAAAAAATCAGACAATTAAAATAATTCTTAAAAAATATTATCAAATCAAAAGGAAACTTTTTATTCATTAAATCTTCAGTCAATATATATGACTTTAAAGAAGCTTAAAATAAATAAAGTATAATTTTTTATAGTATTTAATTAAAAAAAACATATCATGATTATGGTTAAAAACTTCTAAATTAATAAAATGAGCAATAAAGAAATTATTCAGGTAGAAAATTTAATAAAAAAATATGAAAAATTTACGGCTGTAAATTCTATTAGTTTTAATGTAAATGAAGGAGAAATATTTGGTTTATTAGGACCAAATGGTGCAGGAAAAACTACTACAGTCGAAATACTAGAAGGATTGAGAAAACCTACTTCAGGAATAGCAAGAATTAATGGTTTAGATGTTAATAAGCAAACGAATGAAGTAAAAAAAATAATTGGTGTTCAACTTCAAGAATGTGCTTTTTTTGATAAATTAAGCCTTTACGAGATTATTGAAATGTTTTCTATTCTTTATTCTACAAAAATAGATGTAGATTCTATTTTAGCTAAAGTGGGTTTGTTAGAAAAAAAGAAATCTTATTATAAACCTCTTTCAGGAGGACAAAAACAAAGATTATCTATTGCAGTAGGATTAGTTAATAACCCAAAAGTATTGTTTCTTGATGAACCTACTACAGGATTAGACCCTCAAGCAAGAAGAAATATGTGGGAATTAATAAGTAAAATTAAAGAAGATGGTAAAACTATAATTCTTACAACCCATTATATGGAAGAAGCAGAAATATTATGCGATAGAGTAGCTATTATAGATTTAGGTGAAATTGTAACTATTGACTCTCCTAAAAACTTAATAAATCAATTAATAGATTCAGGTTTTACTGGAGAAAAAAATATTAGAGAAGCTACATTAGAAGATGTTTTTTTAAATTTAACAGGAAAGAACTTAAGAGAACTTTCATGAAAATATATTTAATAATAGCAAAAGCAACAATTAAGATGTATTTTAGAAGAAGCCAATCATTATTTTGGGCTTTATTTTTTCCTATAGTAATGATGGTAGGATTAGGGTTTTCAGGTTTTGGAGAACATAAAGAACCCAAATTAGGTATTGTTGACAGGTCAAATAATTCTGTATCTATAAAATTTCTTGAAGAATTAAACAAAAAAGATTATTTAGAAATTAAAAACATAGATTTTAAAGATATAGAAAAAAATCTTATAGAACAGAAGTTGGATTCTGTTTTAGTAATACCAGAAAATTTTGGAGAAGATAATCTAAAGTTAAAGATTGTTTATCAAGATTCTAAGGAAAATTTAGGACAAGCGTTTAAAGATTTTTCATCAGTTGTGTTAAGAGAATTACATCAAAACAATTCAGAGAATAAGTTTAATATTGAGTTAGAAAAAAAAGTATTTTCTAATGAAAATCAAGGTTATAAAGGTTTCTTAGTGCCAGGAATTGTAGCTTTATCTATTATGCAAAGTGGAATTTTAGGAGTTGTTTTTACTTTAATTAGCTTTAAAACTCAAGGAATTCTTAGAAGATTGCAAGCTACTCCTATATCTTCTAGACATTTCCTTATAGGTCAACTAATGAGTAGACTTTTGATAATTTTGATACAAACATTTGTGCTTTTTTTTATTGGAATTCTACTTTTAAATATAGACATAGCCCTTGGAAATATATTTGCTTGGATCAATATTATTATTTTTTCTATATTAGGATCGATTTTATTTTTACTTATAGGTCTGACTATTTCAGGAGCTTCTCCTAATGAAGATTATGCTGCACCTATAGCAAATTTAGTTACTTTCCCCATGATGGTCTTATCAGGTGTCTTTTTTGATGCATCAGTATTACCAGGTTGGTTGAATAGTATTACTAGCTATTTACCTCTTACTCCATTGGTAACTTCATTAAGAGAATCAGCGCTTTATGGTACTAATACAATTGAACTTCTACCTGAATTATTAATAATGTGTATTTGGATTTTATTAGCATTCTTCATAGGAGTGAAAACATTTAAATGGGAATAAAATTACTGTTCTAAAAAAAATCTTTTAGGGTTTTCTATCATTATTTTTGAAATACTTTTTTTATTAACTCCTAAAGATAATAATTTAGGAATAAATTTTTTATTTATAAAAAGAAAACCATCAGGGTTTTGATATTGTCTTTCCTGTTCGCTCAAACTACTTATATGAGATTCAAAGTTCCAATCATGACTTAACATTATTCTATCTTCTAGTCCTTTAAAAATTAATTGGTATGTTACTTCTAATCTTTTATTCCAATCCGGATCTTTTCCTGGTAGTCTATCTAACCCTAACCAAGCTCCTTGTTGAATAATATTTTCTAAATAATCTATATCAGTAGAATCATTACTGTGCCCTATATAAACTTTATTTAAATCTAGCCCCTCATTTTTGAATATTTTTAATTGTTCATTTCCAATTTGACCTTTAGCATATGAATGTGTTGATATAGGAACACCAGTTTCTTTTGAAGCTATAGAAGCTGATCTAAGAATGGTATCCCCTTCTTTTGATATTCCTTCAACATCATTTGCTACTTTTATTATTCCAGCTTTTATATTTGTAGAATCTATACCTTCAATTATTTCATCAATATATAATTCAGAAATTTCTTTAGTCGATTTATACCAAAAAGATCTTGGGATATCTCTCCATGTTCCAGTAGCACAAATTATATTAACATTAGAAGCTTCTGAGACTTTTTGAAGTAAATCTACATCTCTACCTAAATCCATTGTTGTGACATCAATTATTGAGTCAATTCCTTCTTTTTTTAATTTCTTAAACTCTTTTATCGCTGAATCAATTAATTTATCTTTATTTATCAATTTTGGATATGAATGGATTATTCCAGCAGAAGCAGTTAAAACATGTTCATGAGAAAGTGTATAACCTAAGCTATCTATGTCAATTTTTCCTAAAACAGAATTAATTTTGTTCATATAATTAATTCAAATCTTTAAGCATTTTTGCTATTGTAGTAGTAGGAATATATTCGATAACAGTTAAAATTATTTTCATTTTTACCTTTAAAAATATTGTATTTTTTGAGTATATAAATCAGATAACAAAAGTCAACTAAGTATTTATTTCATGACTATTATATTTTTTATTGATACCTTTAAATAATAAATATAAAGGTAAAAATGACTGATAGAAAACAAATTGCTTTAATTACAGGTTCTTCTAGGGGTATAGGAAAAGCTATAGCTGTTAATTTTGCTCAAAACAAAATTGATGTTGTTTTGACAGGAAGAAACGAACACAAATTAATAGAGATTAATGATCAATTACAAAAATATGGAGTAAATTCATTTTATATATCTGCAGACCTTTCAGAGGATAAAGGAATAGAAAAGATAATTAATTATCTAAAAAATTCTAATATAGATATTAATATACTGGTCAATAATGCAGCTATCATACATGAAAAGATAGATTTGATTGACTTTGATATGGAAAAATGGGTAGAAGTTATCAACGTAAATCTTGTTAATACAGTCAAATTAACAAAATTAATTTTGCCGTTTATGATTAAAAATGAATATGGAAAAATTATTAATATTTCTTCTATAGGAGGTAGAAAAGGTGCAGCTGGAAGAACTGCATATAGGATAACTAAAGCAGGCTTAATTAGTTTTACAGAATCTCTAGCTGGTGAAATAAAAAAATATAATATAGATGTAAATTGTGTATGCCCAGGCCAAGTGATAACTGAAGGTTATATAGAAGCTTTTGGTAAAGAATCTATAAAAAATAAGAACATGATAAAACCTTCAGAAATTGCAGATGTATGCAGATTTCTTGTAAGCTCAGAATCTTCATCAATTACAGGATCAATTATTGACGCTTTTGGTTCTTCAAATCCTTTATTTAATTAAAAAAACTTAATTCTTTATTGACCAAGTTTCATATTCATTTTCTGTTTCTTTTGACCATGCTTTTCTTGGATAAAAATTTCTTAATTCACCGCCTTCGGCAAGTTTTTTTCTAGCAAATAGTTCCCATTCAGCATGACCAGTAGCAATTTCAGCTAATTTTTCAGCAAGAGTAATTGGTACAACAACTGCTCCGTCATCGTCAGCTAAAATTATATCTCCAGGGTTAACTAAAACTCCTCCGCATGAAATAGGTATATTCACAGCGTTTGGGAAAATTGATACTTGAGTATGGTAATTTGGGGTGACACCTTTCAGCCACATTCCTAATGCTAGATCTTTAGCATGAGTAAAATCTCTTATTGCCCCATCTACTATAATCCCTTCTCCTCCCTTGCCTTGAAAGTAAGTTAACATCATTTCACCAAAAACTCCACTTCGAAGATCTCCTCTTGCATCAACAACAACAATATCACCTTTTTCAGCAATGTATAAAGCATGTCTATGAAGCTGGACTTCTGGATCCTTTTCCTGATCATCCGAATATACATCTTCTCTCATAGGTAAAAATTGTAATGTAATTGCTGGACCAGCAATAGTTTTGCCTGGAGAATATGAAACAGGCCCTTGTATAAAAGGATCTTTAATTCCTAATTTATTTAATTCGCCTGAAGCTGTAGCTGTCCCTATCTTTTTTAATTTTTTTATTATTTCATTTGTAGGTCTATCAATATTATTAATTTTCATTAAAGTTCCTTTTTATTATTTGAAAGAAATTCATATAAGATTAACATTAACAATTAATAATATAAATTCCATAATGAAACAGAAAAAAAACATACTAATTTCTTCATCGAACACCGAAATAGGAAAATTTCTATCCAAGTGCCTCAAGAACCACAATCTTAAATATATAGAAGAAAGCAAATTAGATTATACGGACCCTAAAGAACTTAATGAAATTTTTAAAAATATAGATATATATTTTCACCTAGGCTATCAAGGAACTAATTTGAACAAAGAAAAAGACTTGATCGATTTCCATACTAGAAAAACTTACGATATATTGTTTGCTGCAGGAGAAGAAAACATAAAAAGAGTATTTTCAATTTCTACCTTAGATTTATACTTAGAAATAGAATCTAACTTAACAGTTACAGAAAATTGGGAGATTAAATATCCTGTTGATAATATAAATATTTTGTGCGCTAATTTATCTGAAAATGTATGTAAAGAATTTGCTAGAGACGAAGTCTTCGAAGTTATTAATTTGAGACTCGGAGATCTTATCAATTCAAGTAATTCTAAGCTGTCAGAAAATAAATTAAGCTCATGCCTTGAAAGATTAATTCAATTAGATTTTTATTCTGAGGAATCAAAACAATCTAAAGGTCCTTTCTACTCTGCAAGAAAAAAAGGTCCAAACTGGATTAATTATCATATTCAAGATTCATTTAATGGCCAAAGATTCTTAACAAACAAAATTGATGGATTGATAGGAGATTCTCTATGAAAATATTAATTTTAGGTGGTACAGGGATGCTTGGACCTTGGGTTATAAAATCTTTGAAAAATAAACATGAAATTTTATTAACAGATATAAAAGAACCTCCGAAAGACTATAAAGGTTTATTTCAAAAGTTAAGTGTTGAAGATGTAGATGGAGTAGCTAAAGCCGCAAAAGGTAAAGATTGTATTATTAACCTTTCTGTGTTGAGACATGATCGAAAGCTTGCATTTGATGTGTCAACTATTGGAAATTATGCAATGATGAACGCTGCAAAAATAAATAATATAAAAAGAGTAATTAATACTGGTCCTCATTTTCAATTAGTAGGGCCTTCTTATGAAGAATGGGATAACAACCTAAATCCTGACATGCCTGCCAAACCAGGCACAAGACTATACGCTATAAGCAAATTTCTAGGTCAAGAAATTTGTAAAAGATATGCTAACTTCTATGATATAAAAGTTATTACCTTACTATACCTAAATATGAGACATCATTATGATTTAACAACACCTGATTTTCAGCCTGCAAAACTACATCAAGACATGACTCCATTTACCACATCATGGATAGATTGCGGGGAAGCTGTTAAATGTGCTGTCGATTTAGATTTAGGTAAGTTAGAAACTAATATTGAAACATTTTTTATATCTCCTAAAATTCCTCATGGTAAGTTCAACAGTGATAAAACATACAAAGTATTAGGATGGCATCCGAGGTATTCATTAGAGACTTTGTGGACTAAAGATCTAGAAAAATCTTATGAGCACAAAGAAGATTCTTACTAAAAAGAAAAAAACAAAAGGTACGAATGAACGAATTTAAAAAAGCAATAATTTCTGGTCTTGATGAATATTTACAAGCACTTTACAAAGCAATTGACGGATTATCAAATAATGAATTAAAATGGCAACCATCACTTGAATCCAATAATATTATTTATTTGATTTGGCACATGGCGAGAGTTGAAGACAATTGGATCAATCAAGTGATTGGAGCTAATCAGAATGTATGGAAAAAAAACGGTTGGGATAAAAAATTCCCCTTTGATGAAGATGATTATGGAAAAGGATATAAGAACCAAGATTTAGCTAATTTGCCTAATATGGATAAAGACCTGCTAATGAAATTTTATGAAGAGCAAAGATCAGAAAGCTTAAATGTTATTGATAAATTAAAAAATGAAGATTTAAACAAAGATTATAAGAGACTCACAGGAGAACTAAAAAAAGGTTATTGGATTCTTGGTCATGTATTGGTAGAAGAATCTCAACATTTAGGTCAAATTGCTTATATAAGAGGAATGATTAAAGGTTTAAATAAGTAGATTAATCTTTAGTTCTAAAAACTTTATATCCAAAATAAGTATCAAAGATAAGTAAAAAAATAGCTTGGCAAAATACTCCAAAACCATGCCCAATTGCTTTTTCGCCATTATAAAAAATTTCAAATATTAGCAGGAAAGCTATAGATATATAAATCAAATCTAAGAATGAATTAAAAAAAAGTATTCTATATAATTTTTTTCTTTTCGTAAATTTATCCCTAATAATAGGTATTAATCCTAATATAAAATCAATAAATCCCCAAAGTAAAAATTGAAATGCAATAGCTTTTAAAAAATCGTTTTTAAAAAAAATCAAAGTTGTTCCTAAAACTATAGATGATAATCCCCATCCCATAAGTAAAATAGAAATTTGTCTATTCAAATAAATTATATTGAGGGTATTTTTTGACATAAAAAAATTATATTATTCACTCATTATATCTACTATATTGAAAATATTTTGAAAAAAAATTGGCCAAATGTTTATAAAGAACTGGGAATCAAACCTGTAATAAATGCAAGAAGTTGGGTAACTATTTATGGCGGTAGCATAATGAAGCCAGAGGTTATCAGGTCAATTCAAGAAGCCAGCTCTGTGTTTGTTGATCTAGAGGAATTACATAAAGTTGCAGGAGAATTCGTATCTAAAGTGTGTGGGTCTGAAATGTCTATTGTAACAAGTGGATGCGCTTCTTCTATTGTATTAATGGCTGCTGCTTGTATTACAGGAAAGGACAAAGATAAGATTGCAAAATTACCAAATACTGAAGGAATGAAAAATGAAATATTAATTCACAAAGGCCAAAGAAATAATTATGATAAGGCTTTTGAAACACCTGGTGGCAAATTAGTTGAATACGACAATGAATCATTAGAAAAGAAGATTAACAAAAAAACATGCGCAATAGCTTATATTATTGCACCATTTTTTGATGAGGGAATTGGCTTACAGCAGACAATAGAAATTGCTCACAAAAATAATCTTCCAGTAATTTTAGATGCTGCTGCTGAGTTACCTCCAAGAGAAAATTTAACTAAATTTATATCGATGGGGGTTGATGCAGTAGGATTTAGTGGTGGTAAAGGAATTGGAGGCCCTCAATCAACAGGAATTCTTGCAGGAAAACGTGAATTATTAGAAGCTGCTCAATTACATAGTTTTCAAAATTTACATACAACTAAGGCAGCGATTGGAAGACCTATGAAAGTAACTAAAGAAAACATTATAGGATTTATCACTGCTTTAAAGCTATTTATGGAAGATGATGAAATTCTTGAAAAGAACCTTTGGCATAAAAAAGCACTACTTATAAAGGATAAAATTAAGCCAAAAGACGGCCTCAAAATTTATATCGATGACAAATATCCAAATAGGCAAGGACCAACAGTTGTATTAACTTTTGAATCAAATTACGAAGGTCCAAAATCAGATAAAATCATTGAAGAGTTGTCCAAAAGTGATCCTAAGATATTCGTAGGGGGAGGCTTAAATGATGGACATGCATACATAGATGAAGTTTACATAGTCGTTCACAGCCTTGAAGAAGTTGATGTTAATATTATTACAAACAAATTAAATGAAATTATTCAAAGTGATTAAAAGCTTCATATAATTTTTTTGAATTACTTAAAACTCCTTGATATTTATTAATAACTTTTCCTTCATTTATAAGAAGAAAGGTTGGAGTAACACTTATTTGATAGTCATTTACAAGGCTGGAGTATCTTTCATCAGAAATATTTAATTTAATAAAATTAAATTCATCAGAATAATTAGTATTAAATTCTTTAACAGCATTTTCGCTAAGTATACATCCTAAGCAATTAGGAGAAAAAAATTCAACAACTAATTTCCCTTCACTTTCAAAAATACTCTCTATATTTGATTGTTCTAAGGATGTAGATTCTTGTGGAGATAATAAAATTTTAATTAAGAGGAAAAATACAATTAAGAAAAAAAATATACTAAAAACTATTATCTTATTTTTTGTTATATAAAAATAAGATAATAATGATATTAAAACAGGAAAAATAAAAATCAAAATGTATAAAGAATTATGATTAACCCAAGTAAACATACTCTTTACTTACTCCATTTTTGATCCAACAAATTTAGATATAGCTCTAGCTGTTGGATCAGTGTGGACATTAATTATTGAAGGAAGACCTGAATCAATTGCTCTCTCAATTGCAGGCTTTATTTGGTCTGGTTTATTAACCATTTCTCCATATCCTCCCAAAGATTCTGCTACTAGATCAAATCTTGTAAAGCCTAATTCTCTTCCTGGTTTTCTTATACCTTCTACTCTTGCAGTCCAACCTTCATTATTGGAAACTAATATAATTATTGGTAATTTATGCCTTACAGCTGTGTCAAAATCTTGAATGTTCATACCTAAAGATCCATCCCCATGTAAAGAAAAAACTTGACTTTTAGGTTTGGCAATTTTTGCACCAATTGCATAAGGTAATCCTACTCCCATACATCCAGTTGGTCCAGAATTTATAGAATGTCCGGGAAAATATGAAGGAATACTTTGTCTTCCATAGTGTAATATCTCGTTTCCATCAATTGTAACTATTGATGATCTATCCATTATTTCTCTTAGTTCTTTACACAATCTAAGTGGGTGAATAGGAATTTGGTTAGATTCTTCTAAAGGCTTAACTTTTTCTAGTCTTTCATTTTCTAAATTAGATAAATTAGTTCGCCATTTTTCCCATTTTGAAGATTTTAAGTTTTGTTTTATAAATTCTTTATTAAGTTGATTAATGACAGATTTACAATCACCAACTATTCCTATACTTACATTTCTATTATGTGCAATTTCTTCTTCATAAATATCAACTTGTATAATCTTAGCATTAGGATTTATTCTGTTTCCATAAGTCATAATCCAATTAAATCTTGTACCTAAAACTAATACAAAATCTGTTTCTCTAAAAGCACTAGATCTAGCTGCAGGATATGAATATTCATGATCATCAGATACTACGCCTCTAGACATTGGAGTCGTATAAAAAGGTATTCCAGAATTGTCGATAAATTCTTTTAATTCATTTGAAGAGTCAGACCAAAAAGCTCCTCCTCCAGCAAAAATTATTGGAGAATTAGCATTTTTTAGTAATTCTATTGTCTTTTTTATCAAGTCTTCATCTCCATATGGAGCAGAAGTTTCATTGGATCTAGTTGCAACAGAAGTATCTTTTTCATTAATTTTTTCATACAAAACGTCTTCATTGCAATCTATATAAACAGGACCTGGTCTGCCAGATTTACTAATTCTAAATGCATGTGACACTACTTGCGGATACTGATGTGCAAATGTAGGCCTAAATGTTGCTTTAGAAACTTTTTCAAAAATGGAAACTTGATCAACTTCTTGAAATCCTCCTCTATAAAAATCTTTAATAGGTCCTGCACCTCCAAGAGTTATCATAGGAGCACAATCAACATATGCATTATATTGACCAGTCAATAAGTTTAAAGTTCCTGGACCTGATGCAGCGGTAGTTACTCCAGGTTTCCTAGTCACTCTAGAATAAGCGTGAGCAGCCATAGCTGCTGCTTGTTCATGTCTAAAATCAAAGGTCTTTATACCAAAGTCTTCAGAATTATTAACAATTTCGTAATTTGGGCCACCCATTAAATAGAACAAGCACTCAGTGTTTTCTTCTTTTAATGTTCGAGCTACTAAATAAGAGCCATCAACTTGTGACATTTTTTCTCCTAAATTATTTTGTTTTCTAAACGATATGCATCATCAGGTATTTCAATAAGGTTATTGTAATAATCCTTAAATTCTACAATATCCAATTTTCCAAGATTTGTCATGATTTTTAAAGCATTCTCATAATCCAAGATGTTTATTTTTTCAGACTCAACATACCCTTCAGGATTACAATTATGCCAATTAATTAAAGGCAATGCTATCCCAGTAACTTTATATCCATATAGCAAAAATGCTGAAGCTTCACATCCACCCGAGCTCATTAATTGTCTTTGAAATTTAAAATCTTTTTGTTTTTTCAATAATGATTTAGCTGAAGATAATAAAATTATTTCTCCTAAATTATCAAAAGTAGAAATTCGGTCTCCTGTACGAATAATCGGCCCATTGCCTGAATAAGCACCAGGAAGTTCGCTGCTAGTTTCTACAGAAATAATTATAGATTCTTTATGTATTTTCCCAGATTTAGCTATTAATCTCGCTCCATAAAGTCCCACTTCTTCAGCTCTTGAAAATATAGCTCTGAAAGAATATTTATTATTATTTTTATTTAAAGTTTTTAGAGATTCTAAAATTAAAGCACATCCAGCTAAATCATCAGCAACGGGTACTATTAAATGATCTTTTGAAACCATTGGAGCAGGCAAGGAAAATACAACAGGTGTTGGAAAATTATATTCATATTCATCTAATTCAATTAGAACATGTTCAGATTCAAGCCATCTATAATTTTGATTTTTATCTTTTTTTTCATTTGATGGAAGAATTTTTCCTGTTGTTTGATTTTTTGAATTATACGTTTTTACTGCTGTATTATTCATTTCAGAATGTCTTGGTAATGCTCCAAGGCACTTAGCTTTATATATATTTTTTTCAATATTTTCTATAATTTCAAATCCAGGGTGATCCATATGAGAAATAAATACTAATTCATTAGGTAATTCTCCAGGAACATAAGCTTCAATATTTCCCCATTGATCAACTTCAAATTTTATATCATTATCAAAAAGTTCTTTTTTAATGAAATCTGAAACTAGATTTTCATGAAACGAAGTCGTAGGAATTTTAGATAAATTTAAAAATGTTTTTAAATGTTTTGAAGTCATATGTAAAATTTCTTATAAAAAGTAAAAAGAATGAAAAAAGTTATTTTTAATGTAGTTTACGATTTCTTTTTTTAAATTATTTTATACGATAAAGCAAAATAGAAATAAAAATTGATAGATAAAATAAAGATATTTGAAAGGATTTTTTCATGGCTAAATATAAAGTGGTTTTTTTAGGGCCAGAGGACGACAATCTTGAATACGAAAAAGCAGAAATGGCAGATTTAGATGTAGAATTCGTAAAAGCCAACCCTCGTTCAGAAGGTGAAGCAATGGAAATAGTTAAGGATGCTGATGCAATTCTAAACAGAGCGGGATGGGGAAGCGAACAATTTATTAAATCAACTAAACACTGTAAAGTATTAGCTGTTTACTCACATGGGTTCAATCATATTGACGCGGAAGCTGCAACAGAACATGGGATGATGGTAACAAACGGTGCTGGAATGTGTGCAGAAGAAGTTTCTAACCAAGCAGTCGCTTTTACTTTAGCCTTAAATAGACAAGTAGTCCAATATACTCTTCAATTAAGAAATGGTGGAAAATGGAATGCTAAAGAATTTCTTCCTATAGAACCTTTAGATGAACAAACATTAGGAATTATAGGTTTTGGTAATATCGGGAGGCAAATAGCTAGAAAATTAGGTGCTTGGAGAATGAATACTGTAGTTTATGATCCATATTGTCCTCCTTGGTTAATTCAAGAATATGGAGTAGAACAAGTTTGGGAAATAAACGATATATTTAAAAAATCTGATTATGTAGTAACTATAGTTCCTCTTAACTCTGAAACTTATCATATGATAGGCAAGGAACAATTCGACCTTATGAAAAAAAGTGCTTTCTTTATAAATGTTTGTAGAGGCTCTGTAGTTGAAGAAAATGAGCTTATAGATGCATTGAAAAATAAAAAGATGAGAGGTGCAGGACTAGATGTCTTTGAACAAGAACCAGCAGATCCTAATAATCCTTTATTTAGTATGGATAACGTAATTGTTGCTCCCCATATTGCTGGACAATCTACAAGGTCAGCGTGGTTATCAAGAAGACGAGCTTCACAGCAAGTTGCTGCTGTATTAAGAGGCGAAAGACCAACTGCGTTACAAAACCCCGCAGTTACTTCAAAACTAGAGATGTTAAAATCAATGCCAGCAAGCAAACCAATATTATGATGAGTTATTTTTAATATGAATATTAAAAATAACTCTGGAAAAGTAATGACCGTGCTTGGACCTATTAATCCAAATGAATTAGGAAATACTTCTACTCATGACCATATAATTATTGATTTTGAAGCCATTCTTAATGAGCCTTTAAATAAATCTGAAATTCATATGATGGATGAAATGATTTCTATAGAAAATTTAGGTTGGGTAAGATTTAATTGGTCCTCATCAAAAGATAATTTAAATTATACTGATATAAATTTAGCATGCAGTGAGTTGAATCATTTCAAAGAAGCTGGTGGTAAAACTATAGTTGATGTTACTAATATTGGGCTTGGTAGAAGTCCTGAAAAATTAAAAAAAATTAGCAACAAAACTGGTATAAATATCGTTATGGGTGCTGGTTTTTATGTTGAGTTAGCTCAAACTAAAGGGTACACAAAAGACGGTGTAGAATTTCTTTATGAAACAATAATAAATGATATTAATTTAGGAGTAGGAGAAACTAAAATTAAATCTGGTATTATAGGAGAAGTTGGATGTTCTTGGCCATGGACTGATAACGAAAAATTATCTATGCAAGCCTCAGTTCTCGCACATAAAAGTTCTGGATTACCTTTACTAATCCATCCAGGAAGAAATCAATATGCTCCTCTTGAAATAATAAAATACATCGATGATCTTGGAGCTAATCTTGAAAATGTCGTTTTAGGACATATTGACAGAACTATTTTTGATTTTGAAATTTTAAAAGAAACTGCAGAAACTGGAGTTTTTCTAAATCTAGATTTATGGGGACACGATAGCCCTTTTTATCCATTGGCTCCAGATGCATATATGCCTGGAGATCATGAAAGAATAAAAATGGTGGAATTCTTAATAGACCAAGGTTTTGAAGATTCAATATTGCTTGCGCATGATATTTGTACCAAGCATCGCCTTAAAAAATATGGAGGTCATGGATTTGACCATTTATTAAATAGAGTTGTTCCTTGGATGAAAAATAGAAATATAGAAGATGTAATTATTAATAAAATGATGATTAAAAATCCTCAAAAAATGCTTACAATTAAGTAATGTTAAAAAAAATATTACTTCTAATTTTATTATTCATAATAAGTTGTAGCTCTTCTCCAAACCTTATAAGCGAATCTTCAAATTATATATCATTATTTATAATTACCGAAGATATAGAAATAGGAAAAAATAGAGTTGGGTTTACTCTTATTGATGAAGCTGGTGAGAGCATCATTAAAGATGTAAAATTTTTTTATAAAAAGATAGATGAAGATAATTATAAATCTATAAAATCAACTAATATTACAAAATGGCCTAACAATAAAAGTGTCTTTACTACTTATTTAGATTTTGAAAGTGAAGGATATTGGGAAATTTTTGCGGAATATAATAGTACTTCAGCAAAAGCAACTATAGAAGTAAAAAAAGAGTCAAATACATTGTCAGTGGGAAGTTATATTGATCCAATTAAAACACCCTCTATTTCTAATAACAAAATCGAAAATATATCAACAGATATTAATCCAGACTTAGATTTATATACATATAGCTTGTTTGAAGCATTAAAAGAAAATAAACCAATATTGTTATCATTTTCAACTCCAGGGTTATGCGTGACAGCAACCTGCGCTCCACAATTAGACGAATTAAAGCTAACTAAAGAGAATAATAAAGATACTTTGATAGTTATACATGTTGAAGTTTGGAAAAATTTTAAAGAAATTATGAATAAAGGTGATCTTTCTATTGGTATAGTAAATAATTCAGTTGATACGTTTGGAATAAACACTGAGCCATGGACTTTTTTAATAAATAAAAATGGAGTAGTGGAAAATAGGTATCAAGGTTATGTAAGTTCTTTAGAGTTAGAAAAAGATCTAGTTAGTATTAATGCTCATGATCAATAAATTTTAAACCTATAATGATTTTTATAGTTTCTTTATTTCTGGGTGAGTTAGTAGATTTAGATGTAAGATAATTTATTCTTATTTTATTACCAGCTATCATATGTGATTTTAGATGAGAATAAGTATATGCAATATTTATTTTTTCTAGGCTTAAATTAGGATCTACGCGAAAAGATTCAACTTCATTATTTTTATTTTTTAATTTAATCAATGAAACTTGTTTCCTTTTTCCTTCCTTCAAAAGAATATCTATGTTCTTTTGATCAGCCCATTCTAAAGATTTTGTGCCTTCTCGTGCTTTTAAAATTTTTTCTTCAATAACACTTGATCCTATAAAGGTAATTGAACCTTCAAAGTACTGATTCTTTGAACAAGAAGTAAACATTAAAAAAATAAATAATATTATGAATAATTTATTAATTTTCAACATTTTCTAATATAGTTGTTGCTTTATTAATTAATGCTTGGTTTCTTGGATTCTTTGCTATTTGAATTGCTTCTTCTAAATCTAATTTAGCTTTATCAATTTCTCCAGTTAATTTATATAGTAATGCCCTTTCTATGTAATAAGCAGGTTTAGACCTGTTTAATTCAATTGACTTATTAAAGTCTGACATAGCTAATTCAAATTTAGACATAATAATATAAGTTTTTGCTCTCCAAAAATATATTGATGAGTCTTCAGGTTCAAGTTTTAGTGCTTTTTTAAAAATTTCTTCTGATTCAATAAAAAACCCATTATGTGTTTTTATAGTACCCAAAACAATCAATGCTCTAGCATCATTTTGATCTAGTTCTAAAGCTTTTAAAGTATAAGATTCAGATGATTCAAAATCATTCAAATAGTATAATACCAAAGATTTTTTTGAATAATGAGAAGAAATATTTGGATTTAAAGATATTGCTTTATCAAGATGATTTATAGCTGATTCCAAATCATTTTGTAAAAGCATAGAATCAGCATACCCTTCCCATGCTTTAGAAAATTTAGGATCTAAAACAAGAAGTTTTTTAAAAGTTTTTTCAGCTTCTTTGTAATTCATTTGATCTAAAAATCTATTAGCAGAAACATATAATTCCAAAGAAGCTTGAGGAGAATATTCAAAAGTTTCTTTAGTAATATCACTATTGTTATCTACATTTGAATTACAAGAAAAAACAAATAATAAAGTTATAATTAAAATTTTTAATTTCATAAAATATAAACTAATTGTTGCAAAATATCTTTTTCTTTTTTTTGTCCACTCTTAATGCTAAGGTCTAAATCAAGCAATTTCTTTAAAATTTCTTTCATTCTGTCCGTAGAAAATTTCTTAGCTTGGCTTAAAATTTTATTAAAAGCATAATTTGATTTTATCTGTATTTTATTCTGAATTTGTGACGGAGAATTATTTTTTGATAATTCTTGAGAAATTATAATTAATCTTATTTGTCTAGAAAGCATTTGTTGAATTGAAAAAAATGTTTGACCATTATTAATTAATTCTTCTAATAAAACAGTAGATCTAATAATATTTTTTTCTAATATAGAGTCTATCAATTCAAAAATTGAACTTTCTTTTATTCCAGAAACCATAATCTCAATATCTTCTTCTTCAATAAGAGCATTAGGTTTATAGTTGCTTAATTTAAATAATTCATTATCTAAATGCCTAAAATTGCTTCCTATAAGATCAATTAATTTATTTATACCATTTGGAGTAATATTGATATCATAAAACTTTTGCCTTCTAATAATCCAATTTTTTATTTTCTCCCATGAGCCTCTTCCTGTAGGAATATTAGATAGAAACACTTCTCCTATTTCAGATAGTTTTTTTATTTTATTAGATTTTAAATTAATCTCTTTATTTTCAATGAAGATAACTTCATTAACATTAGGTTTATTAATTGAAATATCTATAAAATCTTTCCATTGCTCGCCTTTTGAAGATAAAATTTTAGAAAGCAAATCATAAAAAACTAAAATTCTTCTTCCTCCAAATAGTGAAATTGTGTATAAGTATTCTTTATATTCACTATCTGTGATTTTGTTTGAATAAATAAAATTTAAATCAAGGTCGGAATCTTTACGATCTCCAACTATTTCATTTAATATTTCTTTTGATGAAAAGTCATCATTACCATGTAGTAATTTAATCAAGGCTTAATATTTTTATTGTTGATATCATTTAATTACAAATTTAATAAATATACTATTATAAATTTATGAAAAATTTTATCCTATTGATACCTAGATTATTTTATTTTTTCTATCAAATATTTATAGGATTGTTTAACCCGAATATTCCGTATAAAGTAAAACTTGTTATTTTAGGTGCGATGTTTTATGTCATTTCCCCCATTGATTTTTTTAATGATTTAAAGTTTTTTCCACTCGGTCTAATAGATGACTTCTTTGTTTTAGGAATAACTGCATTAATATATAAATATTTTTCATTCATAAGTATTCTTAAAAAAAACTTTCAACAAAATGAAAATAAGGAAAAAATTATAGACGGAGAATTTAGAACAATTGAAGAGGAAGAAGAAAAAAATAAATGAGAATTGGAATTATAGGTTATAGTTTTTCAGGAAAGACAAGTCTTTTCAATAGTCTTACAGGAGGATCATCAAACAGCATAAGAAAAAATTCTATAGGAATATCTAAAGTGCCTGATGATAGAATTGGTAAATTAATTGAAGTGTTTAATCCAAAAAAAATCACTTATTCAGAAATTGAATTTATGGATTTTGAAGAAAGTTTATCTACATTAAACGACCCTTTTATACCAAGAACAGTGATGCAAGAACTTCAAAAGGTAGATCAAATATTAATAGTTGTAAGATCGTTTGAAAATCATTCTGTTCCACATGAATTAGGAGATTTAAATCTTATAAGAGACTTAGAAAAAATCATTTTTGAACTAGCTTTCTCTGATATAGAACTTATAGATAAAAGAATTAGTAGACTAAATAATGATAAAAAAGGATTAAAGTCTGCTGATCAGATAAAAATTGATAATATGATTAATTCTTTAGAATCTATACAAGAACAACTGGAGCAAGGAATTCTTTTTAAGAATATAGAAATAAATAGCTTACAAGAAGAAGCAATTAAAGATACTTTTTTTGTTTCAAAATTACCTATTGTGGTAGTAGTAAATTCTTCTAATGAGAGTTTAGAGCAAGATAAAAATATAAAGTCTCTAATAAAAAATAGTATAGAAAAGATTAATGATATTGAAATAATCAACTGTCAACTTGAAGAAGAATTAAATGAGTTGGACACTGCTGAACAAATTGAATTTAGAAAAAATTTAGGAGCAGAAGAAACTGCAGTGAATAAAATAACAAAACTTTGCTACCATTCACAAGGATTGATATCATTCCTTACAGTTGGAGAAGATGAAGTAAGATCTTGGACAATAATAAATGGCACAAGCGCAGAGAATTCAGCTGCTAAAATACATTCTGATATAAAAAAAGGTTTTATAAGAGCAGAAGTAATAAATTATAATGAGTTTATTGAAGTTGGATCTTTGAATGAATCAAAAAAACAAGGTAAATTAAAACAAGAAAGTAAAGAATATGTCGTCAATGATGGTGACATAATCAATTTTTTATTTTCAGTATGAACGGAGTTTAAATTGAATGAAGAATTAGGAAAAATTAAAAAACCAAACGCTGAAAAGGTTTTAGGTAAAAAGAAAGCCTTTATTTGTGTATTGCTTCAAGCTCCTCAAGAAGCTTCAAAGGAATTACATGATCTTATATTTAATTATTGGGAAGCAGTAGATAAAAATATCTCAAATTTAGAAGAGAAAACTGGAGTAATTAAAAAAATATTTGTTGAAGGAATACCTGGAACTGGGGAAGATGTAGCAATTAGTTTAAAAGAAGCTAGTCTAGGTGCATGGAATATTACTGAAGAAAGAAGAAAAACTGGTGCGCAATTTTCTGAATTAGAAAATTTAGAAATTTTACAAAAAGTTATAGACTGGTCTAAATGCTTAAATGTTGGATTAACTAATAGAGACGTTGCTGAAAAAATTTCAGAAGAATTAAAAAATGAATCTCAAGGAAGAATAGATTTTATTAAAGCTTCTTTAGATAAAAATATAAAAGATGGAGAGTCTGTAATAATTTTTACAGGTAATCAAGAAATAAGTATTCCTAATGACATAGAAAAATTTATTATATCTCCTCCTGAACTAGATTTAGTAGCTCAATGGGTAAAAAAAGCCCAAGAAGCTATGGAAGCTCAAATGAAAGAACAGTATGAAGCTCAGGCTAAAGCTCAAGCTGCTGCTTCCAATCAGAACGATGATTCAGTAGATTCTTCTTCAGAAAAACCTGACAGTGGATTATGGACTCCAAATTAAATATAAATACAGCCCTAGGTTTATACATACATATACCATTTTGCCATACTAAATGTACATATTGTGATTTTAATACATATTCAGGAATTGAAAATTTAATTGATGATTTTAGTAATTCTATTTATAAAGAAATAGAATTTTGGAAATCAAATGAAAAATATTCCGTAGATTCAATATTTATTGGTGGAGGTACACCTTCATATATTGACCCAAAAATAATTAAAAATATTCTAATAAAAATTAATAAAAATTTCCAAATTTCAAATGAAGTAGAAATAACTTTAGAAATAAATCCTGAAGACGTAACAAAAGATAAAGCTGTTTATTGGAAAGAAATAGGAATTAACAGATGCTCTCTAGGAATTCAATCTCTACAAAATGAAGAACTAAGATTAATAAATAGAAGACACGATAGTGAAAAAGCTATAAATTCATTTGAAATATTAAAAAATGTATTCAATAATGTTTCAATTGATCTAATATATGGACTTCCTAAACAAACAAAAGAATCATATTTAAATACACTTCAATCAATTGTAAATAAAAATCCTAATCATATTTCATGTTACTCACTTCAAGTTGAAAAAGGCACTGTTTTAAATCAGCAAGTGGTTAATAGTAAAATATCTGTAGCTAATGATGATTTATCAGCTGAAATGTATGAGATAACTCAAAAAATTTTGAAAGATAATGGTTTTGAAAATTACGAAATTTCTAATTGGTCTAAAAACAATAAATACTCTTTACACAATCTAAAATACTGGACTATGAAACCCTACATTGGAATCGGACCAGGTTCTCATTCATATATAAATAAAAAAAGATTCAGCATTACTAAACCTCCAAAAAAATATATTGATTTCTTTCTTAATGAAACAAAAGAAATAAATTCCATAGATTCAAAAATAGAATATTTAAAGAAAAATAATATTTTTGAAGTTTATGAAATACAGACATTAGAAAATGAAATTTTAGAATATTTAATGTTAAATATTAGACTAAAAAATGGGATTAATACCAATCATTTTGAAAATAAATTTAAATTGGACTTTGATGACTTATATTTAAAAAAAATTGAATCTTATATAAAAGATGATATTTTAATTAAAAATAATAATAATTATATATTAACCGAAAAAGGAAAGTTATTTGCTAATGAAGTTGCTAATAATTTTGTAAATTAATGTTTTCTATATGTACTGCAGGGCATATAAATCATGGTAAAACTAGCCTAATTAAAGAATTAACTGGAGAAGATACTGACAGGTTAGATCTAGAAAAAGATCGTGGAATGTCAATTGAATTAGGATTTGCTAAGTATGTAACTTCTAAAAATGTACCAGCATCTATTATAGATGTACCAGGACACGAAAAATTTATTAAAAATATGATATCAGGTGCTTATGCTGTAGATTTGATTCTATTAGTAATTGCTGCAAATGATGGTGTTAAACAACAAACATTAGAGCATATAGAAATAATCAAATCATTAAATATTCAAAATATCATTGTAGTAGTTAATAAGATTGATTTAATTGACAAAATTAAACTTGAAAAACTTAAAAAAAATATAAAAGAGTTATTAGATAAAAATAAATTTAATAATACTAAGATCATTGAAATTTCTATTAAAGACAATTTTGGTTTAGATTATTTGAAAAAAGTTATGGACGAAGAAATCCATAACGAAAAAATAAAAAAAGAAAGTCCATCTAGAATTTCAATTGATAGAGTTTTTAGCTTAAAAGGTAAAGGAACAATAATTACAGGAACATTATTAGGCAAAGAAATATCATCTGATTCTAAATTAGAAATTTTCCCAAATAATAAAACTATAAAAATAAAAAGTATTGAATCATTCAATGAAAAAATCGAAATTATTTCGAATGGTAGTAGGTGTGCTATCAACATACAAAATCTTGATTTAAAAGAAATTAGCAAAGGAAGTATAATTTCTGAAAAAGGATTCGTTACTACATCTAATTTTATTTATGTAAATATAAATCTAGTAAAAAAAATAAAGAATAATACTGAAGTAATGTTTCATTGTGGTACAGCTAGATCAAACGGAAAATTACAATTTATCAATGAAAAAAACATAGCAAAAATTTACCTTAAAAATCATTTATCATTTATAGTTGGAGATTCTTTTATAATTCGAAATAATGAAGGGACAATTGGTGGAGGTAATATAATTTTTGCAGAAAAAATAAAAGAAGAAGATCTTATAAAAAACTTTATTTTATCTGATTCAAATAAAATTCTTACTTTATTAAAAATAAAAAAGATATTAAGTATTGATGAACTAAGTAATTATTTTGGAATTCTAAAAAATGAAATCCTAAACATATCAAATTTCGAATCAAATATTATTATAAGCAAAAAAAATGGAATTATTATTGAAAAAGAATTTTTAGTAAATAATTCAGAAAAATTCTACAAAGATTTATTAATTTTTCATAAAAATAATCCCTTGAAATTTGGCTTATCTGTTTCATTTATAAATGAAAAGCAAGAAAATAATTTAATTATCAACTTATTATTGAATAAAAAATTGATAAAAGTAAATAAAAGTTACATATATAAAATAGGATTTAAACCTACACCTTCCATTGACCAATTAATAATTATTAATAGATATATTGATTTATTAGATAAAAACCCATTTAATCCTCCAACAAACAAGCACCCAAATGAAGAAATAATATTTTTTTTATTAATTAAAAAGGAAATAGTAAAATCATCTAATAATATATATTTTTCAAAAAAATCATTCGAAAAAATAAAAAAAGAAATACTTACACTTAATGACAAATATGGAAAAATAAATATAAATATAATTAGAGATAATTTAAATATCAGTAGGAAATATTGTTTATCTATTTTAGATAAAATGGAAGATGAAAAATTGATTTCAAGAGATAGAAATTAACTTATTTTCGTAATCTTAAACCATACTTCCAAACTAACATTAAATTAGAAGCTACAAATATTGAGCTATAAGTTCCAATAATAACTCCAAGTAAAAGCACTATAAGAAAATCTCTTAGAGATTGTCCTCCAAATAAAAGCATTGATAATATTACTATAGAGGTTGTTATAGATGTACCTAATGATCTTGTTATAGATTCATTAACAGATTTGTTTACTACATTTAAAAATTCCATAGATTTATTTATAGTAATGTTTTCTCTTATTCGATCAAAAATTACTATTGTGTCATTAACCGAGTAACCAATAACCGTTAATATTCCAACTATAAATATTGAATTTACAGTTGATCCTAAAAACAAACTAATAATAATAAATAAACCCATCACTAAAAAAACATCATGAATCAGGGTTAAAATTGCAGCTAATGCATATAGGTAAGATTTTTCTATATTTCTAAAAGCATATATTATGTACAACATTACAAAAAATGATGATATAAAAACCGCTATAATTGAATTTCTAATTGTGTTTTCAGCTACAGAAGAACCAACAGTGTTCGTATCAAGTGTAACTGGTTTTTCTCCAATGATTTTTTCTAGTTGATCATCAATTAGATCTTTCCCATTAACACCTAAATCTGATGTTCTAATATAAAATTCGTTATCACCAATAGATTGTACAATTGAATTTTCAATTCCAGCATTTTGTATAGCATTTGAAATTTCATCTTGCACAGGAGTTTTGTCATTCCATCTATATGTTATTGTTGATCCAGATGTAAAATCAATTCCTAATGGCAATCCAGGCAAAAAAAGTAAAATAATAGAAATTACCATCAAAGCAATAGAAAAATATAAAAAGTAAATTTTATTAGTCATAACATTCATTACTTAGCTCCTTCTTTTGATTTATTTTTGACAATAGGAATAAACAAGTTGTATTGTGATATTTTACTATTTCTAGTTATCAATCTAGTAATTATTCTATTAACCTGAAAACTAGTTATCATACTTAGCAAAACCCCTAAACCTAAAGTAAGAGCAAATCCTTGCATTAGAGAAGTTGAAAAGTTAGATCCAAACCAATACAGAACTACAGCTGTAATTAAAGTTGAAAAGTTACCATCTCTAATTGATGACCATGCTCTATCAAAACCTACAGTTATAGAGCTAAGTAAATTTCTTCCAGAAAGTAATTCTTCCTTAATTCTTTCGGAAATCAAAATATTTGCATCTACTGCAAAACCAATTGAAAGAATTAGTGCAGCAGCTCCTGATAAAGTCAAAGTAACAGGTAATACTTTAAATAATGCAATTAAAAATATTAAATATATAACAAGAGTTATAGATGAAATTACTCCTGGTATCTTATAGTAAGAAATCATGAAAATCAAAACTAAAACAAAACCAATAATTCCAGCTGTAAGACTTTTAGTTAATGATTCTGAACCTAAAACAGCGTCAACATTTCTTTCTTGGATAAGGTTTAATTTAGCTGGTAAAGCTCCTGATCTTAATTGAACAGCAATCTCTCTAGCTCTTTCTCCATCAATATCTTTTCCATAAATATATGCTCTTCCTCCTGAAATTGCCTTATCTGCACCTGGAGTAACTAATTCTTCATCATCTAAATATATAGCTAGTAGATCTCCTGTTTTAGAAATTCGATCAGTTATTTCATAGAAATTATCTGATCCATCTTCATCAAATACTACGTTTACTACCGGTCTTGATAACTCTGGGACAGTACCTGGAGATGCATCTGTAAGATTTTTAGATTCTATTCCTGTTGCAACTTCATTATAGTATTGAGGATCAAAACATTTTACTAATTCCCAAACATTATCATCTAATTCCTCAGGTTTATTTTTTCCACACTCTCTAACTCTAAAATCTAATTGAGCAGTAGATCCTATCAATCTTTTTGCAGATTGAATTCCACCACTAACTGTGAATGTATCTAAATTTCCTTCAGATTGAATGTTTACTAAGTTATAATCAAGTTTAGATAATGCCAGCATGATTTTTTCACTCAAATTATTATCTAAATATCCAAAGTTGTTAAGTAAAATATGAAATTCACCGAAGCCTAAACTATCTAATTCAAGATAATCAATATCTTCTTTTTTCAAAATTGACTCTATTTCATCCACTTCAGGAAATTCTAAATCTTCTCCTTCTTTCTTTCCTTCAATTCTATTAGGAGAAAAGTTTGTCTTGACTGTGACAGTAAAACTGTTTGAAAGATAGTCTTTAAATTGATCAATTTGGGATTGTTCCATGGAAGTATTTGTTGTTAAAACAAATTCTTTAACACTAAAATTATCAACTTTCTTATCAATAATTTTCAACTCAAAGTCTTTGATTCCTAGATCATCAATTTTTGAAGTGATTGTCTCAATTGTTGGTTCATTTTTATAAAAAGAAAAAGAAATTTTGTCTCCAGATTGAGAAGGAATTTGAATTAAAATTTTATTTGGTGGTGTACCTAATAGTTGAACATTTGCTTCACTAACTCCAAACTCATTTACTCTTTTATCAATTATTTTTCTAACACCTTCAGCATCTTCAACAGTAGGTTCTTCACCGATAGTAGACTCAATTGAATATACTAAATGAGTTCCACCTTTTAAATCTAATCCTAAAACCATTCCGAGAAAGTTATTATTATCTCCTCTTTCCCAATCATTTATTTTTATAGGATTTATTGTAATAGCTAATAAAGAAATTACTAAAAAAGTTACTATTATTATTATCCCTCTAAATCTTAACAATTAAATACCTCTTATTATTTCTCTAAATATCAACTGAAGCTTCATCTAATGAGCTATCAGATTTGATTTCAGAAAGTTTTATTTTCTTTTCTATAACTTCATTAACCAATAAATCTTCATTAGAAGATTTTGCTTTGTTAATGAATATTTTATAACCTACATCATGCCAATGAATTTCATTAGGTGTTATTCCTGTTTTATACAAATTTTCATGACTTTTCAAATGATCTAAATATAGTATTCCATTTAAATGATCTATTTCATGTTCAATAGCTTGTGATAATAATTCTGTAGCAGAAAGTTTTATTTTTGAGTTGTTAAGATCTAAATAACTCGCATCTATAGTCATAGATCTTTGAATAAGACCAGTAAATCCAGGTACACTCAAGCATCCTTCTTCTACATTTCTTGTACCTACAGCATTATCTATTTTAGGATTAATCATTATCATAGGGTTTTTTTCAGGAATTTGAATTGTAATAAGTTTGACTAGCTTGCCTACTTGAGGAGCTGCTAATCCAACTCCTTTTGCAGATTGCATTGTTTCTAACATATTATAACCAAATTCAATAATTTCTTTATTTATTTCTTCAATTTCTTTGGTTGGTTGCCTCAAGATAGGATCTGGAAATAACCTGATAGGCAATATAGTCATTATATTTCTCTTATCTAGCTTCTTTAATTCTTGCCTTTTTACCAGTTAAATCTCTTAGATAATATAACTTAGATTGTCTAACTTTACCTTTTCTAATAACTTTTAAGGAATCTATGGAAGGAGAGCTAATGGGTAATGTTCTTTCTACGCCCACTCCAGAAGCCATTCTCCTTACAGTAAATGATTTTCCAGGTAAAACTTTTTGCCCAGTAATATGCTTCCCTTTAATTACGTTACCTTGAAAGGCTTGAATTCTTTCTCTTTCACCTTCTTTTATAAGCAAGTTTAATATAACAGTGTCTCCACTTGAAAAAGTTTCAATTTTTTCGTTTACATTTCTTTTAGACAAATAATCCATATCAGCTTCTGCTACAAGTTCTTCTGCTACAGGTTCTTCTGATTTAGGTTCTTCAGCTACAGGTTCTTCAGCTACAGGTTTTTCTGCTTTAGGTTCTTCTGATTTAGGTTCTTCAGCTACAGGTTCTTCTGATTTAGGTTCTTCAGCTACAGGTTCTTCAGCTACAGGTTTTTCTGCTTTAGGTTCTTCTTGGTTCATATTTATATATTAATTTTTATTTGGTACGAAGTGTTAATAATATCATTATACTTATATAAATACATAGTTAAAATTATTATTTTAATAAATCATTTCTTCTTGATTGTGTCCTTTGTTCAGAAATCATCTTTCTCCATTCTTGTATCTTTTTGTGATCTCCAGATAATAGGACTTTAGGAACTTGTCGTCCATTAATTTTAAAAGGCCTTGTATATACAGGTCCTTTAAGTTGGGATATAAAATTTTCCCCAAAAGAATCATTCAAAAAAGAATCTCTGTTTCCTAAGGATCCTGGAATAAATCTTAATAATGCTTCAATTGTTAGCATTGTTGGTAATTCACCACCAGATAGCACAAAATCACCTACAGATAATTCCATATCTACTTTTTCTTCAATAAATCTTTCATCAACACCTTCATACCTTCCACATACAAAAGCTACATGATTATTTTGATAAATTTTACTGAGTAATTTGTGATTGATTCTTTCTCCCTGTGGAGACATTAGAATTGTAAATGGTTTTTCCTTTCTATAATTTGTTATAAAATCAATAGAGTTTATAAGAGGTTCTGCCATTAAAACCATTCCAGGCTCTCCACCATATTGATTGTCATCAACTTTTTTATGTTTATCATTTGTAAAATCTCTTAATTGATGAGTATTTATTTCTAATTTATTTTCATTGATTTTTTTCTTAATTGGAGTATTTTCAAAATAAAAATCTATAATTTCAGGAAATAATGTTATTATGTCTACTGTTTTCATAATTAATGTTTAGTATCACCTGAAATCATATTGAATATATGATCTAAAATTGGAACAATTATTTCTAGGCCATCTTCAACTCCTCCTGGGCTTCCTGGCAAATTTAATATTAGTTTATTATTTGCAATACCACATAGTCCTCTATACAAAAGTGAAGTTTTTAATTTTTTATAACTTTGTGATCTGATTATTTCAGGTATACCATTAATTTTTTTTTCAATAAATTTATTTGTAATATCAGGCGTTATATCTCTTTTTGAAATTCCAGTTCCTCCAGTCGTAACTATAAAGTTAACATCATCTTGATTTAAGTAGCATTCCAATGTATTAGATATATGTTTTTTTTCATCAGGGATTATTATTTTATCGTGAAGTATTAAATTAGAATTTGATAAAATTTCTATAATTTTATCTCCACTTAAATCTGAAATGGATTTATCTAAATATCTAGAATCAGAAATTGTAATTGATACGAATTTTTTCATATTTTTTTATTTAAGTTTATAATAAATTATTTAAACTCGTTTTGAACTTCAATTGAAAATTAAACAATAAAAATGTCATCATAAACCTTATATAATTAAAAATAAAGGAATAGTTTTGCTTTTGAAAGATTTAGAAATTCAACATAGTCCTGTAATGGTTCCAGAAGTTTTAAAATACTTAAATGTTACTTCAGGAGGAAGATATATAGATTGTACATTAGGAGAAGCTGGTCATTCTAAGTCTATACTTGATGCTAGCACTCCTGGAGGAGAAGTTCTAGGAATAGACGCTGATCACGAGGCTATAGAAGTTTCTCAATCACGTCTATCAAATTATCAAGAAAGATTTACTTTTGTTAATGATAATTTTAAAAATATAAAAAAAATCGCTATGAAGCAAAATTTTATTCCACCTCATGGAATTTTATTTGACTTAGGCGTTTCTTCTTTACAACTTAACATAGAAAGTAGAGGTTTTTCATTTAAAAGGAAATCTCCACTAGACATGAGGTTTTCGTTTGATCAAAAATTGACAGCAGATCAAGTTATAAATACTTTTGATGAAAATGAAATAGCAGATATTCTATATCATTTAGGTGAAGAAAGAAAAGCTAGGCAAATTGCTAAAGTAATTGTTAATAATAGACCAATAAAATATGCCGATGAATTGGCAGAATTGATAAAAAAGAATATTAGAAATTCAAATTATAAAATCAATCCTGCAACAAAAACTTTTCAAGCTTTAAGGATATATATAAACGAAGAGTTATCATCTTTATCTAAATCACTAGATCAAGCTTTAGAGATAGTTGGAGTTGGAGGAAGAATAGCTGTTATTTCCTATCATTCTTTAGAAGATAGAATTGTAAAAAACTTCTTTAGAAAAGAATCAAAACATTGTATTTGTCTACCAAATATACCAAAATGTGAATGTGAACATAAACCAAAATTAAAAATAATCACTAAAAAACCATTAGTTCCTACAACAAATGAAATTAAAAGTAACAGAAGAAGTAGAAGCGCAAAGCTTAGAGTTATAGAAAGGATTTTATAATGGGAAAAATATTATCTTTGGACATAGGTTCTTCATCATGCAAATTACTTTTAACAGAAAAAACAATCGACAAATTAGAAATAGAGTTTTTTTCAGAAAAAAAATACACTCAACCGGTAAAAGACCACTTAAGTGAAGATATGATTCAAATTGTATCAAATCAAGTACAAAATATAGTTAGAGATTATAAAAATGTAAATAATGAAATAATTAAGTGTAATTTATCTTTTGGTGGAACAAACGTTAATTCAACTATTATAGAATCTTCTTTAGAAAATATTGATAGTAGTAAAATTATCAATCAAGAACAAATTAATTTACTAACTAAAAACAATCCTAAAATTAATTCCTTTATAAGTAAAAAAACAATGCATATTATTCCATTAGATTATAGTTTAGACGGAATGATAGGAATAAGGCATCCTTTAGGTATGCATTCAAAAGAATTAACAGTGCAAAATCTATATGTAAATATTAATAATGATTATCTTAAAACAATTGAAAACATAGTTTTAGAAGCAGGTCTTATTCCAAACTTAGTTACTTCAGAAATAGTAACTTCTTCATTATTTATGTTAAATTCAGATGAAAGAGAAATAGGTTCATTAATTATAGATATAGGTGCTTCATCAACAAACTATTGTTACTCAAAAAAAGGCAACCCAATTCTAACTGGAGCTTTGCCTGTTGGAGGAAGTCAATTTTCATCAGATATTGCTATAGCTTTTTCAACTAATATAGAATTTGCTAATCAGTTGAAATTTGAAACTAGCTGTACTCCTGAAAATGAAAGAGTAGCTGAAAAAGTTGTTGTAAAACAAAACAATTCTTCTAAGACATTTGAGATTACAAAAAGACAAATTTCTCAGGTTCTTAAAGAAAGAGCTGTTGAAATATTTACTTTAATAAAGCAAGAAGTAATTGAAAACCTAGGAACAAATAATCAACCAGAGAGAATTATTCTTTGTGGAGGAGGTAGCAAACTAGAAGGTTCAGTTGCACTTTCTAGATATATTTTTCAAGCTAAAACTAGATTAGGAGATACAAGAAACATAAAATTTTTAGGAGAAGAGTTACCACTTGAATCTATGAATGTAATTTCAACCGCAAATTATGCTCACTCTTTAGATTTAGAACATCAATATGCCTTTATATCTAATATAGAAAATAAAAATATGATTTCGTTTCCGTTAGATACTAAAAATATTAAAAATATTATGTCTTATATAGAAAATAATGTTAAAATGTTAATATTAAAGATATCTGAAGGTTTTAATAAAATTAAATCACAATTAAGGAAATAATTTTGGCAGATGACATCAACGATAAGATTGGGCAAGCAAAAGTAGCTGTTTTAGGTGTAGGTGGAGGTGGCTCTAACGCTGTAAATAGAATGTATAGAAATAAGATTGCTCATATAGAATACGCAACTATAAACACTGATGCACAAGCTTTATCTAATTCTGATGTTCCAAAAAAATTAAGAGTTGGTGATAGATTAGCTAGAGGTATGGGTGTTGGTGGAAATCCTGAAAAAGGTAGACTATGTCACGAAGAAGATCGTGAGCATATTTTAGAAATAATTAAAGATAAAGATATGGTTTTTATAGCTGCTGGTATGGGTGGAGGCACGGGAACAGGTGGAGCTCCAGTAGTTGCAAGCGTTGCAAAAGAAGTGGGAGCATTAACAGTGGGGGTAGTTACTAAACCGTTTGCTTTTGAAGGATCACAAAGAACCAAGCAAGCTAACGAAGGTATAATTAGACTTGAAGAGGAATGTGATACATTAATTGTTGTTCCAAATGATAGACTCCTACTTTCTACAGAAACTAATATTTCAATGGATATGGCTTTTAAAAGAGCTGATGATGTTTTGAGACAAGGTGTTCAATCAATAGCAGAATTAATTCTTGTCCCAGGGGAAATTAATTTAGATTTTGCTGATGTAACCACCATAATGAAAAATGCAGGTCCAGCATGGATGGCAATTGGAACAGGTAAGGGAGAAAATAAAGCACTCGAAGCTGCAGAGATGGCTCTTTCTTCTCCACTTCTTGAACAAACAATAGATGGAGCTAAAGGTGTATTGTTTAATATAACTGGTGGTACAGATTTATCTATAAGTGAAATTGAACAAGCTTCTCAAACTATCTCATCAGTCGTTGATCCTAATGCAAATATAATTTTTGGAACAGTGACAGATGAAAGATTAAATAATGAAATGAGAATCACATTAATTGGAACAGGATTTCCTAAATCAGAATTTGATTCACCTAATATTCAGCGTGAAATAAGAAATAATTCACTTGATAGCTCTTCAAAAGATCAATCTACTACACGTCCAGATCAAAATGATCTAGACATACCACCCTTCTTAAGAAAATAAATTTTATTTAATATAATTTATTTGTAATAAATTAAGTTTTAAATTGAAACACAATATGTTGTACATATATATTGACAAGGCCACTACTAATAGTAGATATTATAGATAACTCTTATTTAAAACATATAATAATTATGAATTGTCCTTTCTGTGAAAACCAAGAATCCAAAGTAGTAGACTCAAGGTATATTCAAGATGGAATTAGAAGAAGAAGGGAATGTTTAATGTGTTCTCTTAGATTTACTACTTATGAAAAAGTACATTCACAATTATTAAACGTTATTAAAAGAAATAACACAAAAGAACAATTTTCAGTAGATAAGCTAGTAAAAAGTATTTCTACAGCATGTAATAAAAGGCCGATATCTAAGGAAAAGATAGAGAAACTAGTTATTGATATAGAATCTAACTTACTTCAAAATTATGGTTCTGAAATCAATTCAAGTCTAATAGGACAATTAGTACTAAATGAATTAATAAAATTAGATAAAGTTAGCTATATAAGATTTTCTAGTGTTTATAGAAATTTTAAAGATGAAAACAGTTTTGTCGATGAAATAGACAAATTAAAAACTGAAAAAGAAATTAAAAACAAAAAACAAATGGAACTTTTTCCTGAAGAAAAAACAAAAAAAAGAAATGGAGTTAATGCAAGTGGTACAAATAAAAAAGACTGATTCAGATGTAAACAGATACGGTGAATTATTAAATAATTTTGAACCTGCACCTTTGACTGATAACTCTAAAGTTGTTTTGAAAAAAAGATATCTATTAAAAGATGATAATGATGAAGTCATAGAAACTCCAAACCAAATGTTTATAAGAGTTGCCAAAGCACTTGCTAAACCTGAAAAAGACTATGGTCTAGATGATAACAAGGCAAAAAAAATTGAAAATTTATTTTACCAATCAATGGCTAGTCTAGAATTTTTACCAAACTCACCAACATTAATGAATGCAGGAACAGGTGCAGGGACATTATCTGCTTGTTTTGTTTTACCTTTAACTGACTCTATGGAAGGTATTATGAAAGCTGCTCATGATGCAGCAATGGTTCAAAAATTTGGAGGAGGAACAGGTTTTTCTCTTTCAGAAATTAGACCTACTGGAACACCTATAGCCACAACTCATGGAAAAGCTTGTGGACCAATAGCTGTTTTAAAACATTTATCTTCTGTATCTACACTTGTAACTCAAGGTGGAAAAAGGGATGGTGCAAACATGGCTGTTATGGATGTACATCACCCAAATATTTTAGATTTTATTGAATGTAAAACTATTGAAGGACAGATACATAACTTTAACATTTCAGTTGGTGCATCCGATATGTTTATGGAAGCAGTTAAAAATGGAACTGATTACCCTTTATTTATAAAATCTAATCCAGCTGATAAAGATAGTGAAAAGATAGAAGCTGGCAAATTAGATGCAAGAGAAGTGTTTAAAAAAATAGTTCATGGTGCTTGGCTGAATGGTGAACCTGGAATGATTTTTTTAGATGAAGTTAATAGAAATAGTCCTGTAAAACATGTTGGTATGATTACTGCTACAAATCCATGTGGAGAACAGCCTTTGCTTCCCAATGAGTCTTGTAATTTAGGTTCTATAGACGTTGCAAAATTTATTATAGAAACTAATGGCAAAATAAAAATAGATTGGGACAAATTAAGTAAAACAATAAGATTAACTACTAGGTTTTTAGATAATGTTATTGATGCTAATCAATATGCTATACCAGAAATAGAAGAAATGAATTTAGGAACCAGGAAGCTTGGATTAGGCCTTATGGGATTTGCTGATCTTCTTGTTAAATTAAGTATTCCATATGATTCTGATAAAGGAGTTGAAATAGGTAAAGAACTTATGGCTTTTTTCAAACAAGAATCAGATAAAGAATCTAGAGACTTAGCTATAGAAAGAGGACCATTCCCTAAATGGTATGGATCTGAAATGGACAATAATGGAGAAGAGCCTTTGAGAAATGCTTGCAGGCTTACAGTTGCGCCTACAGGAACAATTTCAATGATTGCAGGAGCTTCCTCAGGAATTGAACCTATTTTTTCTCTAGCATATAGAAAACATAATATTTTAGAAGGAGAAACTCTATTTTATGTAGATAAGAATTTTGAAAATATGTGTAGGTTCAAAAATATATATTCTGAAGACTTAATGGAATATTTATCTGATGGTGGATCTTTACTTGATAGAGAAGATGTAAGTGATGATATAAAAAATTTATTTCATACTGCAGCAGATATATCTCCTACCTACCATGTATTGATGCAAAGTGCCTTTCAAGAAAGTACAGATGCAGGTATATCAAAAACAATTAATTTTCCTAATGAAGCAACTATAGAGGACGTTGAAAATGCATATATGTTAGCTTGGGAAACAAAATGTAAAGGAATTACAGTATATAGGTCAGGGTCTAGACAAGTTGAAGTTTTAACATCAGGACATGATACTTCAAGTGATAAAACTAGAGAAGATTTAAATAGTCAATCTGAAATTGAAGATGACAAATTAGATAGTATACTTCCTAAAAAATCTGTTAATGGATACATAACTCCTATGGATAGGCCTCAAGAACTATATGGCATAACTTCAAGAGTTAAGACAGGTAGAGGCAACTTATATGTAACTATAAATATGGCAGGAGAAAAACCTTTTGAAATTTTTACTACTCACGGTAAAGCTGGAGGAAATGATGCAGCAATGGCAGAAGCTGTATCTAGGGTATCATCGCTTTGTCTTAGATCTGGACTTGATCCAAAAGAAATAATAGAACAATTAAGAGGAATAACTGATATACCAGCATGGGATGAAGGAAACTTGGTTAGATCTGTCCCAGATGCTTTAGCTATGGTTTTAGATAAAGTTATTACTGATAAAAATTCAAATGTTATTAATGAGGCAACACAAAAATCAATCTTTAGTATTGAAGAAAATAAAAGCTCCAATGAGCAAGCTACTATGATAAGTGTTAGTGATAAAGTAGAAAAAACTAATACTGTTTCTGTAAATGTTTCAGCTCATAATGGAGCAATGCAAAATTGTCCTGATTGTGAAGTTGGTACATTAGCTTTTGAAGAAGGTTGTCAGAAATGCTATAGTTGTGGGTACTCAAAGTGCTAATACAATGACAAATAAATCAAAAACCAAAATTGCATTAACATTAGGAGATCCATCAGGTATTGGTCCAGAAGTTATTGTAAAAGCTCTAAATAAAATTTCTGCTCAAAATGGAGACTTGCCATTAATTATAGGAGATACAAAAACAATAATTGATGCTTCAGAACAAATGGATTTTAAATTTTCAATTAAAAGTATTCAGAATATATCCAGTTTAGATAATGAATCTGATCAGTTGTTTATACTTGATAATGAAAAGTATAAAGACCATGTTTTCTTAAAAGGAAAAAATTCTATTGAATCTGGATTAGCCTCTCATGAATGGGTTGAAATAGCTACAGATTTGGCTATTGATAAAAAAGTTGATGCTATTTGTACTGCTCCTATTAATAAAGAGAGTTGGCAAATGGCAAATTTTAAAGATATAGGACATCAAGAAATTTTCAAAAGAAAAAGCAACTCCAATTATGTAGCAACAATGCTAGTTTCAGGGAAATTAAGGTGTATGCACTTATCAACCCACTTACCATTATCGGAAGCTTGTAATTATGTAACAACAGAAAATGTAGAAAGAGCAATAAGATTAACTCAAAAACATTTTGTAGAATGGGGATTTAAATCTCCTAGAATAGGAGTAGCTGCATTAAACCCACATGCTTCAGATGGGGGATTAATCGGTAATACAGAGAAAGAAGAAATATTACCTGCAATTATTAACTGCCAAAAAGAAGGGTTTAATGTTACAGGCCCACACCCAGCTGACTCAGTTTTTTATGACGCAATAAATGATAAATATGACGTAGTTGTAGTGATGTACCATGACCAAGGACACATACCTATAAAAGTATATGGTTTTGAACAATCAATATCTGTCAATTTAGGAGTATCTTTCATAAGAACATCAGTGGATCATGGAACTGCTTTTGATATTGTAGGTAAAAATATAGCGGACCCAACCAGTATGATAGAAGCTATTAATTTGGCAAGTAATTTAGCTTATAACTCTAAATTATGAATAACACAAAAAATGAAATAACATTCATAGGTTTTGGAAACATGGGTTCTGCTATTGTAAAAGGAATATTAAAAGAAAACATTTTTTCTGATATAAATATTATAGAAAGTGACAAGTCAAAATTTATTAGTTATTCAGGGTCAAAAATAAACTTTAAAGAAAAAATTGATAAAGATATTTCTAATTCAAAATTTATATGGCTTTGTGTTAAACCTCAATCATTTCAATATTTAGCAGACGAAATAAAAGGGTTTTTAAATAATAATCAAGTTTTAATTTCCATAATGGCTGGAATAAAAATAGATCAAATTAAAAGACTCTCTAATCATAATAAAATCATAAGAATCATGCCAAATACCCCTGCACAGGTTTCAAAAGGAATGAGTGTTTGGAAATCAACCAATGAAGTAAACCATGAAGAAAAAGAAATAACTGTAAATATGTTAAATTCTTTTGGAAAGTCTATAGAAGCTCAATCAGAGCATATAATTGATACTGCAACTGCTTTATCTGGTAGTGGTCCTGCATTTATTTATAAGTTTTTAGAAAGCCTTATTTTAGCTGGAATAAAAGCTGGTCTTTCTGATTCTGTCAGCTATATGTTGGCAAAAGAAACATTAATTGGAAGTTCAGAATTATTAAGAATTTCGAATAAAACACCTAAAGAACTTAGAGAAGCTGTAACATCGCCTGGTGGCACAACAGAAGCTGGTTTGAATTTTTTAGAAGAAAATAAAATAGAAGAAATTATTTCAGGAACTATAAAAGCAGCAGTTAATAGAAGTATTAAGTTATCAAAAGAAAGTAACTAATGAATTTATTTAATTTGATTGGAAGAATATTAGATGTTTATTCAATAATTATAGTAATTAGAGTTTTATCAGACTGGATACCTAATTCAAGAAATTATCAATTAGTACAATTTTTAATACTCATAACAGAGCCCCTATTAGGACGTATAAGAAAGATTTTACCTAGAACAGGTTCTTTAGACTTTACTCCTATAGCGGCAATATTTCTTTTAGAAATTATAGGTTCTGTTATTAAGAATTTATAATTATTAATCTTCAAAAATTATTTCAGAAGAACTTATGTTTATTTTCTCTCCTTTATTGTTAGAAACTTTTAATGTTCCATCAATATTTAAAGAAAGAATTTTATATTTAGTTTTATTAGATTGTTTTTGTAAATTTTTATAATTTGAACGAAAAATAGTTAATTCACCCAAGCCAAACAAATTATTTGAAATATCAGAAATTTTTATTCTGTTATTTATCAAATCATTGTAATCCTTCTGAAATCTATCTAGAAAAAGTTTTATAATAGAAAACTTAGAAGTTTTTTCTCCTAATATATCTTTAATACTTATAGATGGATATATAAAAAAGTTTTTATCTTTATGATTTGAATTTACATTAATTCCAATACCAATAATTGAGTAATTACTAGTATTTATATAATTTTCTACTAAAACTCCTGATATTTTTTTTCCATCCACTAAAACATCATTAGGCCATTTAATTTTTATATCTTTTGTTGTAATTTTTTCTAAAACTTTCATAATTGAATAAGAAGTTATTATAGATAATAAGTTCAATGTTGAATTTAAAGGTTTTAAAATTAAAGAGAAAAGAGCATCTTCATCTTTAGATACCCATTCTCTGCCATTACTACCTCGGCCATTTGATTGCATATTTGCAACAATAGTTGTTCCTTCTTCTATATTTTTCAATATCATCTCTTTAGATAGATCCATAGTAGAAGTAAGTTCATCAAAAATATAAATTTTATTACCTATAAAAACTTTTTTCATATTTATATATTATTTAATTTTCAAAAATAAAATTACTGAAAAAACCTCGTAATAAAATAGTTAGGCCTTTAAATATATATTCATGTAGCATGAAATTATGTTTGTTCCAAAGTATTTTTTTTATTTTTTTACTAAAAATACTCCCTTATAACTTAGAGAAAGGTAATTTTATGTTTTGGTGTTCATCTGTATCTAATTCGCCATCATTAGATTTAGCAATTGAAGATGTAAGTAGAGAAATAATAAAAAAATTAGGTGATAAAAAAGCTGATTTAGCATTAATATTTATTTCATCACATCATTCATCTTATTATGAAAAAATAATAAAAAAAATCAAAGTAAATTTAAATTGTAAAATAATTTTAGGTTGCTCTGCTTCTGGAGTTATAGGCGAAGGAAAAGAATTTGAGTATTTACCAGGAGTATCTCTAACTGTTGCTAGCCTACCTAATGTTGAACTAAAGCCTTTTCATTTTTCTCAGGATGAATTACCTAGCCCAGATGAAGGACCTGATGCTTGGAAAGAAATAATAGAAGCAATAGATGATAATCCAAAAACAATCGTTTTATTCCCAGATCCATTTTCTATAAGAACTGAGTATGTTTTAGATGGTTTAGATTTTGCTTTTCCAGATACCAAAATAATAGGAGCGCTTGCATCTGGTGGTAATAAGCCAGGTGAAAATGCTTTATTCCTAAATGATGAAACTTACTTTAGAGGTTGTTCAGGGTTAGTTATAACAGGCGACTTTCAATTAGATATACTAGTTGCAAAGAGTTGCAGACCAATTGGTGAACCTATGATTGTCACACAATCTAATAATAATATTATTAATGAACTTGATGGTGATTTGCCAATTGTAGCAATAAAAAAATTATATGATGATCTACCTGAAGATGAAAAAGATGTTATGAATAATGCTCTTCAAATAGGTATTTTGATGGATAGATTGGGTGATTTAGATGATGAAATAACTTATATGATAAGAAATATATCTTCTATAAATAAAGAAACTGGTTCAATTTCCGTAGGTGAGTCTATCACTGATGGCCAGGTTATTCAGTTTCACTTAAGAGATTCTGAAGCAGCACAAGAAGAATTAAAAAAGATGCTAACAGAATATGAAATGGACGATAATCAAATTATAAAATCTACATTAATGTTTTCGAGTGTTGGAAGAGGAAAATATCTTCTAGGAGAATCACATCACGATATAAATCTTTATAAAAATATTATCGGTAATGAATCTCCCATAACAGGATTTTTCTCCAATGGAGAAATAAGTCCTATTGGAGATCGTACATATTTACATGGATATACGTCTTCATTTGCCATTTTCAAAGAAAGTTCATAGTTATATATAAATATTGGGTATATCATCCCATGAGTTTATATATTTAGGTGAAAGATTTTTCTTAGATAAAAATGAAATGTCTTTCAAGTTTTGAGATGCCAATTTTATTTTTTCTGGACCAAAAGTAGTATTTATATAGTCTATAGAATTCATCAACGCGTGTTGTTTATTACTAGAATTTAACTTCAAATAAGAAGTTTGATAGCTATTTTTATTACTTAGCTTGCTTAATATAACACCTCCTTTTTTATAAGAAAAATTTTTCTTATATATTTTTCTTAATAATTTGTTTGAAAGTTTAACTATTTCTATATAACTATTTGTCGAAACTAAAAAATCATCTGAAATAAATCCGTAATAACTAGATTTATTATCTTTTCTATATTTATTTGTAACAATAAATATAGAAAGTGTGTAGGCTATCAAATTTTCTTTTCTTAGTTTTCTAGAACAAGTAAATGCATAATCACTTATTCTTTTTTCTAGTTCTACATAATTATTAATATTATTTCTAAAAGATCTTGAAACAGTAATGCTTTTTTTAGGAGGATTTGAAGTAATAATGGGAAAGCATGAAATCCCTTTTAGTTCTTCTCTCGTCCGTAACACATTGATATTCATCTTGTTAAGTATCCAGCTTTTATTAGTGTTTATAAAATCGTATGCTGTAAATATTTTATTTTGGGAAAAGTACTTTTTATATTTACTCCCTATTCCCCAAATCTCTTCAACATCTAATGATTTTAGAATAGCAGGAATATTTAATTTTTCTTCTAATATAAAATTATTATTAAAATTATTTTTTGCAAACATAAGTGCTATTTTTGAGAGTGTTTTAGTACTTGCAACTCCGACTGAAACAGGTATACCTATTATTTTGTTTATGTGATCAATAATTTCTTTAGATATAGTCAAGAAATTATCAGTATAGTTAATTTGCATAAAAGCTTCATCAATAGAATAAATTTCTAGTTCAGATGAAAATTTTTTCAATTCAAGCATGATTCTATTTGAAATTTCTCCATATAATGAAAAATTTGAAGAAAACACATGAACATTGTTTTCTTTGATTAAATTTCTAATTTTGAATATTGGTTCGCCCATATTAATTCCTATCTTTTTTGCTTCAGAGCTTCTAGAAATAATACATCCATCATTATTAGATAAAACTACAATTGGTAAATTTTGTAAATCTGGACGAAAAAGTCTTTCACATGAAACATAAAAATTATTACAATCAACTAAAAAGATCATATAAATTTTCTTATTGATGCAATGACCACTCCTGAAATATCAAATGGTTTTTCTTTAGTAATTGGTATAGGTTTATATTTATTATTTGCAGCAATTAAATATATTTTCTTATTTATAATTTTCAATTTTTTTATCAAATATTCTTCATCTAATACGCATAAAACTATATGACCATCTAAAGGTTTAATCGATCTATCAATAACAAGGATATCTCCAGAAGATATCCCTGCTTGAACCATAGAGTCACCTGATACTTTCACACAAAAAGTAGCTGTAGGGTTAGTAACTATATAGTCATGAATGTTTAATTTTGAAGATATAAAATCTCCTGCAGGAGATGGAAACCCCGCGGATATACCTGTGTCAAAATAATTAATACTTTCTATCATACTCATAGATTTTTTATGATAGTTTTGATATTAATTATTGTCAAATATCATGTCTTCTAACATTTGTTGAAGATATATCTACTCTAAAATCGTTTTCAGAAATGATTTTGAAATAATTTTTATATTTAAAATCTAAGCTATTAATTTTCAAGTTTTCAAAAGTTGGTCCTGTGACATCAATTCTTCCTGCAACTAAAAAACTACAATCATTTCTACCAAGTGCATTAAAAAGATCATCTAAGGATTCTCCTGTGGATAAATAAGAATGATCTAATATTCTAATTGCAGTATCGTAACCAACCACAAAACAAGATTGAGGAAAAATTTTTGATTTATCAATAAATTTACTACTTTTACTTATTATAATTTTTTCATCAGATTTAAAATTTTTTATTCTTTTTATTAACTCGTCCGTTTCAATATCTGATTTATCAACATTAGATATTGAAATTTCATAATATTTATTCAGATTTAAAATTTCTGATGAGTAGTTCAATAACTTTATATGACCATCATGTACGGGGTTAAAGGAACCTGATAATATTACAGAGTTTTTAATATCATCATGAAATATATTTAGATCTTTATCAGTAATAAAATAATCAATTTTTTTATTACTTAATGATTTTATGTGATGTGAAAAGCTTTTCATTTTCTAATAAATTTAGTGGAATTCTCTCATTAATATCATACAGAGAAGCAATAGAATTTATTATAAGTTTACTAATAATTATCTCTTCTGTTATACGGTTTCTATTATTTTTATCAAAATATATAGAATATGTAGTTATTTTTTTTTCTGATCGTACAGATATATGAGCTTTATCTTCTCCCTTACGTTCTCTATCAGTGCTAATAGCTCCTGTACAGCTTAATCCAAATAATTTTACATCTTTTTGATTTGAATCTAAAATGGTTGATGAATCAAGATAAGCTTTATTTGAAATGTTTCTAGATTCCTCTTCACTTACATGATTTTTTAAATCTTTATTTAAAAATTTTTCAAGAGATAGTTTAGAATATGGAATATGAGCACTTAATATAGTTTTTGATGCTCCTGGGATAGATAATAACCAAGATATAGCAGTTGAACCACAACCAGTAACAACTAATGAACCTTTTAGAGAATCATTCTTATGAATTTTTGTGATTATATTAGTAATTTCTTTATCCATAATGTAATATTATCTG